>Ga0105055_10009048_pt1 | contig 12813 bp, 7 predicted proteins | sample BON03_FD_78090 | JGI IMG/M metagenome (GOLD analysis project Ga0105055, IMG submission 78090) | Freshwater microbial communities from Lake Bonney liftoff mats and glacier meltwater in Antarctica - BON-03 | ecosystem: Environmental > Aquatic > Freshwater > Ice > Glacier meltwater | place: Lake...
AGCACCACAGTATTGCTTTGAACAACAACACCTGTGCCCACCATCACTTGTGTCCCAGTTGAATAGATCAGATTGTCTCCGTCAACATTATGCACTGTAAGCGTATTGAATACTAACACTTCGGAACATTCACCGGGAACAGAAACATTATCTACGAGCACTGCACAATACACGACCACTTCGACGTCTTCATCTAAATCAGTCTCGAGAAGTAACACGTCATCCTCAGCAACCAGGTCAGTAATCACGGAAGTGTTGATGTCAACAAGTACCTTATGTGTGTCTGGTACCGCCATTCGTATTCCATGTGCACAAGTATTGAGAAGTAGCACATTGTCAACAGTAACGGCAGGCAGGACGAGCGTACTGGCGTGGACATCTTCGAACACTACAGGATTCATGGCAGTGTCAACACCTTTGCCCACCATCACTTCTGTCCTGTCTGAATCGAGCAGTTCGTCTCTGTCAATGTCCAGCACTGTAAGCGCAGTCAGTACTAGCTTATTCGAGCCCTTCACACTTGCAGGAATGGTACTCGCGAGCACTACAGGAGGCACAATTACTTCCACGTCCGCATTTGCAGTAGCCTCGAGGAGTGGCACGTCACTCTCAGTACCCAGCGCAGCATCTACAAGACTGTTGGCATTATCAACTACTTTGAGTATTACAATTACCACCAATCGTACTCCGACTACACAAGTATTGAGTAGTAGCACGTTGTCATTGACAACTGTAGTCAGACCGATCGTGGTGGCGTCAACAGTGTCTGACACTGCAGGATTCATGGTAACATGAACACCTGTATCCAGGAGCGCTTTTGCCCTAGTTGAATCGCATAGATCATCATCAACTCCAGGTATTACATGTTTGGTCAAGACTAGGTAAGCTCGGCCCTGGCCGGTGGCAGACACAGCATCTACCATCATTGCAGGAGGCACAAGCACTTCCACTTCTGCATCCACGTGAGTCTCGAGCAGTAGCATCACATTCTCAGTAATAAGCACCTTCACCACAGATGTTGTGGTGACATTTTCCTCCTCGAGTATCAGAAGTGCTTCTCCTCCCACTCCGTCTCCACAAGTGTCCACAGGCGTAATCCTGAGATTGCGAGCCTGATAGGTCGAGCGTGGGAGCATTACAGTGCGATCTTTAGAGTTGTATCCTAGTGGTGCAATCCTGAGATTATGAATCTGGGCGTGCGAGCCTCCAACAAGCACTTCAGGAGACACTAGTTCTTTCAAGTCTGCATCTGCAGTAATCTCGAAAATTAGCACGTCATCCTCAGCATCAAGCGCAGCAACTACAGAAGTTTTGACGTTATCAATCAGTTTGAGTATCAGGAATACTGCCACTCCTACTGCGTCTACACAAGTTTTGATGGCATAGTCAGCTGTTGTCAGTAACCCTAGTAAACACCAGCTGTCGTCAGCAATTGTAGTAATCCCAGTAAAGTCAGTAATTGTTACTCTTGCTCGAGCTCTTGAGGTAGACCAGTGCCGGCAAGGAACGTCTATGAAGGTAAGACTGTCAGTATAGAATGTCTCGACTCCTGCAAGTGCGAGCGCTGTCACAGTTGCCTGAGTTCTGCATTGCGCTGAGGTACATCCTGTTGTCACCGGCGAAATCTGGGCAACATGGGAACTCGTACCGTAACCACTGAATATTGGGCAAGGATAAGTGCAGGACACCGTGGCCATTGTACTAGGGCTTCCTACTACTAGTGTCGTAAGCCCGCTGATTACCAGACCTGTCACACTCGCTTTAGTCCTTGAGAAAGTCCATGGTGATGACAGGGTGACCATCCTAGGATGGCTGTCTGTAGTTGGCGTCGGAGGGCTGGCAGCAGGAGCATAGGTAGGATTTCCAGTTCGTGTGTGGTGGTCATTCACGCATCTTGTTGCAGGTTCCCAGCGACAGTTAGTGACATCTTGACATGTTTGTGCGACTAGGGTGTTAGCTAGCATTGAAATGTCAGTAGGTTTGCAGCAGTCACTCTCATACCAACTACTAGTGAAGTACGACATCTTCTTCAGAGTTGTAATGCCAGTCGTTGAACAGTCATCTTTTGTTGTAGTATGTTCCTTAGTGCTACAACATGTAGACGTAGATTCCTTTTTGGACTCTGCCATGGTCATACAAGTGGTCTCTTCAAACTCTTGTTGTGTATCATAATCAAGCTGTGTGAACTCTGGTGATATTCTCGCATGCTTTTGTCCTGTCCAAAAATTTTCAGACACCCTTGCTTGCAACTTGATTACTTGGAGTCTGTCTGTTCCAATGATGCCTTGTACTCTCCTGATTACATATTTACCGGTGACTTCGTACGGAGACGTGTTAATGAGGATAAGATGTATCATATCGTTCACACATTCAAATTCCCATATCAGGCACGCTCTCACAGCCAACCCCGTCAATAACAATTTATGCATTGTTGTTTCGCGTGTTGTGGGTTGTGCGGTTTGCGTGTCCAAAAAGTTTCTAGTCATTTCCAGGGCTAGTTTTGGCATCGCGTTATGTATGGACGTCAGTATGGTCTGCAGATTCTCGTCCGATTTGAGCATGTTGTATTCTGAAAGCTGTGTTTCTAAGATTAGTAAGGCGACAGTTCTTATCAAGAGCGCAATGGATGATAATTCGTGTACAGAAATTGTGCAGAAGGGTACTTGTTGTTTATCCACCTCTTGCAGCAGTTGCGTTAGAGGTGCACTTCCAAGCCCCATTTCTATGTGTTCTGATGGTATCCATATGGAGTTGCCTTTTCGTGTTCCCCACATGTACTTACAAGACATGTTTCCAATCAAGAATCTTCTCAATTCCAGGAGGTCTGGTCTCTGTTCATGGATTGACATTGCAGCATTGTATTCATCTGCCCATGCAGTGACTCCGCGTCCTGAAGATGGATTCGTCTCAGTGACACACATGTCTTGGTGATTCAAGACATCAGGACGTCGCAGGGTCAGCTCATACACCTTCTCTTGTTTCCATACCGTGTTGTTAAATGGCAAGTGATGCATGCACATATCAAGTATTTTGCGTGCCATGCATGTCTTTATATGCTTGGTGTTGCTTGAGTTGGCCGTGGCTGTCCTCCTCGCTCTGGGTTCACCCCGTCCTCGGACCTTGGATTAAATGGGCGAAGAAGTATCATTTCTCTACTGTTTAGAGTGGGCATGTTTGATGGGCACCCCTGTTTCCTCCTATGCAGTCAATCGTGTTCAAGTAAGGTACAGTACCACTGTAACAGAGTTTGAAGAGCGTGTGCTACCCAAATGCAAATCATGTGTCGCTCGAACCCACATGGATGAGATTTGTCAAGTTGTCACTGCCACAGTAACTGTTGAATAAGAACGCATGCCAGTGGTGGCAGTGTCATTATGCAGTATTCATCTTCGTTCTCAAATAGTGCATGCTGGCGAACTTCAGCCAGCCATCTGTCTTGGGCGGATTCAGCTTGCTTCCATTGTTTCAAATCTTGCACAGTGTGTGCTAGTACTTTGCGCATATTTTTTGCTTGCTGATGGTTGAATGGGCTGATTTTCATTTCGGCCCCCGTGTCTCCAGTCTCCTGATTCCCTTCAGTAGGTTGTTGTCGCAATTTCATCTTAATACCCTCCAGGTTTCTCGCGTCGTCATAGACAGAGAGGACTGTTGTCTTTTTAGCTTGAATGCGTGCTCGTAAGCTGTGCCATGATGTATTTGCTTCCTGCCCAAGAATTTCGTCCACGCTGCGTTGGCGATTCATGATGATACGACCTCGGATGCTTCGAAAGAGCGTGTTTCGCCGGTTTCCTGCTAACATTTTTCCCAGATCTGTCGCATTTGTGAAAATTGCATGGGCAATTAGTCTAGCAACCCAGGCCCCTAATTGTAAATACTGAAGTTTGACCTCGAGGTTTTCGCATCTGATAGGTTGAAGTAGTCTGCTGGCTTCAAAATTTAGGCCTCCTCCACACCACAACATGTCCGAACACATCACGTTCACGTGTTCAGAGTTTGCTGAGGCAACACCATATTCTGCTGTGTCATCATGTCCTATAGTGTCTGCAGGACGGCTGTTGTCTGGTCTAACATATGAGATCGTTGCATACTGTGTCACAGTCAGTAGCCCAGTACTCGGATGTGAATTATCTTGATTGACAGTATCCTGAATCCACAGTGTGGATCCGTTTGTTAGGCCTACTTGTCTTACTGACACCTTTTGTCCTTTTGACCCTCAGCAGATTTGTCCTGTGATCGTCCAGATGGTCTTGTTTTGCATCATATTCATTTCATGAGCTTGGTGAGGCAAGCTCATATTTTCAAGGCATTTCGTCGCAATCTGCATGACTTCATCAGACCATTGTACTTGTATGACTACATTGCCTGTTTCTCCCAGGTCCACGTTGAACTGGGCTGTCAATAGCTGTGCGTGTACCAGGTTCTTCTAGTCGAAGTGTAGAGGTGTTCACACTGGGCCATGAGGGTTCCATAATGTAGGTCATACTCACATGCAGTCTGTTTGTTGTGCAGTGGTGGTCTATATCACATTGCGCTGACTTGTGTAAGAACATCCCTCCTCGAGTTCCTAGTGCGCACAATTGCTGCATACATGCAGTTTTGTTCACTCGCAGGGAATTTTTGCTTCCTCGGCTCGTCTCTGCGAGAGGTCAGAAATGCTCGTTGTGCAGCAGTACGCATAGTGGTTCTCGATCATGACGGTGCCATTCGCTCCCAAATGAAGCAGTCATTCGTATGTTTCGGATTTGACCATCACTCGGAGCAGGGTTAGCCTAATTTTGGTACACGTGGATTGGCCTTGCAAGGGCCATTGCAGCTGCAAATATCTCTGGGTGTCCTGCCTTGGATGTGTTCCTGGACATATGATTAATGTAGTCATCAACCAATGCAATATCAGTCGGTAAGGATTGGTCATCGATTGTCATAGCATACAGTATTGCTGTGCGTAAGGACACTCCATTTGTAATGCTATATTCCAAAACTCTAGTGGTTTGGGCCAAACATCAACGTCGAAGTAGTTCGCCACAGTCTGTTATCTGCATGAGTATAGCAATGGCTTCGAAAAGACAGTTGTCCGGTTGGTAAGATTCTCTTGATGTTGTAAACATACTACTCAAGTACCAGACATCCAGTGTTACTGATGTAGACTTATCTAGGGTTTTTAGGGTGGACATCTGAGTGTCATCATTGATTAACTTTCCATTGAATCATCCTGTCACAATTCTACTACTGAGCCGTTCGTTGGTGTTCTTTTCGTTCATGAGGACTTGTCGCACTGTAGTGTTGCCAGGCATTCGTAAAGTTGTCCTTTCATCTTTCAAATTGCGCAGAGTGACTAGAACCGGCATGCATGGTTCTTCCGCGGTCTTCACGTGCGGTAATGACGCATCGTATGTCATTACTGGCTTGTACGGCATGTTCAGGCAATTCAGCTCTCGATAGTCAATAGGTCTAGGGGATCATACCTGGCCGTCACACATATCGATAAATTCTGTATTCCAGAGGAGCTGGTCCATTACACGATGAGGTGAGGAGTTGTCACAGGCGTCCGTTGACCTAGTGAAAATCTTCCTGTCACCCTCGTCATCATCTTGAGAATGTGTATTCAGAGGTGGAAATCAGGTCCTGTATTGACAAACTTTTTGTGTCATGTGTGAATATTCTTGCAGCAGACCAGTCGAGTGCATTTCACAAATCCAGATATGATGCCATGCACACACCTAGATACATGGTAGTTATTGGATTATACACCCTTAGGAACGTGATGACTCGTGTGCTCGATTGGCGCGCAAACTTCGCCAGCCTGATACTTGCGCCTATGTGAAGGGCAGTATGGGGTCTGGATTCTCTCAACTCCATATTGAGTTGATGTGTCGCATACCACAGGAGGGCATGAGAGACACAGGGATAATGTGGTGCATTTATATGTTACTTTTCTTATTATTCCTACAAGTGCACCGCATCCCGCTCTTGTCGCGAGGCCGCGACTACGGTGAGCATGCTATGTATCATGTTTGGAGGCTCATTGTGAGCGCACTGCACGAATCTGACCAGCTCTGGTTGTATAAACCGCATGTGTTTCGTTTGGAGTATTCTGGGTCTTGAGGGGGAGAGACAATAGGATGGTTACTTGTGATCAATGCGTAGAACACGATCGCTGGCACGTAGCACACGGTGGCGACGATGAGCAGGTACGGATTTCCAATCTTATATACGTACTGATATACACTGACGAGAGAGCCGGTGAGCGCGAAGGATAACACCGCCTGGATTTGCTCGTGGTAGTTGTCGGGATGGTTGAAAAATGTGAATGGACACCACAGGACAAAGAGACAAGCCACGAGTTTCCAGTACGCATGCACAGGCCATGCCCACATGGCCCATATCAGACGAAGGTATGCGATCTGCAGCACAAACGCGCCAATATAGCCAGGGAAGCATGATAGTCCAAATGGGATGGGGAGGGCATGCAAGCCGAAGATTTCCCAAAGCTTCTGTACTTCCTGCAGCGTATAATACTGGAAAATCGCTACGAATAGCGTGTACACAGAGTAGCAGTCCCAGTGTTGCGAATTGCTGGTGATACCTGGAATTTCCAGGACATGCATGACGTGAAACGCCAGTAGAATGAAGACGAGCCCGTTCAAAACGAGGTCATTGATAAGGGAGTCGTAGCGCGGCTCGATGTCCATCGGTGTGCCAGTCGCTGCCCACTTACCATAGATTGGCGTGGCCAACTCTTCAAGCACCTCATTGAGAACTTTGTAGAGGAGATTCCACTCCCAGCAGGCCACAAAAAACGGGCCTGTAAACGCTGTAATGACGTGACCCACTACATACTTTTGTCCGTGGAACAGGCGCTGCCAGTATTGCGCCTTGTCCCACTGCAGAGTACATGCGCACGTAGATCCGCCGAGGTCATATCTCCAGCTGGACAGGCACATTTCTGGAAGTCTCTATTCGTGTAGAGTCCTCGGGATGCAGGCCAGTTGTGTGGAGGGAGGCTTCCATGGGTACATTGAGGGTTATTTTGTTAATGTATCGTGCAATGTCTATTACTGATGGTGTAGTTCCAAGACTAGTGAGGTATCCGACGGGCAGTTCCCAGCAAGATTGATGCCATTCCTGAAACACATTTGCTGCGTTGTGCGGTTGCCAGTACAAATAACCTGTCTGCACGTCGAGAGCTGGCCACCAATACACGCTGTCTATCCACTTAGCGGGCACCTGTGGGATTGATAGAAGCAATGGTGATGTAGACACAGGAACACTCGGTTGAAGGTCGCCTGTTGTCTCATTTCTCCATACAATTGTATTGGAGTGTAAGTCAAAGAAAGCGCAGAACTTCAAATCAGTACTGCATCTCGTAAAGGTTGCCTGTGTGCCCGAGAATCTAATGCGCTGTTCGAGGTGTGCTGTGTTGGAATGACGCTACCTCGTGCAGGGTTACCCCATGTCGTATTCTCACAATGTTGTGCATCATGTGCTAGTTCCCCCAGCATTAACTGGTTTGTTGTTGAACGGGTGCCTTTGTCGTCTGGACAGGAATCAAGTTGAGGGTTACTGTGGGCTTGTGGATTCCAGACACCCCTAGCACGTTTTCCTAAAGTTTGAGGGGTTGCAGTAGTGATTCCAGAAGTATCCCGCAAACCTGTATCGTTGACAAAAGAGAATGCGGGGGGTCTCTGGCTAGATGAGTTGAAATGAGGCAGATGTAGGCTGACGCCACACCCCCTTGTTTGAGATGGTGTTGAATTCCCACCAGACTTGTCTTTCTCCAGTATGTTCCATGGTGCAGGAAGACCAGTACGAACCAGATTTCGCACTATCATCAAGGCATATCCCAGGACATTACATCCTTTCCATCGACTTGGGCTGTCTACGTCGGTGTGACTTGCATCGAGCCCAATTCCCCATGACTTGTCGAAGATACTGGCCTCAGCCAGCATTCTATCACCAGTAGCAATCAATTTTGATTTAATTTCTTCGTTATTTGTGAATTTCCAGTATAACACATCTACTGCCACTCGCAAGACCAGTTTATCCCATTTTTGTTGTGAGAAATCATTGACGCTACGTCCCAATTTCTTAGCCTCTGTTGGTGTTGGGTCTGCTGCCAGTTTTTCGAACGATTCAGTGTCCTCAAATATGCTGGCCTTTAAGGCCATAATTACCACTTCCACAGATCTGGCCAGGAAGGAGTTACCCGCTTGTCCTCCTCCCCATGCGGGGATAGTGTACCGAGTAGGTTCAAGGTTCCAAAAATTACTCAGGTAGGTGTTTTTGTAGAAGGCCAGAATGTTGCTACACCTTTGACTCCGTTTCCACAGGCCTTTAGTGCATTTGGAAAGTGTGTTGCTGGGTCTGGTAGTTCTTTCCCTAACAACATCCCTCCTCTTGACGCAGTCTGGCACCATGTTTGTATAGGTAGTTCAAAGTTTACTCGAAGTGTTTCTGAGTCCGTCCTCATTATTGCGTTGATGGCACAGAAATGTTCTTTGTGAAATAGTACACATAACAGGCGTGTTTCATGTGTTAGGTACTCATTTCCAATTCTTGCGGTTAAACAAATAGTTTGCAGTTGTTTCCCAGGCAAGTCTGCTTTCGAGTGTTGGTACACGTGGATTGGTAATTCTAACAACAGTGAGAGCATGAGCAATTCTGGGTGTCCGGCTAGCGATGTACTTGCTGACATGTATTGCATATAGTCCTTCACTGATTTGCAGTTCCTGCAGAGCATGAGCAATTCTGGGTGTCCGGCTAGCGATGTACTTGCTGACATGTATTGCATATAGTCCTTCACTGATTTGCAGTTCCTATCAATGTGTCAGGAGCCGTATAGGCCGAAACAATGGCCCTTCGTATTGGCGATGCAACTGGAACGTTGGATTGCAAGACGCGATTCGTATGCTGTATTGTGATTTGACGAAGTTCTAATCCGTTACAGTGTGTACTGCTTAATGAGACTATGGCTTCGAAAAGGCAGTTATCCTGTGTCAGGTTTTTAATTTTGTAGAGTTTCGTACCGACGTGCTCGCAATCTACACTTGCTTGCGGGCCTGTACTTACAGTGCTGTTTGAACACTCCCGTACATGTTGAACGTTGTGTTGAGACTGTGTTTGTTTTCTTTCAACAGTTCTCTTTACCATGATGATACACAAGAAGAGTCCTATGATGTTCGCATTACTTGTCCAGTTGCTCCTCGTTGACGGGTCACAGACATGAGAAGTAACGGTGGAGGTGATTCTGGAGTAGTTTGATGCAATTGTGGGTCCAGCAATAACAGAGCATGGAGTACGGTCGAGCATTCTTATATCAGTAAATTCGCGTGTAGAATACGGGTTAGTCATCGAAATATGGGTATCTACAGGCAACAACACTAGGTTTGTCATATCGGGGCTTATTGTTCTTGCCCTGATTTCAAACACAGGCCAGGTGCAACCTGGGTTGACCATGGGAGATCGACTGCTCAAGATGAATGTCTCATGGCCCTCAAGATCGCAATCTGTCAGGTTAGCACGAGGCCGTGTGAGTGACCAATCACAACCCAGGTTGGTCGTCGGAATACAGTTGACTGTTGCGATGGTTGCGTTCCTGTCGAGGTCGCATCTTTCAAAATCAATCAATTTCTCATGATCTCTTGGCCGGTGATCCTCAATAAGAATCGCGGCAGCCACAGAAGTGTTCATGTCATGGGCCACCTTAAGTATCAGGAGTGTCGTCTTTCCTATTCCGTCTTCACCATCATACTCCATTAGTATGTTGTCGTCGGCAACGGCAGTCAATACTAGTGTCCTGGCGTCGACGTTGTTAGGCATCACAGGATTCATTGCTACGTTAACACTTGTGCCCACCGTCACCGTTCCCGTAACTGAGTCAAACATATCGTCTCTGTCAACATCCCGCACTGCAATCGTATTGAATACTAGCACATCCGATCCCTGATCGGTGGCACAAATCTGACATCCAGGAGTTTTCACTATCATAATCATCTTTTTCCCCCTATTGGTGGTTGTCTTATAATAAACTTCTCTATCTCACAAACGGTACCCACGGGCATTGCAGGAGGCAGAGTCACTTTCCCGTCTGTATGCGCAGCAGTCTCGAGCAGTAGTATGTTCTTCTCAGCAGCTAGCGCTGTAACCACGGGAGTGTTGACATCATAAGCCATCTCCAGCATTACAATTATTGGTGATCCTACTCCATCTGTACAAATATTGAACAGTAGCACTGCGTCATTGGCAACGGTATTCCAAACGTGCGTGCTGGCTTCGACTTCTTCGAGCACTAGAGGATTGAGGGCACCTTCAACTCCTGTATCTACCAGCACTTGTGCCTTAGCAGAATCGAGCAGTACGTCTCCGTCAACATCCAGTACTGGAAGCGCAGCAAATAAAATCACTCTTGATCCCTGCACGGTGGTAGAGACGGCATGCACGAGCATTGCAGGATAAGCAATCTCTTCTATGTCTGTATCTGTTGCATTGTCGAGCAGTGGTACTTCATCCTCAGTTCCAAGCGCAGTAAGCACATAAGTATTGATATCATCAACAACCTGGAGTATCACGAGTGCTTGCACCCCTACTACGTTTACACAAGTATTGAGCAGTAGCACGTCATCATCGGCAACTGTATTCAGGACGAGCATGTTAGCGTCAACATTGTCGAGTACTACTTGATACATGGCAACGTCACCACCTGTGCGTACCAGTTCTTGCGCCCTAGCTGATTCGAGCAGCTTGTCTCCACCAGCATCAAGGGCTGCATGCGCAGTGGATGTTATGACACCTGAGCCCTCGGCAGTGACAGATACGGCACCCACGAGCATTGCAGCAGGCCCAAGTACTTCCACGTCAGCATCTGTAGTAGTTTTGAGCAGTAGCACGTCCTTCTCATCATCAAACACAGCAACCACTTACGTGTTGGGGTCAGCAATCCCCTCGAGTATCACGATTGCTGCCACTCGTACTCCTTTGCCACGATTATTGAGCAGTGTCACATTATCCTCGTCAATGGCAGTCAGCACAGTCGTGCTGGCGTTGACCTCGTTGGGTACCATGTGAGACATTGCAACTGCAACACCTGTGTTGCCTAGAACTTGTGATCTGGTTGAATCAGACAGTCCGTCTCCTTTTACAGTAAGCACTGCAAGTACAGTGATTGCTAGCCCACCTGGTCCTTCAACGGTGTCAGAGACAACATCAAACAGCACTGGAGGAGGTAGAAGCACTTCCACGTTTGCATCTGTAACTTGTGATCTGGTTGAATCAAGCAGCCCGTCTCCGCTCACAGTAAGCACTGGAAGTGCAGTGATTGCTAGCACACCTGGCCCCTCAACGGTGGCAGAGACAGCATGAAAGAGCACTGGAGGAGGTAGAAGTACCTCCACGTTTGCATCTGTAACTTGGGATCTGGTTGAATCAAGCAGCCCGTCTCCGTTCACAGTAAGCACTGGAAGTGCAGTGATTGCTAGCACACCTGGTCCCTCAACGGTGGCACAGACAACATGAAAGAGCACTGGAGGAGGTAGAAGCACCTCCACGTTTGCATCTGTAACAGCTTGTAGCAGGAGCACGTCATTGTCAGCAACAACCGCAGTACCTGCCGAAGTTTTGATGTCATCAAGACCCTCGAGTGTCACGTCATTCTCAGTTCCAAGTGCAGCAGTTACAGAATGGTTTACGTCGTCAGCACCTTCGAGTATCACGAGTGCCGCCCCTCTTACTACATGTATAAAAGTATTGAGCATTAGCACGTTGTTATCAGTAACGGTATTCATCACTAGCGTTCTGGCGTCAACTTCCTCGAACAACACCGGATTCGTGGCATCTTGCACTCTTGTGCCCACCAGCACTTCTGCCTTAGCTGAATCGAGCAGCTCGTCTGCAGCAACAGCCCTGTACTCACAGTGGGTGTTATCACACTCGATCCCTCAACAGTTGCACAAACGGCATCAACCAGCATTGTAGGAGCATGCGTGCGTCAGAAAACTCATGTTTAGTACACGCATGAGAGTGCAAGCAAGAGAAATCGAGAGAGAGAGAGAGAGAGTGTGTCAGAGAGAGTGAGAGAAAGAGAGAGTGCGCGCGCGCGAGACAGAGACATATATATATAGAGAGAGAGAGATTGTGTGTGCTTGCGTGTGTGTTTGTTTATTCTTGTGTTTGTGTGTGCGCGCGTGTGCGTGACATAACATGTTTGTGTGCGTGTGCCCAACGTTGTTGTCATGTGTTGTTTGAGCAGACAAAAAACACACAACAACGTTGAAAGTTGCACTCTTTATGCTACATAATTTTCAGTATATAAACACATGTCAGTACACAAGCGATAAATATGAAACACCAACGTATTGAGTGTCTGTGTACACGTTCATGCACACAGTGAATGGTAGCTGCAAAAGACAATGATGCGGAGATGGATGTGTCAATAAATAGGACTTAAGGGTACATATTAGACGACAAATGGTCTGGCATACACATGTGGAATGTGTGAGCCACAAAAACAGGTGTCTTGCTCCTCTGGCTGAGGTGAATCTTTAATAAACACCCTCAAATTAAAAAAAATGATTTAAAGAATAAAAAGTGTGAGAACGAGAACGAAACTCATTCGTGGTGTGTAATCCTACTTGATTTCAATTCTCTGTTATCACCACAAAAACCTCATATCGGCCTGCGATCTTGCTTTTTTGATTGGTGAATTCTAGTTTTTATGATGGCCCACTCAAAAAGCATGAATCTTGACATAAGTTACGGTCTGATAGGTGACCCTTTTACATCCACTCTTCAAACAGTCTAGGTTGCATTGTTTAGATGTAT
>Ga0105055_10009054_pt1 | contig 12803 bp, 17 predicted proteins | sample BON03_FD_78090 | JGI IMG/M metagenome (GOLD analysis project Ga0105055, IMG submission 78090) | Freshwater microbial communities from Lake Bonney liftoff mats and glacier meltwater in Antarctica - BON-03 | ecosystem: Environmental > Aquatic > Freshwater > Ice > Glacier meltwater | place: Lake...
AGGTGGAACGCGAAGAGGAAGCATCCAGCTCGAACCGTGAGAGATCGTGCCTTTGATGACCTGTGTGTCATTTGTTCTGTGCGTGCACTAGAGTGTGCGTTCCCTAGATCCTAACAAAAGGGTGGGACTGTGACTAGGTGACGCGGGTGGATTGTATTTTTGGAAGAACAAATAGTAGCAAGCTTGCACGGATCCAGTTTTTTTCCGAGGGTGACTGTGTGGCTGCCAGCGTGAGGATGATCAGAGGACAATAGCATGAGTAGCGAGGATACGTTGCTATAATTTTCGGTGCGGTCTGCCTTGGGGTATCCTTACCTCCTATGTTAATGTTCCCCCTACAGCCAAGCTGCAGGGGGGGACGACTGGTCAAGCTGGACAAGGCTCACCTCACCGTAAGTAAGATAAACGAAAAAGAGGCGATGCCAAAAAATACAACTTCGACCATGGCATCAATGGCGTCCGGCAAGTGATGGCATTGGTTTTTGAAAGAAGGACTCCACCACTCACAAAGGCACTGGTTTGAAAGGAGGACTCCACCAAGCACAACTTCCGTTCGAACAGAAAAGAAGTCAACAACATGGACTTTCTTAATGCGGCGAAGATTTTCTCGTACAGATCTATTGAACCGAAGGAGACAAATCGTAACCCAATTAAAACCTTCCACGAATTTACACTTTACACAAACAGGATGACAAATCGTAAGGCCTCTGGTACTACTAGCAAGTGCTGATCACAACTATACAGAAGGAGAATAAGCGAACAGAAGAGTTGGAGGAAGCTGGATACAGATCACCGACGTGGGCAGTATTACGAGCACTGCAGCAGATCAATAGTGCCACGAGAATTGAAGGAGAAGCAGCGATATCTGCCCCTCCTTTCTTCCTGTCGGCGGGGCGAGGAGATCTATTTTTTTGGTGGAAAAAGAAGGACAAGTGGAAGTCATATGGCACAGCCTATCAGAACAAGGAAAGGCAAGTTGGCTGGACAAGGCAAGCAGGACGCACTACTGGGTCGTGTGGTGCAAGTTAAAAAACCGGGCGGAGGAAATCTGCTCATTTGAGCTCTGTGGGAAAGAAATCTTCTGTGACTATGATGAAACGGAATCGAAAGGGGCGAGGAGGAAAAAGAACAGGAGCAAACAGAATGCACATCGCGGGCAGAGCGTACGATACAGGTCATGGTAGAAGCAAGGCAACATCAAAATGGTAGTGAGCGAGGATCACACTTCATGCGATGCTGCTGGGTTCACAAAGATCTCACTGTCACGACAAAAAAAAATTGCGCGTTATCGACAGCAGCAAGGGCGTCAGGCGGAAAGGATGAATGTCAGGTACAACTGACAGGTATCGAGCGGGAATGCTGGATGGGCACAGAGATTGGCAGATTAGGAGGTTATGGCTTCCGAGGCACAGTCACAGCGGGCCAAAAAGTGTGGAAAACAGGAGCAGGTTACGTGAATCTGCGGGAAAAGGGGAAAAGGCAGCAGAGGAAGGTGGCACGAAGTGCAAAGCTGAAAAAAGATGGTTAGGCGAAGGCGGAAAAACAACCTTAGTAGGAGCGCCAGACGCAAACATTTTACGGGAAGCAATCGAAGAGCTCCGAAAAAGAACAACAGCAGGAGCAGCGACGTTTCTGGTCAAAGTGAAAGCGCATCGAGGAGAACCTGCAAAAGAAAAAGCCGACATCCAAGATGACAAGCATATTTCAGGCAAAGATGTTTCCACAGAATGGCGCGACAGGACAAATCTTGTTTGCTGAATTGTTTCCAAGCTCCTATCATACGATCCCGGGGCTTGCGCACCTCCTCGTCTGCTGATCCTCGTCTAATCGCCTTTTGCACCCCGCTGTGCCACGTCGACTTTCGATGTTCATAGCTGACAGTACCTCTTTTCCAGCGAGGCTTGCCATGTGAAGACTGCTCTACGATAACGGCTCTACGGTATGGTACATGGATGGATTAAGAGAGATTCATAAAGACATGTATCAAGGAGAAGGGAAAAAGGGGAAGCATCCACTAGCCTTTCTGCGGCACATGGGTAGCGGACTTCATGCTGAGACAGGATGCAGGAAATTTTAAACTGGGAAATTATTTGTCATACGGTCACAGCAATATTGCAGGCCGCAAATGGATGGCAACGACAGTTACGGCTGTCCACCACTCCATCTGGCAACACCTGTATGACAGCATGCATGCTGCACAAAATCCAAAAAGCAAGCTCAAAGTTGTCACGCTTGACAAAGAAAGTAACATGAAATCTGCAGCAAGGAAGATCTGGCGGAGAAGGCACAAGTGACATTACCTATCAAAAAAAGTCAGGAGACACGGTACAACTTCGATCTAGCGGCTTTCTTCGTAAACCGTTTCTGGGGCAGGCGACCAGATGGGGTTGCAATCAATGAGGCTCTGCAGATCGTATGTATTCTAGAATTTAAATGGTCAACAGACAAGGACGAAGGGTTCCTAGAGGTGAAAGAACAAGAAGCAAATCAGCAGCAAAAAAGCATCATCGGTGCGTTCAGAGCAGCTGGAAAGGAAGACAAACTCTTCGCCGATCATGTGAAACAGACATGTGAAGCGCACGATTGGGTGATTCTGTCCTTCCAGAAGCAGGTGCAAGGACTTGCGAGGCCAACCACAGAGGGATTGAGGGAGAACATTGGGAACAAGGTGCACGTGTAAGGACTTTTAGGAGATGTAAAGAGCAACACACGCTTAAAGAGCGTCAAAGCTGGGGCCCGTCAAACGGTAGTGGACTCAGGATGGTAAAATGGGGATCACAATCCAAGACCCCCCCAGAGTCCGGACGGACACATTTATTGTATTTTACTTATTCGTATTGTATTCTGTCATGTGTCTAAAAACTTGTCGCTTCACTGCTTGTTTTACGTCTTGTTTTACGTCACTATGATCATCTGTTTCTGTTTCTACTTTAATATTGCACGTGACGTCGTCACGATTTTGTTTTTATTTGTTGATATTTATCACTTTAATTACACATTTTCACAAGCACATATAGAGGCACACACACATGCGCACACACGTATAATCAGCACAAAAGAGGAATGGCGACAACCCCGAAAAATTGCACTCTCTTTGGCCACGAACGGGTCGATTTCCGATTTTTAGTATTGGCTGGTAGTACATCGATCTTTACTGAGATTACTGAGTATATATATTTTATTCTAATATAGACTCCAGTTGAATTTGAATATAAAAGTGACCAAAATATTGTACCATCGGCTCTTAATATTGGACCAATTCCGTTTTTGTGAAACACTGTTTCCTACATATCAGCGGTTGTGGCCAAAAAGAGTGCGATTTCTCCATTCTTGGGCGGCAGGCACAGGAGCCTGGTTGGGAGGGGCGGAGAAAAAGTTTTTGTTAGGAACAAATGCCTAGCACAGTCTGATCAAATTCCTACTTCGGGTCAGCTGCTCTGAGAAAATGTTTAGAAAAAATCGAGCAAATAGAGGTTCCAGTAAAGCCTCAAGACTATGTCTTATGGAGTAATAAAAGTCACATCAATCAAAATGCATGACAAGACAAATTAACAAATCTTCACATGGCGAGAGCCTCGTCGGGAAAGAGGCAAGGTGATCTATGAGGATCGAAAGTCGACGTGCAATAGCAGGGTGCGGAAATCGATTAGACGAGGATCAGCAGAAAAGGAGGTGCGCAAGCACCGGGATCGTGTGAAAGGAGCCTGGAAACGAATTAGCCGACAAAGACGATGAGTCGATGTAAGTTGAGACCCAAGTATGGTAACGACTTCACGGCATGGTACATGGATGGATGGAAAAGGATGCAAAAAGACATGTATCAAGGAGAAGGGAAAAAAAGGAAGCATCCATCAACCTTTTTATGGCACGTGGGTGGCGGACTTCATGCTGAGACAGGATGCAGGAAAATTTATGCTGGCAAAGTATTTGAGCGACAAACGAATGAAACGTCTGGGGATGGCTGTGGCCAGAATTACGCCAACATCCAGTCAGCTAACCAAAATAGGCAAGATGCAATCAGCAGTCTCATCTGTAGTAGCTGTTTTCTTTCTCGACATTGGCTTCTTGCAGTCACTTGTCCAACCACACACCCAGTTGTAGAGTGTTAAAATAGCCAGCTGCTGCATATACCGCGTGATCTGCGTCAGCTGTGGCAAATAGCTGATTTGTGTTTGCATTATTGGTCCTCCTGTTCGGTTGTCGGATTGCTGTGATGTGTGTTGGCCCCATATTTGCCATGAAGCGAGCGCATTGATTCACTGCAAATGAGCAGTCGCCACGCGTAATTACAGTAAGAAAGATGCATGAGCCCACAGTCTGCTGATAGTCGCGCACCACATTTGGTTCTCTGTGCTCCAATGATGGGCTGTTTGATGCCTGTAGATGCTGATCTGCCTCACAAGGTGTGTGCACTGCATTTGCGTCTGACATTTTGAATCGTGTGAGCACGTCATTGCAATACTTTTCCTGCGACATGTGCACCGTGCCCTTGATCAAGTCCTGCTCCAGCTTGCATCCCAAGAACCATGTCAATTTGCAACTGGCGCTCAGCTCGAGAGATTGGCCTAGCTCGTCTTTTTGTGTGTCATAATATTTATCGTTGTTGGTGGCCACTATCGCATCATCCACATGTATTGAGAGCAGCAACGTTGACATCGTTCCGTCTGCCTTTGTCGTCCCCTTTTTGAACGTCATTCTGTCTGTGTCCAAGTTCTCGAAACCGTGCTGTAGAAGCCACCCAGATATTATTTCTATATTTCTAAATTAAGATTGCATGCGACGTTGTCACGGTTTCTTTTTACATTTGTCATTTTCGATTTACATTTGCTCTGTTCTACCACACAGGCACTTTTCACATCTACACACATACATATATGAACACACACAAGCACGCATGCATGTACGGTTAGTGCACACAAGGAGGAGTGGCGGGAACCAAACGCAGGGGCTTGGTTGGAAGGGGTGGAAGCAGCCTCTTGGTTGATGGCAAGGGTGTAGCAAAACATACTACATAGATTGAAAAAATTGATAGAACACCGAGACCTCAAATCCAGCAAGATTTGAGTAAAATCAGCTTCCAGCTAGAGCCTCTAAATCATTTCATCATGGAATAATAAAAGCATCATCAATTAATGCGTACATACATACAGACATATATACGTTATGTGTACATGCATGCAAACAAACATACGTACAGACACACAAACGAACCTGCTCTGTCATGTGAAGGAAAACAGCAGTGGAACTAGGTGACGCATACTAGTGCATACAAACATACAAATTACCTTAACAGTAATATGTTGACAAGCGGCAGTAGGAGACGTCATTCCAGTGCTGTTAATCCCTCAAAAAATCAGCACATTCATCACCCCAAGGTTTAAGAAAAGTGGGCAGCAGCAGTACTGGCAAGTGGAAGCAGGAAGTTGGGGTGCAAGAATTGCTAGGGTTGTGTTGGTAGACTAACATTGGTGATTTTAATCTCAAGTTTTTATTCATTTCGATGTTTATGTCATCCGTTTTGGTCATGTCAGAAATGTAGCAGACCTTATTGGCAGCAGCAGTAGCAAACGTATACACAGTGGCAATCAGCAGCACAAACAAGACTCAATTCTCCATATGCCCCCTGCACACTTTGCAAAAGCTGACACGCACTTTTGAATTCTTGATGTTTCCTGCAACGTTCATCTAAAATCTCCATTGCTGGAAAGATAAAGACACATATACATACAAACACGAAGAGTGTGGAGGGGCAGACGAGGTTTGTGTGCGAAAGTGCATGAGAGAGAACCTCCTTGCTGACCGGCCTGTCTTCCCTGAAGATTTGCGAGCAGCAGTACAACTTGCAGGCTTCGCCATCATACAGTTTCGTTCCAAGATTTGTTCCAGCTTCATCCTACAGTTTTTTTCAGGTGAATAGAAATGGTTTCGTCCTCTCCTCTAATACATTTCGTTTTCCTTATATCTATGATTGCTTTTTCCCTCTCCTGCACCTTTTCCATGTTGTCAGATTATATGAAATTTTGTTTCTCTTGATTCTTGTAAAAATTATGAACGCAATTACACAGGAACTTGCAACAGACGTGTAGCACCAGGAATTCTGCTCATCCGAGGTTGCATTGTGTACAGTGTCTCAGGAATTAAGAGCTAAAAAGAGAAAGATTTCGAAACGAATCATAGGTCAATTTGCAAACCGATTCCTTGGATCTCCAGATACTGAAAAAGCGTCACAGTATACATCTAAGAAGAGAAAAGAAGATCTTTGTTGTTCCATTGTCAGGACAGCATAATTTCAAGATGTAGATCGTGTGCTTACCGAAAGAACTATGTCGAGCTGTTGATCTCATGTGCCATTCAACGGCTCAATTTTCGCATGCCATGGTTGTTTTTCACGTGCAGTCTTTTCCAAAAACAATCAATCAAAGAGCCCCTTTAGGAGGAATAGGTGAGTGAAAATGAAAAACTTTTGGATGTTAGGCTGGCTCCCCAGCAATGTCATCTGTGCTTCTGCGATGACTCTATAAATGCATGCAATGTTATCTACCACAACGATACGCTTAGTGCTGACTTATTGTCCTTACAGTGTAACAAAGAAGGGCACATCGTATGCGATTATCAGAAAACTCAAAGGCTGACACCATTTTCGGACAGTGCAGTAATTGAGGTTGACCTACACAGGCTCATCACATTAGTATGACCCATGGATGGCCTCATATTGTCACTAGTAGGCAGGATTAACACACCACAAGGATGAAAGGTGATCGTGAAGTACGAGTACAGTGTAAAAGCTCCTCATACATATCTGGGCGTGAAAGTTTTTTTTATTTCGAGAGATCATCGTTTGAAATTAATAACTTACCTGTCCTGTTGCAGACAGACTCTACATATACATCTATATATATATATACATATATTTATTTATTCCATGCTGTCAGCTAAGACATACCACGATATATCCGTTGTGGCAGAATATGTGTCAGTTATTTATAATCGAGTGCACCCGCTTCTGCTGCCATTCTGTCGAGCCACAATTGCTTCCCATTGAGTAGTAGTGACATTTGTTTACAATTCTGATTTATGGTTCCACTTATCGTAGTTTTGTGCAACACTTGTGTTGCAATTTTTGCATTTTTGATTGTTGACTATGACCATCATGATTCAAATCATCAATGAAATATATGGCCAGACAGATTTCGAAGTACACTATTAACGTGTGTGATTGGGTTTTAAACGAAATCACACGTATTGAAAAAAAAGCAAACATAGTATGCAAAACGGAATTCAAAAAATTTATTTCAGAAAGTAACATTCATATTCTAGATGTCACGGTACCTCAGTACAAGACCAACAGTGATTTTTCCGCTTGCGATTGACTCTTTTTCCTCTTAATGTATTTGAATACGTGTATTTGCGTATGTTTGCATGTGTATGTGTTTGTCACCGTGGCCCTCTTTGTATTTGTACGTGTGCAGGATCAATCTTGTTTTCAACTTTGCATATTGTGTATGATATTGTGTACAATTTTGTGTAACATGCTGGGTACCATTGTGTGTGTGGTGTGTGCATGTGGGCATGCGTTTATACTTGCGTTTGTGTACGTGCACATGCACGTGTACGTGTACGTGTACGTGTGCGTGTGCCTGTGTGTGTGTGTGTGTGTGCGTGTGCGTGTGCGTGTGCGTGTGCGTGTGCGTGTGCATGGGTAACGTAGTCAGTCTACCGTGCGCTACATGCTGCTACCAACAGTCTACTGATGCACACGATTAGATTTTCTCCCCCCGGTGACCCAATGTCACCTCCAGACCCCTCTCATTCTGTTCATCCTATTCCTCGTCCTCTCCTCCACTACTTGCTTCTTTCCTTAGCCCACGACCGCCCCTCCAGACGAGGAGCAAGTGTCGCCAGAGATTCAGATCAGTCCGAACCATTGTCGCTTTGCCAAGGGAAAGCAGTATTAAAGGAGGAGGCGGAAGAATCTTACGATTGGGAAGATTATCTAAAGGTGAAAGACCCATTGTTGAATTTTTCTGGTGGATCTCGCACAATCACAGTATTGTCGATGAAGATGGTGATGTTAGTGTACGACGTCTTAGCCAGCTCGCCGTCTATCAAAATAAAGGTCGAGGATATATCTTTGTACTTGACGAGATCCGGGGTGTAGCAAACAAAATGAGTCGAGTCAACAGGCAGAGACAGGACCGACCGAACACGGAAGAAGGGGTTGTGCCATTCACATGCATACCGTCGCTGTGTATTGTCGAAGCCAGCACCTCGCACTGCACAACACAAAACATTAGCATTTTGTTATACATTATCAAGCATATGCGCATATTTTGGGATTTGTACATATGTATGTATTGGTTACATATGTCTGTATATGTATATGTGTGTGTGTAGACCAGACCTGTAATGGCACCAAGCCCAACCCAGCCGTATCGAGCGGGAGTGATGGACTCCCAAATGGGATCCATGAAGATATTAGTAGCAACCGCATCTTCGCCCACAAATGTGACCTCGCGCGCTTCGATGCCAGCAGTAGTCACCGAGAGAATTGCAGTGCGGGCTGCATATAAGGAACCCCATTGAGGAAGATTACATACTAATTCCTGGTTGTCGACTGGCGACGAAGGAACCGTCCTGATCTGCTGCTCTAAAACCGATTCACCAGGAGCCCACTTCTCAGGATTATAAAGAGTTGCCCAGAAGCCAACAGCCTTCCAGGTCAAGGTGCAATTATAAAGCCGTTGTGGATGGAAGCCAAACCCAGTAACTGTTACAGTCATTGGAGCATTCGCCCAGAAGTAAGTGGGACGAACAGAAAGCCAAGATTCGCGAATTTCGACCTGCCTTAGTACTGGGAGCCCAGAAAAGAAAACATGAAGTCCATACCCGTCCATGAGGGTAACATTGACCATGGCTGCCTCGTGAAAGAAACCCCACGCATCAATCTGACAGGAAACAGTGGAGGGTGACGTGGGATGCGCAAGATTCGAGACCATTCGTTTCGAATCATTTGACTCGAGCAAGCAACGATATGCACTGAGCGTGTGTAGGCCAACGCCGATTATGGAAAGGTGACCGCCTGAAGCAGCGATATAATGTTCCTGTACCCGCGCCCAGGATGCAGTGAATTGAAAAGCGTTGGATTCTTGTGTTCCTCGAAACGGCACAACCAGACCTCGCACTCTATTAATTAATGACACCGATGTTGGTCCAGCAATGTTCTTCCGACCCCAGTCTGGTGTGACACATAGCAACTCTGAAGGTGACAGTGGGCTCACTGGTAGGGAAACAGCTACTCCACCAAATGCGTTGCTGAAGACACACTCATACGGAAGTGCCACGAGATCAATGATTAACCCTCGGGTTGTCAGGAGAATTGCGGTTCCGCCGGATGCATCACCGATTGAGGCATTCTGACTGAGCCAGTATTCATACACAGGAATATACTGCAAGCCAACGGTAGGCTTGTGGATTAAAATACCATCGCCCCTAACTTTCAGAATCAGCGATGTTGCTGTAAACATCGAACCCCAGCTAGGAATAGTGCACGAAAGCCGAATATTCGATTCAAACGTAGCTGTTGTTTGCATAGACTGCGCATTCTGCTCAATGCAATCAGAATGTCAGCTGCTTGACAATTTAGTGCCCACCAGATTACAAAGTCAATTGAATAGAACATGTCAAACATTTACCTCTAGATTTGCCTTGTCAAAGTATTGGCACATGTATTTGCGTGCAGGCAAAAACCCGGCGCCTTCAATTTGGACTAGCCCAGAATCCTCCGACACGGATGCTCGCGTCCAGCCTTCGAAGTACTCAAAGGCAGTCGATGCCACTTGATACTGCAAAAAAAAAGAAAGATTCTTGGTCATCTAAGATACATGTTACTTCTAGTTATGTTTTTTGGATAGAAATTTTGCGCTTCTAAACTTACCTGTGTTTTATATGTCCCGCTCATTTTTTGTGCCAAGGCAAGACTCTGCTCGCTCTGCTTAACAAAGAATCCGTTGAAGAGAAGTTGAGGCGTAATTCTTTGTGCTTCTGTTGGCCAAGGAGGAACTGTGCAAATTATTTCTGATTTCGACGCAACTTGTGCATTGGACGAGATTGCCAAATGTGAAGAATAACGACACGAATACAAAATGCTGTCCACTTGAAATCCAGCTCCTTGGATGGTAATCAAAGTGCTCGAGCCTGCATAGCCCTTTGTAGGGTAAAAATAAAACCAATTGGGTTCCACTGTAATTTCGAAAGTGGTCGAAGACGTGAGTCCTTCTTTATCCTTGACGGTAACCAAAATCAAAGCGGCTCCGGTCACGCCCATCATGGGTTCTACCCTCACTGTCCTATCGCGGCCAACACCTCGGACCTCAATTGCTCTGGATGGAACAATGGACTCATTCAATGATATTGCCCATACTTGCAAACTGCTCGGAAGTGTTTCATCGTCCTCGACTGTAAAGGCCTGGTCGTGCGATTGCTCACCTGCTCCACACAAACACACATACGTTTACATAAATACACGAACAAGCGCAAGACAGTGCAACTCGAAAGCTTCGCAGAAAGTGAGAGGCGCCGGGTAGGGCGGGACAGGGTTGCATGAGGGCAGAAGAGAGTACCAGCTGCAGTAGAGAAGTGCCCGATCGCAGAGATACGAGGGGGCGTGGTGCCATGAGTCCGAGCACTCACAAGGGGATGTGTTTCTGCTCCGTCACGCTGAGCATTTGAGCACTTGAGCTTGATTCCACTAACTATTGTGCCCTGTGGCAAGTCACCAATGGTAAACAATACTTGCTCCGAATTGAATTCTTGGTAATGCATATTTGTGCCAACAATCCAGTCCATCCTGCATGAAATCAACGGACTGTCCCCAAGAGCCACTCGACATGTCAGCATAATCGCACAATCAGCACCAAATCAGTGACTAAACAATGCACCTGAGTCAATAACAAGATATTGCAATAGAACTGAATTCTATTGTAGAATTCAAATAAAAATAAAACGGGATTTTTGATTTTTACCTTCCACCTGAATCCTCAGGATGCTCCCATATCAGAACCAACGCATGGTGAGTTTTGCTGTGTATCCTCAAGCCACGTGCCGCAGAGGGTGCCGATGGTGAAGCGGTTGATATCGACAGCAGAGGCTCGCTGTGCTCACCAGCCCCAAACTGCGTGTTTTGACACACATTAGTACGTTATGTGGGTAAAATACTTTATGCAGTCCTTGCAAACAGGCAAAGCCAAGACCAAAAAGCGAGATGAAATGGACAACTGACCTTTGTGACAGCTCGTGCTTTGATGAACACAATATCGAAATCTGCCTGAAGACCCCTCAGAGTTACAGTCGTTTCTATCCCCGAAGTTCGATCGACTTGCTCTTGTCCTCGCTTTGGGAGATACGTGACGGAGTAGTATAAAATCGGGCTGCACAAAACAAATGTTTAGATTGTTGCATAAGACCAGAATGTGCTAGCGTGTGATCAAGCGAATACGTATCATACCTGCCGCCTGTATCTGCGGGTGGTTGCCAGTTTATAGAAAGGCTTGATCCGGTGGAGGACCCTTTGACTAATCCTAACCCAGTTGGCTTCGACGCCTTGCGCAAGTTTGTGCCGCAATGCAGATAGCAAGAGCGTCTGCATTCGTAAGGTGTCCTTCCATTCTGGATTTTCTGGTCCACTTTTTCCCTATTGCAATTAATCAAGGAAACAACGTCAAGATGAATGCGAAAATAAACAAACTCCATTTTCGAATTAAATAAGACATGCAAATATTTCTGAACTGGAATTGATATTTGCGCAATATGTACGGAATAGAAAGGCAGACTTACCATGTGCATCGGTTCTCGCAACAATCCATGCATCCATCAGACTCAGGCCAGCATTCATAAATTGATGGTATATTCGTGATAGTAAATGAACTCAGGGAGCTTCGTTGCCCTCCTACCACTACCTGAACCTGGCAGTGTTCGACAATTTTACGTGGGGACTTGCAAAGAATGAGCGAGTGCGAAACGTATGCAGTTGTACTGCACGCCACCTCTCCATCAGCAGCCTTGACTACTGCGAGAGAGCCATCTTGTTCACCACCGAAATTGGAACCATACACGGAGATCCAAGTGCCGCCGTGGGAGTTTGTTGAGGTTGGAACTAAGTTGGTAATTTCTGGTGCATCATATTTCCACAGCTTGTTTGCTCTCATGGGTACCTCAAACACAGAAATATCGACATCTGCGAAACCTACTCCAGGAGGAGAAAGAAATACGATCCGTGTGTTGTACATGATTCGTTCGTTGACAATAGGATAGTGAAGAATAGTGCCGTTAGCTGAACCAATAGCTATGCGCACGTTGGCTGTTGACGCATCAAAATACGACCCCAGCAATGTTACTTGTGTTCCGCCGATCGTGGGTCCGTTGCTAGGCGAGATAGATGTTATCTTTGGGCCAGTAGTGAATATCCAGGGAAGATTATACTTGCGCGACAGATACCCAGCAACTCGATCGAGATCTACGATCGAGATCTTAGTGTCGTACAAAATGAATTCTGCCACTTCAGCATCAAGGCACTGGCGAGTTCCATTTACGCTGAATCCGCAACCTGCGAGTGAATGTTTGAGTGAGTGAGCGAATGAGTGTGTGTGTGTGTGTGTGTGTGTGTGTTTGTGTGTTTGTGTGTTTGTGTGTGTGCGTGTGTGCGTGTATGTTTATGTGTGTGTGTGTGTGTGTGTGTGTGTGCGTGTGCGTGTGTGTATGTGTGTGTGTGTGTGTGTGTGTGTGTGTGTGTGTGTGTGTGTGTGTGC
>Ga0105055_10009056_pt1 | contig 12802 bp, 12 predicted proteins | sample BON03_FD_78090 | JGI IMG/M metagenome (GOLD analysis project Ga0105055, IMG submission 78090) | Freshwater microbial communities from Lake Bonney liftoff mats and glacier meltwater in Antarctica - BON-03 | ecosystem: Environmental > Aquatic > Freshwater > Ice > Glacier meltwater | place: Lake...
ACGAACCCCGCCAGCACCGGGATCAGACACAGCACCAGCGCCAGCCGCCCCTGCCAGCCCGACAGTTGCTGCGGCGTCACCGGGCGCAGGCCGCGCGCCTGCCCTGCCACCCGCGCCTTGCGGCGGCTGATCTTTTCCAATGTCGCCAGCATGACAATCAGGATCAGCACGCAACTGGCCAGTTGCGCGGCACCGCCCAGATTGCCGGCCTGCAACCAGACGCTGAAAATCCCCGTGGTCAAGGTCTGCACCGCAAAATAATCGACCGCGCCAAAATCATTTACGGTCTCCATCATCGCCACGGCCATGCCTGCGGCAATCGCCGGGCGGGCCAGCGGCAGACCGACGCGCCAGAACCGGCCAAAGGGACCGACGCCCAGCGCCCGGGCCACCTCATATCCCGAACCCGACTGTTCACGAAACGCAGCGCGGGCCAGAAGATAGACATAGGGGTATAGCGCCGCACTCAGCACCAGAATCGCGGCAGTGCGGGTGCGGATCGCCGGAAACCAATAGTCGCGCGGCGAGGTCCAGCCAAAGGTGGCGCGCAGCGCGCTTTGCACCGGACCCGAATATTCCATCAGATCGACGAGGGCATAGGCCCCGACATAGGCCGGCACAGCCAGCGGCATCAGCAGCGCCCATTGCACCCAGCTGCGGCCGGGAAAGCGATACATGCTCACCAGCCAGGCCGCCCCGGTGCCCATCGCCCCGGTCAGCAGGCCGACCGCGATCATCATCACAAGCGAATTTTCGACGTAGCGTGGCAACGTGGTCGAGAGGAGATGCGGCCAGATATTCTCGGTCGGATGAAACGCAAGCCAGAGCACGGCAACCACCGGCATCAGCACCAGCGCGGCAATCGCGACAGCACCCAGCGACCAGGCATCCGGGCGCAGGCGACGCCCGCCACGACTTATCCGACCAGTTTGCTTGGGTATGACGGGCACCATCCACAGGCCCTACCCGAAACCGGTTTCCCTGTCCAGAAAACCGCCTATAATACCCAAAAGCAACAAGAGCCCACCAGAAAGCAGTCACAGGCCCATGCAGATCGTCACCCATATAGGGGCAAATTGCACGGATGGCGAAAAGCTGATCCGTTCGCTGATCAAGAATACCGACCTGCTCGCGCCGCGCGGCATTGCTGTGCCCGGACCGGGCAAGTACCGCGCATTGCTACGCGAAACACTGCAGAATCTTGCTGGCGGAACGCTGGGCCCAGACGCGCGGGAGACCGTCCTTGACGCGATTCTGGATGATCAGGACACCAGCAGGCTGGTGATGAGCAACGCCGCCTTCATCTGTCAGCCGAACCGGGTATTCGAACGCGGTGTGTTCTACCAACTGGTGCGGCTCAAACTGCGCACCCTGCAGACGCTGTTCCCGCAGGACGAGATCGAGATTTTTCTGGCGCTGCGCAATCCCGCCACCTTCATACCGGCAGTCTGGGCGCAGGCCGCGGGCATGCAGCAGGGCGGTGACACGCCCGATGATTTCATGAACGGGCTGGCTCCCGAGTCAGTGATCTGGTCCGATGTTGTCGAACGGATCCGCGAGGCTGCGCCAGACGCCGGTCTCACCATCTGGTGCAACGAGGATACGCCGCTGATCTGGGGCGAACTGATGCGGCGCATGGCCGGCGTGCCGCCACTGACACCGCTTGCAGGCGAATACGATCTTCTGGCCAGCATCATGTCACCTGAGGGCATGGTACGGTTTCAGAAATACATCGAATCGCATCCGCCGCAGTCGGATGCACAGGCGCGCCGGGTCATGGCCGCGTTTCTGGACAAATACGCGATCCCCGATGCACTCGAGGAAGAGGTGGACATGCCCGGATGGGACGCCGACCTTGTCGACTATCTGACCCGGCAATACGAGGCAGACGTGCTGCGCATCGCGCAAATGCCCGGCGTCACCTTCGTGCTGCCATAAACCGCTTCAGGCTCAGGCGCTGACCAGCTTGAGCCCCACGATCCCTGCCAGGATCAGCCCGATACAGGCAAGCCGCAGCGTGTCTGCGGATTCCTGAAACACCAGAATGCCAAAGATGACGGTGCCAATGGTGCCGACCCCGGTCCAGATCGCATAGGCGGTACCCAGCGGCAAACTGCGCAGCGCCAGACCCAGCAGACCGAGCGACACGGCCATCGCGGCCAATGTGCCAAGAGTTGGCCAAAGCCGGGTAAAACCTTCGGTATATCTCAGCCCGACAGCCCAGAGCACCTCGAAAAGGCCCGCGATGAACAGATAGACCCATGCCATGCGGCACCTCCGAAATCGCATATTACCAGTGCGGCGTTACATGCCCAAAGCGGCTTTGTAGGTTTCGAGCAGGTCCTCTTCTTCGGCGATATCATCCTTGTCGCGCTTGCGCAGCGCAATCAGCTTGCGCAGGATCCTGACGTCGTAACCGCGGCCCTTGGCCTCGGCCATGACTTCCTTTTGCGCGTCGGCAATGTCCTTTTTCTCGGCATCCAGCCGCTCGAACCGCTCGATGAAGGCGCGGAGTTCTTCGCCTGCAATCGCACGCGTATCAATGACGGAATCGGACATATGGGCCTCCAGTTTGCCGGGATGCAGACCCCTAGCGCGCGGGTGACGCCCCCGCAAGTGGCACCCGGCTCTTGATCCGGCCCCCATCTCGGGCTAGGGCGCAACAGGCCCGCTCTGCTGCAACGAGGTTCCCATGACCATTCTGATCTGGATCGGCGCGGCGCTGACACTGACAGGCTTTGCCGGGATCATCTGGAGCATCGCGGCCGTGATGCGCGCGCGCCGGGCCGGGCTTGACGATGCGGCGCTGCGTTTGCGGCTGCAACGGGTGCTGCCGGTCAATATCGGGGCACTGTTCCTGTCGGTGCTGGGGCTGATGATGGTCGTCGTCGGGGTCATGCTGGGCTAGACAGCGCCTCGAACCCACCCGCCAGCTTGATCGCCGCACTCATCAGCGCGGGCGGCGCCCAGACCCGGTCATCCGCCATCCAGTGCTGCATGTCGCGGCGCAGCCCGATCAGGCCCATCTGCTGTGCGGCCATCATCGGACCCCCGGCAATGCGCGGAAACCCCATGCCATGCACAGCCAGCGCATCAATATCGGCGGCACGCGCCACCGTGCCGTAATCCACCAGCCGCCCACCCTCTGCCATCAGTGCGGCAAGCATCCGGCGCAGTACCGGTTGATCCGGTTCCGCCACCAGCCCGCCAAACGGCCCCTGCACAAAACCAGCCGCAACCAGCGCCCCGTCGATCTGTGCCGGTTCCACCTCGATCCGCTCCATCGACTGCGCAGCGCGGTGCAGCGCGGCTGTCAGCCGGTCGCACACCGCCTGCCCCGCCGGGGTCAGCGCCCTGCCGCCATCAGTCTTGGCCAACAAGTCCGGCGAAATCTGCCGCTCCGCCAGATAGATGTGGCGCAGCGCCCGCGACTGCGGATGCGCCAGACAGTCCTCATAGGCCGCCCGCTCGAAGGTCAGGGCAGCGGAGGATGGCAGCAGCAGCGCCGCCTCGACACAATCGACGATCCGGGCCGCAGCAAATGACGCCAGCGGACCCTGCCCCAGGCTCTGACGGCGGGTGGTCACCGCCTGCATCCACCCCATACCATCCGCCAGCCGCTCGCGCCGCGCTGCCGAGGGACGCGGCCCTTGACCCGCCTTTATCAACCCGGTGGCATAGACAAGCCCGGCCGAGGGCAGATCACCCTGCACCACCCCGTCGATCAGTCCGATCTTTTGCGCCGCCTGCGCACCCAATGGCCGCGCGCCCAGCAACAGGCCCAGCGCCGCCTGAGCCCCCACCAACCGCGCCAACCGCTGCGTGCCCCCTGCCGCCGGGATCAGACCCAGCGTCACCTCCGGCAGACCAATCCCCGCCTCCGGCAGCGCCAACCGGAAGTGCGCGGCCAGCGCCAGTTCCGCGCCACCCCCCAATGCAAGGCCTTGCAGCGCAGCCACGACCGGCCGGTCAAACCCGTCGATCCGGTCACAAAGCCGGGCCAGATAATCCGCCGCCTCCCGATCACGCAGATCGACCCCGGCGGAAAAGAACCGGCCCTGCGCCAGCAGCACCACCGCGCGCACCGTCAGATTGCCCGCAATCCGGTCCAGCGCCCGCGCCAATGCATCGCAAATATCCGCATTCAGCGCATTGACCGGTGGCGCATCCAGCGTCAGCAGCGCCACCCCGTCGCGGATCACCAGCCTCACGTCATCCGACATCCGCTCCTCACCACGCATACTGATCCCGACGGTTGCAGCTTAGCAGGCCAAGAACCAAGGTAAAGCGGCCCCATCTCCTCACGCCTGATTTCGCCGCCGCTGGACCCGGTCAATGCCACGGGCTATGCTCTTTACATGGACATCAGAACGCTCTCCCCCGCCTATGCCGTTTCGCCCCAGATCGGGGTCGAACATATTCCCGCAATCGTCGCCGCAGGCTATCGCACCATCCTGTGCAACCGGCCCGATGCAGAGGTGCCACCGAATCTGCAGGCCGCAGCGATCAGGGCCGCGACAGAGGCAGCGGGACTGCACTTCGTGCTCAACCCGGTGACGCATCAGACGCTGAACATGGACATGGTTGCGGCGCAAAACGCGGCGATGGCAGCCTCTGACGGTCCGGTTCTGGCCTATTGCGCCTCTGGCACGCGGTCATCCATCGTCTGGTCGCTGGGACAGGCAGGCAAGATGGCAACCGATGACATCATCGCCGCCACAACCAGAGCGGGTTACGATCTGCAAGGGATGCGCGGTCAACTCGACAGTCTGGCGCAGGCTTAGCAGGCTGCTGAAAAACTCAAACGTGACCGCAGCACAGCGCTCAGAATTGGAAAAACCGTCCAAGATCGCACCTAAACTCCGGTTCTGGGGCCATTCTCGGCATAAATATAGAATACTTTCCCTGCTGCGACACCCCAAAAACCCTTTTTCAGCAGCCTGTTAGGCGCGGATCACTCAAGGCGTCAACACTGGTCGGCCCGGTGGTGAAACCACGCCATGCGTCGCCTCTGACATATCCGCCACCGGCTGCAAGGTCAGGCGCACCGCGCGCAGGCCCGCCGATTGTCCCAGCCGCGCCTGCGCCACCAGCCGGCCATCCGGCCCTTCGAGCCGGACCGACCCGACCCCGATACCGGGCAGGGACAACACCTGCCCGACGCGAAACCCCTCCACCGCATGCAGCGGCAGGCGCATCCGGTGCAGCACCGCATGCAGATTGGCCGGGGCCTGCGCCACATTCGCCCCCAGCAGATCGGCCCATGCATGGCCGGGATCAGCCACAACCACCGGGGCTGCGTCGCGCGTCACCGGCAGCGTGAGCATGATCGCCCCTTGCCGCTCTGCCACCCCCAGATCGATCGTCAGACGGACCAGCCGATAGGCCGCCTCACGCAGCGCAAGCCCCGCGGCCCGCACCCCCCCGACCCGACCGCCGACGGCATAACCATCCACCCAGCCATGCAGCGGCGTGCCCTGCGTGCCCAGGCTCAATTCGTCCAGAAACCCGGCGATCAGCGGTGCTGTCATCGCGGCATCCGTGCTGGTGACCGGGCGCGGATCGGCGGGCAGGCCGCGCAACTGGCCCATTGTCTGCATCTCGATCACCGCCGCGCGCGTCTGCAAGTCGATTCCCGCGACACCGCACAGCCCCTCACCTTCCTCCAGCGCGATCAGCAGCATATCCGGATCGATCAAGCGCAACAGATCGTCGAGCGTGACCACCTCCTCGGTAATGCCCAGCACAGTGATCGCCAGCCCGATCTGATCCTGCGCCGCGCGGGTCAAAGCCATACGCAGCGCACGCGACGGCGTCACCGGTGCCGACACCGCAACCGGACGCGCCGCCTGTGCCAGCCGCCGCAGCACTGATCCCGCCATGCCATCCGCCATCGAAACCCGATCCCAAGCTGCAACCAGAACCGCCCGGATCATCACCACCCGGACCGCCCGCAGATCACATTAGCCGCTCCAACCTTACCAACAGGCTAACAGCCGCCCTCAGACCGCCACCTCGGCCAGCGGCAGGGTCAGGCGGAACGCGGCCCCGCCCTGCCCCGGCAGATAGTCGATCTGCCCGCCCAGCCGGTGCATGATCTCGCGGCAAATCGCGAGGCCAAGGCCCGCCCCCCCCGCTTTGCCCTGATCGCTCAACCGCGAGAATTTCTCAAAGATCAACGCCTGCGACTCGGGCGCAATTCCCGACCCATTGTCAATCATATCAACGGTCAGCACCTCACCCGCGCGGCGCACATCTATGCGCAGTTCCGGGCGGGCGGCGTCGCAATATTTCTGCGCATTGGCAAACAGGTTGATCAGAACCTGGCTCAAACGGTCCAGATCGGTCTGCAGCGTCACCGCCTCGTCCGTCTTGTTGCGCACCACCTTCAGCGCACCGTCGCGCAAACCGGCCGTCGCCAGCGCACGGTCGATCAGGTCGCGCAGGCTGCCGCTTTGCCGGTTCAGTACCACCTGCCCGTTTTCCAGCACCGCCAGATCGAGCAGATCGTCAAGCAGCCGGGTCAGCCGCACGGTTTCTTCCTGAATGATCGCGGCATAGCGTTGCTGATCCTCGACCCGTGTACCGCCATCACGCAGAATCTCGGAGAACGCCCGGATCGAGGTCATCGGCGTGCGCAATTCATGGCTGATCTGGCTCAGAAACGCATCCTTCTGGATCGAAAGGGCCGTCAGCTTTTCATTGGCTTCGCGCAACTGCCGCGCCGTGCGTTCCTGCTGCGCCGATTTCGCCTCAAGCTGGCTCGAATATTCCATGATATGCGCCGCCTCATCCGCAACCGCGATCAGATCCTCAACCGAAACCGACACACCTTCGGTCAACTGGCTGACCATGGCATGGGCGGTCGCCGCGCCGACAGAACCCGCCAGTTCCCGCTCCAGCAAGGCAATGAATTCCGGCGTGACTTCCGGCAAATAGCCGGACTTCCCTTGCGCCCGCGCCTCGCGCTGGAAAATCGCCTGCGCCTCGGTGCCACCGATGATACGCTGCGCCATGACCAAGAGATCCTCGGCCTGTGCCGCACTCTTGGTCCAGGCGCGATTGCCGGCAGAATGTTCGAACACATTGACAAACTGTGCGCCCTGCAGCCGTTCCAGCGGCGTGGGAAAACTCAGGAGCGAACCAAGGACAAAAAGCCCGGAATTGATCAGCATCGACCACAGCACCGTATGGATGACCGGATCGAGCCCCTCGATCCCGAAAAACGCCTGCGGACGCAGCCATCCCAACCCCCATGGCCCCTGCGCCATCACCTGCGCCGAAATAACCACATCGCTGCCGAAACTTGGCAGAAACAGGCTCCAGATCCAGATCGCAAACCCGGTGGTCAGGCCCAGCGCCGCCCCCACCCGCGTGGCACCGCGCCAGAACAATCCGCCCAGCATTGCAGGCAGGATCTGCGCCACCCCGGCAAAGGCAATCAGGCCAATTGCCGACAGCGCAGCGCCGCCGCCCGACAGGCGAAAATAGATATAGCCCAGCGCCAGAACGCCACCAATCGACAACCGCCGCGCCAGCAGCACCATCATCCGCACATCGCCCGACATGATTCCGCCCGGACGGCTGGAGCGCAGCCAGATCGGCACCACGATATGATTGGATACCATCGTGGCCAGCGCAATCGTGGCCACGATCACCATCGAGGTGGCACTGGAAAACCCGCCCAGAAACGACAGCATCGCCAACCCGTTCTGCCCCTGCGACAGTGGCAATGTCAGCACAAAGAGGTCCGGGTTCGACCCCGCAGGCATCAGATCAAGGCCCACAACCGCGATTGGCACCACAAACAGGCTCATCAGCATCAGATAAAGCGGAAACGCCCAGCTTGCGGTCGCCAGATGCCGTTCATTGGCATTCTCGACCACCAGCACCTGAAACATGCGTGGCAGACACAGGAACGCCGCCGCCGAGAGAAACGTCAGACCCACCCAACGGCCTCCGGGCTGGGTCCAGTCCGAGATGGGCGAAGCGTCGATACGGGCCAGCGTGGCGCTCCACCCCTCGCCAATGCCCCAGACCACAAATATCCCGACGGCCAGCAGCGCGGTAAGTTTGACCACAGCCTCCACCGCGATAGCCAGGACCACGCCGTGATGCCGCTCGTTGGCATCCAGATAGCGGGTGCCGAACAACACCGTAAACAGGGCAAGCCCCGCAGCAGACCACAGCGCCACGGAATTGAGGTCGGTCCCCTGCCAGCCCGATTGCTCCTGCACGGCGAAAACCGCGAATGACTGGGTGATCGACTGCAATTGCAGGGCAATATAGGGGGTGACACCCACCACCGCCAACAGCGTCACGATCACGCCCAGCGCCGTCGATTTGCCATAACGGGACGAAATCAGATCCGCGATGGACGTAATCCGCTGGGTCCGGCCGATCCGCACCAGCTTGCGCACGACCCACCACCAGCCGATCATCACCAGCGAGGGGCCGAGGTAGATCGTCACAAACTCGAGACCCGAGCGCGCCGCATAACCCACCGCCCCATAAAACGTCCACGCGGTGCAATAGATCGACAGCGACAGCGTATAGATCAGCGGCGAGCGTAGCCAGTCATCGCGCCCACCCGCCGCGCGGCGTTCTGCGGCAAAGGCCACAGCGAACAGAAACACGACATAGGCCAGCGCCACAAAGACCAGCAGGTTGAAACTCAGCATCAGTCGCCCTCGGCCCCCGGCGGCACGTCCTCATCCGCGCGCAACCTGCGCGACAGCACAAAGGACAGCAAAATCAGCCCGGTCCAAACGCCGAATAGATAAATCAACGCAAAAGATGTGGATTGCGCGGCCCCCGGCTCACGCGGCCACAGCAGCGGAATCAGCCACAGGACCAAACCCAGCAGTGGCAGCAACCGGGCCGCATCACGCAAACGGCGCTGCCGGTAGGATGCGCGCCCGACAAACAGGGCTCCGGGCCTGCCGGTCATCGGCGCTCAGTTCCCGACAAGCTGACGGACCTTGGCCAGAACCTCGGCATTGGAAAACGGCTTGGTCATGAACTGGTTCACCCCCAGACGCAGCGCCATCTCGCGGTCCTTGGTCTGCCCGCGCGCGGTCAGCATCAGCACCGGCAGGGCCTGCGTCGCGGGATCGGCGCGCAGATCGCGCAGGATGTCAAACCCGCTGCGACCCGGCAGCATCACATCCAGAATGATCAGATCGGGGGGCAGCGCGCGCACCCGCTCGACCGCGGTCTGCCCGTCGGTATGGTTATGCACGGTCCATCCGTCGCGGCTCAGGATGAAACTGATGGCCTCGATGATATTGGGTTCATCCTCGATCAGCAGAACGCGTCGGGCCATGGCGCAGCCCCTCCCCCGGGCGTCGTGCAGGACGTGACAGCGCGATTATCGGGGCAAAGTCCGGGCAAGTCAAAGACCAAGGCTCAGCCGAGCACCGATGGTTCGCGGCGTGCGGCGCAGTCGGCGCGCGGGCAGATGCGGCAGGTGATCCCCACCGGCTGCGGCGCGCCACCCTCGGGTGCATCCGACAGCACCAGCATCGTGGCCTCGCTCACCGGGGCGGTGTCAAATCCTATGGCGCCGCGCGGTTGCGCCACGGCATAACACAGGAACCGGCCGCCCCTTTCGCCCGGCAGTTGCACCAGCGCGCGCAGCGGGCGACCGGGCTGGCTCAACACCTGATAAAGCGGCCAGAGCGGACAGGCCGCCCCATTGCGCGGCAGGGCAAACCCGGCCACCGGCTTCAGTGCGATGATCCCCCCAGCCGAATCGCAGACCGCAATCCCCATCGGCGGATGCGCAGGATCGGGCGGCAGCGCCCCCATCCGGCGCAGGACGGCGGCCAGATCGGTGCCAAACCGGGCCGCGAGGCGGACCGGATCATGCGCCACCTCCCGCGCCGCCGCAGAAAACGCCGCCAGCGGCATCGCCTGCGCATCGGCGCGGTAACGCTGCAACCAGTCCTGCAGGATCTGCGTCGCGGCCCCGCTCTGCATCCCCGCCCTCGCGGCCACCTGCGCCACCGTCGCCACACCCGCCTCCAGTTCCGGCACATGATGATCCGTCGCTTCCAGCCAGGCCGCGACCTCCTCTTGCGGCGACCGGCTCGGCGCGCCCTCTTGCGGACCCTCCAGATAATTGACCAGTTCCCGGCTGCTCTCGGCCAGCCGGATCGAATCCGCATGGATATTGCGATGAAACCGGTCCTGCCAGTCGCGGTCCAGCACCTCGTTGCCCGCAAGGATCGCAGCGGTCGAGCGGATGGAAGTCACCGCCGAGATCACCGCATGCAGCGACGTCGCCAGTTGCGGATCATGCGCCAGCCGGTCGGTCAGTTCCGCCACCCGCGCCTCCAGGCGGGCCACTTCCGCCGCCTGCGCCGCCACCAGTGCTGCCCAACCGGCAAAGCGTCCGGCAAAATCCTCGGTCCGCTCCACATCGGCCCCGGCCTCCGGCATCTGCGCCGCCGCCAGCCGCAGCCGGTCGATCAATGCCCCTTCGGCCCCCGTCGCCAGCGTGCCGGGATCGACCGCCAGCGCGCGGGCCAGATCGTTGAGCAGTTTGCCACCGATTCTGCGGCGGTTATGCTCGATCAGATTGAGGTATGATGGCGAAATACCCACCAGCCCGGCCAGCTGCGCCTGCTGCAAACCCCGGTCGAGCCTTCGGGCGCGGATACGACTACCGGTCAGTTGACTCTGGGGCATTCAGATTCCCGTAACGAATTCAGGCGCTTTCTGCGAATGCGAGAAAATCTATTTACAGATTAACATACCGTTTTGTTCACGTCTTTACAAAATTATCATTACGCGTGAACACTTTGTTGAGATATTTTCTGCCGCCGCGCGATAATTGCCCAGCACTGTCAAAGTGTCCACTGCCTGAGGCGAGGAGGCCCGGCAGTGATGATCATCCAGGGAGGATCCAATGTCCAATTTGCGTTATTCGCGTCGCCGCGTGCTCAAGACCGGTGCCATCGGCTCTGCCGGTCTGGCCATGCCGATGATCTTTACCGGCTCCAGCGCCTCGGCCTTTACCAACGAGCCCACCGGCGACACCGTAACCCTCGGCTTCAACGTGCCGCAGACCGGCGCCTATGCCGATGAAGGTCTCGACGAACTGCGCGCCTTTGAACTCGCCGTCGAGCACCTGAACGGCGAAGGCGATGGCGGCATGTTCTCGACCATGTCCTCCAAAACCCTCGACGGCGCCGGGATCATGGGCAAGCGCGTGACCTTTGTCACCGGCGACACCCAGACCAAATCCGACATCGCCCGCGCCTCTGCGCAGTCGATGATCCAGAAGGACGGGGTCATCATGATCTCGGGCGGGTCGTCCTCGGGAGAAGCGATCGCCGTGCAGGGACTGTGCCAGGAGGCCGGGATCATCTTCATGGCCGGTCTGACCCATTCCAACGACACTACCGGCAAGGATCGCAAGGCCAATGGCTTCCGCCACTTCTTCAACGCCTACATGTCCGGCGCGGCCCTGGCCCCCGTGCTTGGCAATGTCTATGGCACCGACCGGCAGGCCTATCACCTGACCGCCGACTATACCTGGGGCTGGACGCAGGAGGAATCCATCGTTGCCTCCACCGAGGCCTTGGGCTGGACCACCACCAACAAGGTGCTGACCCCCGTCGGCGCGGGCGACTTCTCGTCCTATCTTGCACCTATCCTGAATTCGGGGGCCGATACCCTGATCCTCAACCACTACGGCAACGACATGGTCAACTCGCTGACCCAGGCCGTGCAGTTCGGGCTGCGTGACAAGCAGGTCAACGGCAAGACCTTTGAAATCATCGTGCCGCTCTACTCCGAATTGATGGCTGCCGGTGCAGGCACCAATATTCAGGGCGTCTATGGCTCGATGAACTGGAACTGGCAGTTGCAGGACGAGGGCACCCAGGCTTTCACCCGCTCCTTTGGCGAGAAATACGGGTTTCCCCCGTCAGGCGCGGCGCATACCTGCTACGTGCAGACCCTGCTCTACGCGGATGCGGTCACCCGTGCAGGCTCGTTCAACCCCTGCGCCGTTGTCGAAGCGCTTGAGGATTTCGACTTCGACGGCATGGGCAATGGCCCGACCACCTACCGCGGTGCCGATCACCAGTGCTTCAAGGATGTGCTGGTCATGAAAGGCGCCGAAAGCCCGACCAGCGCCTTTGACACGCTGGAAATCGTGGAAATCACCCCGCGCGCTCAGGTCGAATACGACCCCGAACACCCGATGTTCGCCGGCGGTGCGCTGGGCGAATGCAACCCGGGCGCCTGATCCGCAACTGACGACCTGCCGGCCGCGTCACCCGATGCGGCCGGACCTTTGGCGGTGGCAGTCTGCGGGCTGCCGCTTGCCCATTTCCACCATCATCCGTGCGGGGCGCATATCCGATGGACGCGATCATCATTCAAATCCTGAACGGTCTGGACAAAGGCTCGGCCTATGCGCTGATCGCCCTTGGACTGACCCTGATCTTCGGCACGCTGGGCGTGGTGAACTTTGCCCACGGGGCATTGTTCATGATCGGGGCCTTCTGCGCGGTGACGATGCAGAAACTGCTCACGCTCTCGACCCAGACCATCGACCCGGAAAAGCTCGACTTTCTGGGTAACCCGCTGGTGGTGGACACGCCCTATGTGGTCAACTGGTTCGGTCCCGAAACGGGCGCCGCCATCATTGACTGGGCGGTGCCGCTGGCGATCCTGCTGGCGATCCCGGTCATGATCCTGATCGGCTATGTGATGGAACGCGGGCTGATCAAGCATTTCTACAAACGGCCCCACGCCGATCAGATCCTCGTGACCTTCGGGCTCGCCA
>Ga0105055_10009057_pt1 | contig 12801 bp, 11 predicted proteins | sample BON03_FD_78090 | JGI IMG/M metagenome (GOLD analysis project Ga0105055, IMG submission 78090) | Freshwater microbial communities from Lake Bonney liftoff mats and glacier meltwater in Antarctica - BON-03 | ecosystem: Environmental > Aquatic > Freshwater > Ice > Glacier meltwater | place: Lake...
ATCCGTCGGATTGCTGCTGCACGAGGATGGCCGCTTAGCTTGATTGATCTAACGAAGAAAAAAGGCGGTGGGAGGCCGGTGCGGGCAGGCGTTTTTTGCAGGTCCTCTAACGCGGCGGAACTCGCGAAATCGCTCTGGCCAGAGATGGAGCTGGTTGTTCCCGAGGGCGTGGTGTAGGTTCTTCTCCGGCTGGGCGTTGAACCGATTTACAGGGCGGCGATTTTCACCGGGTCGACAGTTGTATCCCCGGAGATGGCGGTTACGGTTTCCGGCGTCATGTAACGACATGTGACTGCGCATTCGTCATTTTGCTCCAATATCAGGGCACAGACAAGACGTCTGATGGCTTGCTCGTTAGGGAAAATACCCACGACATTAATGCGGCGCTTGCTCTCTTTGTTGTGGCGTTCAAGCGGGTTGCTGGAGTGGATTTGCAACCAGTGAGGTTGCGGGAGTTCGCGCCGATCCGCGCAGCGGCAAACCGTCCGGGGGACGGTTTGAGGCGAGAACGGGCGGAGCCCCTTGTAGGCCAGCAAGACGTCTTCGGCGCGCCCATCAGCTCGGCGAGCTTGGCGTGACGTGGACGGAAGGCCTCGAACAGCTTGGCCCAGTGTTTCTTGGAATCTGCCAACGCGTCTTGATCAAAGGCTGTCCTGAGCGCTGCCACGACGATCGGCCGGTCCTTTTTGTAGACGCAGGCCAAGGCATTGCGCATGAAATGCACGCAGCAGCGCTGGATCGTGGCGCCCAGCAATTTGGCGGCGGCCCCCATCAGACCCTTGTGCCCATCCCTTGCCTGGCAGGGCATGCTTGCATGTCTTGCGATGACCGCGCCGCCACAGCCGATCACGACGGCGTCGACATAGCCGCGGATCCAGACGTCGTGGTGGCCGAAAGCGACGGGCTGCGCCAATGGTTCAGCTATCGCAAACGTGACCGCAACCGACCGGTGATCGGTGACTGCCGCTCGCCCTCGGCGCTTGACCGCATCCAGCCCGACCATTGGCTGCCAGAGTATACCGAGGATTTGTTGAACCTGCTGCATGTGCTGGGCCGGTTGGTGGCACTGGAGCCGGACCAAAGCTTCAGCGATGTCCTTCGCCGTTCCGACCACGGCCAGCGGCTTGCCCCATGAGCGGAAGGAATGGTTGGCGTTCACGCCCAGCACATAGCCCTTGGCTGCGCGTTTAAGCGCCATCTCGATGTCGCCCACGCCATAGACGCTGTCGGCCGCCACCCAGGAAAACCGGATGTGTTGAGCAATCGCCCGCTCGATGCCAACAGGCGATCCCGGTCATCCGTCCAGGCCTTCGGCAGATAGAGCGCCCTGTCGATGAAGGCATGACCATGCCGGGAGACATAGGATGCGAACACACCGATCTGGCATTTGGTGATCTTGCCAGCTGAACCTGTATATTGCCGACCGACCCCGCAGGATGCCTTGCCCTGCTTGAAAACCGGTCTCATCAAGCACGAGAACGGCATTGGGATCCGCCAATGTCTCAATCGCATAATCGCGCACAATGTCGCACAGGGCATCCGCGTCCCAGCATCCGCGACCCAGAATCGCCAGTTGCCGCCAAGGGCCGGGATCGCCAGCCGCCTCCGCACGCATCCATCCCGTTTTAAGTCTTTCTTCCCCCAGCAAGCCGTCCAAAATTCGAGCGTTGCCTCGACCGATGCACCTGCCATCCATGACCTCCGATTCATGGAAACTCATGGATTTAGATATCGTATGAAAATGCAACTGTACTGCTCGTAAAGTCTGGCAAAGTCTGGCAACCCCAATCTGAACATTTCGGGAAGGAGCAGGTCCATGACGGTCACCTAAGCAGTGCATACGCAGTATGCATGAAAGGGGGCCGTGACCCATACCACGGCGTTTCCAAGTACTGCTTGTCCCCTCTCGGCAGCATCCTTTGGATGCGCCTGCCGGGCAATGGAAGATTTCCATGAAATGCAGTGTCTCGACGCTTTCGCCACGCGGCTGATAGTAACCCGCCGAAATTTCGATGCGCCGTTAAACACCGGCGAGTTTTCACAAGGTCTGGTACGAATTTGTAGATGCCTGTATACTTTATCACTGTATACTTTCTGGAAAAGCTGCTAGTGTCGACTCAGCGGTAGCTGCCTGAAAATGCCTCCTGCCACGGCTTGAGAGGGTTCCCGGCGTCATCGCAATTGTCTTGATGGCTTGGGAGGAAGCTTGAAGATGTCAAAATTCAACATGACACGTCGACAGGCCGTTGCACTGAGTGCGGCGAGCATGTTTGCCTTGGGCAGTCGGGGGGTCAACGCGGCCGGAGAGGCGGAACTTTCGTTCTGGACGGTCCGCCTGAACACACCCGAATTGCAGGCAGCCCTGTTGCCATTGCTGGACCAGTTCATGGCCGAAAATCCGGGCATAAAGATCATCAACGAGCCGGTGTCGGGCAACCAGGTCTATCCGAAATTCATCGCCGCCGTTCAGGGCCAGCAGATGCCCGATGTGGCCGAGGCCTATTCCTATCATCCGTTGCAGTTCGCGGCGCTGGACCAGATGGAGATCATGGACGACATGATCGCCGACTGGGAAAAGGACGGTCGGCTGGCGGATGTCGTGAACGAGTTCGCCTACAAGAAATTCTTCTGGAAAGGCCACTATTGGGGCGTGCCCTACAACGCCGATCCGCGTGCAATCTATTACCGCAAGGATCTGCTGGAGGCCAAGGGCATCGCGCCGCCGACGAACTGGGACGAATTCCAGGCCGCCGCGATCGCGCTGCACGATCCGGCAAACGGCGTGGCGGGGGTCGGCTTTCCGGCGGGCGACTTCCACATCACCCAGCACTTCTACATGGGGTTCATGTTCCAGGCGGGCGGGTCGATCCTGAACGAAAAGGGCGAACTGGTCTTCGGCTCGGAAAAGCGCGAGCAGAACATCCGCGCGCTGACCTATCTCACTGACTTTGCCACCAAGCACAAGGTGACACCCGAGGGGATCGCGGCCTGGAACACCGACGACGCGCATACGGCGTTTGTCCAGGGCCGCCTGGCCATGGGCATGGGGACGGGGCGGGTGATCGGCCAGATCATGCGGGAAAACCCCGACATGTTTGAAAAGGTCGGCATCCTTGAAACGCTTCAGGGGCCTGAGGCCAAGCTGACGGCGGGGTTCTACAACCCGATGTTCGTCTGGAAATACTCGCCCAACATCGACGCCGCCAAGACTTTCATCCGCTGGTTCACGACGCCGGGTCGCCTGGCGCCGATCTATGCCGCCAATCCGGGACAGCACTGGCCGATCTTCAAGTCGGAATTCGACACCCAGAGTATCCGGGAAAACCGGCTTCTGGGCGAGATGCTGACCAAGGTCATCCCCTATATGACTGATTTCGCCTATCCCGGCACCGGTATTCCGGAAATGGGCGTGATCGACGGTGAAAAGCTCTTTGCCGCGCCGGTCAACGAGGTTGTCGTGGGCGTCAAGACCCCCGAGCAGGCCGTCGACGACGCCCATGCCAAGATGCAGGAAATCTTCACCGGCTGATCGTCTCTTGCGGGGTCCGTTCTGGCGGGCGGACCCCGTTTTCCTGTGACCCGACCGGAAATCTGTAATGCTTCAACGCAAGCGTGCCCGTCTGGCCTATTTTCTGGTGCTGCCTGCGATGGTGCTGGTGGTGCTTCTGAACCTCGTGCCGCTGATCCAGGGCGTTATCGTTTCGATGCAGAACCAGAACCTGATCCGTCCGAACCCCGAAGCCTTCGTCGGATTCAAACACTATATCCGGGCGCTGACGCTGGACGACGAATTCTGGCAGTCCTTTGCCAGATCGGTCTGGTTCACCGTTGCCTCTGTCACGGGCGCCTATGTGCTGTCGCTCGGGCTGGCGCTGCTGTTGAATCTCGACATCCGTGCGCGGGGTCTGTTCCGGGCGGTGTTCCTGATTCCCTGGGTGATCCCCGACGTGGTGACGGCGCTGTTGTGGAAGTGGTTCTATTCGGATCAGTGGGGTTTTGCGAACTTTGCCCTGCTCAAGCTGGGCGTGATCCAGATTCCGATACAATGGCTGTCGGACCCGTCGATCGCGATGATATCGGTGATCGTCGTGCAGATATGGAAGCTTTACCCGATCATGACAGTGGTGCTTCTTGCCGCGTTGCAGGGGGTGCCCAAGGAACTGATCGAGGCCGCCAAGATCGACGGCGCGAACGCGGTCCAGCGATTTGTCAACGTGACCTTCAACTTCCTGCGGCCGACGAGCATGATCATCGTTCTGCTGGGCTGTATCTGGACGTTCCAGAGCTTTGACATCATCTATCTGCTGACCGGGGGCGGCCCGGCCGACGCCACACAGACCCTGCCGACCATGGTCTATGTCAAGGCGTTCTGGTCCAGCCAGCTTGGCTATGCGTCGGCGATCGGTGTGCTGATCCTGCTCACGCTGCTGTTCCTTGGCTCTGTCAATCTGGGTCTGGAGCGCATGTTCAACCGCAGGAGCGACGGCAATGGCTGATCTCTCGGCGCCCCACCGCGCGGCACGCGCCGGGTGGAACCCCCGGCGGACCTGGGCGATGGTTCTGACCTATGCGACCCTGTGCATCGCCGTCTGCGTGATCCTGTTCCCGGTGTTCTGGATGTTCTCGTCGTCGTTCAAGGGCCAGACGGAACTGTTCGCGCGCGACATGACGCTGCTGCCGGTGCAATGGACCTGGGAGAATTACAAGAACGTCTGGTTCAACACGCCCTTCCCGCGCTATTTCTGGAATTCGTTCTACATCGCCACGATCACCACGATCATCACGGTGACATTCGCGATCTACGCCGCCTATGCCATTGCGCGGATCAAGTTTCGCGGGCGGTTCCTGATCGGCATGGTGCTGCTTGTCACGCAGATGTTTCCGCATGTCACGCTGGTCCTGCCGCTGTTCCTGCTGATGCGCGACCTTGGCCTTTTCGACACCCACGCCGCGCTGATCATCGCCAATGTCGCCTTTGCGCTGCCGTTTGCCGTCTGGATGCTGCGCGGGTTCTTCATGTCCATCCCCGCCGAACTGGAGGATGCCGCCGCCGTCGACGGTGCCGGGCTCTTGACGACGCTTCACTGGGTCATCGTGCCGCTGGCCGGTCCGGGGATTGCCGCTGTGGCAATGTTCACCTTCATCCGGTCCTGGAACGAATTTCTTTTCGCGCTGGTGCTGCTGCAATCGCAGTCCCTGCGAACGCTGCCCCTGGGTCTCGCCAGCTTTCAGGAAGAATACACCTATCGCTGGGATCTGATGATGGCGGGGGGCGCGATCATCGCGCTGCCGGTCCTGTTTTTCTTCCTCCTGATGCAGCGTTTCATCGTCCAGGGACTTCTGGGCGGCGCACTCAAGGGGTGAACACTTTCGCTTTCGATGTCATAAAGGAGAAACCCATGAAGTTCGGAGCATCGTCCTGGCCCTTTCAGTGGGAACCGCCCTACGAGGATTGCATCACGCGCGTTGCGCGGCTTGGTTTCAAGGCGATCGAACTGATCGGCTGGAACCGCGACTATCTCAAGGACTATTACACAAAGGACAAGATCGCCGATCTCAAGGCCCGCCTTGAGAGCGAGGGCCTGATGGTTTCGCAGTTCGTGCACACGCCGCACGATGTGTCGCATGGCGACAAGGCAAGGCGGGACGCGGCGGTCGAGGACTGGAAGCGCGCCGCGGATATCGGCGCCGAATTGGGCGCAAAGCTCATCAACATGGTGTCGAGCCACCCTTTCGCGATGCGCGATACGGTCGAGATTCCCCGCATCACCACAAAGCCGCTGGTGCAGATGTATGCGACGCGCAACACCCCGGTCGGCGCGGACTGGGACGGCAACTATCGCGATTATGTCGCAACCCTGCGCGCCTGCGCCGAGGCCTGCGCCGCTGTCGGAACAGAGATGACGGTGGAACCGCATCCCGGCCGCTATATCGCCAACCACGACGGGGCGCTCAGGGTGATCACCGATGTCGACCATCCCGCGATGGGCATCAACTTCGACCCGTCGCACACCTTCCCGATGGGCGACTATCCGAACATCTCGGTCTACCGGCTGAACAGGCACATCAAGCACCTGCATGTCTCGGACAACGACGGTGTCACCAACGTCCACTGGCGACCGGGCGCGGGCAAAATCGACTGGCGTGCCATGTTCGAGGCGTTGAAAGAAGTCGGTTACGACGGTGTCGTGTCGATCGAGATCGAGGATGTGCCAGGGGTGTCACGGGGGCCGAACTCAAATGCCCCCGGCGTTTACCGCAATGTCACCGCGACCGACGAATTCGTCGCCGAGACGGTCGCCGCGATGAATTACCTCAAGGGCATCTGCAAGGATGTCGGCATCAGGGTCGAGGACTGATCCGAGATGGGGGGCCATGGTGCGCCCCCCGTTCCCCACCGCCAGAAACGGAACCGTCCAATTCATGAAACCTGCAACCCTCGTCTTTGTCGGCACCTATACCGAACCAATCCTGTTCGGCACCGGACAGGTGCTTGTTGGCAAGGGGGGCGGCATCCATTCCTTCATCTTTGACGCACAGGCCGGCACGCTGACACCGCACCTTGTGACCAAAGGCGTGCGCAACCCGTCCTATCTGTGCCTGAACTGTGAAGGCACGCATCTTTACTGCGTCAACGAATACAAGGAGCACGAGGGGCAGGCGTCGGGTGGCGTGTCTGCCTTTCGGATCGAACCCGACACCGGTGGGCTGATCTGGCTCAACACCCGGCCGTCACACGGCACCGACCCCTGCCACCTTGTCATCGACCCGACCGGGCGTCATCTGCTGATCGCCAATTTCGCCTCGGGGTCCACCTGTGTGCTGCCGATCCTGGCCGACGGATCGCTGGGCGCGGAAAGCGACTGGGTGCAGCACGAGGGCAGCAGCGTTCATCCCGTGCGCCAGAGCGGCCCCCACGCCCATGCCGTCGCGTTTTCACCCGATGGTTGCTTTGCCTATGTGCCCGATCTCGGAATGGACGAGGTGGTCATCTTTGCCTTCGACGCCGTGGCGGGCACGCTTGAACATGCCGACCTGCCCAGGGTGCGGTGCCGTCCCGGCGCCGGTCCGCGCCAGGTGGTGATGCACCCGAGGGGCGGTTTCGCCTATCTCATCAACGAACTCGATTCGACGATGACAGCCTATGCCCATGACCCGGCGACCGGCGGTCTTGCCGAGTTGCAGACGCTGTCCACGCTGCCCGAGGGTTTCGAGGGACCGACAAGTTGCGCCGAGGTGCAGATCACCCCCGACGGGCGTTTCCTTTATGGATCGAACCGCGGACACAACACGCTGGCGATCTTCGCCATCGATCCGGCCACCGGAGAATTGACCGCCCTTGGCTGGCAAAGCACCGGGGGCGCGGTTCCCCGCAACTTCCAGATCGACCCGTCGGGCCGGTTCATCTGCGTGGCCAACCAGGACAGCGACAACCTTGTGGTGTTCCGCCTCGATCCGCAAACCGGGGCGCTGACGCGCTTTGGCACCGTGGCAGAAGTCGGCACGCCGATCTGTGTCCGCTTCGAATGACAACGGGGGAAGGAACGCAATGTCATCTGTAGAACTGCGTGGGATAGAAAAGTATTTCGGCGCCCTGAGGGTGATCCAGGGAATCGACCTTCACATCGAAGACGGGGAATTCGTGGCGCTTGTCGGGCCGTCCGGCTGTGGCAAGTCCACCCTGCTGCGGATCGTCGCGGGGCTTGAGGAACTGAGCGGTGGCACCGTCGCCATCGGCGATGCGGTGGTGAACAACCTCAGCCCGCGGGATCGCAACATCGCGATGGTGTTCCAATCCTACGCGCTGTACCCGCACATGACCGTTGCGCAGAACATGAGCTTCAACCTCAAGCTCTCGCGCAAGCCGAAAGACGCAATCGCCACGGCAGTCGGCGCGGCGGCGCGGATGCTGGGGCTTGACGAACTGCTGGAACGCCGTCCCGCGCAATTGTCCGGCGGACAGCGACAGCGCGTCGCCATGGGGCGCGCGGTGGTGCGCAAGCCGAACGTCTTCCTGTTCGACGAACCTCTGTCGAACCTCGATGCCAAACTGCGCGTCCAGATGCGGTCCGAGATCAAGATCCTGCACCAGCGGGTCGGGACGACCTCGATCTATGTCACCCACGACCAGATCGAGGCGATGACGCTGGCCGACCGGATCGTCGTGCTGAACGCGGGGCGGATCGAACAGCAGGGCACGCCGATGGAACTTTACCGCACACCGGCCAACATCTTCGTCGCGGGGTTCATCGGATCGCCGTCGATGAATTTCCTTGATGGCGTGATCCGGCTTGACGGCGCGGATCGCGTCGCCGAACTTGCCGGTGGTGCCCGGATTGCGCTGGCCCCCGCAACGACAGGGCAAGACGGACAGCCGGTCACGATCGGCATGCGGCCCGAAAACCTGGTCATGGGGGGGATCGGAACGCGGCTGACGGGGCCGGTGCGGCTGTTCGAGCCGACGGGCGCGCAGACCCATGTGCAGTTCACCGTCGGCGGCAAGGAGATCGTGGCATTGGTCGACGGCAACACAACAATCGTCAACGGCCAGCCGTTCGACGTTCACATCGCGCCCGAATACGTTCATGTCTTCGACCGCGCCAGCGGTCAGCGGCTGTCCTGAGATGGCCCACGACATCCTGGACGCCGTCATCGACCGGATCATCCCCGCCGACGAAGATCCCGGCGCCATCGCGCTTGGCACACCCGGCTATGTCCGGGCGCGTCTTGCACTCGACCTTGCCCTTGCCCGGCGCATCGAAACCGGCCTTTCCGCCTTGACCGGTTTCGCCGGGATGGACACGGCGGCGAGGGATGCGGCGCTCGTCGCCATCGAGGATCAATCCTGGTTCGCCGAACTTGCCGAACTGACGGCGGAGGGTTTCTGGGCCGACCCGGGCAACGGCGGCAATCATGGCGCGGGATCCTGGGCGATCATCGGTTATCGTCACGGGCTGCCCCGGGGGCCGGGCGATCCGATGCCGCAGGTGGATGATGCGCGACAGGTATGACAGCATCGTCGTCGGCGCGGGCGCGGGCGGGTTGATCGCCGCCGCGCTGCTGGCTGAATCCGGGCGCCGGGTGCTGCTGCTGGAACGCGGTCCGCTGGAAACCTCACGTTCGCTTGCGCCGCGCGATCATCTGCGCAACCAGCGGCTGTCAACCCATGGCCACAATGCCGGGCCGGATGTCGAGGGCAATCCACGGGTGATCGTCGATGCCGAAGGCATCGCGCGACAGGTCGCGCCCCATGAACCCGGCTATCAGAACAACGCCGCCGTGGTCGGGGGCGGCACCACAGTCTATGGCGGTCAGGCTTGGCGCTACCTGCCGCGCGATTTCACGATGGCCTCTGAATACGGCGTCCCGGACCGGTCGTCGCTGACCGACTGGCCGATGGGTTATGGCGATCTGGCGCCCTGGTACGCGCGTGCGGAACGCGAGATCGGCGTTGCCGGTGACAGCCCCGGCACCGCCCGCCACTGGCCACAGACAGACGGCTATCCGATGCCCCCGGTCGCGCGCGGCCCGGCCGGCGCGGTGCTTGCCAAAGGGGCCGAGGTGCTCGGAATCACGACGCTTGCACCGCCGTTGCTGATCAACACGGTGCCGCGCGCGGGGCGTGCGGCCTGTATCGAATGCGGATCCTGCGTCGGGTTTTCCTGCCCGGTCGACGCCAAGAACGGCACCTGGAACACCATGCTGCCCCGGGCGCTGGCCACGGGGGCCTGCGACCTGGTGACGCGTGCGATGGTCGAGCGTGTCACCACTGATGGCGATGGCCGGGTCATCGGCGTTTCGGTGCTGGTCGCCGATGCAGAGGGCCACCTGTCCCGCCACACGCCTTTGGCCCGCGAGGTGATCCTGTCGGCAGGCGCCATCGAGACGGCCCGGCTGCTGCTTGCCTCGGGCAGCGGGGCCGAGCCGGAGGGGTTGGGCAATGGTCACGATCTGGTCGGGCGAAACCTTCAGGGTCACGCCTCCAGCCGGGTGTTCGGTCTGTTCGACGACCCGGTGGCGAACGATCTGGGGCCGGGGGTCAGCATCGCGACGACCGCCTGGACCCACGGCAACCCCGATGTGATCGGCGGCGGGATGATGGCCAACGACTTCATCCTGCTGCCGGTGGCCTATTGGAAGCAGGCGCTGCCCCCCGAGGTGCGCCGCTGGGGCGCAGACGCCAAGGCCCACATGCGGCACAACTATCGTCGCACGATCATGCTCTGGTCGCCGGTGCACGAGATCCCGTCGCCCGATGCGCGGGTCACGCTGGACCCTGTGGTGAACGACCGCTTTGGTCTGGCGGTGGCGCGGCTCTCGGGGCGGGTTCACGCCGAAACGCTGCGCACCGGGGCTTTCCTGCGCGACAGGGCGGCCGGGTGGCTGAGCGCTTCGGGTGCGAACCGGGTCTGGTCGACGGGCGGGTTTGGCGGGCTGTCGGCGGGTCAGCACCAGGCCGGAACGGCACGGATGGGCACCGATCCCTCGCGTTCGGTCACAGATCCGTTTGGCCGGGTCTGGGGCCATGACAACCTGTTCGTCTGCGACGGAGCGCTGCATCCGACGAATGGAGGTTTCAATCCGGTGCTGACGATCATGGCGCTTGCCTTGCGGAACACTTCGGCACTGGTGGGCGCGGCGGTCGGGACTCCGGCAGACGCAGCGCCGTTTCCGCCTGCCGAGCAATGAGGCTGCCGCCCTATCTGGCCATTGCGGCAGAGCGCAGGGTTGCGCTGTTCTATTTCGTGACGATGATGCCGCTGGGTGCCGCCGTTGTGCAGGCCGGGGTCTGGTTCGCCGGGAACGGCATCGAACGCGGCGGAATCGGGATCATCAATGCGCTGCCGATCCTGATCATGACCGCCCTGAACCTGACCATCGGCCGCATCGCGGACCGTGCGTCGGACTGGCGGCAGGCCATCGTCATTGCTGCGGGTCTTCAGGGGGCCGCCACCATCGGTCTGTTCTTCGTCGACGGCTTCTGGGGCATTCTGGCGGTCTGGACGCTTTCGATCCTGCCCAACCAATCCATCGGGCCGGTGCTGGATGCGGCCACGATGCGCATGACCCGGCGCCACGGCACCAGCTTCGGGTCGCTGCGCGCCTGCGCCACGGTGGGTCACGTCCTGGCTGTCGGCATCACCGGGCTTGTCGTGACCCGCTTTGGCGGTGATGTCTTCGTGCCGTTCTATGTTGCATTGACGCTTCTCAAGGCGGCCTGCGCACAACTTCTGCCGAATTTTCGCGCCCCGCCGTCATCCGGCGATCCCGAACTCGAACCCGGGGCCGGACGTCTTGCCGAGGTGATGAAGGGGTGGTTCGTCCTGCCATTGGCGGGTTATGCGATCGTGTTCGCAACCCACATCATCCTGAACGCCTTTGCCGCCCTGCTCTGGCGTGCGCAGGGTATCCCGGCTGTGACCGTGGGCCAGTTGATCATGCTGGGCGCCATCGCCGAGGCCGGGATGATGTTCGCCTGGGGCCGGGTCCGTGGGCGGATCACGCCGGAACAGGGCATGTTGCTGGCCGGCATCGTGGCCACGTTCCGCTGGAGCATGATGGCGCTGGAGCCGCCGGTGCCCGTTCTTGCGGGGTTGCAGATGCTTCATGCCATCACCTTCGCGCTGGGGTATCTGTCGGTGGTCCAGTTCATCGCCACCCACACCCGCGAACGCATCGCCGCCGAGGCGCAAAGCTTTTACGTCGTGATGCAGCAGTCGATGTCCGTTACAGCCCTCGTCGGTTTCGGCTTTCTTGGCGAGAGTCTCGGCGCCCATGCCTATTTCGCGGCTGCGGGTCTGGCGCTGGCGGGAACGGCAGTGATGCTGCCCGGCCTGACCGCACGCGGGCAGGGCGCGCGGCGCCAGGGTGGGTCGAACTAGCTGATTTATAACGGTATTTGATGGATTTTTCGGGTCCGTTCTGGCCGCCAAGCTTTGTCGGCGGGCGGTATTCGAGACGCTGCCTTTGTCTTTGGCCCATCCGAACAAGACCCCGGGGATGCCTGATCGGTTCGATCACAGTGGCCCGATGCGCCTTGCGGCACATCGGCAGCACCGGGGCTTGCCGCGAACATGGCGGCCAGTATCCCTGCAAAGGCGTTGTTCCGGTGGCGCAGGGTGCGGCCTGCGCCTGTGCAGGGTGATCGGCTGCGCGAAGGCCAGGCAGAACGCCGAAAGCCTCTCTGCAGACAGCCATCACCGCGCCTGATCTGACCGAAAAAAAGACCTACGGGTATGCGAGGGCACCGCCAATCATCGCAGTTCGGGCGCCCAGGCCCTAGCCTGTCTTCCATCGGCCGGGATTCCGGCTTGCGTGCCAAAGTGGCCCCCCTTGGCGCGGGAGGAGCAAGAAAAGCGGGGCGGTCCAGGGAGGATAGACATGAAAAAGCTACTCATCGGCACGGTGTCGGCGGCGGCACTTCTGCTGCCCGGCGCGGTTTTCGCACAGGAAACGATCAAGATCGGCATTCTGGTGGCCACGGAAGGCGCCTTTGCCGCAGGCGGCCAGGATGGCATCCGCAACGTCCAGATGGCCCTTGACCAGGTCAACAACATGGCGGGCGGCAAGACGATCGAGACCGTGATCGCCGCCACCGACACCACGCCCGACACCGCCGTGCGCCAGGCGCGCAAGCTGTTCGAGCAGGACGGCGTCGACATCATCATCGGGCCGCTTTCGGGGTCCGAAGGGATCGCGATGCGCGACTACTCGAAATCCGTTCCCGAAAAGACCGTGATCAACGGCATCTCGGGCGCGCTGGAAACCACCTGGGTCGATCCTTCGCCAAACTTCTTCCGC
>Ga0105055_10009062_pt1 | contig 12798 bp, 14 predicted proteins | sample BON03_FD_78090 | JGI IMG/M metagenome (GOLD analysis project Ga0105055, IMG submission 78090) | Freshwater microbial communities from Lake Bonney liftoff mats and glacier meltwater in Antarctica - BON-03 | ecosystem: Environmental > Aquatic > Freshwater > Ice > Glacier meltwater | place: Lake...
ACCGGCTCCGGCGCTCCGCATCCAGCAGGAACACTTTGCGCGCCGCGTGCAGACCCTCGCCACACGGGTCCCGAGCACGCTCCTACTCGCGACGGGCACCGCCAACTACTCGATCCCTGCCACCGCGGGGCGCAACTTTTCCCTGTTGCGGGTGGAGACCACTTTCATGGCACACGACATTGCCGCCGCGTCGGCAGCGGTGGCGCGCAAAAAGCTGCAGGCCGCGGTCGCGCTGGCCGGCGGGGGCGGGCAGGTCGTGCTGCACAAAGTGTCGTACGACAGAGAGAGGTTCCAAGCGCTGCTGCCGTGCCTGAGCGCGCACCAGATCGTCAACAGCGCAGGCTTCTGCCAGTGCGACGTCGGGTTTTTCGGGGAGTTTGAGCAGGCGTGCAACCCCTGCGGCCCGGGCCGCCAGGAGTCCGGCGCGTTCCGCATGGCCTGCGACGACTGTCCCGTGAACAGCTTCTGCGCGAACAGCACGCATATGCACCGCTGCCCGCCAGGTAGTACGGCCCCGCGCGGGTCCTCCGTGCAGAGCAACTGCACCTGCGTGGGCGGATTCACCGGTCCGGCGGGGGGGCCGTGTGCGGCGTGCACCGACGACGCCCCGTGCGAGAGCGCGAGCCCGCAGCAGATCACGACAGTGGCCCTGCGCGTCGCGTTCGACCGCAGCGGGCCCCCTGTCAACTTTGAGCAGGCTGCGCGCATAGCCGTTGCTCGCATCCGCGCCGTCGACCCCAGCGCTGGCCCAGCCTCGGTCTCCTTCAAGTTTGCTTCTCTTGCGCGACAAATACTACCACTCGGGCCCATTCTCTTGCCCTCAGCTCTGGGCTTCCTCGCGCTGGGCGACAACATCCAACGGTCCATGGCTGCGCGCCTGACACAGCCGCCGCAGCTCAACACCATTCGCGTGCTCGACACACATTTGCTGCTGCGCGCGGTGTTCATCGCACCCTTATTCTACGGCGCCGCCCGAACCCGCGGGGATCTCATGGAACGGGGACCGTGTGCGCTGGCGGATATCACGGCGGAGGCGATACTGGGGCGGCCGGACCGCTTCCTCACCTCAGTGCTCTGTCGCGGCCTCCCGCACACCCAGGGGGACCGTTTTGCTCACATCAGCCGGCTTTATGCGCTGCATCCGATGTTTCTCGCGCGCGCACGCAATGCCAGGCGTCTGCTTGACACCGACGCCGACGAGCAGTGGGACGACGGGACCGTGGAAATCACCGACGATCTCGAAGTACAAGTGCTCTACATGACCGACCCCGTGCAGATCCAGGACAACATCGAGGAAGTGCTGCGCGGATCTCAAGTCACGATACCACTGTGACACCCCACCCTCCCCAGGTTCCCCAAAATGTACTTCATCTCCGCCTCTAGTTGCTGCTATATTGATTCAACCCAAGTGTGTTCAGTCACCGGGCAGTGGTCGTATGGAAGTAATAGCTGCGCTGATTCCGAGTCATTTTTTCTTACTCCGACGCCGTCTAGGTCCCAACTCTACTCTCCCTACCTGGTCCGGTAGCGCACTAAGACAAGGGGGATATAGTCCTAAACACGGTGGCTTGATTTTCCAACCCTTTGTTTGAACTGGTTCAAAAACGTGTCTGGTTCATTTTTCGTACCTGCTTCATCTTGGTAATTTCTGTAAGGCCCCACGGACACTGCAAAAGTTCCTGCAGAAGTGCCAGAAGATAGCCGGGTGTTGAGGGCGCGCCGTTCATGTACGCAGCCTCGGAACGACCCAGTCCAGACAATATCACGAGTCAACCATGGTCTGACGCAACGTGTCCCTGTAACACCACTTCTAGTACCTCGTCTTGCCTTTTCCAACAAAAAGAGCGTGACAAAGCGGAAGTAAGCACTTCACGAGGTGGTACAGGGGCAGGTTGCGTCAGACCATGGTTGACTCGTGATATTGTCTAGACCCGGTCGTTCCAGAGATGATGAGCCAGGTGTCGAAGCGATCGGAAGTTCTGTACAAAAAAGGCGCGCCCTCAACCCCCGGGTATCTTCTGGCACTTCTGCGGGAACTTTCGCATGTCCCGCGGGGCCTTGCAGAAATTGCAGAGGCGAAGCAGGTACGAAAAACGAACCAAAGTGGTATTGTGTATCAGTTCAAAAAGAGGATCCGAAAGTCGATCCTCACGTTTCGAACCTAAAATCTCGTTGATTTCTTTTTCGAGGGGTTCAGGTCCACCCTTAAAGCGTCTGATTGGGATGTGACATCTGATTCGTGACAGACGTTATCTACTAGGTTTGCGTAGACATAGGTAGCCGATTACCCTCATGTAACAGATTCCGTAGATACCAGAACTTACCCATGAAGACAGTTGACGGATATTACATTGCTGCACGTCTACAAAATTTAAGGATATTCAATTGATTCACGTCTACAAAATTATCCTCGACAGAGATGTTGTCAACACAAGGGTCCACATTCCTTCTCTTTAAAGGAAAACACAAATGCACAAGGAATCAATTTGATTGCCAGCGCTCATTCACTATCAAACAACTTTTGACGGTATAGGGTAATGCAAAGTTCGGGAGCCCTGTGACCGACTGCACACAGCACGCAAACATTTGTGTCCATATGTGAGATAAAGATTCAATTTGATTTTTATTAGAGAAATGATATATATTTTAAGGTATGGATAATGTCACCTTCATGTGGTGACCACCTTGCATTCAGTGCTGATTCTACGCTCAGTGTTTCCCACACGCACACTCCCCTCCATAGCACGAGTAGATGCATAGTTTAAATCAAGAGCTTCTCAATCTGGTCCTTGAGGGACTGGATCTGGCCCTTGAGCTGCGAGCCCTCGTTAGTGGTGACCGAAGCTGCGATGACAGGGCGGGACACGCCGCACGCGCGGCCGAGCGCCTGCTTTGAGGGCACGAACACGTAGGGAACGTTCTTGTCCTCGCACAGGAGGGGGAGGTGGAGGAGAATCTCGAGCGGCTCAGTGTCGGCAGCCATGACAATAAATTCGGAGATGCCACGGTTAAGCGTCTTGGTGGCCTCGTTTGCACCCTTCTTGAGCTGCTTGTAGTTGCTCGCCTGCTGCACCAGCTCGAGGATGGTCACGGACAGGTCGGCGGGCGCCAGAGGGAAGGCCTTGGGGTTGACTTCAGACTGCCATATCAAAGACATTACGGAACGCAGTGTCAGCACATTGCATGCGAAGTGCACATCGACTGAGTGCAGGATCCGGGAAAATGTGTGCAAGCCGAGTCTACATCTGACGTGGCTGTATGACTACTCCTGCAGCCGAGTTTGCCGCGGCAAACGGGACCATGGGCCGGCAGTACAGCCCACCGGACCGCAGCGGAGTATATGCAGGGAAAGGGCGCCCGTATTGCGCTTTGGGCGAACAGCAGTGCATTCACGAAAACATTTGGTGCAGACATAGCTCTTGAGGATCTCACCATTGCGATGGAGGATTTGAAGAGGACAAGCAGAGGCTCGGAAACAGAAGAGGGTAGTTAGAGGCTGGGTCACAACTTCACCGGCACAAGTGCCTCGGAAGCGACCGAAAGATACGCGAAAAGTGTCGCGAGTTGCGAACGAAGAGTGCTTCTTCCGTATATTATGGCACGTGCAAAGTCACGAATTACCGAACCAACTTCTGTAAGAAAGCATTCTGAGAAAACCAATATTTTCGGACACTGATCGGAGGAAACAAACTGGGGAGTCACCTGGACGCAACGACATTTGGGACTCCTCGAGAGCGATGAATATCGTATTTGAAGTGCAGGCAGAACCAGGCCAGCTCGCTCCCAAGCGCGCGGTTGAGTTGCAACGGACCGACATCTTTCGCATGTTTGTCTCCAGCACGCTCGGGCAGACCGACCGCGAGGATGCCGCCGAGCTGCGCGACACCTTTTGCTCGCACTGCATGGCCAAACACCATCATGAGCTCTACGCAATCGGCGAGCTGCGCGCGTCTCGGTACAACTGCACCGGCTGCCAGGGGCAGACGTGCCGCTGCGCGAATTTTTCGTCGTGCGCCGGCGCGGCAATCGGTGGGCTAATGTGGGACGAGGCGCTGTGTGTGCCGTGCCAGAAGTCGGTTGCTGAATTCTGTGGGGCCCCTGCGCTATATCCAGCCGCAGAACGGGACGCCGGGCCTGATGGTGTGTGTGTGTGTGTGTGTGTATGTGTGAGAGAGTATGTATATATGTCTGTGTGTGTGTGTGTGTGTATTTGTATCTGTTGGTGTCTGTGTGTTTGCGTGTGTATATGTGTGTGTGTCAGTGTGTGTTCGTATCTGTGTGTCTATCTGTCTGCGTGCGCGTTTCTCAGTCTTGTCTGTTGGTCTCTCTGTCTCTCTGTCTCTCTGTCGGTGTGTAATTCTGTCGGTGTGTCTGTGCCTGTGTCTGTGTCTGTCACTGCGTGCGGGTACGCATACAAACGCAGCAACACACCACCGCACAAACATACATCCGCCAACACACACGCAGGCTGGTCGGTGCTAGCGCATATACTATTGCCACCGGGCCTGGATGGCGGCACACAGCTGAGTAAGAAGCGAGAACAGTCATCAGATCCTGTCCAGCGGCCTAGCGCCCAGATCCATGATACATTTTTCGATGCGGAGCACGTTCCCGCTCACCGGCACGCATCCCCGCCGCGCTTATCGAACACACCAAGAAAACAGCCGCCCTCACCAACGAAGGTCCCAACGATGTCGGCTACGAATTGTCTGACTCCGCCGAAAGTTCTGCTCTGCCGCGCCTTACCAAATGTCCCTCCAATAACGTTTGGGGGGGAGGGTGGAGGGGAGGGCGTGACTGATAATCATGCCCACAGTCATGCACGAATTCTCGAGACGGTGCACGCGCTCAAGTCTGCGATGCAGGTGACGAGTCCCGTCGCTGTTGTGCCGCCACTAGTGGCAGCCGGTGCCAGTACAACCGACCTTGAACCGTGGCTTTATATACGAGAAGCTCTACTGTCGTGGCCAGGCCAAGAGCGCGCCAACATTGACAAATACCGCGGTATGTTGTGCCACGAGGCCTGGATCAAGCGCTGGCTCTTCGCTTGCGGTGGCGACGTCGTGTGGGCCATGCAGCGTGTGCTAACGCATCTGGCATGGCGTCAGGAATACAACGTCGATTGTTAGTTCTATGCTTGCATGTTTCGACTTGGAGTACGCACAAATTCATACGATATTTATCGACATCTGTGTTTGTTTGATCTAAATGTAAATGTGTATGTATACACACATTGATGTATCCAAAATGCTTTTTGGTGGCAATATATCAAGTGAATGTAAATGCATCAATGTTTATGTGTCTACATACATAGACAGCATGCTATTCGAACATATATGAGCGTGTGGATGTATGCACGTATACTCGTCTCGAAGTACAGGCGCAATCGCCTTGGTTCGGAACTTCTGTGTGGACATATATATCGACTTGTACACACCTGTATATTCGTCGCTCACTGTAAATACGCGTGGCTGGGCGTACGCACTATGCTCACACTCGTATATTCACATATATACACGCACACAGTCATATACGTACTCCCACACCCTCACATATGCACCAACACACTCATGTACTTATATATCCACACACATGCATGTGCATGTACTCGCACACACGCATACGTGTACCCACGCACACCGGCATGCATATGCAGGCATTATGGACGAAGACTGGTCGGACCACGACACAAGAGGCGAGATGTACCCCTCTGGTGTCTGCAAGGCCGGCCGGCCCACATGGACATGGAATGTATGGAAGCACGGCTACGCTGCCAACGGTGTTGAAGCTAACGCAACGCCCGAAATAGGAGCACGCTATCTTGTCTGTGTTTTAGAACGTGTGTGGGCCATGAATCCGGCTGCAGCCCGCCACAATGCCATTTTGAATTGCCGGAATATGGTGTTTTCGAACTACGAGCACAGCATGTGTGTGCTGTGCATGGACATTCTAAGCGAGCAGTACCCCGACAACATGGAAGTGGGATTCATGTTCCCGGTCACATGGGTCATGTCAGCGTGCGTTGCAGTGTGCAAACCTATGGTCTCAGAGGCTACGTTCCGAAAGCACAAGATTCTGAAGGAAAATGAGTGGAAAGAGGTGCTCCTCGAGGCCTTTCACCCGCACGAAATCGAGCCTCAGTTCGGAGGCACGCTGGTAGGTGTGAGGTGGGGTGTGAGTGCGTCTGTCTGACTGGATTCTTTTTGTTTGTGTTCGCCTTTTTTTTCTTTTGTTTCCTCTCTACGATGGCTGTTGGCTTTGCGTGCTCTTGCAGTTGCCCTATTCTGTATGGTAGATCTGCGATTAGTAGGCTCGATGCAATGGCATTCTTCTTTGGAAAAGAGCTTACAAAACGCCGACCTATCATTGTATTGAGCGTGCCAAAGTGTTGCCATCCCGTAGCTTCACGGCCCGAGCCGAGTTTTTTCCAAAAAAAACAAACAAACAATCAATAAAATTCGTTTTGATTGTTTGAAAAAAAATCCGTATGGGTCCCGGCTGATTGCGGGCCTCTCCGCTTGTCGCGCGCCCCTAGGCAGTAGATGATTTGTATTTTACTGTGTGCATGCTCAGGCACACAAGGTGCGCGTTTGGCAGCAGGCATCCTGACATTATTGCATTGTCGCAGGATCTGAGGACTAGTTTACGCCGTAATTACCTGCTTGATTGCCCCGACGTGCTGTGCATCTGGGAGGAAGAAGAGGAGCTCGCCCTGCGCACGTTCACACCCGGCAAGCAAGCACGCGACCTGCAGCGCCAAATGTTCTCGAACAGTGGCCACAACGAGGCGCTGGTGGACTCGTCGCTGGCCTGCCCCGGCACCCTGGGGCTAGGCGAGCCCTTTGGCAGTTGCAAACGCATCTGGGCACAACGACCTCCCAGCCAACGCGTGCCCTCTGTGGATCGACTCGCACAAAATGTGCTGCATGAGGTCACCAATAATCATAGTATATCTGCGGCGCGTGCAGCTGGGGACATGTCTGATCAGGGCGATTTGTCGGAAGAGGACATGATCGTTGGTCTCAATAGTATGACACAAGACCGTCTACGCGACGCTGTGTCGGTGTATGTTGCTGCTGACTCTGCGCCAGCTACCAGTGCTGCGGGTGCTGCAAATGCTGTCGCGGAGATGGAGGAGGAAATCAGGATAGAACGCGCGCCTATGCTTACACGCAGGGCACCTGCAAGAGCGAATCAAACGGTGCCTTCTAGGTTGCACACGACGGATGCACACACCAACGATCACACTACAGCACACACCAATGCGTCCGTGTGTGCGCAAGCAGCCACACTGATGCACGACGAACGGCGCGAGCAGCCGGGTGGTGCGGCCGTTGTGTTGCAAAGAAGAGGTGGGGGATTTTTCAGTATGATGGTTGCAACTGTACGCGCAGTGTGCAGAATATTGACAACAGTCGTCACGCGCCTGAAACGGCGATAGCATGCTCGCTGTCATGGGGTGCACAATATCCATTGTGCCATAGAGTGTGTTCTAGCAAGCAAGAACGAACGTGATTCAAGTGCGGGTGCAAGGCGGCTACTTGCTTGGGAGACTAGACGCGCGTAGTCACTTTAGACGCGCGTAGTCACTTTAAGGTCCACGGCAGTGTTCGTCAACTCTACACCAGAACTGCAGCGCGCGTTGGTGTTCATGCCGATCACATGCTGTTGTTTGTGGTGTCGAACTTGTCGGGAAAAACTGAAATAATTATTTACATCCGCACACCACTGTATTAATAAATAACTTTTGTCAAATTGTAGATTTAATAGGTGCAGAAGTGCATTCTCGAGGCCACGGTAGGTGGTTGTGAGCGCAGGGCAAATGCAAGAGGCTTTCGCACATGCATTCATGACAAGTCTATGCACACACACACAAACAGGTGGGGGTCTACAGTGCAGTGCAAGAGGCACTGGCATACATATTTAACACACACACACACACACACACACACAAATACGAGACACATCATATGCCATATGGATACCCAGTAGTGTTCCGAATTATAGAAACCAACTGTGACAATTACCACTGAATTTGCTGCACCTTCGAAATCCACCAAATCGAGAACCTCGGATGTCTCGACCGCCCGACCGTATAAATCATGCAAAAATATTCAAGGGCTGTTCCCCCAGACATGCCCCTTCGGAGCTGGTACCTCAGTGGTACAAAACATTTCCGCCCGACCATTTTGGTCGGGCAGAAATGAAGAATCCAACTATGTTGAGTAATAAAACCAGTACCGCATAATCTTGTGCGGGGGGTCAGATTCTTGAGAATGAAATCCCCGGAACAGGATTTTAATGATTTGTACTGAACGATAAGTAAGATAGATTTCTGAAATCTATTTACCAGTAAGTGAACATAAATCATTGATTGGGTCGGGCGGTATCTGACGGTACAAATTGAAATTGAGAATGTGGTTTCATCTGAATTTGTACCGAAGAATTTGACTCGGATTTCTCGATTTGGTGAATGTTGAGGGTGCAGCATTTTCAGTAGAATTTGCCATAGCAGACACTGAAGCGCCGCTGGACCGTGACAAGAATAGGGTTTCTATGATTTGGAAAACTAATGCACTATGCCGCACGTCATACATTGCAGATAGGGTGGCACAGAATCTTGAGATTATTTTTGGTCTGTTGGTCTGTTTGTATATATTTGCAAACACTTTTGCATAGTTTGGTCTTCGATGGCCTCTGGCCTCTCATCCTTTTTTCCCGTCTGTTTGTGTGATTGTCTGTTAGTCTCTCAAAAACGTTCCGCTTTATGGCGGCACCTTCACGACGCGCAGCGGCAGATCTTGTTCGTGGGTGCTGTATCACATTTGTCTGTCTGTCTGTCTGTCTGTCTGCCTTTCTGTCCGTGTTCCTCTTCTGCCTGTCTGTCTGTCTGTCTGTCTGTCTGTCTGTCTGTCTGTCTGTCTGTCTGTCTGTCTGTCTGTCTGTCTGTCTGTCTGTCTGTCTGCCTGCCTGCCTGCCTGTCTATCTGTTATTCTGTCTACCTCCATGTAAGAGCACAGCGAAGCCACACAGCTCACTCAACCATAATTCTCACATGCGTGCGCCATACACAGAGATGAGTCGACACGTTCTCTTCGTGTCTTCTCACCGTTCTGTCTTTCTTTTTTTGGGGAAGAACCCCCGACGTAGTTATCAAACACCCAAGAAAATCTCTCAGACTGTTGCCCCCTAGCAAGATCGGGGACCCGTGAGTGAAGAAAAGTACGCAGCTTCGCGTGTACGTACATGAGTACAAGTCACAGTCGGCCCTTCCATCGCCATGCGTGCGTTCTCAACACTGAGCATGATAAGGGTTCCCACGAGCATTCGGCTCTCGGAACAATAGATCCTACTTTCTTTCTCTTTTTTTTAAAACGTGTTCAATCGTGCCCCCCCCCAGTGCCACAGCGTACGTATGTCGGTCACGGCATATGTCCCCTGTCTCTCTCCCCCCCCTCTCCATGAACCCCCCAGAAAGGAATCGTGACCCAGATTGCAGTTTGCCAAAAAAAATGCGTGATAGCGAAATTGCAAACAGGCTGCAATTTTCACTTTTGTTCAAATAATAGATGAATACTTACATACATACAGATGGATTTTTATGTATGCAGTGTTTTTACAATCACCTGTGTGATATATGGAATTGTATAAATATAGAGGTGACTATGGACCTGTGTATATATCAATATGTATATATGAATATGAATAGATATATGTACCAAATAAGTGTGTGGTATTGTATATACATGTATGCACCTTGTATACACATTTATATGTAACAGCACGAGTGTGAGACACGTAAGATACATGTATACACACACATTATCCAGATACATGATGGACACATACTCGCCAGCAAAATACACATATGTACATTTAAATGTCTATGCAGGTATCACATGCGCGAATATCCGAATATGATGTCGTTTTTACATGTGCAAACTGCATGACACGTATACATAAAAAAAAAAATTGATGTACACATGCATGTGTACATATGATACAATTTGTTTGATGCGGTGGTGTGTGTCTGTATACACCCACACACATATGTATGTATATGTATATATATATACGTATGAATACATATAAAGATGTACATGTATACATACATGAATACGATATATATACATATACATGTATATATATACTGATTTTTGTATGTATGTATGTTTACATGTGAACATTTTTATGTGTATTTCGACGCGACGGAACTGAGCATAAATACATTTATACACACACACACATATAAACATATAGGCAGGTATACATTTATATGTATGTACAGATATATACACACACATCATAACTGTACGTATAAATATACAATTGCAAGTATATAAATATATGTATCGATGTGTATTAAGACGCGACCACCATGAAGGATTGTAACTCATTTATACACACACGTATATACGTATGTATACTATACGCATATATGTACATACATATGCATATACAGAAACATTTACACACATACCTCATACATGTATAACACGTATATACGTATATATACTATACGCATATATATGTACATACATATGTATATACAGAAACATATACACACATACCTCACATATTTATATATATATATATACATATATGTATATGTATATATATATATATATATATATGTGTGTATATATGTAGTTTCTTGTGTATGTTACCACGCAATTTGAATGCGATCGCCGTACTTGAGCGTAACCTGGTTGCGAGTACTCTGTGCGTGTGTGGGAGTGGGGGGACCGGTGGAGAGAAAAATGAGTCAACATAAATAATATCAAAAGATCAATATTTAATATGATTCAAAATGGATTCAATTTAAATAATATTAAATATTAATGTATTGACATTTAAACCGGAGTCAATATAAATGATATTAAATATTAATGTATTGACTCCTTCTATATACTTAATATTAAAGGAGTCAATGCATTACAGCCCGTTCCCGAGAAGATGAGACTCGAAATGCTCGTCGGAAAGCAAAACGAAATCCTCGATGGTCATCACAGGTCTCTTTTCAAACGTCTCATCTGAAAAGAGACCTGAACTTTGACCATCGAGAATTTCGATTTGCATTTCGAGTCTCATCTTCTCGGAATCGGGCTGTAATATTTAATATTAAAGGAGTCAATACATTAATATTTAATATTAAAGGAGTCAATACATTAATATTTAAAATTAAGGAGTCAATACATTAGTATTTTATATTAAGGTATCCAATACCTCGATAAATACACACCCTCATATATATATGTATATGTATATAAATACATATGTATTTTAATCTTTTGATAAATTAACGAATATACTCACATATGTATATGCATATGTGAATGTATATGTACAAAAATATATGTATACACATATATATGTATATCAAAAAATATGTATATAAACATATATATATGTGAATAATACATATCTATACATGTATAAAGGTACATATGTAACAAACATTTATGTATGTTTATACATGATTATATTATATGTATGTAGATAGTGATTGTACGTGTATTACATATGTGTACATGTAAGATATTTATGTATGTATTGATACATATACACTATATATATAGATAAATATATAATACATGCATATGCATAAATATGTCATGTATGTGTATATTGTGCATGCCCGCCATGGAGGTAGGGGCGGGAGGAAGGGGGGGGGGGGTCATGAGGTGCGTGCAAGCAATCTATGCATGTGTGAATTGTGAAGTGAGCTGCGTGCTGAAAGCATGATTGATGGTGATGGAAGAAGATAGAGAGCAAGAAAGAGATTGTGTGTGAGAGATAGCGAGAGAGAAAGGGAGTGTGTATGTGAATGAGTGTGTGTGTGTGCGTGTGTGTGTGTGTGTGAGAGAGAGAGAGAGAGAGTGAGAGAGAGAGAGAGACGAGAGAGAGGGGAGAGGGGAGAGAGGAGAGAGGAAAGAGAGAATTGAAGAGGGGTAGAGAGGAGAGGGAGAGGGAGAGAACAGGAGCGGGGATAGAGAGGAGGGAGAGAGGTAGACATAGGGAAAAAAAAAGACAGAGAGCGAAAGAGAACGGAAGAGAAGAGAGAAAGGGACCGAGAGAGAGAGGACGGAGGAGAGGAGAGAAAGAAAGAGAGAGGCAGGGAGAGAGAGAGATGAAGAGAAACGGTGAGAGAGGGAGAGAGGGACCAAAAGACAGTGCGAGAAAAACGAGAGGAAAAGAGAGAGAGAAACAGAGCGAGAAAGCGAGAAAAAAAGAGCCAGAGAGAGCAAGAGACAGAGAGAGCGAGACAAAGGGAAAGAGAGAGAGAGATGGTGAGAGAGGAGAAAGGGAGAAGAGAGGAAGAGAGAGGGAGGGAAAAGAGAGAGAGAGAGAGAAAGAGAGAGAGAGAGAGAGAGAGAGAGAAAGAGAGAGAAAGAGAAAGAGATGGAGAGAGAAAGAGAGAGAGTCTGCACAGCAACAAATAGGTGCCAAACGTTTCGAAAAGAGACTAGTATTGAACAAAATGTATTTCGTAAAAGAAATATGTATGTCCACCAATGAACCAAAATACCCCTATTATGGACCAAGGGTCTGAGATATAGGTACACACGTGAATATAGATATAGATGAGTATACACCATTAACTACATGTATACATGTATTCATATAAATTTACATATTGTACATATCTACACACGTAGAGATAGAGAAAGCGAGTCGGAGAGAGAAACAAGTATGTATGTCTACATACATATACAGTTTCTATACATGTGCATATATACATATAAGAATTGTTTATATACATATATATATATATATATAAATATATATATATATATA
>Ga0105055_10009081_pt1 | contig 12782 bp, 10 predicted proteins | sample BON03_FD_78090 | JGI IMG/M metagenome (GOLD analysis project Ga0105055, IMG submission 78090) | Freshwater microbial communities from Lake Bonney liftoff mats and glacier meltwater in Antarctica - BON-03 | ecosystem: Environmental > Aquatic > Freshwater > Ice > Glacier meltwater | place: Lake...
ACGCAACCATTATTTATAAAAAACAACGAGCAGTTCAAGGATTTTGAGGGACAATTTTTGATTGGAGAAATGAATAGGGACCGGATCTTCAGGGTAATGCTTGAGGAGGTCAACGGTGAATTTCAAGGTGCTTGTATGCCATTTATTGACGGGCAGGGACTGCGTGTTGGCAACAATCGGCTAGCCTTTGGTCCAGAAGGAAGTTTATGGGTAGGGCAGATTGCGCATGGTTGGCGGGGTGATCAAGGCATTCAAAAGATTACCTCCACCGGAAATCCACCTATGGATATCGCTAAAATTGCCTTAACAAAAAATGGCTTTGAACTTACATTCACCCAGCCTGTGGACCCAGAAGGAGCTTTGAAAATTAAAAATTACCAGTTGCGCCACTATTTTTATGCTTACCAGAAAAAACCTTTTGATGAGCCTGTGGACAAGTCTACACAAAGGGACCTAGAATCGGTAGGCATTCAGAAGATAGAAATTTCCTCGGACCATAAGACGATTGGTTTGGTACTGGAAGAACTTAAAGCTGGTTATATTTATGAGCTAAAATTAGATAGCATTTTCAATAAGGCCGGAAAGCCACTGGACAATCAACTGATAGCTTATACACTCAATAACTTATTGCCTTCCTGAAAACGGAATATGGCGAAGGTGTAGATGCAATCTACACCTAGTGCGGCTAAATTGGTATCCTTCAATCAGGCTGGACAATTGCAAAGCTAGGAATTGTACCTTCTAATCCTGAAAATCGAAATCCCCCTTTCAAAAGGGGGCTAGGGGGATTTACTTACGTAACTATAATTAAAACAATTAGTTATAAATTGAAAATACTCAAAAAAAGCCCCCTGGCTCCCTTAAAGAGAATGGGGGCTAGGGGGATTTATACGGGAATAACAAGGTATAATGAATTGATATTTGTGACGTTGACAAAAAAAACCCATACCCTCCGCCTAGACGGAGGGATTTATTTGATCTGTTTTTTTGAGTCTATTGATAGGAGGGTACTGCTTGACTAAATAAAAGTTATCTTACTGGTAGGTATATAAATCGAACTTAGGTTTACAGGTGTTCAATTTTTATCATTTATCTGATTCCAGAATAAATCGCTTTATAAACCCTCTTAAACCGTCACTGCGAACCCTTTTTTAGAGGGGCTGAGCTAGGAAACGGTGTGGCAGTCAGGCCCTCCTGGCTTATGATGCTCACGGCTTTCTCCACCCAAAGCCTTCTCTAAGCCTAGAGAATACGGATAGCAATATCCACCTATTCTAAAAAAGCAAATACCTGGCATGTCAAGATGAAATTTTTAAATAATTTGATCAGAAGAAGCCTAGAGGGCTTCAATAATAATAACCACGGGTGAAGCTAGTGGTTTGAAGATGTAGTTCCACATTCACAGGGCTATCACCCTGTGTTTAGGTATTTTGCCCTTTCAGGGCAGCTAAGCAAGAAGGGCTGTGGCAATCCCTTCTTACTGAAGATTCCCACAGCTTTGTCCACTGGAATGAAGATTTTGTTATTAACTTGAGTTGAACTCAGCTTATCGGGGTATGGTGGACCATATTAAAAACCCGTATCGATCGTCACTGCGAACCCTTTTGCGAGGGGCTGAGCTGAGGAAGGGTGTGGCAGTCCCGTCTGGCCAGGGATTCTTTCAGCTTTCTCCATTCAAAGCCCTCTCAAAGCCCACCGAAGACTATTTTATTATGAAATTGGATCGAAATCAGCCTATTATAATAATGTAGACCGTTCAATTAAAATAAAACTGAAAACCCTAGAAGGGCGAAATCTCTGTAGCCACGAGTGAAAGTCAGTGGGAAGTAAATAGGAACACCACGATATTGGCGGTATTGTTGCCTTTTTTTCTGCAACAATGCTGACAAAATCTCGAGCTGAGTTAGCTACTTAACGTTTCTTTTCCCATGTCTTAGAATTCAATGTTACTCTTTTAGGGCATTTCAAGCAGGAAAACCTGCCCTGCAATTGGGAAAAACGCAATTGTAAGTCGGGAAAACCCAAATGTAATCTCTTAAGTGAAAATTTAACTCGGATTATGGAATAGAATTTCTCCACACCTCACGAGACGTGATTTAAGCACATAAAAGATTGTCTAAGACATACTTCAGATTACTTAAAATAAAATATTATTGCTTAAAAGAATGCTAAATTTTTTTTTTAAAAAACAGCGTACATTTCTTCGTATATTGTGAGTAGATGATTACCGAAGAGCAAAAAAATATAATTATAGCTATTTTAAAACCCTACACTCCTAAGATGATAGGTGTGTTTGGTTCATTTGCCCGAAATGAGAACAGTCAGGATAGTGATTTGGATATTCTTGTCGAATTTCAGAATACTGTAAATCTGCTCGATATCATTGGGGCTGAAAATGAATTGACAGAAATCCTCAACCTGAAAGTTGACCTTATTACCAAAAAGGCCATTTCCCCACGATTGATCCCTTATATTGAAAGTGACTTGAAAAAAATATTTTATGCAGAAGGATAATTTGATATACATCCATCACATCCAAGATTGTATTTTCAAAATCGATAACTATACTGCTACCTTTACCTCAGATAATTTTTTAACTAACTCGCTTGTTCAGGATGCAGTAATCCGGAATTTTGAAATTATAGGTGAAGCTACAAAAAAGCTCTCTCCTGAGTTTCGTGCAAAGTATCCTGAAATCGAATGGAAGAAAATTGCAGGGATGAGGGACAAATTAATTCACGACTACTTTGGTGTGGACCTCCCGGCTTTATGGGCCGTGATAACGGACATCCTTCCGAAATTCAAAAAACAAATTCTGGAAATCCTTGACGCAAAAAATTAAAAACTTGTCTTCGTATCCTAAAACACACCATTAGTTCCATGGGTAATAACATGCCAGCCCGTGCAATTATATCCCATTTATCCCTTAATATTAATCTCCTAACGGAGAGCCCAGGATGGGCGAAATCTCTGTAGCCACGGGAGAAAGCCCGTGTTAAGTAAGAAGAAACCCTACGATTTTGGCGGTATTGTTGCCTTTTTTTCTGCAACAATACCGCCAAAATCTTGATTTCAATTTGCTACTACCTTTCTAATGTTTTTGGAATTACATATCCCCATCATCAAAAATCACTACATTGGGATCTTTGTCGGATGAAATACCAAAAAAACGCTTGTTTTCCTCGTCTACTGCCAAGGTAACCAGGGAGTGATCCAGGCTGTAGGTTTTTACCAATTTGCCGGCATAATCGAACACAAAGATTTCTCTGGCCATCTCTCCTTCCTGAAAGTAAACATCCACGGACTTACGAAAATAGAGGGCATAAATGTATTCTTCTCCTGCTACTACGTCCATATAATAATGTGATCTGCTCATGTCTGTGAATTGCGCCATGGGATAACCTGCCGAATAGTCTACTTCAAACTCCGGTATATTATGTACCGGCCCACTAACAGAAGAAATCTTACCACTGTGCAAGTCCAGAATCTCAATATAATCCCTTAATAGCCCTACTTGAACGTATTTTTTATGGTCTGGGCTTATGGAGGATTTCCCCTGATGAACAGATTTTATCACATTGGGAGGAAGGGAGCGGTCTTCCAGCATTTGGCTCCATTGACCAAAGAAGGAAAGCTGATTTCCAAGTGTATCATAAATCACAAATTTATCGTCACCATCTGCCAATTGGCAAATAAGCGTACTGTCTGAATTCCACAGCATGTCCACTGCCAGGAACATATTTTCTGGCTGACGAAAAGCCTTTTGATAAAATTCACCTGGTGATTCCAAGTCAAACGATGCAATCAATTTTTGGGTTTGGCCGTAGAGCCAGAAATCATTTACTGATTTAACTTTCTCTAATTATTATGCAGTAGTAATTTCCCCAGAACCAAAACTGTCTTTTACCAATATTTTAATTAGTTTTCGATTTGTTTATTTTAACTTTAACAGGACATCCTTTATATCATACTTAAAAAATTCATCTGAATGTACGTCAAAGGTGTAAAGTTCTTGATTAATAAAATCAATATCGAAGTGTGTTAGGTGCTTTTCCATTTTCAATTCGGCCAAAGGCTCCCCATCCCAATCAAACAGCATGATCGAAGGGAGTTTGGTTCTGATAGTTTCATAGTTTCTAAAACTTTCATTTACATGGATTACACCAAAAAAGTTGTCGAATGTACTTACATTCGCAAAGATGTATTTCCTATTCCATTGTGGAAATTCATTTTGAACAACTGAAATATCAGACAATTCTTCACCAATGCAAATTGTTTTGGTAATAGTACTGTCAAGGGAATATAAATTAATATAGTTCAAGCCAATAGGTGCCTCTACAAATCTACCATGAATGTCACTATAAGCGGTATTGGTTGATAAAATATTAAAATCCTTACCTTCGGATAAAGCAGCCTGATTAAGTTTATCAAGTATTGGTAAATTTGTTTTTTCTCTTTTCTGATACAAAGACCTAAGTTGCTGGGTATCTCTGTTCCCTAATTCCTTTATGAAAAAATTACTGCTATCTATCATTATGAAATTAAACAAAAATGGCGGAAAATTATCCTCTATAACTGATAGTTGCAATTCACCTGAGGTAATTGACTTATCAACATTGAATTTTTTGACTATACCTTTTTGGAAATCATAAATGTAAGCAACCAGCTCACCTTTCTCCCTGATAAATTTGGTTTTATTTGAGGTGTTTGGTCCCTGCATAAATTCCAGAGGACCCTCCCCTCTTTCGAGAAACGAGCCAAGTACTTGATAATCGGGTAGTGATATAACTGACCAAATACCTTTGGGATTGGTGGTACCCAAGATCATTATACTGTCATGGATTACAAAACTCCTTATTCCAATGATGTCTATACTTGGTACTTTTGTATTATTCAGCACAAAAGTTTCAGGAAAATTACTTATATAATCTACTTGATCAAAAGTCATGTAGATGGGTTGATTTGATGAATTATTTCCACAACTATAAATAACGAATGAAGCAATCAAAAAAATAATTAAGATAATTTTGGGAAAGGGTTTTGAAATCATGTCATTATCTTTAAAATTTATTTGAGGCCATTAAGTTATCAATGGCCTCAAATATTAACAATTTCCTACGAGCAATTTCTTTGTGGTGAATACCAAGATGGTTTACTATCCTCTATCCATGAGCAAGACGGACAGTATCGAACCTGACTGCCAGCAAGGCTGGTTATGGAATTGTAACAAATGGTTTCATTACCACTCCCCGCAATCGCATTCTCCAAAGCCACTTCCTTTTCCGAAAACGGGACTTCTGTACCACTGACACCAAACTACCAGCCTGCCACCAGCATAAAGGCTACAGCTCCGAGAACTGCCATTCCTTTTTTTGAATTTTTAATCCATCTCATCATGATCTTATTTCGTTTAAGTAAAACATTGATTTGATGGCATCTAAATTGAAAAAAAAAAACTCATAGTTGCAAGTATTTTGCTATTTTCAGATAATCCTTGATACAGAGAATTATAACTGGTGACCTTTCGCATAGTTCTTAAAATTCAAAACGTTTCCGCTGGTAAAACCGAACGACCGGTTTTATCACTTATGGCTATCTTGCTAAATTCTTAACAGGCATTCATTGATTAAGACCATTCAGTGTGGCAAATGCCAACAAAAAAATCACCTATTAAAAGAAGAAACTTGAATACATTTTTTTACCATACTCTTTTTTCGCAGGCAATGATTATAGTTTTTAACTACTTTGTAGAATCATTTTTACAATTAATAACTTTCCCTTTTATCCCTATTTTATAGAATTTCCGATGGGTATTAGCCGAAATGATCACATGGGAATAAAACGCTCCACACTTTCCCTTCGTGTCTACGACCAATTCTATATAACTTTGATCATGGGCGTTTAAATCACTTTTTCCAAAGATTACATCGGTGCAATTACATGACTTTTCCAAAATGGAAAGATTAACCATCCGGGTGTATGCATTTGTGAATTCGAATTTGTGGCGGATCAGGGTTCCCTCAGCTAAATCCCCAAAATCTTGCAATGTCTTTTCAAACTCCAATGAATCTATTTTCCTGGACCTAAGATCTTCTTGAGCCTTGCTTTGGCCAAAAACGCAAAATAATAAAGTCAATATAACCCCTATCCTAATTACTTTCATCTTCTTTAGCTCTAAGATAATCATACACATCCCTAAATCGCTTCTCCCTTATCTCTTTTATCAAACCCTCGTGCTTCTCCACCCCTTCATCAAAACCTATGGCCTCAGGGAAAACACTTTGAGGAGTATCCATGGCACTGTCCCATTCTTTCCATCTTTTTCCGGAATTATTCCGGAATTGCTTTTCCAAGGATATATTGTTTGACAGTGACTTGGATATTTCTCTATTCAAGGTAGGCAGCACATGTTGGTCTTTCCGCCAAAAGTCGCTACCATAAACCGCCTGGGAATTCATCCCCACAAAGGCAAATGATCTGACAACCTGTGGCATATCTTCCTTCAACGGATTATCTGTATGATGGCCAAATCTTATTTTCTCGTACCTTTCAATCCCGTGACCTACCGGATCTTCCCTAGGGCTATACCAATTTTCCCCCAAATAATAACAGGTGAATTCAAGCTCCGAAGGGGTGGAAAATTCACCTCCTGCATAGCGCATGCGGATTTCACCGGCCACATCCTTTCTCCTGCCTTCACGGTTGATCTCGAAATTGACATCATGGTATTGGGAAAATTCAAAGTTTACTTCTGTGATCTTCAGGTTGGTTTTATCTATCAACAGCATCCCCTCACCAATCAGGAATATATTTTTGGTATCCTCTCGCCGGTACCTCTCCCTGGTTTTGAAGTGAACAACGAAATATTCTTCCGTTTCTTCATCGTAGCTGTAGGAAAACTCGTAAAACTTATGGTTTTTCAAAAACATCGGTCCACAGATTTCCAGACCCCGGTAAACCGGACGTGACATAAATGGCATCACTACCCACCTAATGCTTCCATTATCGTAAAAGGCCGCATAAGGAATGGATTCGCCCTTATAGTCCAGCCGATCACTCATACGCTGCTCCAATGGTAACAGATAGAAGTATGTGTCCGGCTTCCCACCGGGAGCAAAACTCCATTTGGACCAGTTCCGGTTGCCAGAAAGCAAAGCCAACCCGTCCATCTGGTAAAACTCAAGGAAATTGTTTCGGTCTTTGATGTAGCTATGGGCATTTATATGGTAAAGAAGTGGAGAGGAGGGATACCTTGAGCTAAAATCCCGGCCTGCAAGCGTCATCAGCTTTTCCACTGTATAGGAAGTTACCTCTACTTCGTCCAAATCAATAACTTTCGGCCTAAGCGACACTGAAAATTCAGGCTGATCCGGCACCATAAAGGAAGTATCCCTGCTAAAATAGCTTCTCAAAGTAACAGATATACCGGTTTTCAGGGTTACTCTACCGTTGATATCGGTTACGGAAATCGGTTTTCCGGCTTCGTTAAGGACCGTATAAAAAGCAGCAGAATTATTTGACCGCCCGTCTTTCATGGATAAACGCATCATAGAAGAGTCGGCACTTACCCCGATGAGGCCAACTTGTGCTTTTATTCCTTCCGAGAACATGACAACCAATACCATCGAATAAATAACCACTTTCATTTATCTCACCATTTAAATTCCACCAAAACGGGCATCTCTTCACTTGAAAGACCCTCCTCGCTTTTGATCTCTCCATAAAACATGTTATTCCTGAAACCAATTACACTGAAGCCTTTCGGCACATCAACATCACCAATTAAAACATTACCATGGTAGATCTGAAGTCCATCCACTTCCTCGCTTTCGCTCCTGCGGTATCCCCTGAACAACAAATCTAACTCCGGGAAGTGTTTCAGGAAGGTATAAAACCCGTATTTCGGCCTTAATTCCTTGTAGTATTGTACATAATCCTCCGTACCCTCCACTTGTTCATAGTCGGTTTTCATTCTCCTTCCAGCATTCCCAAAAGCAAATTGCAGTTCGTCCGGTGCTGAAAAAAAATACACTAGGGTATCCGCTTCAAAACCGAGAAAAAAACCATTTTCATCCCCACCACCTAACTTCACCGAAGAGAGGTAGGGCAAAAACCGCCAGGACTGGTAAATTGGAGACATCCTTCCATATATTTCCGACAGCCTGCCAGAAACGATATCCAAAACGGCCAATACCCGTGCAGACTCATAAAATTCACGGTGCGAAAACGCATTGAACAACGGATGGGAGGTGGTGATATTAAAGATTACTTCATCGTCGTTTAGAAATTGTAATTGTAATCCCGGATAATCCACCTCGTAGATTTCTTTGTATTCCGGACGGGGGTTGTTCATTACCTCATTTATATTATTCTGGCTTTCGTCATCAAAACGCAACAAACCTCTCTGCATAACTTCTCCTGAACCAATATCCAAGACGTAATAATCGTAGGAAGGCCCTAGGACAATTAACCGCCCTCCCTTTGCGGCGAAGCCGACTATCCTTCCGGAAACTTCGCTTGGCCCGTTCCCCCGCCCAAACCTTCTATCGACCTCGTTGAAATTTTCATCAAACAAATACAAGGTGCTGTACAGTTCGTCAATGAAAACGAGTGTGTCTCTGTAAATTAAAAAGCTTCCAACTCCTGAGGTGATATCAAGGTTGATACTGACCGTGTCCAAAGCAAGGGGATTTACCTTTAGGTCGATGTCGCCCTTTGTTGGGGCATCCCAGTACCTCAATTCCTTGTCATCGGAAAAACAACCTCCGGCCAACATTATTAAAAGCAAAAAAACAAGAGCGAAAAAAGACTTTCTCATCTGTTTAAAATTGTTTTTTAATGGTCATAACTTATCCTGCACCGAAGGTCCACGATCTTTCTTCGGCGGAATCTCGTATTGTGATAATCATCCCTACCATTGACATGTCACTTAAAGTCTAATAATTAATTTGTTAAATGCTATTTCATTAAAAACAATTCTTAGTTCAGGATCTTGCTGAGTTAAATGTTTTACCTTTTTTGTAAATTATCCAATGTTATATACTCTGTGAGTTGCTTCTGTCATACTCAATTCAATATGAAAAAACTTAAGAGTGACCGCCCTAAGGCTGTCCTAAAATTAACCCTCAAGGACAGTTATTACTGTGATCACCACAGGTGGCAGACCCTTCTTCACTGTAATAACATAATTTTCGAAAAGAATACTGATTGCCACCATAACACACACCATCGTTGTGACACCTGCAATGAATGCCAGGTTGATTAGGAGGATCAATGCTCCCTGCAATCGCCTTTTCCAAAGCCACCTCCGTATCCGAAAAAACCGCTTCAGTTCCACTAACACCAACCTGCCAGCCAGCCACCAGCATAAATGCTACAGCCCCTAAGACTGCCATGTTTTATTTGAATTGTTAAGACATTGATTATAGGAGCTGTAACTCAACGAAAGACTTAAAACTAATTTATAAAAAATTATCGAAAAAATCAAAGTTCTTCTTTTTAATAAGGAGATATAGCAGTCTTAGGATGAGGGAACTCCATTTTGCTCAGCGAAAACCTATAATACAGTAATCATCTGGTAAAAGATGAATCGGAACTTGAACATTAGAAAATAGGGCCACTCATTGCAATTATATAAACCAATGACTTACCTTGGCTTTGATCCTACTAAACAATTGATGTGCCACCCCACTGGGGCTTAAGTTGTTCTTTGATGCATTTTTCTACAAAGGTTTAGCTCCTACGGAGCTTGGGTTCTATACTATTTGCAATTTTTTAACCTGGCCCATATCCCTTATAAATATCTAAATACACTGAATAAGTAGGTTGCAGTGGCTACAAACCACATTTGATCCCCATGTTTCTCAGAAAACAAGATAAAATTGAAATGTTTGCTAAATGTCTCAAAAGGCACCAGGCACCTCAAATTTGTAGCAACTACTTAGCTTTTTTAAGGAATATGAGATAAGAAGATGTAGTTGCAAAAGCAAATCCAGCCTAGGATAATTGCCGTCAATTTCCTGTTGAAAGTCCTCCGTGGTTCCGTTCGGATGCCCGTTTATTGATTTTCCTTTTTTTATAAATAACTGATCGAATAAATTTCCGCCTTGCAGCTTTTCTGCGTTAAAAAATTTAAGCCGCAGCGAGCAAGGGCACGGGCTTGTTTGACGAGGTTTTTTGATTCAGGTAACACCCAATAAGCAACCCAAACAGTAAACCAAAAACAGAGGAGTTTGCCTGTGTGCGGGTAGACTTAAATTTTAGCTGAAAAGATGCTCAGCGGCGGGGTTTTTTGGTTACTTTTTGGCCCTGTAGCAAAAAAGTGACAATAGCCATGGTAAATAGCTTGGTATAGAATAATATGGCCATGGTAAATAGCTTGGTATAGAATAATCAGGTTGTATTATAAAAAACAACACTGCCAAATTTCAGTTCTTTACTAATATAAAAGAAAAACGTTTAACAGAACTGTTACTGGTTAAACGCTGCCTAGTGAGGTATATCCCATACTTCACCCTTTCAGGGCTAGGTTATATAATTACCGAACCTGCCAAAGGGCTTCACCCTGTGCTTTGATATTTTGCCCTTCCAGGGCTCTATGCTATTGCTGCCTCTCCCTTTGGTAATGATCCTATTTCAAAACAAATAGCTCTTTTTTTGATCATTTATATATTAAGTCCAAATATACGAGGCCTGGAGATTTTTGAGGGGTATATTTGGGAATACTACGATTTTGGCGGTATTGTTGCCTTTTTTCTGCAACAATGCTGACAAAATTCCGACTTTTTAAACCCCTTCGAATCCATGTTAAAATTACGCTTTAGAGGCAATCACAGCGGTTTGAGGTTACCTATAGATAAGTGAGTATTTAGTCCAGACCGTTCATCAAATTTAGCATATCTTATATCGATCTAAAATCTTCGTATTTAGGTCTTTTGTTTAAATATGATTAATTTAAATGCTGTTTAATTCATCCCAGATTAGGCAATAGTATTTACCGATTCTTCTAGGGAAGTGATTGCATTTGATAGTAGAAAGGCAATTGCACATTTCGGGTACAATATAATTTTAAAATAAAATAATAGCGCATTTAGGTCCATTGACTCATGTGGCACAATTTGATTTACTATGCTTATAAAACAATTAAGGGTATCCATTTGGTTTTTGTTGCCCCTGCTCATTTTCGGTTGTAAGAAAGAGTCTGAATTAGGAATAAAAGACCTTGCAGCCAATGAAGATGTGGCCAATTTCATGGAAAATTACAAGGGCAGAGGCGTACTTACCGACAGTCTGGCTACCCCTACAGCTCCTGAAGATGTCCTAAAGGATTTCACTATACCAGACGATTTGTCTTTGGAGTTGGTGCTCTCAGAGCCCGAAATTGCGCAGCCCATACAGGTGAGTTTTGACCATAAGGGAAGAATGTGGGTGGTGCAATACCAGCAATATCCTTATCCTAAAGGTTTGAAAATTACAGCCATTGACAACCATACCCGTGTGAAGTTCGATAAAAAATTGGATCCCTCGCCTGCAGGAGCCAAAGGAGCGGATAGGATTACTTTTTTTGAAGATACTGATGGAGATGGTAAATATGATAAAAGCACAGATGCCATTAGCGGGTTGAATATTACTACTGGCGTAGCCCTAGGCAGGAAGAAAATTTGGGTGTTAAGTCCTCCTTTTTTATTGGCCTATGCGGATGAGAATGAAGATGGATTACCCGAAGGCGATCCTGAAGTCCATTTGGAAGGATTTGGATTGGAAGATACCCATGCTGTTGCCAATAGCCTTCGATGGGGCCCGGATGGCTGGCTGTATGGTGCCCAAGGGAGTACGACAACCGCCAATATTAATTCTAAAGTTTCCAAGAACGTGGCCTTTCTTGGCCAAGCCATCTGGCGGTACCATCCTGAGACCAATGTCTTTGAGCTTTTTTCTGAAGGAGGAGGGAACAATGCCTTTAACGTGGAGTTCGATCGTAAAGGCAGGGTGTTTTCAGGTACCAATGGATACGACAGAGGTCCTTATTACAAACAAGGAGCCTATTATATAAAAAGTTGGGGCAAGCATGGACCGCTTACTAACCCCTATGCTTTTGGTTATCTTCCCAATATGCCTTTGGAAGGTGAGAAAAAAAGGTTTACCCATTCTTTGATCAAATATGAAGGTGCTGCCTTGCCAGCCCATTACAATGACCTGATGTTTGCGATCAATCCCCTTCATAATTTTATTCAGCTGACAGCCTTTACAGAGAAGGGCTCCTCTTTTGAAAACGTTGACAAGGAGATCGTTTTATCCACCACTGACAAATGGTTTCGACCGGTTGATATAAAGTTAGGGCCTGATGGCGCCATTTACATCGCAGACTGGTATGACAGTCGTTTGTCTCATGTGGATCCAAGAGATACCTGGCACAAAACAAGCGGAAGAATCTACCGATTGGGTCCCAAAACCGGAGACAAGCACATTCAACCCTTTGATATAAGTACCGATTCCAACGAGGAATTGGTGCAGTTACTTTCCAATAAAAACAAATGGTTTCGTCAGGAAGCACTGAGGCAATTCGGAGACCGAAAAGACCCTAATAGTCTTCCCCTATTGGTTCAATTGCTACAGACTGGAAATGGGCAAGAAGCATTGGAAGCTCTTTGGGCCATTAATCTTACTGCAGGATTGAATGATGAAATGGGGGAAATGGGATTGAATCACAAAGATCCTTTTGTAAGGATGTGGACGGTACGACTGCTTGGAGACAAGCAAACAGTTAGCCCTGCAATGCTGCA
>Ga0105055_10009083_pt1 | contig 12781 bp, 6 predicted proteins | sample BON03_FD_78090 | JGI IMG/M metagenome (GOLD analysis project Ga0105055, IMG submission 78090) | Freshwater microbial communities from Lake Bonney liftoff mats and glacier meltwater in Antarctica - BON-03 | ecosystem: Environmental > Aquatic > Freshwater > Ice > Glacier meltwater | place: Lake...
AAAACCGATGCCCTCGGTGAAACCGGTGACCTTAGTGCCTAAACCTATGAAGCGTGTTAGATCACCTTCAGAAGACCGGTCTTTGTCTCCGTTACAGCCCCGGAAAAAGGCCAAGAGAATCTACCCCAAACGTAAAGAAGAGGTTCCAACCATCCATGAAAACCTTCAGATTTCGAAGGACAATGAAGAACCGCCTCCTGTAGTTAGTTTTGTCGAGGTGAAACCTCCTCTTATACTCGAGGTGAAACCCGTCTCCCCTTCATTGGAAACTAAACCTTCCCCGGCCTCGGTAGATACCAAACCTCCTCCTATACGCAAGGAAAAAACCGTCTCCCCTCCATTAGAAACCAAACCTTTGGCCTCGGTATCTGCCAAACCGGCCTCGGTCTATACCAGTGTTAAGCTGCATGGTAACGTTAAACTGGAAGTACCCGAGCCGTGCCTCAACAAGGGACATAAGCCCGAACCGAACGACACACCGGAAAATGATTTGACGAACCGATCGCTCCAATTGCCGGAATACTGTCTAACCCTACCGCTAAACTTTCATACCGGAGTGACCGACACGCTGATTCGACACATCAATGGTCGAAATCGGGATACGCATTATGAACCCAAGGTTATTTTGTTAACCGGAAAGTCCGGAACCGGCAAAACCTTTTGTATCGAGCACGCGTGCAAGACGGCGGGTTACGAGATTGTGTACATTGACATGATGCACTCAGACCTAGAGTCCCACATGAGAGACGCCATTCTTTCGAAACCGGATCCGTATGGGCCGCACGGCGACAAGAAGATTCGAGTGGCCGTGGTCGATGCCATGGAAGGCTTGGAGAGAACCTACATGGACAAGGTGGCTAAATTTATTCAGAACATGACGGATCCGTATGGCAGTGTCGATGGCAAGGACAAGCGAAAAATTGCCGTACGTTTCCGTGTCAATATGGTCGTATTAACAACCAACGACCGATATCACAAGAGACTATCTTCTTGGCTATACAAGCTGAAGCCCATAGAAGTCAAAGTCAATTCGATTAATCATTCACAAACCTTGACCTTGGTTCGAAAAGCTTGCGAATATCAGGGCATTCCTGTGGATCCCAGGGTATACAAGCTAGTGGTGGCTTTTGGGGAAAATCTGATCTCACTGTTGATGAAGCTCCAGTTTCTCAGTTATGGAGACGGGGTAATGGATCACGACACTATGAAGAGTGACGACACGGTCGTAGATATTTTTACGTGTTGCCGGTATTTACTCGAACCTCCTGAAGAATTAAATCCGGTCACAGGCGAAGAGGATACAGTGTCGTTTGAAAAGTACAAATGCATGTGGGAACGGGGTGGAGATCGAGTGTATTCCACTGTGTTTCACTCGTACGCCGATTACGTACCTTATATCCCAGAAACTCCGGCTGCTGTGAAATTAGCAATTAAGCATGGTGATGATGCCACAGAGGCGGAACTGAAGGCAGCGAAACAAGCCATGGTAGAGTTCAAGGACTCGGGCACGTATTTCACTCGAGGGGTAGACACTATGGCCGAAATTGCTGATTCGTTTAGTGATTTCGAGATCGTACCGTTTCAAGATTTTACGAGTCGCAACACGCTGCAAACCTCGCTCCAGATGAAACTAAAAGAAGAACTGAAAGACATTCGGATTCGGGCCGTGGGAAAAAGGCGCATAGACGTCAAAACTCGGTTTCCAGGAGTCCAAGGAAACGGCTGCCTAACAGCCTGTGGTATAGATAGACGACAAATCGAGTCTCTCCACATGGTGAACGTCATGCACAACTTGGACACCCAGAAGAAGCTCGTGAATATGAATCATGTATTGGATCCGACATACGAACTGTCGGAAAATATTGGCAGATATTTGTCGCTGCATGATATTGATAAGAATCAGTGGGTTGTTATGGACATGTTTTCCGAACAACCGGATCAACCGGATACTAAGAAGAAGAAATTAGCTAAAACACATCCTAAACTGGAGGCTATTCGACTGTTTAGTCATCAATACGGGTCTGATAATCAAAACCAGAGCACGTCCACGGCCAAAGTAAAGTTAGCTAGTGGTAAGTTTGTGGGTCGACGTAAACCCAAAAAGTAAAGCCAAGAAATAAACCTAAAAAATCACTATGTAGTTATTGCAGGGTCTGGTTGTTATGGCTCTACGTCTAGCTCTACGTCTAGCTCTACGTCTAGCTCTACGTCCGAATTCTCTGCGGGCTCTAACAGCTCGAGCTGACCACGGGATGTTTCTCGAAAATCAAGTTCTTTAACCAACGGCTCGCCAGTCATACGATTTATGCCCGTTAACACGACGTGGTACACGTAACGACGACGTTTCATATGCGCAGATATATTCGTGTCCTCAGTGGTCGTAACGTTTAAAGAGTGACCCACGCACTCGTATTGTGTAGCGTGTTGATACAACTGATTGACTTTAGTGCTTTGGTTTATACAGCACATGAAAAGACTGCCGTGAAAATTAGGATACGTAGTGTCTGTGATAAAGAGATAGGGTTCGTGCCACCGTATAACCTGTGCAAACCCCACCGGTTCCCATTGCATGGCCGAGGGACGCGACACCGTGTACACCAATTGAAACTGATGTCGTCGAGATTTCACACGAACCCACTTATAGACCCAGATTTTTCCAGAACCGGTAAAGGGTTCTGTCACAAACAGGTATGGCATGTCCAGTACGGTGTGCTTACCAAACCCGGTCAGGGACACGTTAGAACAGGGCAACACCTGGATTTGTTTGCCGTGTTGGTTTTCAATGACAAAGAGCTCCTTCTTGACACTGCACGACAGCTGCGGATAGGTAAGCCTTGAACGAATCATGAACGATTTTTTTGTTAAGGGAACAAATGACTACTGTGCCCGCAACCTCAGTTTTAGACACAGACGAAGAGAAGGAAATACCGTGTCCGAAGATAAAAACTCTAGGGTGCACAGTCATTGTGGAACCTCGTAAGCATAAGGCTTTTGATATGGTGGTCCACAACGTTTATCACACACTGCCCGACTGGCCCATGCACGTGTTTCACGGGTACAAAAATGCAGCGTTTGTTAAGAAAATCTGCCAAGACATCCCGGGGGTTAGCTTTCACAACCTCAACTGCTCTAATCTGTCGTTTCGGACCTACAATCGGCTCTTAACTCGACCCAATTTTTATATGAATTTTGAAAGCGAATACGTCATGGTATTCCAAACCGATTCCATGCTGTTTCCTCACTCGCCATTTCAGATCACTGATTTTTTAGGTTACGACTACGTGGGAGCACCGTGGAAGTGGCGCATAGAGGGTGATCCGACCCTGCGAGGAGGTAACGGAGGTTTGAGTCTGCGAAAGGTCAAGACCATGTGTATAGCACTCCACACCTATCCGTATCCAAAAGAACAACCCATCAACGAGGATCTCTACATCTGTAATCTACCCATCAGTTTGCCACCCAACGAAATTGCTCAACGCTTCTCCATAGAGTCCATGTACTATCCAACTCCCTTAGGTGTACACAAACCCTGGCTTTATCTGAATTCGAACGAGTATCTCAAACTGCAGCACTATGCCCCGTGTATCAAAGCCTTGGTAGATTTTAACTAGTTTATTTTCTCTTTCGTAGACTGTATCGTTTTCTTTTAATTGGTGCACGCAGCTTCAACTGATTCATGCTCCCGGCCGAACGTTTGGGAGGTCGACTTCGTCGCTTGACCGGCGCGGGCTCATCACTAGATTCTTCATCTGCTGGAGACAAGACTGCTGCTGGTGCTCTCGGCGGGTCAGCCAACAACTCTTGCGACGATATATCTTTGATCGCAACTGCACCTTTGGTCGCTGCTGCACCTTCGGTCTGCGTGGTTTGATTTTGAGTGGCGATTGAAGGCACTGGTGCCACTTTGGGTGCAAGGGCGATGGGCTCGGAGGGCGAGGCTTTCCTGATTCGGGCGTAATCCACTTTCAGACGTTGGATAAAATCCGAAGTTATTAGACACGACGATGCATCCTCTTCCAACGTCAAATGTACCACAGGATATTTGTTAAGTCGTTCCAAAGCATCCGTACGAATAAGAAAATGATCGAGTGGCATTTCGAATAAAGCACACAACTCCAACACTTTGTTCTTCTCGGTGATCAAAGAACTGTCCTTGAGGTACATGTACTGAATTAATTCAGCGGCAGCAGCTACGTAGCCTGGACGAACACGGATATCCATATCCCAATAATTTTCATTGTTGATCAGGGTTCTCATCTGACCGGAATGAGCCAGCAACACACACCGATGACAGTTAATATGCACCACCAGTTTTTGGTCCGATGTGATGCGAACCACGTAGTCAAACGTATTCATAGGACCCCGAAGCATAGCTAACCCACAACTGGGAACACTACATAAGCGAGTAGGCTGTTTTTCAACCTCACATGCCTCCATAGACATATTGAGTAATGAACTTTATTTTAATTAGTCGGAGTCTCTCCCTACGAAACGAGTTCAAGTCTTCAAAGGGATTTATTAATTATGTGTTTTTTTGCCCAGATTCAATTCCGAAATCGTCAAAAAACCAAATGGAAGCTCCCGACCCCGCCGAAAGACCCGCTAAGAGAAGGAAACGTATGCACGGTTCCCATAATTACAATTGCAAATGTCAATGGTGTACCAGACTTCGAGTTACCATTTTCGAACGCTCAGTGGAAAAAGAAAATTGGGAAACAGCGTGTCACGAGTGGATCGGAACTCGCTACGAAGAGGGCACCGACGAATCAGAGTGTGATTGTGGACACAGCATACTTCACATATTTCACCTGACCAACGAACTTACCCATAAGACAGCTCAAGTAGGTTCTGCACACATTCGATTATTTCAAAATGCAGAACTTCACAAATGGCACGATAGCGTGCAAAACGACCTCAAGATGGAAAAAATTGTACAAGGGAAAGACACGGTTACCTTTTACGGCAAAGTGTGTAAAAGATATGACCTGGACAGATCTTCTTCCGGTCTATTTCGATACATGTGCAAAATACACAAGAACAGCAAGGTACTAAAACTGTGGGACTACTTGAAGCACGCCTATCCCGAATACAAACTACCGTTCTGGGAATTTCAAGGCGTCTCTTACATGAATGTCAGTGGTTTTCAGGAAAGCGAAACTCTTAAAGTAAAGCAAGACCAGACTAGAAAAGCCTTTTTTCTTAATTACACATAAATATTGTTGAAATTAATGTACAAAAAGCCGTATCCTTTTCTTAGGAAAAGCCGTATCCGTATCCTTTTCTTAGGAAAAGCCGTATCCGTATCCTTTTCTTAGGAAAAGCCGTAGACCGTTTCAAATTTGAAAATCGGTGCCAACACCTGACCCAGGGTCTCAACATCGACATGTTTGGCGTCCGAGGGCATAATTAAGGTGTGGGTACAGTTCTGTGCTGTGGGCAGCTGCCCTGGTCCGCCGGCCCAAACCATAGAGATCTTCTCTTCCCCTAATTCATAAAGTGGCAACCGGGTCTTGCCCGTGATAAAGCTTAACAACACTATGAGCTTTTCATCCGACAGCGTGCGCACATAGCGCAAAAAAAGCTCGTCTTCTTGGTCCTTCTGCTCAAAACACTGTACAAAGCTTTCAAAGGTCACCGTTTGCCTCTCCGGCTCACACATAATACCATTCAACTCTCCCACCAAAGAGGTTAGAGGGATGCGGTGCATAAAAACCGACCAGCCAGCACGAAACTCTTCCAGATCCATAGTGTTGGGCATGAAGTTGGAAATGACCAGCTCGTCCCGGGTCTTGAAATCCACCTCTTCCTCAGACAAACCCATATTTTGCTTAAGATCTTCGTTACTCATGGCACCGATCATAGCCATACAGGATTCGAACCTCTCCTGGAAGAGCGTAGTGAACGGAATCAAAGAAATTCCAGACTGGTCCCGATAGTACAGATACCGCCACAAACCTTCGTACAGACGATACGGCAAATAAAGTCCACGTGACACACAGAGTCCCGAAACAAATCCCAAAGCAAACAGCCAGTCTCGATGGAGATGCGGATACGGGTACAGGTCCGCCAGATTGGCCGAGATACAGAAACCCATCTTGCTGACATCGCTGTCGCAATCGTATAGCATCATGACCTGCTTATTAATCATTTTCTTCCATAAATTCTGGAGAATTTCCAAGTACACCGACTGTCCCCGTCCATCCTCGTTCTTGACCGACAGGTCAAACGCCTCGGGCGACGTGTCGAAACTGCCGACGTACTGACGAAGCCAGGGAATATCGTCTATCATACCCTTGTGCCGATCGTACACAATCATACGAGAACCAGGCTCGGGCGAAAGTAACGGTATGTGAATACGAGGCACGGGCAAATCCGTGGCGTCGAAATGCCCGTCTTCCAGAGAGTGCGGACGCTGGGTGGCGAAATGTGAGAGCACCAGCGACTGCCAGGCCAACCGTTTAAGAGGTGACGGCACGTCCCGTGTAAACAACAACTTCATCATCGCCATAACCGAGGCTTCGGCACTAGCCAAAAACGGTAATCGAAGCTTGTGAGAAATCTTTAAAATTTCCGGAAAGATTTGAGGTCGTCCCAAGGACGAGGCCAGGATGGGAAAGACATTAAAGTCTCGTCGAGAGGCCAAAGCTCCGAGAGCCTGAGCCGACGGGGTTACCAGACGAGTAAAGCTCTGGATCCGATCCCAGAACAAGGTCGGAGGTGTTTCAGCAACCTCCAGGTCACCGGATTGTGTAAAGGGCAGCAACTCTGAAATCATCTTCCGACTCAGGGCCCGCCAGTCCGAGATTTTGTCCACCATACGAATCACAAACTCCCTCAGGGCCGGTCGGTCGACACAGCACCGAATATTCATACCCGAAAGGTTCCAAAAAACGGAATGAAACACCAAGCGTTGGTGAGTGTCAAAGTGCATATAGTCGGTGGCCAGCATCAACAAGTGTTCGGGACGGAGAAAGCACCGGGTAGGGAAAGGCAGCGTGTGGAGCCAGTGAGGATGAGAGATATCCCGGAATTTAATTCTCTTGGATCGAGAGGACGAATACAGGTTGAGGTGAGTGGTGAGATCGGCACCGTGCACACCGCTTTTTTTCAAATCCGGTACCCAGTAGGCTAAGGCGTGCCACGGCAACAGAATACCGTCACTACGATCCAGCATAAACCGAAGACGAGGCACCCGGCCACCAAATTTCTCCAACCGTTGTTTCAGCCAGGGGTGAGTCTTAGCGCCAGTTACCGTCTTGTAGCGTATAAAAATCCAACTTTGACTAGCTAAGGTCTGGCAAAACTTCTGATCAAAGTCGGACCGCGACACGATACACTGATACCGGTGGTCACCCACAGGAAAGCTGACGATACAATATTGGTCAAACAGGGAAAAATGACACTTGCTTCTTAGCAGCTCGAAAGCCAAACCCGACGTGGCCAGCTTGAGCTCCGCCTTGGGATGATTGGTTAGCAATTTGTAGTGTAGAGAGCTCATATACAACGAGATGGGGCCATCCAAATATCGGTGAAAATCATGAAATACAGTACCCACCCAGCGTGACAGCTCCGAATCGAAACGCTGACAGAGTGATTGATAGATTTTTTCCATAAAAGCTTTTTGCATCTTGGGGTCAGAAAAAAGCAGGGGCAACGTTTCGTGACGAAGGGCTTCAACAAAGTACTTGGTCACCGGAGGCAAAAACAACGGGGCAGATTTGGTCGAGCCGCCTCGCTTGCGTTTTCGGTTCAGGCCCAAATACTTGGTCAACACGTCCAAATGCTCCACACACTTCTTGTAAAGTATAGCGGGCTGAGACGACCGGGACTGTAAATAGGACATGATGTGATGCATAGACTTATCGAAGCCCGGCTGGTGGAGGTTCTTGAGCAGCAACATCAGACGGCAAAACACCTGAAGCTTGGTGTCGTGTTCCACTTCCGAATGTTTCTCCTCGTCGGAAGGAATGAGGGGGACGTTTTTGCACACAATATTCCATAGCGTAAAGACCTCTCGAACTGAAAAACGGTTGCCGGAGTAATATTTTTGCAACCGCTTCCGTTCCGCGCGGTAACAGTGGGGGAACAGGTAGAGAAACAAGTCATACTTTTCAAAAATAATAGCCACGGACAACAAGGTGGCCACGAACGAGGTGCTTCGGTTGGGCGAAGGCAACTGCAAGGGAAAGGTCAGACAGTCCACAATTTCCTTAGAATGTTTGTCAAACGAGAGTCGGGCGGTCCGTTTTTCACACAAGGTCTGGTCCAAATTGTCAATGACACTGAGCCACAGCTTGGTGCCGAAAGCATTCCAAGTTTGATTGGCACAACGGTGTACGATTTGCTGCCGAATGAGATCGCGCAGCTGGACAAGACTGAACGGCATGTTCTGTGAGTCGGTTTGTTAGGGCAGATGACTGAATGGAATTTTCAACTGCGGTCACACACGGATTTCAAAAAAAGGTTTAGTCTTGAATGTGACTTAAAAACCTGGTATCCATAAGGTGTGCGTCACGGTTTTACTCATTACTCATTATACTCAAACCGCCATGAACGCTCTCGACAAGCCTCGAGACATCACTCAGCTACCACCTCTGGGCAAGCCACTTTACATCCAATCCTTCTTACCCACGTCCGAACACATTCGTAGTAAGTCTGTGATTTCGGTGGAAGCTCCAGACGATTTGACCAGCAACTTGTTGGGTGTCTCCGCCTGGGAAGAATCGTGCTTAACGTGTGACGGCTTTTTGGAAGAATGCCCGGGCCACGACGGTTGCATCGAACTGCCCGTGCCGATCTATCGTATTTTCTTTGTTAAACGCCTCATCCAAATTCTGAACTGTGTGTGTTTTTATTGCCAGCGTTTGCGCCTCCCTACAACGGACAAGCGCTACGACTGGATTCGAAGCTTGCCCCTGAAGAACCGCTTGGACTATCTCGAGAAATACAGCAAACCGTACAAGTACTGTGGTCAACAGCCCAAGGACGGGGACGAAGAAGATACACATACCGAGGCGGGGGGTCAGGAATTCTCTGCCCAGTCGTCCTGCGATATTGAGGGGGCGTGCCATAAGATGTTTGTGCAATTCAAGAACGAAGATCGAGATTCCACCTTTCTTCGGGCTATTATTCGCTTGGAAGTGGCTGATCACGTGGCCCATCGTACCAACCCCGATTGGAGACCCGTGTCTATCGGGCCTCAGGACATTTTTGACTGTATCAGTAATCTCGAACCGGAGACACTCCACATGCTGGGCTGCAACAAGTGGAATCCTCCACAAGCCCTGATGTGGGACGTCTTGAATGTGCCTTCACTCAACACCCGACCTTGCCACACCTTTTCCGGCATTGGGGTGGGTAAGAAACGAATCTATAACGATTGGACCAAATTTCTCCGGAACATTGTTATAGCGCGCAACGATCTGCGCGAAGTAATGAAGTTAAGCTCGGAGACAGTGACCTGCTGCCATTATATCTTTAACGACATTGAGTCCAAGAGCTTTTCTACCTGTTTCCGGTATGGTTACCTGGAAAAGAAGGCTCGAGAGGTGGTGAAAAAACGTCTGAAACCCGAGCTGAAAAAAACCAACTACGGGGCTGTGGAGACCGCTTGGCGCAACCTCATGAAGCACACCGCCGCTTTCCACTCTCATCGACACAAGAAATTTATCCAAAAGGGTTCCTACGGCAAGCCCCTGGTAAACGTGGAGGAGCGGTACAAGTTCCAAAAGTACGGCAGACTCCGGGGTAACGTGATTGCTCGTCGAGTCAATAATGCCGGACGTGGTGTGCTGGAAGGTGACATGTCGCTGCACGTGGATCAAGTGGGCATCCCTAAACAGGAAGCCATGAACTTGACCCGAAAAATTTATGTCAACTCCTACAATTTAAAAGAGGTACAAAAATGGATCTTAAATGGTCCCTTTGTGTATCCGGGTGCCAACTACGTGACGATGAAAACGGGGGAAGAGAAGCATTTGGCCTTTTACGATAATCGTCGCGACCTGAACCCTTCGGACATTCTGTTTGTACGCCGACACTTGTTGGACGATGACTTGGCACTAGTAGGTCGCCAACCTACCCTTCATCGACCCTCGATGATGACCTTTCGTATCAAGGTGATAGACGGGTTCGCCATTCGTCTACATTACGCCACGTTTACGCCGTTGGGAGCCGACTGCGACGGAGACGAGGTGAATTTCCAGATTCCACAGAACTTGGATGCCATTGCCGAGATGCAAGAAATTAGTTCGGTACGCAACAACATTATGAAGGACGGCAAAATCTGGATCAAGTTTATTCAGAACGCTGTGGTGGCGGCCTATATCATGACGGGTGACCAAGTGTTGTTGACCCGCTCGCAAATGATCTACATAACCAAACAACTGAATTTGTGGGAGTATCCCGAGCCATGTGAATGGGTGACCGAACCGGGCCAGACTGAACCCGAACCCCGTTGGAAGGGTCACCAACTGGTATCCCTGCTGTTTCCACCCGACTTTAATATGGTCATCAAGGACCAGGTGGTGATCCGTAACGGTCAGATGCTAGAGGGTCGTCTCAACGCCTCGGCACTGAACGGCACGGGTGGTATTTTGCACCACATGTACCGCGACTATGCCGACCGCCAAGTGACTATGAATTTTTTGCACCACGGCTACATTCTCTTTCAACACTTTCTCGACATCTTTGGACATTCCGCCGGCTACTTTGACTGTGCTATCGACTTTCACCACGAAGACGCGGTCAAGGAAGGTCGGGCGTCGCTGCAGATGACCGAGATGCTGAGACGTATGGATGGCGTACAAGAGAATGTGGACAAGATGGAAGCCTACGCGGACCGCTTTACCAAACACACGCCAGAATCCCTCGACGCCACCATCGAAACCAACCTTCGAGAACATATTGACAAGGTCAATACCATGAGCATGAAAGCCGTGGTCGACTACCACGAGTATGTCAACCAACAAAAAAACGACAATGGTATTCTGCACATGATCAATTCCGGAGCCAAGGGTAGCACCAATGTTATCAACCAAATGTGTGGCGTGGTGAGCCAAATCTATGTAATGTACAAGAGATATCCCCACACCTCATCTCATTTTTTGGCTGGACACAAGAGCATGGAGGCCTACGGTTTCATTCGTCAATCTTACTCGAAGGGTCTACCCTTACAAGCCATTATTGCCGAAGCTCACGCCACGTGCGAGAGTGTAATTGGTAAGAACAAGGGTACTTCCAAGTCGGGCTACACGGTGAGAAAGCTGACCACCTGCATGATGGGTGTGATCATCGACCACTTTAAACGTGCCATTGACACCAATGGACGAGTCATCTGGTCCATGTACGGCAACGACGGATACGACCCGCAGTGCATGACCAACTGCAAACTCCGACTCTTGGGCTTCAAGGAATGGGACATTCTTCGACGCTACGGCACCATGTTTGATCTCAAGGAAATTATTTCACTGTCTTCGCTCAGCACCAAGGCCCAGTGGACCAAACTGTTCAACCAAGATCAAACCACCACCATTGACACGGTGTGGTTCGGACGCTTGGCTCACTTTACCTGGCAAGGCAGCACCATTTCGGACCAGACCTTCTCGCTGGAAGCCTGCATGACACCCGAGGCACTCGAGGAATGGCGCCTCATCAAAAACCGAAACACCACCGTTGACGCCTTAATCGCCGAGGCACGGGACTTGTACAACCTGAAGCAGAGGGTACAGATGCTGCTGTCCCGGTGCCACGAATCGTTCGACCTGTCCATCGTTCGTGCTCCGTTTTCGTTTTCCCACCTGTTTGAACGGTGCAGAGGGGCCATTCCCACCACAGACCAGGTGGATTTGCATCCGCTTCACTATCGACAGTTTGCCGTGGACGTGTGGGAAAGACTAATGGCTGAGAAACTGGTGGTGTCCACTAACCTAACCTTTAAGAGTTTGTTCTTTGACTGGCTCTCCACCAGATCCCTCATGCTCCGCTGGAAGTTTGGACTGGCTCACCTGGCGTGGCTTGGCAAGGAGATTGTTTCGCTGCTGATTCGAGCATTGATCCAGGCCGGAGAGTCGGTGGGTATCAATGCCACACAAAATACAGGAGGTAAGTTTTATGTTTTAATGTTGTGTTGTTTGTTTCAAACCTTTACTAACTCTTTGTTTTGTTTTGTTTATAGAACCCTTTTCTCAGATGTGCCTCAAGAGCCCGCATCTCAGTGGCAAGTTCTCTGGAGTGGTTGGAGGTTCGGAACGGATCAAGAACATTGTGGACTCCAATTTTTCCAACCCACAAATGACTATTGTGCTGAAAAAGTCGGTCAAGACCGCCACCGAAGCCAACATCTTTGGCCTGTCTCTGGCTCGCTGCTATCTCAAGGACATCATCGACTCGTACCCGGTCTACCAGTTTGAAGGAGTGGGCATGGACCGGGTGTGCAAGATCCACATGCCTATTCACGTGGTCAAGACCATCAAGCGTTTAGTGTCACTGCGCTCCGTGGTCAAGACGATTTGCAACGTGTCCAATATGACGCTCGATCTTTTTGACGTCTCCTTCATGGACTCTCCGGCTCCGTGGTTTATCAACATTCGCATCCCTCTGAAGATGGCGTTTTGGAAAACCGTGGCCCAAGGCATCGGCATCCATCGAGTGTCGGAGAGCTTGATTGCCGACAACATCATTTACAATATTGTGAACCAAGTGGTGATTCACGGTATCCCCAAGGTCGAGAATTTTGTGACCGACGAAATCACCATCAACACCCCAACGGGTAAAGTCAAAC
>Ga0105055_10009085_pt1 | contig 12781 bp, 12 predicted proteins | sample BON03_FD_78090 | JGI IMG/M metagenome (GOLD analysis project Ga0105055, IMG submission 78090) | Freshwater microbial communities from Lake Bonney liftoff mats and glacier meltwater in Antarctica - BON-03 | ecosystem: Environmental > Aquatic > Freshwater > Ice > Glacier meltwater | place: Lake...
CGACTATGTTTTTTATGGACCCTTCGGGCAATGCCCTGGAGTTCAAAGCCTTCAAAAATATGGAATCCCTGTTTGCCAAGTGACCCACCGTGTCAGCTCTGCACTCTGTGCTCCAGAGCGTGCGCCGGCCTATACCATCCGTGCGCAAGGGGATCGCTGCCTAAGCATTGATTTTGGTCACGAAATCGATCTACAGACTGGGCTGGTCTGCCTGTCTGTCGCGGAGCTGATTCGTGCAAAAAACCTGACCGGCGTGACTGACGTGGTGCCCTCCTACACCTCGGTTGCGTTGCACTATCACCCGACCGAAGGCCCCCACTTTGCGCCACATAATCCGTATCGTGCCAAGCAGCTAGTGGCCAGACTTTACGCAGGCGAGTCGCCAGGCGCTTGTGCAGGATATATTTTGCATCACGCCAGACTCAGAGCGAATGGGTTATCGCTTAAAAGGGCCGCAGTTGTCACTCACGACACCCAGGCAAATGATTTCAGAAGCCACGACGTTTGGTACGATTCAAGTTCCTGTAGGCGGGCAGCCCATCATTTTGATGGCGGATCGTCAAACCACAGGAGGCTATCGAAAAATAGCCTATGTCACGAATGTTGATCTACCTGTGCTCGCACAAATGGGTCCGGGTGACTCCCTCGGTTTTCAGGCGATCACGCTCGACTACGCGCAAGCGCTTGACGCATCCCGCTACCATGCCTTTGCCAAACTTGCACTGACACTCGCGCCTGTGCGCGCACACTTGCTTGATCACCGGAAACAAACATGACACTCAAAATAGATTTCAACTGCGATATGGGCGAGAGCTTTGGGGCCTGGAAAATGGGTAATGACGATGCGATTTTGCCCTTTGTCTCGTCAGCCAATATCGCCTGTGGTTTTCATGGCGGCGATCCCGCGACGATGCGCAAAACGGTAGCTGCTGCAATCAAGAATGGTGTACGCCTAGGGGCACATCCAGGCCTGCCTGATCTACAGGGGTTTGGCCGTCGCAATATGGCGATCACCGAGCAAGAGGCCTACGACATGGTGGTCGTGCAAATCGGTGCGCTTGCCGCCGTCGCGACCTCGCAAGGCAGCTATTTGCGCCACGTCAAAGCGCACGGCCAGCTTTACAACATGTCGGTCAAGGATGAGGGCCTGGCACGGGCGCTTGCGCAAGCAACTTACGACGTCAACCCGGCTTTGGTGTTCTATGGACTGGCTGGCAGCAAAATGCTCGATATTGCCAAGTCCATTGGGCTGCAAGTGGCAAGCGAAGTCTTTGGCGACCGGACCTACTCACCAGATGGCACGCTCAGCCCACGCAACAAACCAGGCGCCATGATTGAAGATGTACACGTGTCGATCAAACAAGTCTTGCAAATGGTGCAGCAGGGCACACTCGTCGCAAATGACGGAACAACCATCCGCGTACGCGCTGACACCCTGTGCATTCATGGCGACCAACCCGGGGCACCAGCCTTTGCGCGCGCCATCCGCGATGCCCTGATCGAAAACGGAGTGACAGTCGGTATCTAATTCCGTTTCTAAATCATTCCTATATGTCGTTGCTTCGCCTTGCCGTGCTACAGCACTGCCTGCGGCTTCGCGTCTAATCTAGAAATGATGTAGAAACGGAATAATGCATTAGCGGCTCATTTGCTGCGGCAGCCAGGTGGCTATGCCGGGAAAAGCATAGATAAGGGTAACGGCGATGCACATCAGGAGAAACATTGGCAGTGTAACTTTGGCGATCCAGGTCAGATCCCGGCCTGTCATGCCTTGCAGCACAAACAGGTTGAAGCCGACGGGCGGCGTGATCTGCGCCATTTCGACCACCATCACGATGAAGATGCCGAACCAGATCGGGTCGATGCCGGCCTTCTGGATGGTCGGCATAAGAACGCCCATGGTCAGCACCACCATGGAGATGCCATCCAGAAAGCAGCCCAGCAAAATGAAAAAGAAGGTCAGCGCCAGGATCAGCTGGCCCTGGCTCAAGCCCAGTGTTCCAATCCATTCGGCCAGATGCCGCGGCAGGCCGATGTAGCCCATCGAGAGCGTCAAAAACGCAGCGCCCGCGAGGATCAGCGCGATCATGCAGTACAGCCGTGTGGCGCCCATCAGCGCGTCGCGAAAAGTGCTCCAGCTCATCGAGCCTTGCAGCGCCGAGATCAGCAGCGCGCCCACGACGCCGACGGCGGCGGCTTCGGTGGCCGTGGCAATGCCGGTATAAATCGAGCCGAGCACCGCCATGATCAGCACGAGCACGGGAATCAGCGCGCGCGATGCTTCGAGTTTTTGTAGCAGCGTCGTTTTCTCGTCGGCCGCAGGAATTTGGCCGGGGTTGCGCAGCGCCCAGACCACGATGTAGCCTGAAAACAGCAGCGCCAGCAGCAGGCCCGGAAACACGCCGGCGATAAACAGCTTGGCAATCGAGACCTCGGCCGAGACGCCATACACAATCATGATGATGGACGGCGGAATCAACAGGCCCAGCGTACTGGCGCCGGCCAGCGTACCGACAATCATGTGCTCGGGGTAGCCGCGGCCCTTGAGTTCGGGCAACGTCATCTTGCCGATGGTGGCGCAGGTCGCTGCGCTTGAACCGGACACCGCCGCAAAAATGGTGCAGCCCACCACGTTGGTGTGCAGCAGGCGGCCTGGCAGGCTTTGCATCCAGGGCGCCAGGCCCTTGAACATGTCCTGCGACAGACGGGTGCGAAACAAAATTTCACCCATCCAGATGAACAGCGGCAGGGCGGTGAGTGTCCAGCTTGAGGCCGAGCCCCAGATGGTCACCGCCATGGCGTCACCCGCCAGGCGCGTGGTGAACAGCTGCATGCCGATCCAGGCCACACCCGACAGCGTCAGGCCAATCCAGACGCCGGTGCCCAGAATGAGAAAGAGGGACAGCACCAGCAGTGCCATGATGGACAGATCGTTCATGGCGTCGTCGAATCAGGCCGGGGGATGAAGATCATGAAAATCCTATTCGTTGCGCAGGGCTTCGCTGCTCACCAGTGCGACACGGCGGCCCCTGATTTCAAGCACCAGTTCGTCGATGAAGGCAATCACCAGGATGACCGTGCCAAAAGCCATAGCCAGTTGCGGAATCCACAGCGGCGTAGCGTCACTGCCGGTGGAAATGTCGTTGAAACCATGCGACTGCCAGGCCAGCTTGCAACTGTAGGCGGCAAACAGCAGCGCCAGCAGCGTGGCCAGGGCCAGGGCCCAGAGTTCCAGCGCTTTTTTCCAGCGGCCGGTGAGGGCGTTGATCAGCAGGGTCACGCGGATGTGCTCGCCGCGCTTGAGCGTATGGGCCAAGGCCAGAAAACCGCTGCCGGCCATGAGATAACCCGCGTAGGCATCCGTGCCCGGCACATGGAAGTGCAGTTGCCGGCTGACGATGGACAGCAGCACCATGACCAGCAGACCCACCATGAAAAGCGCCGCCAGGGAGGCGGCGCTGTCGTAAATGCCGTCTAGCAGCTTGCGCATGTCAGTGCGGTTTACTTGCGGTAGACGTCGACCAGTGCCTGCCCTTCGGGGCCGGCTTTGTCGAGCCATTCCTTGAGCATCACGCCGCCGATTTTTTTCATGTCAGCCTTCAGCGCTGCGGACGGTGTGACGATGCTCATGCCATTGGCCTTGAGGGTGTCTAGCGACGCTGTGTTGACACGTTTGGACGCCGCCCAGCCGCGCACTTCGGCGTCTGCCGCCGCCTTCAGGACGGCCTGTTTGGTTGCTGCGTCTAGAGCGTCAAAAGCGGCCTTGTTCACAATGACGGCGTTTTTCGGTACCCAAGCCTGGGTGTCGAAGAAGAACTTGAAGTGCTCGAACAGTTTGCTGTCCACACCGGTGGAGCCGGAGGTCATGGTGGATTCGACCACACCCGTGGCCAGAGCCTGGGAGAGCTCGGCGGCCTGCACCGTCACGGGCTGAGCACCCACCAGCTCGGCAATACGGGCCGTGGCCGGGCTGTAGGCGCGCCATTTCAAACCCTTGAGGTCGGCCGCCGAGTTGATGGGTTTTTTGGCGTAAATGCCCTGGGGTGGCCAGGCCACTGCGTAGAGCAAAGCCATGCCCTGTTCGCCGAGTTTCTTTTCGAGCACCGGTTTTTGCGCTTGGTAGAGCTTCATGGCCGAGTCATAGCTGTCGGCCAAGAAGGGCAGGCCGTCGGTGCCGAAGATCTGCCATTCGTTCTGGAAATTCACCAGCAAAATTTCGCCGGCCTGGGCCTGGCCGCCCTGCACGGCGCGCTTGATCTCGGGGGCCTTGAACAGCGAGGCGTTGGCATGCACCGTGATTTTCAGCTTGCCGCCACTGGCCTTGTCGACGTCGTTGGCGAACTGAACCAGGTTTTCACTGTGAAAGTTGGTGGCCGAATAGGCGGCGGGAAGATCCCATTTGGTCTGGGCGAATGCGGTGCTGCCAGCTGCGAGAAGCAGCGAAGAGGCGACGAGAGACAAAAGACGAAGCTTCATATCGAACTCCAAGGGTGGTGTGAAAAAGTGATTCAACTATAGGCGACAAAGCTGCAAAGCTGATAGGTATTTTCCCTAAATACCATTCACTTTCGGCGTCTGCACGGTGATGCCCTGCGCTTCGAGCGCGGCACGAATCTGCGCAGCGAACTTCACCGCGCCGGGCTGGTCGCCATGAATGCACAAGGTCTCGGCGACGATCGGCACCTCCTTGCCGGACAGCGACCGAACCAGCCCGTGCTGGACCATCAGCTCGACCTGGGCGATGGACTGGTCGACGTCCTCGATCATGGCGTGCGGCTGCGAGCGCGGCGTGAGGGTGGCGTCGTCCTGGTAGGAGCGATCCGCGTAGACCTCCCGGATGGCGCGCATGCCGAGTTCGCGGACGGCTGCTGCCATCGGCTCGTTCGCTACGTACACGGGCCACTTCGGGTTGAGGTCGTACACGGCCTGCGCCACCGCCTTGGCCAGCGCGGGATCGCGCGCCGTCATGTTGTAGAGCGCGCCGTGGGCCTTCACGTGGTGCAGTCTAGCCCCCTGGGAGCGGGCGAAGGCGTCCAGCGCGCCGACCTGGTAGATCATCAGCGCATAGACTTCGCTCGGAGTCATGGCCATCGCGCGGCGGCCAAAGCCCTGCAGGTCGGGCAAGCCGGGATGCGCGCCGATCGCGACGCCCGCGGCTATCGCGGCGCGCACGGTTTTCAACATCACGTCCGGGTCGCCGGCATGAAAGCCGCAGGCGATATTCGCTGAGGTCACGTGCTTGAGCAGTTCCAGATCCTGGCCCATCACCCAGGGGCCGAAGCTCTCGCCCATGTCGCAGTTGATGTCGATGGTTGGCATTTGGATTTTTCCTTTTGTGGGTGCAATGTTGATGTGTGGGGGCGTTAGGTTAATGATGCTGCGGCGGCTTCGCAGACCTCACTCAGTCGGGTCTTGAAAGTGCGCCACGACCTTTCGGCCTCTACCTGGGACGCCTCCTGAAAGCGCAGCGATTCGCCGGGCAGCAGTTGCGCCACCTTGGGCAGGTCCGCACTGAGGACGTAGCCGATTTTTGGATAACCCCCAGCGCTCTGGCGGTCCGCCATTAGCACGATCGGTGAGCCGTCTGGCGGCACCTGCACGGTGCCGAAGACGGTCGCTTCGGAGATCAGTTCAAGCGGCCTCGTAAGTCGAAGCAGCGTGCCCGACAGCCGCGATCCCATCCGGTCCGACTGCGGCGAGACCTTGTAGGGCTCCGACGTGAAAGTGGACCTCGCGGCTTCGGTGAACGCCGCCCAATGCGGTCCTGCGACGAAGCGTACCAGGTCGCCCGGCGCGTACGGCGGCGTGCTGGGCAGTTGAGGCCCGGCGACGAGGGTCAGTCCGCTTTGCAGCCCATATTTCTCGATGCGCAGCGTGAAGTCGTCCTTGCCCGGCGCAAAAAACGGCACACGGTCGTCCTTGCGCAGCGCCCGTCCGTTGAAGCCGCCAAAGCCTGCCCGCGAGTTCGTGCTCCTGCTGCCTAGCACCGCCGGCGACGCTAGCCCGCCGCCGCGCACGGCCAAGTAGACGCGCGCACCGCTGATGCGGTCACCAACGTCGAGCAGCGCGCCGCGCCGCAGGTAGACCGCGCAGTTCTGCGGCACCATCAGGCCGTTGACAGACGCGTTCATCGACGCGCCGCACAAAGCGAACACCACGTCTTCAGAGAAGCTCGCGCGCGGCCCGCTCAAGGTGCACTCGAGCACGGCCGCGTCCTTCGGGTTGCCCACTAGGGCATTGGCCAGGCGGTGTGACCATTCATCCATGGGGCCGTTCACGGACACGCCGATGCCCTGGTGGCCGCAACGCCCCAGGTCCTGGAACATGCTGTACATGCCGGGGCGCTCGATGTTCATGAAGATCACGGGCGTGTCTCCAGCAACTGGTCATATTCTTCGCGCGTGATCGGCTTGAACTTCAAACGGTCCCCAAGGCGCAGCCGAGCGGGCGGGTCGTTGTTAACGTCGAACATGCGCCACGGCGTGCGGGCGATCACGTTCCAGCCCCCCGGCGACGTCGCCGCATAAATGGCCGACAGACCATTGGCGATGGCCACGGAGCCGGTCTCCACCCGCGTGCGCGGCGAGCTGCGCCGGCCGATGCTCAAACGCGGGTCCAGCGGGCCGGAGAACGGATTACCGGGCGCAAAAAAGAAAACGTAGAGCGTCAGCGGCGTGCCGCTGTGCAGGGCAATGGTTTCTTCCACGCTCAGTCCGCAATGCCCGGCGACCTCCTCGAGGTCGGGACCGAACTCGCCGCCGTAGCATGCGGGCACTTCCACGAGCCGGCCTTCGCCGGACAGGGCTGACAGGTCGCGCTTCAACGCCTGCTCCAGCTGGCGGGTCAGTTGCGCGGTGGGTAGCCCACGACCCGCAGCGTATGCCATGGGGTCGAAGTGCACCGCGACCGAGTTAAAGGCCGGCACCACCTCGACGACACCGGGCAGCGGATGGGCTTCCAGCAGCGCCGTGACTGCGTGAACCAGTTGGTTGGTCTCCAGGCTAACGCCATCCCCCAGGCGGATCAGCAGGCAGCGCTCGCCGACGGGCTCGATCCGCATGTGGGACAGCTTGGGATTGGCCACGGTCACCTCACTTCAGGTTGGGCGCCAGGGTTCCCCAGGGGATCACACCGCCGGGCGTCAGCCACAAAGCCAGACCCCAGCGGGACAATGCGCCTACGGAGGCGCCGATACAGATGGCAATAATAGGCAGCATGGCGATGTAGGGGTTGTTAGCGGGATAATGCAGGCATGACTTTAACCGCAGTGGTGATGTCGGGCGAGGTCCCGTTGTCTTGGGTATTCTTGCCAGGCTGCGCGCGCAGCCGCTTCCCTTTAAAAATTCTAAAATTCACATGAAAAAACTCTGGCAATTCTGGATCGACCGGGGCGGCACCTTCACCGACATCGTGGCCAAAAAGCCTGATGGCTCACTCGTCACGCACAAGTTGCTTTCTGAAAATCCAGAGCAGTACCGCGACGCAGCTGTTGCCGGTATTCGCTATTTGCTGGGGCTGAAGGCCGATGAGCCGATTCGTGCCGACGTGGTCGATTGCGTGAAGATGGGCACTACGGTGGCCACCAACGCGCTGCTTGAGCGCAAGGGCGAGCCGACATTACTGGTGACCACGCGGGGCTTTCGTGATGCGTTGCGCATTGCCTACCAAAACAGGCCGCGCCTTTTTGATCGGCAGATTGTGCTGCCCGAGCTGCTGTACAGCGCGGTTGTCGAAGCCCAGGAGCGGGTTGGCGCGCAGGGTGAGGTGTTGCAGGCGCTTGATGAAACGCTCCTGAAAAAGGAGCTGCTTGGGCAATATGCAAAACGGCTGCGCAGCGTTGCGATTGTTTTCATGCACGGCTACCGCTACAGTGAACATGAAAAAGCAGCCAAACGCATCGCGCTTGAAGTCGGTTTTACGCAAGTCAGTACCTCGCATGAAATCAGTCCCATGATGAAGTTTGTCAGCCGCGGCGACACCACAGTGGTGGATGCGTATTTGTCACCCATCTTGCGCCGCTATGTGGAGCAGGTGGCCGCTGAAATGCCGGGCGTGAAATTGTTTTTCATGCAGTCGTCAGGCGGTTTGACTGACGCGCATGTGTTTCAGGGCAAGGATGCTATCTTGAGCGGCCCTGCGGGCGGCATTGTCGGCATGGCCCGTACGGCGGCAGTGGCAGGCATTGAGAAGGTGATTGGCTTTGACATGGGCGGCACGTCTACTGATGTGTCGCACTATGCGGGCGAATTTGAACGCGAGTTTGAAACGCAAGTAGCTGGCGTGCGTATGCGTGCGCCCATGATGAGCATTCATACCGTAGCGGCTGGCGGCGGCTCCATCCTCAAATTTGACGGCGATCGTTTCCGCGTCGGGCCGCAAAGTGCTGGGGCGAATCCGGGGCCGGCGAGTTACCGGCGCGGCGGCCCGCTGGCGTTGACAGATGCCAATGTGATGGTTGGCAAGGTGCAACCGCGTTACTTTCCCAAAGTGTTTGGGCCGCAGGCCGATGAGCCGCTGAGCTTTGATGCGGTGCAAGTCAAATTCAAAGAACTGGCCGTGCAGACCGGCCGCAGCGCCGAAGAAGTTGCCGAAGGTTTTATTCACATCGCGGTGCAGCAGATGGCCAACGCTATCAAAAAAATATCAGTCGCGCGTGGCTACGACGTGACGCGCTACACGCTGCAGTGCTTTGGCGGTGCTGGTGGGCAGCACGCCTGCCTGGTGGCCGATGCGCTGGGCATGAGCAAAGTTTTTGTACACCCCCTGGCGGGTGTGCTGAGTGCTTACGGTATGGGGCTGGCAGACCAGAACGTGATTCGTGAGCAGGCGATTGAACTCAAGCTCTCGCAGTCTGCATTGCCCACTATTGCCGAAAGCCTGAACCGCCTGGCTACTGCGGCTGAGGCCGAACTGCAGCGTCAGCAGGTCAGTAGCGGGGCCATCACCACGCACTACCGGGTGCATGTGCGTTACGAGGGTAGCGACGCGGCTTTGGTCGTTCCGTTTGGCACGCTTGAGCAGATCGAATCAGGCTTTGAAGCTGCTTACCGCCAGCGCTTTGCATTTTTAATGCAAGGTAAAGGCCTGGTCGTTGAGGCGGTGTCGGTAGAGGCCGTGATTGCGGGTGATGTCCCGGCCGCGCCGCGCCATGCTATGCACGAGGCGCGCGAAGTTCCGCGCCGCGAAACCGTCCGCATGTACTCGGGCGGCCAGTGGATTGACGCAGCGTTGGTGGTGCGCGAAGACCTGCAACCCGGCGACATCATTACTGGCCCGGCCATCATTGCCGAGAAAAATGCCACCACGGTGGTCGAGCCGGGATGGGTTGCCGAGCTGACGGCTCTGGACCATCTGTTGCTGGAACGGCGGGCCGAACGCATCATCACCTATGCAGCAGGCACGACGGCGGACCCGGTGCTGCTGGAAGTGTTCAACAACCTTTTCATGAACATCGCCGAGCAGATGGGTCTGCAATTGCAGAACACCGCCTACTCGGTCAACATCAAGGAGCGACTTGACTTTAGCTGTGCGCTGTTTGATACCGAAGGCAACCTGATCGCCAACGCGCCGCACATGCCGGTGCATCTTGGCTCGATGGGTGAGAGCATTAAAACTGTCATCAGAGAAAACGCTGGCAAGATGCAGCCTGGCGATGTGTATGTGCTGAATGACCCTTACCACGGCGGCACGCACTTGCCAGACATCACGGTGATCACGCCGGTGTATCTGGGCGCGGCATCTCAGGGCGGACCAACGTTTTACGTTGGTTCGCGTGGTCATCACGCCGACGTCGGCGGTACCACGCCAGGCTCGATGCCACCGTTTTCGACGCTGATTGAGGAAGAGGGTGTGCAGATCAACAACTTCCTACTGGTCGAGCGTGGCGTGTTGCGTGAGGCTGAGATGATTGCGCTGCTCAAAAGTGGTGAATACCCTTCGCGCAACCCACAGCAAAACATGGCCGACCTGAAAGCGCAAATCGCCGCCAATGAAAAAGGCGTGCAGGAGTTGCGCAAAATGGCCGAGCAGTTCAGCCTTGATGTGGTTCTGGCCTACATGCGCCATGTGCAGGACAACGCCGAAGAGTCGGTGCGTCGGGTGATTGAATTAATTGGGGTCAGACACCAATTATTGGAGACACAACGCCAGACAGAGATGAAAGCGCAGAATAATTGGGCTCTGACCCCAATTAATTCATTCACGCTGCCGCTGGACAACGGCGCGCAGATTCAGGTCGCGATCCGCGTTGACACGGACAAGCGCAGCGCCGAAATCGACTTTACCGGCACCTCCGATCAGCAAACGAATAACTTCAATGCGCCTACTGCGGTCTGCATGGCCGCCGTGCTGTATGTCTTTCGCACGCTGGTTGATGACGACATTCCGCTCAACGCGGGTTGCCTGAAACCGCTCAAGGTCATCATTCCGGCTGGCTCGATGTTAAACCCCAACTCACCGGCATCGGTGGTGGCGGGCAATGTTGAAACCTCAACCTGCATCACCAACGCGCTGTACGGCGCACTCGGTGTGATGGCCGCAGGGCAATGCACGATGAACAACTTCACCTTTGGCAACGCCAAGTATCAGTACTACGAAACGATTTCGGGTGGCTCTGGCGCGGGTGGCGAGGTTGACTCTGACGGCAAAATCGTCAAGGGTTTTAACGGTACATCCGTCGTGCAAGCTCACATGACCAACTCGCGCCTGACCGACCCTGAGGTGCTCGAGTTTCGCTTTCCGGTGCGACTGGAGAGCTATGAGATCCGCGAAGGCTCGGGTGGTGCGGGCCGCTGGCATGGCGGCAACGGCGGTGTGCGGCGCGTGCGGTTTTTAGAACCCATGACAGCCAGCATACTGTCGAACGGTCGGGTCCATGGCGCATTTGGCTTGGCGGGCGGGCAGGCCGGGCAGGTGGGCCAAAACATCGTGGTGCGTTGCGATGGGCGGATTGAAGTGCTGGGCCACATCGGGCAAGCTGACATGCAGAGCGGTGATATTTTTGAAATTCATACGCCGGGTGGTGGCGGGTTTGGGTCGGCGTAGAGATTTACTTCTTGGCGGTGCTTGCTGCGCTGGCAGCGGGCTTGGCCATTGCGGCTTTGTCGTCTTTCTTGGCTGGGGCAGCAGCAGCACCTGCAAAAGCGGCGCCACCGACAGTCAAACCACCGGCTGAGAAGGCGGCGGCATTTTTCTCGCCAACGCCGCTGACGCGGGTGATGAAGTCGTTCCAGTCTTTGAAGTTGCCTTTTTTGCGCTCGGCCATAATTTTGGTCGAGGTGGCGGGGCCGATGCCCTTGATGCCGTCGAGTTCGGCGACGCTGGCTTTGTTGACATCAACAGCGGCAAACGATACGGCCATGGACATGGCGGCGACAAACGCCAGCAATTTCTTGAACATAAAAATTCCTCAGGAATTGAATTCGAAATAAAGGGCACCTTTGGCAAGGGCGCTTTCTCTCCTCACCTCTGGATAATACTTACCCGTGGGCGGCGGTCCAGTATGTGGAACGTAACCCTGTTCGTGCAGGCATGGTAAGACGTGCAGAGAATTATCGCTGGGCAAGCGGAACTGCACACTGTGACCAGGCCAACGGCACGCTCAAGGTCGAGGATTTACAGGGCGTCAATGCGCTGCTGATGAGCTGAGCTGAGCTGAGTTGAGCTAAACTCCTCTTGTCAAGCCCCTGCCCGCTGCCGAACGGCTTTTTCTTGGCTTGCACTCTTCGTAAAACAGCAACTCCAAATGTTTCAGACAAATCCGCTACCACTATGAACATAGAGCGTCAAGAGCCACGCCCGAGTTTATGTATAGGCATCCTTACACTGAACGAAGCGAAAAACATCACTCGATGCCTTAACAGCGCATTGTTTGCTGATCAAATTCTCGTCGTTGACAGTGGAAGCACCGACAACACTTGCGAACTCGCCAAGAGCCTAGGTGCAGAGGTCGTTGTTTATGCAGACTGGCAGGGCTTCGGGGAACAACGGAACCGTCTGCTCAAGCATTGCCGCAACAATTACATTTTCTTCCTTGACGCCGACGAAGAAATCACGCCTGAGCTGCGCGAAGAAATCATGCAGAGCGTCAAGGACGACCAGGATGTCGTCTACGAAATCCTCTGGGAACAGGTGGCCTACGGCCGCCCTCTCAAGCACATGGATAGCACCGGCGGACTGGAGCGCTTTTTCAAAACGTCGTCCATCGAACGATACGATGGCGTCGTCCACGAAGGCGCCATCATGAAGGGCGGCAAGCGTCCAGTCCGGCAGTTCAAGGGCAAGGTAATTCACTACTCGCGAGAAACCATACACGGCAGCATCCTGAAGCTTGCCCAGTATTCCCATCTTGGCGCCGTCAAACGAGCTGAAAAGAAACGGCGCGGCGGTATATGGCGCGGTTTCGCGTCCGGGCTGGCCATCTTCATCCGTCTCTACATTTTCCGCCGCGGATTCATGAGCGGTGGCTCGGGTTTTCTTTTCTGCTTTTTCATCGCGCTGGAATGCTTTTTCCGCTACGTCGCGCTCAAATATGACAAAGACTCCATGAATACCTTGGTAAAGAGATGAGCGAAAATCGCGGTCACGATGAAGCAGAATACGCACATCGGGCATTCTGCAATGTTCAGACTGCGCGATTTTCGCTAAAGCATTCTGAATGCCATGGAACAAGGAGCATTCATCCGAGATTGTCCATTAGAAGATTTCAAGCTGTATTGAGGTTGACTGGTTCACCCGCATTGGTCCACAGTCCCTCGAACCATTGCCGTCGTTGGCGTGCTAC
>Ga0105055_10009086_pt1 | contig 12780 bp, 12 predicted proteins | sample BON03_FD_78090 | JGI IMG/M metagenome (GOLD analysis project Ga0105055, IMG submission 78090) | Freshwater microbial communities from Lake Bonney liftoff mats and glacier meltwater in Antarctica - BON-03 | ecosystem: Environmental > Aquatic > Freshwater > Ice > Glacier meltwater | place: Lake...
TCGCCATGAATGGCATCTGCTGCATGCATGAAAATAGAAGGAGTTCCGGTAGAATTAAAGGTTGCAACAATTTTTTGAGCGATTATTGCACTTTTTCCAATGCCAGTTACTATAACTCTGGCATTTAGGTACAGAATTTGATATACCAATTCTGAAAAATTATCATTTAATTGAGTTGTAAGACGTTTTATACTTTCAGCTTCAATTTGAAGTGTTTGTCTCGCGATTTCTAATATTTCAGCATTGCTCTTCAATGAGATATTTTTTTAATAAATAGATAATTAATCGCAAAAATATGTTATTTTGAATATTATTATGACCCAATTTCAATTTTTTCCAACCAGGCAATGGAAATAAACAAATCCCTGTTTGATAATTTACAAAATTTTTTTGGCTTTGATAACTTTAAAGGTGATCAGGAAGCCATTATAACCAGTATACTCCAGAAGAAAGATACATTTGTCATAATGCCTACGGGTGGCGGCAAATCAATTTGTTACCAGTTACCGGCGCTTATGAGCGAAGGTACAGCAATCGTCATTTCGCCATTAATTGCACTGATGAAAAATCAGGTAGATCAGCTGAGGGCTTTTGGAGGTACCGATAGTATTGCCCATTTTTTAAATTCTTCCTTAAATAAATCTGAGATCACAAGGGTTAAGGAGGATGTGACCAAGGGTGAAACCAAATTATTATATGTAGCCCCTGAATCGCTTACCAAACCCGAAAATGTAGATTTTTTAAGAGGGATATCCATTTCATTCGTAGCTGTTGACGAAGCTCATTGTATTTCAGAATGGGGTCATGATTTTAGACCGGAGTACCGCAGAATCCGCCAAGTAATTGATAATATCGGCGATAATATTCCAATAATTGCACTTACCGCTACAGCAACTCCAAAGGTTCAACAGGATATTCAGAAAAATTTGCAGATGAATAATGCTGCTCTATTTAAATCATCCTTTAACAGGCCAAATTTATTCTATGAAATACGTGCCAAGCGGAATGTAATTAAAGAAATTGTTAGGTATGCGAAAATGAATTCCGGGAAATCCGGAATTGTCTATTGCCTGAGCCGTAAAAAAGTCGAAGAGGTTGCAGAAGCATTGAAACTGAATGGAATTAAGGCTCTTCCATATCATGCCGGACTTGACCCAAAGACTAGGGCAGAGACACAGGATAATTTCCTGATGGAAGATGTTGATGTGATTGTCGCTACAATTGCTTTTGGAATGGGTATTGACAAACCGGATGTACGTTATGTAATTCATCATGATATTCCAAAGAGCATGGAAGGCTATTACCAAGAAACAGGTCGCTCTGGTCGGGATGGAGGTGAAGGTATTTGTCTGGCTTTTTATTCACAGAAAGATATTGATAAACTAACGAAGTTTATGAAAGATAAGCCTGTTTCTGAAAGGGAAATAGGAACTCAGATTCTTAAGGAAGTGATTGATTATGCTGAATCTTCTGTGTGCAGACGTAAACAGATATTACATTATTTTGGCGAGAATTTTAATGAGACTGGTTGCAATAATATGTGCGATAATTGCCGTCATACTAAAAAATATTTTGACGCAGAGGCTCCCTTACATAGCGTATTAAAATTAGTAAAGGAGCTTGGCGAAAAATTTGATGATCAGTATTTCCTCAATATTATGATGGGTATTGAAAATGCCCAAGTTGCTTCTTATGGGCATAGCAAACATCCTCTTTTTGGTTCGGGAAAGGAGCAGGGTGAAATTCTATGGAAATCCTTATTGCGGCAGGCGGTTCTCAATAATTACGTTCAGAAAGATATAGATAATTATGGATTATTAAAACTGACTAAATCCGGCAATTCATTTATTGAAAATCCGCATTCATTGAAGTTTATACTAAACTATCTGATGGATGAAGCGGAAGATGAGGTTGAAGAATCTCAACAACAGAGCGGAGCACTGGATACCGAACTTTTACAAATGCTTAAGGATCTTCGGAAAAAGATCGCCAAACAGAAAAATTTACCTCCATTTGTAGTATTTCAGGATCCCTCACTGGATGAAATGTGCATCCACTACCCGGTTTCCATTGAAGAACTTAAACAGATTCATGGCGTTGGTTCGGGAAAAGCGTTGAAGTTTGGTCAGCCATTCACTGACCTCATTAAAAAGTATGTTGATGATAATAATATTGAACGCCCGGTTGATCTTGTGATTAAGAGTGCTGCCAATAAATCTGCTCTCAAAGTGTCAATAATACAAAATATTGACAGACAAATCGCATTGGAAGATATAGCATCTGCCAAAGGAATTACATATGATGATATTTTGAAAGAACTGGAAACTATCGTAAACTCCGGGACTAAATTAAACCTTAATTACTACATTGATGAAATGATAGAAGATGACAGGCAGGATGAGGTCTATGATTATTTCAGATCAACAGAAACAGATTCCATTGATACCGCAATAGCAGAGCTTGGAACAGATGACTACACACGCGAAGAGGTTCAACTGATGCGTATCAAATTTATATCAGAATTAGGAAATTAATGATTAATAATATCCCGCAAATAAAAAATACCAGTTCAGGCAATTTTTTTTTAATGGCAGGCCCTTGTGCAATTGAAAGTGAAGAAATGGCGCTTAGAATTGCCGAGCGGATTGTACATATTACAGATAAGTTAGCTATCCCTTTAATATTCAAAGGTTCATACCGAAAGGCAAATCGTTCACGTCTTGATTCTTTTACTGGAATCGGTGATGAAAAGGCACTTAAAATACTCTCGAAAGTCAGCCGTGAATTTGGGGTTCCAACGGTTACAGATATTCATGAATGTCATGAGGCTGCAATGGCCGCTGAATATGTCGATGTATTGCAAATTCCTGCGTTTTTATGCCGGCAAACTGATCTTTTGATCGCTGCAGCCAATACCGGCAAAACGATTAATATAAAAAAGGGACAGTTCCTGTCTGCCGCTGCAATGCGCTTTGCTGTAGACAAGGTTAAGGATTCAGGTAATCCGAATGTGATTCTTACAGATCGAGGTAATACCTTTGGGTACCAGGATATGATTGTAGATTTCAGGGGCATACCAGAAATGAGATCCTTCGGTGTTCCGGTAGTAATGGATTGTACACACTCACTGCAACAGCCTAATCAACCTAGCGGAGTAACCGGTGGAAAGCCGGCACTGATTGAAACTATTGCAAAAGCAGCCATAGCTGTTGGTTCGGATGGATTATTCATAGAGACCCACCCAGACCCGGTCAATGCCAAATCTGATGGTGCAAATATGCTTCATCTGGATAATCTGGAAGACCTGATGATTAAATTAATCCGGATAAAGCAGGCAATTTCCTGATCCTGTCCTGAATAAATTTAAGGATGACAAATAGGTTGATACTCTTTATGACTTAGGACTTGTTGTAAATATTAGCTTTAAGCCAGCTCACACTTGAAGCAGGATCATCGATAAGCTTTGCACCGTCCTGCTCAATAAAGGCATGTTTAACACCTGAAAGGCCGGAATTTTCAAAGATATGTTTAAAATCAACTTTGCCTTTTCCTACCGGGCAAGGCTTGCCGGTGATTTTGTCAAGATCTTTAACATGCCATAAAGGGAATCTGTTCGGGTATTTTTTGAACAACGAAACAGGATCCATACCAGCTGCAGTTGCCCAAGCAAGATCAAGTTCCATGAACACTTTGTTTTTATCAGTATTACCTAAAACATAGTCGAACGCAGAAGTACCTTCAATTGCTGTAAATTCAGACTGATGGTTATGGTAAGCAAATTTCATTTTATTCATCGCAGCAGAATCACCTGCCTTGATAAAGATTTCAGTGGTTCTTTTTATTTCATCGAGATTATTGATTGATGAACTAGAACAAATTACCCAACCACAGCCTCCTTCGGCAGCCTCATCAACAATTTGTTGCAAATTGTCTCTCAGATTTCGTGAGCCCTCTGCTATTTGGACTGTACGGGGTAAGCCACCTACATGATTGCCTATCCATTTTAACCCAAGGTCATTCACCATTGCAGCAAAGTCCTTAGCAGAGTGTCTGTAATATAGTCCACCAGAACCGGTAGCTGTTTCAAGTTCCTTAATTCCAAGATCAGCAATTTGTTTAAGCACAGTTTTAGTATCAGCCCCAGGGGCATTAATTATACTAGATAGCGTGTATACCTGTAAACCAAAAGGTGGATATTTTAGCACAGGATGAACATTTGATGAATTAGCCCATGCTGGCAAAGCACTACTTAATGCGATGATCCCTGAGGTTTTAAGGAAATTTCTTCTATTAATCATATATTTTTAATTTGATTACTGTTTTTCTGTGTTGTAAAACTGATATTTGATTGCCCAGTTAAATTCCTTACCCGGATCGGCATCAACCTTAATAAAAGGCTCAGGACTGAGGGTGGTAGAAACCGACCAATACATGAATTTTGATAAGGCTCTGTCAGCAGTTATTCTTACTCCCGAACCTGTTTTTTTATTCTCAATTCTGAAATCATAATCCTCAACTTTATCACCTGAATATCCTGTCGGGTACTCCATTGTACTTTCACCTTTTTTAAGATCCCTTAAATAAGTCATTTTATTTTCATTGAAATCCATCAATTTTTTCCCTGACGGCTCATTTGCAATTTTAAAGGGAAGGGTAACCGTAAAATCGGAACCTGTTGTCTGGCTATCAATCATAAAGAAATTATGATTAAAAACGCTAGTATTAATTGATTTCTGACCAGTATTTTTTAATTTATGCTCCAATATTAATTCAGGTTTCCCTTTTAATAATCTTACCGTTTTGGTGTAGATGTATGAAAAACCTTTGTCATCATTGAGTTTGTGGGTAAAGATAACCCGATCATGTTTTTTACGGACTTTCCATGCCCCGGTATTAACCAGTTCGAAAGGAGCATTGAAGCGGTAAGGACTATTATTTAGCTTTTTAACCGTGCCTATACCTATTTTAATAAAAGTTTCGCCGGGAGCGGCTGAATCATAGTCTATGGGATCAAAAGCCTCCACAGGGCCGGTAATCGCATCGTGTCTTTTCGGATCATGTTCGGCATACCATTCACCGAAATACTCATGACCCTTATATTTCAGGCTTGGAATTACTCCAGACCAGTCAAACCTAGTTCCGCGATAAAAACCTGCTCTTGTATCAGGTAAGTATAACCTGACTTCAATTTCTCCATTTGAGATTCTGGCTTCAGGATATTGTGCAAACACCTGCAGGCAGGAAATTACGATACATACAGTTAAAACATGTTTTATCATTATCTTTTTTTTTAATTATTTGACTGGCATGCTTAGGGTCTGATCAGTGTACCATCTGCTTTACGCACCTGCCAGTTAGATTTTGTACCTATCGGATATTTGGCAGCTTCCTTTTCATTGATATCAACACCCAATCCTGGCACTTCATTTACATACATATATCCATTTTTCATAGTCGGGCATCCTGAAAACACTTCCTTTATTTTATCAGAAAATCGAATCGACTCCTGTATTCCGAAATTCCATACGGCAAGGTCGATATGTGCATTTGCTGCATGACCAACTGGTGAGACATCTCCAGGGCCATGCCAAGCAGTTTTTATATTAAACCATTCACCAAGTCTCGCCACTTTCATTGCAGGAGTAATACCCCCAATCTGTGAAATATGAATCCTTATATAATCAAACCATTGGTTTACCATTGGCAGTTTAAATTCGTTTATATTATTAAATAGTTCGCCCATTGCTATTGGCACTGATGTACTTGTTCTGAGTTGTTTGAACCATTCCATATTTTCAGGAGAAAATGGATCTTCAATAAAAAAAGGACGGTATGGCTCCAGTTGTTTGATCATATTTATCGCATCCATTGGTTGAACACGCTCATGAATATCATGCAAAAGTTCAACATCATCACCACATTTTTTTCTGACGACTTCAAAAATCTTTGGAACAGATCTCAGATAAGTTCTTTCATCCATGTATGCATCATTGGCACCACCAAATCCCGCTTCCTTAAAATCCGGTTTCTTCTGAGTTACCCCAACTGCACCATAGCCTCCCTGCTGTATCCTGACATATTTATATCCCTCATCCATAAACTTTTGGACATTATCTGCTACCTCCTCAGGCGTATTGCCGCTTGCATGGGCATAACAAGGCACCGCAAATCTTACCTTTCCGCCAAGAAGTTGATATACAGGCATATTAGCCCGTTTTCCTTTAATGTCCCACAAAGCCTGATCTAATCCGCTTAGGGCATTATTCAGCACTGGGCCATTGCGCCAGTATGAGCTGACATAGACTCCATGCCACATATCTTCAATATTATCAACATCCTTTCCAACACAGAAATCATTGAGATAACTGTTAATTGCTGTGACCACAGCCATGGCTCTTTGGGTGAACGTTGCACAGCCCAATCCGTATAAACCTTGTTCTGAGGTTTCAACTTTTACAACAATGAGGTTGGAGCCAGCCGGAGCGCAGGCAATGGCCTTAACGCTTGTTATTTTAACAGGAGCCATTCCACGAGTGTAGGATGGTGCTTCTTTTTCAGAGGCCTTTGCAGAAGATGATAAGCCAAACATACCCATGACCCCAGCTGTTGAACCTATTCCGAGCATTTTTAAAGCTTCACGCCGGTCAAATAAGTTTTCATCTTTTTTGGTATCCATATTCAAAATACTGTTAAAATTTTTAATCTTTTATATTTTCAATGCCTGTCAAAAGATAATTATTTTTTTACAGGACATAGATTAAAATATGCTGTTTAAACTCTGTGATAATCAGCTTTCCAATTTTTGATCAGCAACTTAATGGCTTTATTTGTCAGATTCTCTGCAAGAGCTTTTTTAACAAGCTCCAGAAATTCTTCATCAGAGGCAAAACGAAGTGCTATGATCTGACCAATATGTAATCCTGCAGGAAGAGGCTTACCACTTAGAATGAAATGTCTGAAGTTTTCTTCAGCACGTATTGCCCTGTCCTGGGCTTTGAGAGGAAAAACCCGGGCAAACCAAAATAACATAATGCAGCATAAAAATAAGACTACAAGCAGACTTGCAGCGTAAAGATTGTCAGTTCCAAATGATTCAAAGAGGTTGACACCCGATCCAACAAATCCGGCTAATAAAAAGATTGAAAGTACTATGTGATAGCCCTTAATAAAACGTGTGTGATTTTTGAAATTCTGTTCCATGTTTATTTAGTTAAGATTTTAAATTCTGTTCTCCTGTTATTTTTTCTGTTTACTTCTGTTGTATTATCATTAAGTGGAAGTCCTTCGCCATAACCCTTATAACTTATCTTATTTGCAGAAACATGATTACTTAGCAAATAATTATAGACGGTGCGTGCCCGGTTTTCTGAAAGTTCCAGATTAGACTTCTCATCACCTATATCATCGGTATGTCCACCAATTTCGATAGAAACAGTTGGATTTTCTTTTATAAAACGGATAAGTTGCTGCAATTCGGTTTTCGATTCAGGTAGGAGATCGAATTTGCCGCTCTCAAAGAAGATATTATTAAGTATTACCAAACCGCCAATTTCGATTTTCTGCAAAGGAATTTCTAAAATAAATGGTTTATTGATCAGGTTCATGTCTGGTGTGAAGTTTTGGGAATAAAAAAGGTAACCATCTTTAGAAACGTTTAATCCGAAAGATTTACCCGCCATCATCGTTGCCAAGAACTCCCCGGTTCCAGGATCAGCAATATCATCGAAAATGGCTTTCCCATCTTTCAGATTAATGATTTCAACTTTTGCATCAAGAATTTCCTTTGTGTTTTTGTCAAAAACCAATCCCTTGACATAGGTTACCAAATTTGGTCTCATGGCTTCCGGTAATTCGAATGAGTAAATATCAAGTCCGCCAAATCCACCTTTTTGATTGGTAGAAAAGAAGGCAATTTTGCCATTACTGCTGATACTCAAACCGCTTTCTTCCCCAAATGTATTGATGGGATATCCCAGATTCTGAACTTTCTTCCAGCCTATTTGAACTTCATCCTTAAAAAGTTTCCTGCTCATAAAAAGATCCTTGTTCCCAAGTCCGGGCCAGCCATTTGAAGAAAAATAAAGACTTTCATCATCCGGATGAATAAATGGTGATTGTTCATCGTAAGAGGTATTTATTTCAGGTCCAAGATTTACAGGGATACCCCAGGATCCATCAAAATTGAGGTCAGATTTCCAGATGTCATACCCACCATAGCCACCTTTTCTAGTACTGACAAAGTATAAGGTTCTACCGTCGGCACTGATAGACGGCTGAGATTCCCAGCCCGGTGTATTTACCGGTGCCCCTATATTAAAGGGTTTACTCCATGCATTTCCTTCCCATCTGGATATGTAGATATCACACCTCCCCAAACCATCCGGACGGTTACAGCCTGTGAAAAATAAATAATTGCCATCAGGAGATATACACTGTGCTCCTTCATTATAATTATAGGTATTAATATCTTTGCTTAAATATTCGGCTGTCGACCATAGGCTATCACGTTTTACACTCTTGAAAAAATCTTCATTTCTATTGGTCTGACGAGTGAAGATGATCATTTTCTCATCAGCAGTGATTACAGGCAGATATTCTTCTTCTTTAGAATTAATTCCGGGCCCAAGATTGACAGGTTTAAAACTTACCGGATTCTTTATTGCTTCAAGACTAAAGTTGCAATCAGTAATATATTTAGCAGTTTTCTGCTTGCTTTCGGTACTCAGGCCGGGATAGGACAGATATTTATTGAAATGTTCAAATGCTTTTGCATAATTGCCTGTATTTAATTCACTTTCGGCAATTCCATAATAAGTGAGTGGTAAAAACTCGGGATCTAATTCCAGAACTTTACTGTAATTGGTCAATGCATTGCTGAAGTTTCCGGATATTCTGTAAATATCACCAAGTTGTTGATATGCAGCTGTAAAATTCTTGTCAAGGTTAACTGCTTGATTTAGTTCAGCAATTGCTTTATCATACAATCTGTAACTTAAATATTGATTTGCCAGAAGGTATGATTTTTGCGCCTGTTTAATCGGAGATGAAGTTTGTTTTTGTGCAAAACAAATACAAGGTAAAAGAAATAAAAATACCAGTAATCTTTTCATTCTAATCAGGCTTTCCCTTTCTATGAAGGTAGAAAATATTCGGTATTAAGCCTATAATTAATTAATTAGGTAAAAATTTATGCAGAAGCTGCAAATTTTACCACCTAATAATTTGAAGATCAGAAGAATTATGGAATATTTAAATATTTATGGGTCTGAAGAGAAATTTCCCATTTTGGATTCTGCATCACATAATCTATGATCAGCGGGATTACCACTGCTGCTTTTGACCATTCCGGCTGCAGATATAGCTTACAACCTTCTGATACCGAAGCTGCATATTCCTCTGCCCATTTGAAATCGCTCTTGTTGAAAACGATAACTTTTAATTCTCCGGCTAACGGAGCAATATCCGGACGAGGAGCTTTGAATTTTTTTGGCGAAAGACATATCCAGTCCCAGGAACCCGAAAGGGGATAGGCACCTGATGTTTCAATAAAAGTTTTAATTCCTCTTTTCTGTAATTCTGAAGTAAGATATTCTAGGTTATATATCAGGGGCTCACCTCCGGTAACTACAACCGCTTTGCCGGGATATTTTTCAGCATTTTTTACAATATCGTCTGTAGGGCTTAATGGATGCAGTTCTGCGTCCCAGCTTTCCTTTACATCGCACCAATGACAACCAACATCACAACCACCCAAACGAATAAAATAGGCTGCTTTTCCGGAATGAAATCCTTCACCTTGTATGGTGTAGAACTCTTCCATTAATGGTAATAAGGTGCCGTCTGGTGGAATTTGGTGTGCCATTTTGTAATTTAGAGCGCAAATATACTTAAGTTTAGGCCATCAAGCTTATACAAAACAGATAGAGACACAATGCTGACAATTTAGCTTATTCATGATCTGGATTAATGTACTTCCCCCAAATATCACTGCTTCTGAGGATTTTATAAGAACAGTACAGGTTTCGGGACGAAAACTGTGTATAGTAAAGGCAGGAAATGAATTTTTTGCTGTTCAGAGTAAATGCCCACATGCAGGTGCTGACCTTAGTAAAGGATGGTGTACATCAGGTAAACTGGTATGCCCTTACCACAGGCATGAATTTGATCTTATAAGCGGTCGTGGTGCCGTAGGACAAGGTAATTATATCGATACCTATCCTATTGAATTCAGAGAGGACGGACTTTATATCGGAATTTCAAAGCCCTGGTGGAAGTTTTGGTAAATTTATAATCCTATTTGAAAAGATATTTTTTGCAGAATTCCTCACAGTTCAGGACTTCGATTTCAGAAAAATAAAAATCTGGTTTATTTTCAGTGATGATGCAATCACAGCTGGTCTCCAGGGCAGCGTAATATTCAAGTCCATCCTCAAAATCATGAATAGAAGGGTTCAACAAACATTTGAAAACAGCCTCACTAGAATTTGAAGCAATTCTAATATGTTCAGAAAGGATTTTTATTTTAGCCTTTGCAACACTGCTTTTATGTTTTTTTTCGGCAAAATAATAGGCAATTGCCAGGCAGATTGGGGAAGTAAGAAGAGTAAACTTTTTGTTGCCGGCGAGACTCAATATTCTGGCTGAATTTGTGAAAATAGGATATTCTTTGTTCAATACAGAAACCAAAATATTCGCATCCAAGAAAATGTTCATTTTCTTGATTCAAAGAATTCTTTTTTAATTGAAGCTCTGCTTGGTTTGGTTTGATATTCAGCTTTGCCTTCTGCAATCAGATTTACCCAATCAGCTATGGGATATTGTTCAAGGGATTGGTAATCAGCTGAAGTAACTTTTGTTAATAGAAATTCTATAAGTCTTGATAAACTGATATCATTTTCTTCTGCATATTTTTTTGCTTTATTGATCACTTCTTCATTAAAGCTGAGTGTTAATTTAGCATTCATAATATACTCCCTTATAATCTTATACAAGATTACATAAAGTTACGTATAATAAAATATTTATTTACGTAATTATTTATAGATCTCTTTCTTAGCAGAAGAAATGGTGTTTTTAAGTAATCCTATGATTGTCATCAAGCCCACACCTCCTGGAACCGGTGTGATCCATGAGCTCTTGGGTGCTACATTTTCAAAATCTACATCTCCATAAAGTTTGAAACCAGATTTTGTCTCTGTGGAAGTTTCGCGATTCATACCAACATCAATTACAATGGCCCCATCTTTTACCATGTCGGCAGTAATAAAATTCTTTTTACCAATAGCAACAATCAATATATCTGCATCCAGACTAAATTTTTTGATGTTCGGGGTTTTACTATGGCATATGGTAACTGTGCAATTTCCAGGATTTGTGTTCCTTGCCATTAAGATGCTTATTGGAGAACCTACAATATTACTTCTGCCAACCACCACACAATGTTTACCTAATGTATCGATACCATATTCCTGAAGCATAAGTAAAATACCATAGGGCGTTGCCGGAAGAAAGGAGGGAAGGTTACGCTGCATCCTACCGAGATTAACTGGATGAAAACCATCCACATCTTTTTCAGGAGATATTTTTTCAGTGACTTTATCTGCAGAGATATGTTTCGGAAGTGGGAGCTGAACAAGTATACCATCTGTTTCAGGATCTTTGTTTATTTCATCTATTTTCTGGAGTAATTCTTCTTCAGTGATTGTATTCTCGTAGCGATATAAAGTAGAATTAAAACCTACCTTTTCACAGTTCTTTATTTTACTAGCAACATAGGTTTCAGAACCACCGTCATGCCCAACAAGTATGGCTACCAGATGGGGTTTACGGCCTGTACTTTTCAAAATTTCGGCTGCTTCGATTGCGATTTTTTCTTTTAGTTTCTCTGAAACAAATTTTCCGTCGAGTAACTGCATTTTTATTGAAATATGGTATTTATCAACATTTAATGGCTTATTAACATATCAAATTCGCAATTCGCGTAACACGAAATTATGAAATTAATCTAATTTCAAGACTGCCATGAAGGCTGTTTGAGGTATTTCCACATTACCTACCTGTCTCATTCGTTTTTTACCCTTTTTCTGTTTTTCAAGAAGCTTGCGTTTCCTCGAAATATCACCGCCGTAGCATTTTGCAGTTACGTCTTTACGTAGGGCCTTTACAGTTTCACGAGCAATTATTTTAGCTCCGATAGATGCTTGAATAATAATCTCAAACTGCTGGCGAGGTATTAGTTCTCGGAGTTTTTCACAAATCTTTTTTCCGAAATTATAGGAGTTTGTTCGATGAATCAATGAAGAAAGAGCATCAATAGGTTCACTGTTTAAGAGTATATCCAAGCGAACAAGATCAGACTGCCGGTAACCTATCTGATGATAATCGAATGAGGCGTATCCTTTGGAGATTGTCTTTAATCGATCATAAAAATCGAATACAATTTCACCCATTGGCATTTCAAAGATCAACTCAACCCGGTCGGAGGTTAGGTAGGATTGATTGATAATTGTGCCACGTTTCTGAATACAGAGCGACATGATGGATCCTACAAATTCAGATTTAGTGATAATATTTGCCTTAATATAAGGTTCTTGAACGTGATCCAGTTTACTTGGATCAGGCAGATCAGATGGGTTGTGCACGTCGATCTCGAGGCCTTTCGAAGTAAAAGCCTTGTAGGATACGTTTGGAACAGTGGTAATCACTGTCATATCGAATTCTCTTTCCAGTCGCTCCTGAATAATCTCCATATGGAGCATTCCCAGGAAACCGCAACGGAAA
>Ga0105055_10009092_pt1 | contig 12775 bp, 9 predicted proteins | sample BON03_FD_78090 | JGI IMG/M metagenome (GOLD analysis project Ga0105055, IMG submission 78090) | Freshwater microbial communities from Lake Bonney liftoff mats and glacier meltwater in Antarctica - BON-03 | ecosystem: Environmental > Aquatic > Freshwater > Ice > Glacier meltwater | place: Lake...
AAGCACAAAAACAACAGACGGGCAATAGATCATATGTGTGCTGTGATAACTAACCTGTTTCGGCGGAATGCAGTGACCGCTTCTCTCCGTTCAGAGTTGCGTTCTTTGCTACTCTCCCAGCCAAGGTTGATGACGATAGAAAGACTTCTTTTGGCTACTGGGATCAAGAGTAACGTTCTGCATCAATTAAGAATAATCCCTGCACCTGCAATATTTGACTTCTGAATTGCGAATCCAACAACCATCAATTTGCGTCCCGAAGTTGCAGTCGCGATAACCTTGAGTAGAAACTAAGTGCGTTCGTGTGCGGCATAAGCGGTATTGTTGATTATAAGCATGAGATGGACCTTGATCAGGTGGTCCATTCCATGCTGAATTCCATCGCACATCGAGGGCCAGATGGTGCTGGCGCGATGACGAAAGACAATGTCGCGATTGGCCATCGACGGCTGTCCATTATCGACTTGGAAGGTGGGCGGCAGCCGATGGCGACGCCGGATGGTCAGGTTCATCTGACCTACAATGGCGAGGTCTACAACTTCCGCGAACTGCGGCAGGAACTGGAGGGGAAGGGGTACCAGTTCCGGACGGCTTCGGATACGGAGGTGATCCTTTATGCGTACGAAGCCTGGGGCAAGCGGTGTGTCGAGCACTTCGAAGGAATGTTTGCGTTTGCCATCGCGGATTTTCGCAAACGCGAACTGTTTCTGGCTCGTGACCCCTTCGGCATCAAGCCACTCCTGTATCGCGTCCACGAAAAATCATTTGCCTTCGCCTCGGAGTTTCAAGCACTGCAGCAGTTACCCGACTGGAGCGGTGAAATCGATTTGTACGCGATCGACCTGTATTTGCGGTATCAATACATTCCAGCCCCACATACTGCCTTTCGAAAAGTCTTTAAGCTGCCCGCCGGCCACCGCATGACGGTGCGAATGGGCGAATCCTTTCAGAAGATCGAACGCTATTGGGAACCGGATTTTTCCCATAAGCGACGTTTCGATCAGCAGGAACTCATTGAAGAACTGGACAACGCTCTTCGTGACTCAGTGAAGCGACACCTAGTCTCAGACGTTCCCTTTGGAGCTCTCTTGTCCGGTGGTGTGGATTCCTCACTTGTTGTGGGTTATATGTCGGAGATCCTGAATCGTCCTGTCAAAACCTTCTCGATTGGATTTGAAGACGAAAGCGTCAATGAGCTGCAGTACGCCAGAATTGTCGCGAAGAAATATGGAACGGAGCACCACGAGGAAATCGTCCGCTTTGATGCCTTGGAGATGCTGCCGGAAATTGTGAAACATCACGGCGAACCCTTCGGCGATCAATCGGCGATTCCGACATGGGCCGTCTCTCGACTGGCTCGCTCTGAAGTGCCGATGGTACTTTCCGGAGATGGTGGTGATGAGTTGTTCGCTGGGTATGGCACTTATGGAGGCTGGAAACAGCGCACAGAATATTATCGCCCCGCGCCAGATCACTCTTGGAGGGGAAAAGTTCGACCGATCCTCAAAAAGCTGGCACCGTGGCGATATTCGGCTATGTACCAACCGGAAGCAGATGCCAGACACTGGTTACCATGTATTGGGCGCTTCTCCGATTCTGCTCGTGACATGTTATGGAAAGCTGATTATCGGTTTCTTTGCGACCTACCAGGAACCGCGCTCGATAAAGCTTTTCAAAATGGTTCGACCTCGCCGGATGTCAATTGCGTACAACGCGTAGATATGGAGCTTTTCCTGCCCGAAGATATTCTATGCAAGGTGGATGTCGCAAGTATGCGATATGGCTTGGAAGTTCGACCGCCAATGTTGGACCGACGTTGTTTTGTCTTGGCGTCTTCGATTGAGCCTGCGATGTTGTATAACAGGTCTGACAGTTTCACCGGGAAGTTGCCCCTGAAGAATCTGATTGCAGGAAAGTTAGGCCACGATTTTGCTTTCCGAAGAAAACAAGGATTTGCACTACCACTTGAATCATGGATTAGACGGAACAAAGATAATCAAAATCAGATTCGCGAACGCCTTATGAGCAGCCAGACACAAATCCTAGAATGGTTCGACTGCACTGCTATCGTTGACACGATTACCAGTGGCCCCGTTGAAAACACGTGGCTTTTGCTTATATTGGAAGAGTGGGCACAGCAAAATCGAGCGTGTCCGAAGTCGCGAGAAGCGACTGAGTGTTTGAGAGCTTAGCATCACACAAATCATTTGCATGTCGGTAAATCAAGAGATGCTCCCTGGGAATAAATCAGCGTTACAGACAGAGTTCAAAGGCGCTCGATTCGTAATCATTGCTGGCCATTTCGATTATTTCGGCGGTGCCGAGAGGCAGGCTGTCTTATTGGCAAAGGAATTGATTCACAGATATGAGGCCCATGTCCAGTTTCTCGGATGGGGTGGTAACGGAATCTTCGCCGATAAAATTCGTGCTGTCGGAGGCATCCCCAGAGTTTTCCCAATGGATCTCGGTCAGCGTGGCTTGCAGCAAAAATTAACGCTCTTGCGGCTCTCCCGCTTCATACGCAAGGAATTGAAGCCTCTGTATCTGCTGCCCTTCGTTGGCATGCACTGCAAAGTCATAGGATCGATCTGGAAACAAACCGGTGCCAGGTTTGCGTGGTGGAATCAGCGCGATGAAGGACGACTGATCCACGGCACCAAGACGGAGCATCGGTTACTCAGAAACTTGCCGGCGGTGGTCTCAAACTCGTTCGAAGGCCGGGATTTTCTTGTTCAAAAATTCGGACTCGCACCGGACAGAATACGTGTGATCAACAACGGCGTGGAAATTCCCGCCCCGTGTGACCGAACTCCATGGCGGACTCCGCTTGGCCTGAAGGATGACGAAATCCTGTTCGCGATGCTTGCTAATTTGACGCAGTACAAAGATCACGCCACGCTGTTAAAAGCATTCGCGACGGTTCGAAAAACGAAGATCGGTGGTCGCTGCCAGTTGGTATTCGTCGGACAATTTGGTGACACCACTCAGATGCTCAAAGCAATGGCCTTTGATCTGGGACTCTGCGATTCAGTGAAGATGATCGGGGCTGTGGACGACACCAATCGCCTGCTCGCCGCGACCGATATTGTGGTCCACAGTTCCTCGAAAGAAGGATGTCCCAACGGAGCGTTGGAGGCCATGGCTCTTGGCAAGTGTGTGCTGGGAACAGAGATCTCCGGCATGAGACAGGCACTCGGGGATTCTGCGACCGGACGGTTGCTGGCGCCTGCGGGTGATTTCACGCGACTGGCGGAATTGATGGTGGAATTTGCGTCGTCGCCGCAGCTGCGGGAAGCGGCGGGTTCAGAAAATCTGGCGCGAATTCGGTCGGAATTTACAGTCGAGAAGATGACTCGCGAAGTGCTTCAAACTATTCTCGAACATCGTGTCCGCTAACCGGGCACCGCGACAGACTTGGACGTTAATTTTGAGCAGTATCGGTAAGCTTGACGGATATCGCCGTCGACTGATTTACGAATGGGAGCAGTGGCAATCGCGCGGCGAGGAACGCCGCGCGGAGCGGTATTTCGAAAAATGGCTGACAACTCTCCGGCAGCACCCGCCGGATGTCCTCTTGGGGGCGAACTTTGCTGCTTTTGGGGGCGTGCGGAACCACATTCAGGCGATTCAGCGTCACTCGGCACTACGCGTAGAAATGATGCCTCCTGACGAGCTGACAGAAACTGTCGGACTGCACCGGTTTCATAATCAGTTTCGGGACCGCATCTTCGGCTTGGATGCGTCCGGTGTGAAAGCCGTCCATTCGCACGTTTTCCCTTGGTTCATCGACTGGTGTGCGCACCAAAAGATGGTGAATCAGGTTCGGTGGGTACACACTCACCACAACTGGTACTATCCGGAGTTCGGAATTGCTGGCTTAGAGCCTTGGCAATCAGAGTTCAACGATGCGTTTCTTCTGGCGTTGCGACAAGCCGACGTCAGTCTGTCGGTATGTCGGCATCAGCAAACATTTCTGCATGAGAAGTTTGGGTTTCAGACGCATTATCTTCCAAATGCAGTCGATGTCGATTCGTGCGATCGGGCGAACCCGGATCGTTTTCGAAAAAAAGTCCGCCTCGATCGATTCATCCTCTACGTCGGCCGCAACGACCCCGTGAAAAACCCTGGCGAATTTGTGGAACTTGCCCGAAGAGTGCCCAAGGAAACATTCGTAATGATTGGCGGCGGGCTGGATGTAGCAACCGTCACGAAATCCTGTGGATTGCCACCGACAAATCTCAAAATCCTTGGCGGTATGAGCCAGCACGAAGTCCAGGACGCCATTGCTGCATGTTCGGTGCTGGTGGTCACAAGCAAACGAGAAGGATTGCCCACTTTGATTCTTGAAGCGATGGTTCATGAAACCCCGCTGGTTGTGCCGGATGAAGCGGGTTGCATGGAAGCCATCAGCTACGGTGCCTACGGCGATGTCTACGAATTGGCGAACATTGACGATCTTCGCTCCAAGACATTAACGGCACTTCAGCGAGGTCGAACAAACCAAGGCGCTCGCCAACGAATTCTTGAGGAATACGACTGGAAGGTTATTGCCCCCGCACTCGACCGAGTTTTCTTGTCTGGCAAGTAACCTGTAGCGTTCGGGAACTTGGATATTGTCTTTGGCAGATGTTTGATCTCATTTCATCCGTCGCTTGTTATTGAAATCTGATTCATGAAAACGCTCGATCGAACTGGGTACAATCTTCACATTACACAGTGGGTCGGACGGCTTGGAAATCATCTGATTCAACTCAGTAATGCTTTGCATGTCGCCGAAAAGACGCATTCCGTATTGGTAATTCCAGAACATGAACTTATCTGTAAAAGGGAATTTGATTTTCGAAAATTCCAATCGAATCCCTGCGGCCAGAAGATTGAATCCATATTCTTTTGGCCTCACGACTGTTTTCAATACCCTATACTCAACGACGCAGTGCGACGTTCAATCTTGCAGGCATTTCTCGCCGACGATTTTGACGGATCTGACCGAAGCGTCCTGCAAACTCTCTTTCAACGTCGGCCAGCAATTCAGGACGGCGAACTCCTGCTCAACATGCGAAGTGGAGCAGACATTTTCAGGGCAGATCCGCCTCCGCAGTCCGACTATATGCAGCCGCCTCTTTCGTTCTACAAAACAATCATTGAAATGCATGGGTATCAAAAATGCGTGATTGTGACGGAGGCACCGCCCAACCTAAATCCTGTGATCCCGGCGTTGTTAGAGTGGAATGATAACATCCGGTTGAACGTTCATCGCAGTGTGAAAGAGGACATTCATTTGGTGTTGGCGGCCAGTCATTTGGTGTTGGCGCATTCCACATTTAGCTGGTGCCTGGCTCTGATGTCACGAAATCTCAGGGTGGTTCATCAGCCATCGACTTTCACGATTCGGGGCGTCCCTGATTTCAGTATCCACACGTATGAAACAAAGAACTATATCCAGCCCGGAAAATGGACCGCGATGCCTGACCAAATGCGATGGATGATCGAGCATCCGATGGACAGCGTTGAGCATCGCTGTGAGGAGCCGAATAGTTACCTTCCAGCTTCCTGCATGGGGCACACAAACGACGCCGATCAGCTCACGAAGATTGAACAAGCAACGGTTTAAATGCCTCCACCTATAGGAACAAGTGAATTGGCGTCACAAATGCTTAACCGAGCGTCCCGATTAGCGATAAAATTGTTGCGTGGCGGTTCGCCTCCGAAAACCGAGTACGAGTTATTTCTCGAACTCACAAGACGCCATCCGTCGGACAAGTGGAGTGCGCATGATTACGCTGAGCCATACTTTCGGCACTTTAATCGTCTACAAATGGTGGCACGTGCTGTTCTTGAGATTGGCGTTGGCGGATACGAAAATCAAGAGGTGGGGTATACCAATCCTTCCCTCGGCGGACATTCGCTGCGGTTTTGGAAGGACTTCTTTCCATACGCTGAAATTTTTGGCATTGATATTCAGGACAAAAGATCGCTTTCTGAGGAACGGATCGAAATCCTCCAGGGATCCCAGGTAGACAAGGAGTTCCTGAAATCGCTCGTTGAGCGGACAGGTACACTGGACATCATCATTGATGACGGAAGCCACATCAATCATCACGTGATTACGACATTTCAGTCTCTTTTTCCCAGTCTAAGAACCGGCGGTTTGTACGTCGTTGAGGACACACAGACATCGTACTGGGCATCCGATTACGGAGGCGACTACAACAATCGCAACAACATCGAGACGATTATGGGGTACTTCAAAAGCTTGACGGACGGGTTGAATCATGCCGAGTTTCCCGATCCGCACTACCAACCCTCTAGTTACGATCTGAACATCAAATCTATTAGTTTCTGCCACAATCTTATCTTCGTGGAGAAAGGCGAGAATCGTTTCCCAAGCAACATGATTCGAAGGCAAGATTCCTGAATTGTGTTGTCACTCTCGCGCATTTAAGTCGACTTCGCATCACGCAAGTCAGAGTTTACGGTTGTCGCCGCTGGAATGCGAATTCACGTATTTAGCGTCCGATTGGCTAGAGTTTCAGGTCGAGCTTATCTAGGTTAAATGTGTCGCGTTCTAAAAAATTAACAGCGTTGCTGTGTGTAACTGCGTTGGTGTGCTTTGCCGCGTTGGTTCTACAGCGGTACCGAACTGGATTGAATTATCTTCCGGTCCATGTGAGTCTTGGGCAGGATGAACCAGAGGGTGCCTTTAGAGTATTCTGTCAGTCCCCATTTGGGTCAATTGGTGAACTAACTGTTGATCCACGCTACCGGTCGAGATGGAAGCAATGGCCTTCATTAAGTGCCGTCAAGCGGTTGTTTGTATCAGGAGCCACGCCCGAGGAACTTGCAAAACGGAAGTTGGCTGTATGGATGGGTGAATCATCGAAGACAGGTGCGGAGCTTACGGTCAGTGTTCTGCCAGCAGTCACCAGGTTGGCTGACCTTGATGGAATCGCGGTCGTCGAACTGAAAGTCGAACCGAATGCTCCATCGCAGCTTCGGTGGGCACGGGACTCAGTGAACTGGCAAGGCGACTTTTGCCTTGTCGGAATTCCGTTTTTGCAAACGGTAGTGTTGGTTCTACTTCTGGTTTGCGGCGGAATTCTTATAGCGCCAACATTTTTTCCCAAGAAGGTCGGCAGCCACAGAGTCTCCTGCTTCAATGGCTCGGGCGCGCCAAAAATTACTCAAGCCATCGCAGGGGGCGGCGTTTGGTTCCTAGCGGTGCTTATATTTGGACACCACTTTTATCTCAACGCATTGACGTTTTTCGACAGTCGCATTGCCGATCAGTATTTCTGGGGCTCAATGATATTAGTCCTGTTTGTCCTATGCCTGACAGGCCTCGTGGCGGTCGTGCGGAATATGCAGGAGGATCGATCTTGCAATCGTGCTGCGTACTTGATTATTGCCGTTATCTTTCTGGCGAAAATTGCATGGATAATGAGTATGGATTCCGTGCAGCCGATGGACTATGGCGAGTATTGGAAACACGGCGTCTCGATTGCGTCGGGTGATATTTCCGCAGTTCACCAAGACGCAAACCCCTATAAATCCGCATACGTGTCTCGAGCTTTTCTGTATGCGTTTCCTGTCGCCAAAATATTCGGCGGGTCAAATACCGGGTTGGAGTTCGCAAACCTGATTTCTCAGTTGGCAAGTACCATCTTGTTTTGGTCCTTGACTCGAAGCATCTTTGGTGCAAGGCGAGCTTGTTTATCACTGCCCTTTTTTTTGGTCTATCCGGATCTGTGGTACTCAGCAACGTTGATGACTCATGAAACGCCGGGGATGTTTTGGTTGCTCGTTGTGCTGTGGTTACAATTTCACTTTGCATCTCTTATCAGGCGTGCTCATCTTAGTCACGATGGGTTGTTGGTGTTTGTGAAGCTTATGTGCCTCGCCATTGCGACGGGTGCTGCTGTAGGTATGCTGGACTTGCAGCGATGGCAGGGCCCTTTCGTGGTTGGCGGGATTCTCCTCTTTGGAGTTGCCAGCGTTTTGGGCTCAGCTTCAACTGACAATATTAGGGTTCAGCCGCGGAAACTTGTTCTTGTTGCCGTCGCCTGTTTCGTCGGCTTGGTAACGGAGTTCGCATTAAAAAACTACGTTGTTGAGAACGTCAGGGCAGTTACGGGGCCTGCAGCGGAGTTGTCGACGATGGCGGCGTTAACAGCAGTAGATTCGATGGCTGATGGCTACCCGACGAATGCAGTTACTTGGCGGTTCCTTTATTTTGATCAGATACCGACAACAAATCGCATCGGATTCAGTTTTCGAAAATTGATTTACGAAAAGTTTGGCGTTGGACTGCAGTTTTGGCAGCACGTATATGGCAAGGACGAAGTGTTTGCACAGAACAATTGGGTGATGCAGTGGTGTTTCGCAGGCTTTGGAACCATTCCTGGTGATTCTGGGTCGGCTTCCTGGGATATACCCAACCGATCGCGAAAAGAGTTTGTGTGCAGTGCCATCTATGTTTGTCTTTGTGGGCTCAGCTTGCTCCGCCTTTGGCGACTCGATTGGTTTCCAATGGCTTCCTATGAGTTGTTCCCGATCTGTGTGTTTCTTGCCGGAGGCCTAATCTTGCTGCTGCTCACAGATGCGTTAGCCCCCTACGATATTTTCCTGTCGATCCCACTCAGTTGGAACGCTGGAATTGTCTGCTCTGGAGTCAATCCCCGTGATGCTGGGGTCGTAAATTCAGCGTTGTGGAGGCGTTTTCGTTGGGGAATTATCGGTCTTTCCGTTCTGGTGTCTGTTCAACTGGGTTTGGGTCGAATTGTAAATCACCTAGGATTCACATTCTACGACCTTACGGAAATGGCCCCATGCATGAATTCAGATTCTGAGGTGAAACCGAATCGATCGGCATTAGTGACACCGGTATGCATGTCTTTGTCATACGATGATAGCCCGGAAAAGATGGTCTATGCTGGAGATCGATTCTCGATGGCACTCTGCATACCATTGAACGCGATTCGAGGCAACGAGCTGCGGTTTTTCCTCAGCGGAAATCAGCGTGCGATGAAGGTGCCTGTTGGAACGGAACTTCATTGGGAGCAGATTCCGGTAAGCTACACTCTCACAATGGACGGTATTGTGCTTGCAGCAGGTCCCATTGCGGACTTGGAGACGCCTCGATTTATTGAAAGCTTCGTCGATAAAAGCGTTCGGAGGGATGAGGCGGTACATCTGACATTGCATCTGGATGCTTCAGAGGAATTCGCCACGGATTCAGCAAAATATGTGCCATCGATCGCATTAGAATATCTGCACTAATTAAGAATGGCTTCCGTGCCGAAAGTTCGAATTTCCGCGTTGGGATATGCGAAACGCGGACCGTGATGTCCTAGCATGGACGCCATTCAAGTGCCAGTGAATTCAGTCAGATTTGAAAACCAGATTGAGCGATGCAAATTCCCTTTAACAAACCGTTCATTGCTGGCAAAGAGCTCTACTACATCGCACAGGCCGTGACGATGGGCAACCTCGGTGGTGATGGCTACTTCACGAAGAAGTGTGCCGAACTGATGCAGGAGCGGTTTGGGATCAAAAAGATCCTGATGACCCCATCCTGTACGGCGTCACTGGAAATGGCCGCCCAATTGTGCGATGTTGGGCCGGGTGATGAAGTAATCATGCCGTCCTACACATTCGTGTCGACAGCGTCGGCCTTTGTGCGGATGGGAGCGAAGCCGGTGTTTGTGGACAATCGGCCTGACACTCTCAACATGGATGAAAATCTCATCGAAGCGGCGATCACAGCAAGAACCAAAGTCATCTGTGTGGTTCATTATGCGGGCGTTGCCTGCGAGATGGATCGCATCATGGCCATCGCTCGCGACCACAATTTGAAGGTTGTTGAGGACGCCGCTCAAGGAGTAAACTCATGGTACAATGGCAAGGCCTTGGGTGCCATCGGCGACCTCGGCTGCTATAGCTTTCATGAGACCAAAAACTATATCTGTGGCGAAGGCGGGGCATTATGCATCAACAATCCCGATCTGATTGAGCGGGCTGAGATCATTCGCGACAAGGGTACCAATCGCCAGCGGTTCTTCCGAGGCGAAGTGGACAAATATACGTGGGTTGAAGTCGGCTCGTCGTACGTGCTCAGTGAGATTTGTTCTGCCTTTCTGTATGCTCAATTGGAGGAGATGGATCGCATTTCCGAACGCCGTCAGGAAATCTTTCAGACTTATTGTCGAGCATTAAAACCCTTGGAAGCGGTGGGGCTAGTCCAACTGCCTGTGATCCCTGAAGATTGTGACAGTAATTACCATTTGTTCTACGTGATTCTGCCGACGGCCGAGCAGCGAAACCGCGTTCTTTCAGAGCTAAAGATTGTCGGCGTTCGTGCCGTATTCCACTATGTTCCACTGCACAATTCTCCCAAGGGCAAAGAGCTTGTCGGTGAGGTCAAGTTACCGGTTACCGAAGATCTGAGCGCACGGCTGATCAGGATGCCGTTTTACCACGGGCTGACGCAAGAAGAACAGAATTCTGTGATTGCTGCGCTGGTGGGCGCTGCAACTTCTCGACGTTCGGTGGCGACTGCGGCAACCACTTAATCGAATTTGGCTATCGGCGATAGAACAAAATGGAACGTCTAAACTCAGTTGTTTTGTGCTTGGCTACAGAGAAAGGTCTTGCCGTAGCGAAGAGTCTGGACAGATTTATGAGCAATCGGACTTTCACGATTTGTACTTTTCGCGAAGAGAGTCTGGCCGAGTGCTTTCAGGAACGAATTCTGTCCGAGGCCAGGAGACAGGGAATTCGGCACGTCACATTGTCAGAATGGCGTGACTCAGGAGAAAAAATTCTCTGCGAAGTGAATGCCGATGCAATCATCTGTGTTGGTTGGCGATATCTGGTTCCAGACGAGGTTGCCAAGTTGGTTAATGGCAACGTGATCGTAGCACATGATTCACTCCTGCCAAAGCTTCGGGGGTTCTCCCCGCTTCCAACAGCTTTGATTTGCGGTGAAAAGCAAACAGGGGTCACTTTTTTGCGCGCGAGTGCGACCGTAGATGCTGGTGCCATTTATTGGCAGAAGTCGATTTCCATTGACGACGACGATACTATTCGCGACCTCATTCAAAAAACCATTCCCTTGTATATCGAAGGAGTTGAGGCTGCGTTGAATGGCGCATTCTCAGATCCCTTTCCTCAAAACGAAGCAAACGCCACATACAGTGTCTGGCGCGGCCAAGATGACTATGCACTCGATTGGTCGCTCTCTGCCGATTGCATTTGTCGGACCATTCGCGCACTGGGCTCTCCGTATTTAGGGGCTCGCACTCACCTCGGTGGCAGGGAAGTTATTGTCGCTAAGGCTACTGTCATCAGCGATTTGCCATTCGCCATTCGTCAGCCAGGGAAGGTTTGGAGCCTTGACGAAGAAGGCTGCCCAATCGTGATTTGCGGCGAAGGGTTACTCAGAATCGACAACGCCATTTTTGCCGATGGTCAAAGTTTGATCCCCATGAATCGACTGCGTGTACGCTTTCAGTAAACGAATTCCAGGTGATTGTTCGTGAAGACCAGCATAGTAATTCCCGTGTACCGCTCGTCGGCCTCCTTGGCAGAATTGGTCAGCAGAATTACAGCAACACTGAAGCCTCATATGGAGTGGGAGATTGTGTGCGTTGATGATGCAAGTCCTGATGACAGTTGGGCCAGAATGATGGCACTTTCCGACTCCTGCCCGCAGTTGAAATGCATTCAACTAATGCGAAATTTTGGCCAGCACAACGCCATTATGTGCGGGTTCCGACACGCGACTGGCGATATCGTGATCACAATGGACGATGACCTCCAGCACGAGCCAGAAAGTATCCCGACTTTGATTGAACATTTATTGAAAACAAATTCCGATTTGGTCTACGGCGTCTATGATGCCAAGAAACATGCAGGCGGACGTAACTTAGGGTCTTGGCTGGTGAATCGATTTTATCGACTGGTCTTTCAAATGCCGGTGACGGTTACCTCGTTTAGAGCCATCCGGCGGGAATTGGTTGACGCAATTTTGCGGTACGACCTGAACTTCACCTACATTGATGGTTTGTTGGCCTGGAACACGCGCCGCATTGAGATGGTCTCTGTTCCGCATCACGCGAGAGTTGACGGTCGGTCCGGCTATACTCTGTCGAAACTGCTGTCGTTAGCGATGAACGTCTTTACGAACTTTTCGCTGCTGCCTTTGCAGTTGGTTTCGTTCCTCGGCCTGATTGCCGCTGCGGGCGGATTGGCGATGGCATTCTATTACCTGCTGGCAGCACTGTTTGCGAAGATCGAAGTTCCCGGTTACGCGTCACTCATTACAGCGGTGCTCGTTCTGGGCGGCCTGCAACTGCTAAGTTTAGGGATCATGGGTGAGTACCTGGGACGATTGCATTTGAACGTTAATCGCAAACCGCAGTATACCGTTCGTCAAACGACCAAATCTTCGCCTATACCGGGAACATCTCTGCCAGCTGATGAGGCTTAGCTTCAGAAATGACAGATGCAATATGAACGTCAATTTAAAGCTGCAGGGATACTCAACTTATTGGCAGCCGAGCGAGGATGGAGTCTGGCGTAACACAGACATCGAAGTGATCTCATACCCGCCAGACGGAAATGACACATGCTTCCGGATCGAAGAGGATTCGTTTTGGTTTCGCCATCGCAATCAGGTCATTGGCAGCTTGGTCTCAAACTTTCCTCCTGACGGTGTTTTCTTTGATGTCGGTGGGGGAAACGGATTCGTTGCCAAAGCGCTGCAGGATCAAGGACA
>Ga0105055_10009095_pt1 | contig 12773 bp, 4 predicted proteins | sample BON03_FD_78090 | JGI IMG/M metagenome (GOLD analysis project Ga0105055, IMG submission 78090) | Freshwater microbial communities from Lake Bonney liftoff mats and glacier meltwater in Antarctica - BON-03 | ecosystem: Environmental > Aquatic > Freshwater > Ice > Glacier meltwater | place: Lake...
GAGAGAGAGAGAGAGAGAGAAAGAGCGAGAGAATATATGTGTGTGTATCTGTGCGTATGTGTGTGCGTGTGTACACGCACCTGTGTGCGTGAGTATCTCTATATGTGTACGTGTGAGAAAGATCAGACAGAGACAGTGCATGTGTGCACCCACGCACTCTCCCCCTCCCAATCTCTCACGCGCATGCATAAACACACACGCAAACCCACATACACCCACATACATACATATCCGTATAAATATATGCACACATGTACATATACACGTGCGTGTGTGTGTGTGTGTGCCCAAGCGCGCGCACGCGTGCAAGTGTGTATGTGTTGTGTGCTTGTTGTGTTGCGAAAACACATGAAATTTTGCTTGATTGATGAATCAATTGCATTTTGCTGCAGCGGGCCAGCCAGAGAACGCACGCGAACACCGAATAGGTGAGCAAAACAAAGACCATTCCTGCACACGTGAGCACACACAAGTGGGAGTGTGAGAGCGAGAGTGAGTGTAAGTGTGCGTGAAAGTTTCAGTGTGAGTGTACTAATGTGAGCTTGAGACTGCGTGAGAGAGAGAGAGTACCGTCTCTCTCTGTTTCTCTCTCGTTCTGTTGCTCTCCCCTCCTCTCGTTATGTATGCGTGTGTGTGCAATAGAGTGCTCTCACGTGCCCATTCTCGTTCTGTTTTTGTATGTCTCTTTCTATCTCTATGAGTATGCGTGTGGGTGAGAGAGACTTTCCCCCGCCCCCCTTTTCTTTCTCTCGCGCGCTCTCTTAATCTCTCGCGCGCGCGCTCTCACTCTCACGCGCGCGCGCGCACGCTCTCTTTCTCTCTCTTTCTGTCGCTCTCTCTCTCCTCACGTGTATTAAACATGCCAAGATTAAAATACATGCACAACAAACATGCACACATTCGTACGTACATGTATACATACATTGACACATACATACAAACACACATGCAAACACACATGCAAACACATATGCATACATGCTGACACAAATTCAAACACACACGCACATGCATACATGTTGACACATATGCAGACGCACATGCAAACACACATGCATGTGTGAATATATATATTTTTGGCACATACGCATGAATGTATGTGTGTATACATTAATTTTCACGTGTGCATGTTCGACGTTGCATGCAGATGTATATGATATGTATAGTACATGGAGGACAATACATCCGGCCTGCTCAGTGTGGACTCGCCTGCACGTGAATCACGACACACTTTGCAGCGTTCCTACCGCGCTCACTTCCCACAGCATCTACATACATACATCTGCACACACATGGTCGCATGCATGACCATGGTCGCATGGTCGCTGAGGAAACCCTTGTTTCCTTCTGTGCAACGACCGTCCCTTTTTTTTTGCATCCTTCAATGATCTTTGTAGCCGAACCCACCTAGATATAGCTGGTGGAAAAGTCGACTCTTCTGGTGGAAAAGTCGAGCGAGCCCAACAGTGACAACACAACAAAACAATGAAAAGGCGTTCCTGAAGGCGTGTGAAACGTGCTCATGCGGCAACCGCCACAGAAATGGTGCGTTTTGTAACCGCACTGCAGTGTGTGGGGGGGGGGTGTAGGGGGGAAAGGGGCTCTGGGGGAAACCCCAAAAAAATTGTGTGGTTTGTTAACCGCACTGGGGGTGGGGGGGGGGGGGGGTTGGGTGTGAATGCATACTTGAGAGTCAAAGAACAGGAGGCGTTGTTCCTCATCTTTCTTGTTCCAGGGCGTCTTGAGAGGTTCCAGCGTGTATACATACGCGCTCCTTTCCACCTGCAGATATTAAGGCATCGTTGTGTGTGGGGCAGGTATGACTGCATCGTGCATGCAACACGGCATTCGCGTGCACGAGTGACGATGCACAGATTCAGATCGACCATGACTCTTTTACGAGTGGCCTTTGTTGTGGTGATGTCTGCAGCAGCCAGTAGCACGGTGAATGCTGTCAAGTTTCGGCCGTGGCGCCAAGTACCATACAACCCCTGGTCAGATACAGATGCTGGTGTAAGGGTTGATCACAGAATGGCAACCACTGAAGATGGCTCCGTGTGGATGTTTGGTGGTAAAACGGATGGTGAGAATATGTCTCCAAGAAGTGACGATCTCTTTAAGCTCGACATTGCAGTGCCAGAGTGGCTCACCATCACCGGATCTGGGCTTTGGCCAGCAGAGAGATCGGAACACGCCATGACAGCTGTGGGCAACAATTTTTTTGTACATGGGGGCTCCACAGCAATTTTGGCTTTTTCAGATGATTTTTTCGAGTTTGATGCTGCGACTATGCAGTGGAATTTGCAGGAGTGTGGGCAGGACTGTCCAAGCGGGCGATTTGGGCATGGTATGGTGCGTGTAGGACGTAAAATTCTCCTGTTTGGAGGGAGAGTTGACCTCCATACCTCTGGGTTTTCTGATCAGGTCTGGGAATACGACACAACCACCAAAAGGTGGACCATGCTGCACTCAGACATTGTAGGGAATGGGACCTCTGTCCCCAGTGCAAGATGCGACTTCGCAATGGCTGCCGCAGACACAAAAATATTTGTTCACGGCGGAACCAGTGAGGATGTTCGTTATTTAGGAGATCTCTGGCAATTTGATTCCGTTGAAAATGAATGGGCTCTGCTAGATGCTCATGCAGGCGTGTCCGGGACCGTGCCCAGTGGGAGAAGTTTACATGTGATGACAATCGTTGACACAACAGTATTGCTCTTTGGAGGTCTTGTCAACTCGGATCAAGGGATGGGCTCGGTTAGGCCCACAAATGGTTTTTGGCAATATGACATAAACACAATGGAGTGGCGCGGAGAGTATCTTCCTACACCTTTTCTTCCAGAGGGTTCTACTCCCCCTCCTCCCCCTACCCCACAAGGTCCGGTTGAAATGACAAATACAAGAATCCACGGGCATGCCGCGACGTTGGTGGGGACAAATCTTTTTATGTATGGCGGAAGGCGGAGGAGTTTCAGTTTTGTTCTCGGCACTTTTTACAGAGGGTCGTCAGAATTCTGGCAGTTCGACCTTTCAAAAAATTCCTGGATTTGGTTGAACAAGCGGAAGGACCAATTGTTACTCGCTCCGCCGCCGCATCCAGGACTACAGTCTCATGCCATGGTAACAGTGGGACATAAAGTCTTATTACACGGAGGAAACTCAAACAAATTTCCATCTCCGCGAATACGAACAGACTGGTTGTGGGAATATGATACAATCACCATGGAATTTGTTAGATTGACTGATTTTGTTGGAACACCACCCTCCGCCAGAAGTTCCCATGCCTCCACATCAATTGGCTCTCTTGTTCTCTTACATGGAGGATGGACAGGCCCGGTTCAATCCTCTGGGTGGGTGCCGCTGTCTAAGGAGGGTCCTCTCACTGGTGGTGTACTTTCAGATGAGTTCTGGCAGTACTGCGTGTCTTCTCGGACATGGACACAACTTATGGCACCAAACATGCCACTCATATCTTCTACTTGGCCAAGTAGAAGATATCAGCACACCATGACGACAGTTGGAAACAAAGTGTTCCTCTTTGGAGGCAGAGGTTCCAGCAAAATTTCTAACGAACTCTGGGAGTTTACTGTAGACACTGGTCTGTGGCGTTTACTTGATGCTAGCGCAGGCGTGTCCGGGCCATCTCCTAGCCCCAGATACTCTCACGCAATGTCGAGCGTGGACAAGGACAAATTCATGATATTTGGAGGAATGGACTGCGACACCTTCTGGTACCTATCCATGTATCTGTGCATCTCTCTATCTCACCAAGAGCCAGTGGATCAGGAAGCGTGTGTGTGTGTGTGTGTGCGTGCGTGTTAGTGTGGGTGTGTTGTGCGCGCGCGCACGTGTGTGCGTGCGCGCGCGTGCGTGTGCGTGTTTTTTTGTTTGTATGTGAAAAAGAGAGAGAGAATGAGAGGCGAAATAAGACGGGCAAGACGACTCATAGACACTCCACATTGCCGTGCGACAACCGTGGTCACCTCTGCCGTACGGGCTTGTGCACGGTAAAAAGTTCACTGACAGCACGTTTTTTAGTGATCTGACCTAAATTCATGCAACAAGACATCGTGTGTAATCAGAAATTCCTGTACTGTTCTGAAAAGAGTACACCAACGTTGGTATATTGGTCTACTTTTTTGATGGGAAAAACGTCTTGGTAACATTTAAAAATGGGTCTTGTGTGGACACAATAGAAGTCTTATTTATATTTTGGAACCAAGTGGACAAAGTAAAGGTATTTATTGTGACTTGAAACAAAAAAGATGCACATTCGCTCAACGGGAAAAAGAGCACTTTCCCGTGTCGGTGCACATAAAAATATCCAGTCGTGAAGCTCGTGGACGCAAAAAAATTGCACAGTGTTATGTGTTCAAGAAAATTATCACGTTTTAAAACACGAAAATTTGTTTTCTTGTGAAGGGAAGATTGAATTTTTTTGAACTTGAATCGACTCTTAGGTATGAGTTGTGATTATGTGGGAACCGAGAATGGGATTTCTATCCGTGAAGGTTGTGGACTCGATGATTTAATAGTGGAGGTAACCACGGGTGGCGTGTTGTAGCGTGGGACTAAACCCTGAGACGCTGCACGCCAGGTTAGAAATCTTGATAGATCATCTCAAAAGTCGAAACTAACACTTCTCTTGCTACACCAGTCAATCAGATGAACTCTGGTTGTATACAATTTCGCAAAATTCCATGACATGGACCCTGCTTAATACTGCTACTGGAATACCACCAAGTGCAAGATTCGGACATGCCATGACAACAATCGGAAACAAAATATTGCTCTTCGGGGGAACGTCGAAAACACCAGATGAGACCAAAAAGTATAGCGATGCTTTTGTTTTTGACACAAAGTCATTCCAGTGGTCTGTATTGCCTCAGAATGGGGATTCAGACGCCATAGTTCTGCACGCCAGGGACCTTCATGCAATGGTATCAATAGAAAACAAAGTATTTCTATTCGGAGATTATGATCGGATGAGTAATAATGAAGACAGCATGCTAGAGCTCGTTTTCGGGAGAGTTCACACCTGGCCAACATTGGGTGCCTCTTCCTTTACTAAGATCTATGATGGTGACATTATTGTGGTCGATAAGGACGTGCAGTGGGACTGGAACTCGAAAATCGATTTGTGTTCACTTCCTTTTTTACCTTGCTCACTCACGATTCAAGTTGATTTGAACGCAAACTTCGGCATTTATCGTCATAGTTACGGAGTCCTTTCTTGCGATTCTGCAATTGGCTGTACGGGAATATCCTTGCGTGGTGTAGATCTGTCTTGCAACAACAAGATTGTTGCAAGTTTGGGTCCCCTGCAGGTCTTGGGTGAGGGTGCCGTCTTGAGCCTTGAGAAGTCGTCCATCTCAAATTGTCATGCGATTACGGATGGAGGAGGAATTCGAGCCTATAATGGTGCACGTGTGATTATATCCGGTTGCGCCTTCAGACGCTCGTCCAGCCAGGTAATTGTCGTGCATTTTGTTTGATATGTAAAGGAAACCATTCCATCTTGAATTCATTGGAACATCACATTTCCATTGACAACCCAACAAGATTGCGGCCTTTTTTGAAGGGTTTTGTTTGTGTCAACGGCCTGTGTTTTTGTTTGTCATCAGCCCTTTCATTTTATGGTTTTTCATATGTTCACGCGTCTAGAGGACCCGACACTAACCCCCCAAACAAACCATGATCCAAGTATCCCACAACACGCCTGATCCTGGTCGTGGTATGAGACTCGTCCAGATTTGGTTGAATTCTCATGGCGCTAATTATTGACTGGTGTAGGGAAACGGAGGAATCATGGCCCTCGTTGGGGTACGTGCTGATATCACTTCTTCTTCCTTTTCTGGCTGCACGGCAGCAGCATCTGGAGGTGCAGTGTGGGCCTCAGAGTACGTGCGCTACGCACTGACGCCGCGTGCGTCATCAATCAGCGTGTTACTTTGCAACTTTACAAACAACTCGGCCGTCAAAGGGGGAGCCTTCGCTTGTAACGAGAAGTCAACCGCTTTTGTACACGCTTCGCGGTTCGAGAATAACACGGCATTGGCACGGGGAGGCGCCTTGATCATCCGTAACGCAAGTACAACCATCTTGGGGTCTATTTTTACCCGCAACGCGGCTGACTCCGGGGGTGCATTCCGAGTCACGGAGCAATCTATGGTAAAAATGGAGAGCTCCATCGTCACAGAAAATACAGCGGCAGGGATTGGAGGTGCTGGAATGCATCTGAGTTCATCAATAGTGGAGCTCCTTGCCAATACTTTTACAAGAAATGTTGCAGTCAACGGTGGTGGTGGCGCACTGCTGTGGGATGGAGACTCTATTCTCACTCTTCGAAAAGTCTGCACACCAGGCTGGTTTGGAGAGGAAAGTGGTCATGATGATGGTCTCACATATTGCACCCCTTGTGCGCCTGGCTTGTTCAAGGAAACAGTGTCTGCAAGCCAATGCACGTGGTGCGACGCGGGCAAGTTTGGATCTGACGCTGGGGCGACCTCCTGTCAGTTGTGTCTTGCTGGCAAATATCAGAACTTGACTGGGTCGACAAGTTGCGAGACGTGTACAGAAAACGCTGACTCGCCCGCTGGAAGCAGCGCCTGTTTCTGTTCCGTGGGCTTTTTTGGTGACGGGATCACAAATTGTAGCATTTGTGAGCCTGGTACAGTGGGAAGTGTGGTGGGAATCTCTTCGTGCTTTTCGTGTGCTCCCGGCACTTTTGCCAATTTACCAGGGTCCTCCATTTGTACGGATTGCATTGCTGACACTTACCAAGATACAGAATCAGCATCCACGTGCACCTCCTGCCCCATTGGTACAACCTCCCCACCCGGCAGCGCAATCCCTACAGACTGCACATCTACCCAACTACCTGTCAACCCACCAAGCTTTGGTGGTTTGCCCCTACCATCACGCCCTATTTTCGGCTTGACAAACCCAGAGGCCGCCCGCGAAAAAGAAATGGCATCCGAGGCCAGAGATCCAGCTGGATTGAAATCTGCAGCCTTTGTGCCTGACATAGTCAAACAAGAAGGGCACAACTCAGCTGATTTATCACCAAAAGTCATCCTCCCAGTGACTGAACAGGAATCTGGGTTCGAACGACAGCCTTACATCCAGTCATCACCACCTGCACGTGGTCAGAAGGAACAGCTTCCCAATTCTGCCCGAGACATGCACCATAGAGAGGTGAAGGTCTCGCACCCTGGTGACACAGTTAAAGGTGCCCGGCACCTACTTGTCTCAAACTCGAGTGTGCATCTACCACGTGCCGCTGCAACCGTGACTGACGTCACACACTGGCTCTGTGGTCGTGGCCTACGCGAAACTGTCCATGACAACAATGCAGCTGCCTACGGTCCGTGCGTCGCTACGTCCTACCACAGTCTCGAACTGACTGGCATGCTGACTACTGAGGAGGCGCCGTGGTTTGCAGGTGGGACTCAGGAGCTGGTGGTGCTCAAAAAAGACACCTATGGACAGACCATTTTGACAGACTCCTCATCATCACTCCAACTCCTTTCAGTAGTGGGTGGTGGCAAAAGCAACGATGACAGCATCTCTTTGCTTGGTTCTATTTTCTCAGGCTTCCAATTTGGTCGTGCTGTCTTTTCTTTTGCTATCAAGCCCACATTTTCCAGCGTGTCATTATTACAGGGTCACACGTCCTTGCATCGGACGCCGTTTCTCTACATTATGGGTACTGATTTGGCGATTGGCGCAGTGATGCAGACTGAGGTGTGGCAAGTGTATATTGCACAGGGCAATCAACCTGCATGTTCACCAGGGCATGTACTCACCCTTGACAGATCTCTTCCGTCAAAGGGTGCATGTTTTTTATGTAAATCCGGTACGTATTCAACCAATCCACTGGCAGGCCCATCAGGGGTCTTGGATCCTGCAGACCCAGGCTGTTTCAAGTGTCCCGCTGGAGGCGACTGTCAGCAAGGGGGAAAATTTGTGCTATTTGCAAAGGGCAACTGGTCAATCGTTGCTGGCATGTACACCTTGACAAGCTGTCCAGAAGGACATAAAGTCGTAAACTCCAGTGCAGTCAATCCTCACGACTTTGATCACGATAGTCAAATTTGTGAAGTGTGTGGCAAGGGCGAAGAGTGCAGAGCACAGTGGTGTACTTCCTGTTCGCCATGCTCTGCAGGCTTTTACAAGGCTGCCGCCGGGACCGAGCAGTGCACCGCCTGTCCTGCAAACACTTACCGCAAGGAGGTCGGAGCGATGGAGCTCAGCAACTGTGTGAGTTGCTTGGCAAAATCTTCGACGAATGGTGCTGTAGGGCAGAGCAGTTGGAGCACTTGCGTGTGCAAAATTGACTATTACCGGGTGATTGACACGGACAACAATATGCAATGCCTTGACTGTCTTGTTGGCGCAGAATGTAAAGATCGGACATGCGCGCTTCGAAGTGATCCTTTTGCCTGTGCAATTGTTGGCGAGTGGATCAAGGACCCGTCGTCAGGCCAGTACAGCATTGTGCGTTGCCCCCCTGGATACAAGCTTGAGAATTCCTCGAAGATGGGCCTCAACATCGGGTGCCAAAAGTGTGCTGACGGCGAATACGTCCAGGATTCGCACAACCCAGACAACATATGTCGACAGTGCCCAGTGAGCGCGACATGCACCAACGGACGCCCCCCTGTTTTCAACGCAGCAAAGATTCAAGGTGAAATCGAAATCAACCTTCCTGCTATATGCGACGATAAAGCTGTACGACAGGCTATGGCAATGCAATTGGGTATTGATGCCTCACTAATAGTCCTGCTGGTTGATCCCTGCAAGGAGTTGCCGCAACGACGAGTAGCGCGAAATATTCGCTTCGAAATTGTAGGAGAGAGCTCGTACATTGTGGAACTTGAACAGATTCTCGCTGCCAGAGGCGTCATAATGACTGTTCAAGTCACGACTGTTGGTGGAAAAACTCTGGAAGGAGAAGTATGGGAGGAGGTGGAAGGAGTCTATTACCTGCGAAAATGTCCACCTGGACATCTACTTATCGACACGACAATCGAACTCCAGGAGTGCAAGGCCTGTCTACCTGGCTCCTATCTCCTGTTGGGTTCCACTTTCTGCGAAAAGTGTCCGGAGGGGGCCATCTGTGAAGATGGTATACAATTTCTGAGCAAGGTCCAGGGTGCCATATGGACAGAAGAAATCTCTGTTGATAATACAGGCTCACGGAGGTGGCGCATCGTAGAATGCCCAGCAGGGTATGCTCTGATCCGAAAAGACAGCAATCCACAAGCCGACACCTGCGCTGAATGCCCCGGGAGTAGTGACTTTGGATACAGCCTCAATCCTGCCATATGGACAGGGAATCAAAGTGAGACCAGTTTCGAAGACTTTTGTGAATCGTGCCCTCATCCAGCGAACTCAGTGAAGTGTGAAGGAGGCACCAAGGTCATAGCATTGCAGGACTGGTGGCTAGTGGCTGAAGAAGTTGCTGTGGAAGATGCTGCAGAAGTTGTTCCGCAACAGTCAGGGCCCAGAAGAATTTTCAAGTCATATCAGTGCGATCCAACCAACTGTCTTGAGAACAACACATGTGCCAACGGGCGCACGGGCCCAGCCTGTTCGCGATGCCCTGAAAACTTTGCACTCGAGACTGGTGTGTGTATGGAGTGCCCTGCTGCAAACCCGCAAGAAACCACAGCGTTGCGGATAACCTTTGGCTGTGTGGCAGGGGTTGCCGTTTGCGTCATCTGGATTGTTCTTTCATGGGCTCCAGTCATGGGCACTACAAGCAACGCAATTTTCATGTCGTTCTTTGCCTGGCCCCTGCGCATGTTTCAGAAGACAGCGGGGATTGCGAAAAGTGCCCAGAAGATCCAAGCATCGAGCAAATCGATCCAGGCGTTCTTGTCAGACCCCAAAAATACTAAGATCTTCCAGCAGTATGTGAAAATCTTTATCGGATATGTACAAGTACTCGGCAGTTTCATTGCCTTCAAGGTCAAATGGCCCTCCTTTCTGGGAAGCAGTATTTCGTGGGTCAAGAACGTGTCTGATATGGTCAAATTCGATGTCATGGAAATTCCGAGATTGGCTTGCGTCTGGGCCTCTGTAAGCTACGCCGACAAATTTTACTTCACCATGGGAATGCCACTGGTAGTCTGCTGCATGCTTGCAATCCCTGTCTTGGTCCTTGGTCTTCGCCAAAGGTACAGTGATTTTCAGACAAATCGAAAACGTCAAGGAGAACAAAGTCAAGACCTTGAGAGGCAGGACGGCGATCATTCGAACTCTTTACCGTGCTTGCACTGGATGGAGTATGGCGATTCTGAGCCAACGACAGGCGGGAAAATCACGAACCCGGAACTTGCACAGGCTCTGAGGTCAAAACAACTAAAGTTCACGCATGCCGAATTGCAACGATTTGGCATGTCTCGCCTGTCAAATGATGCATACATCGAAGTAGATGGCCAGTACTTCAAACCAACTGCCCCTGCAAATTGGCAGCAACGCCTCGAAAAAACCATCGATGTTTACTGCAACCTCACAATGTTTTTTGTATTTCTCATATACCCAGGCAGCTCCCTTGCTGTGCTGCAAACTTTTATTTGCAAAAAAGTTTATCTTACGACGTATGTGACAAGCAACATTCAAGGAAGCGAGTGCCCATGGGGCGGCATTAATTTGGAGCTGTCCCGTCTTGAAACATGGACGCCCCTTGCCTGGATTGCCTTTGGGTTCGTCTTTGTTTATCCGCTTGGGGTGCCTCTGCTGATGTGGCTTGTGATGAGGCAACAAAGGGTACATATTCTGGCACAGCAGAAAATTGGTGGTGCGCTCTTGACATCAATGATTACAGAGTATCAGAGGACAACTACTGACGCTTCATCAACACGACTCGCAACGATGCTTGGCCTTCCACCAGATTTCAAATCCAAGGCGACGCTAAACCAGGCTGATAATGGCGACAGGCACCGTATCTCATGTGGTGCATCACAAGCATCACAGGATGGCCATTCTATCTCGCTGCCCCATCAAATTGACGGCATAGAATTGGTTGTCAGCGCGCCTGATGAAGATGATGGTGGAGAATTTCAACGCCGTGTGGCAGCAGTGTACTTACAGGTGTTCCCCGATCATTCAGAATGTGCATCCAGACCAGACTGCTGTCGAGGTCACAAGCTCCCCTCCATGTCGTCACAAATCCTCAAGGAACTCAACTTCCCTGTTGATATATCCGTTCTCACCTTGGAGGCCAAGAAGTGGTTTACTGCCATTGATACTGACGGTGGCGGGTTTCTCAGCAAAAATGAGGTGAAAACAGAGTTTCTGAGACTTGGAATCCCAGAAAACGAAGTGGAACATGTCATGAAATACGCACTCGTCAGTGAGTGCGATACCACACCAGGCGTGCAGCAGATATTTTGTGCTAGATTGCGTTGGGTGCAGAAAGCTTCTTCATCATCGCAGAAGGAAGATTTCAAGGCAGAGCTTGATTGCTCTCACTTCATTGAAGTTATCCAGTACGTCCTGAGCAATTCACTCAATTGCTTTTCTGCTGCCGATGTGTGCACATTACACTATCTTTTCAAAAAATACGACACGGACGAGGGTGGTAGCCTGGATCTGGATGAATTCACGAATCTTTGCTTGGATTTAGTTGAAACTTGCTTTGTCTTTAATGGCCCACAGGGTATCGATACACTCAGTCTGAAACAACTGGATGCACTCCGAAGGCATCAGTGGGCCTCACGGGCGGTTGAGGAGCCTAAAGATGCCGAGTTCTTGCACGACACGACAGAAGATGCCCTAAATGATAAGAAGGCAAACATACAGGAAGGCGAAGATTCAACTGAATCGACGACAGTCGTTCCAAGATATACTTTGACAGCAGGACACAAAGAAACACTGAAATCTATAAGCGATGCATTGCAGGAAGTTTGCCAGAATTTCTGTAAGGCTGCAGACTTGTGTCAGGAGGACGAAAATGACATCCTTGAAATGACGCAAGGACTCTCTAACGAAGACTCCGACCATGACGACTTGAGCCACACGCGTATTGACACTATTGTGGCCGTGTGCGCCAAGATCAAGGCGAGAATCAAGCACCATATTGTTGCGCAACATTTGCGTGAGTTGAAAAACAAAGCAGAAATCCCATTAGCGTATCGCCGATCAGAGATATTGATGGAAATTAATGCGCAAGAGAAGCAGCTTCGAAATATGTTTAAAGACCAGATTTTGGAAATTGCCTTCCGGTGTGTCCATGTCTGCGTCTGCGTCTGCGTCTGCGTCTGCGTCTGCGTCTGCGTCTGCGTCTGTGTCTGCATTGGCGTCTGCGTCTGTGTATGTATGTTTAGTTTAGCTCTGCAGTGCGTCTATGTGTGTGCATTTGTGAGCGTGTGCATATCTGAAAACTGCAAGCCAACACAAGCTGAGATGAATGTATACATGTATAATATATATATTTAGGCTGCGTAAGGAAGGCGTCATTGTGGAACCCTCGTTGGAATGGTAACCATTCCCAATCCTTACACGATTTATCTCGACTTGATGTGCCTGTAAATAACTCACCCTGTGATATTTATATATCAAACATATTTGATATGAATATGTATACATACATACATACATAGATAGATATATAGATAGACAGATAGATATACATATATATATATATACATAAATATGTATGTGTATATGTATTCTGTGAAATTCGTATTAGATAAAGGAGAATTGGACTCAGCAACACTGGTAGCTCGCCTAGCATCATACACACACACACACACACACACACA
>Ga0105055_10009096_pt1 | contig 12773 bp, 23 predicted proteins | sample BON03_FD_78090 | JGI IMG/M metagenome (GOLD analysis project Ga0105055, IMG submission 78090) | Freshwater microbial communities from Lake Bonney liftoff mats and glacier meltwater in Antarctica - BON-03 | ecosystem: Environmental > Aquatic > Freshwater > Ice > Glacier meltwater | place: Lake...
AGATTGGGCTGGGCATTCAGGCCGAAGGCAATCCCGGTCGACTGGAACAGGGCCAGGACCACGGTCAGATAGCGGGTGTACTGGTTCAGCTGCTTGCGGCCACTCTCCCCGCCTTCCTTCTTCAGCTTCTCCCACGGCGGATAGACCGCGCCCATCAGCTGGACGATGATCGAGGCCGAAATATAGGGCATCACGTTCAGGGCGAAGACGGCGAACCGTTCAACGGCACCGCCCGAGAACATATTGACCATGTCCAGCACGCCACGCTGGCTGTCCGGATTCTGGAAGAAGGCCAGGAAGGCCTCGGAGTTGATCCCCGGGACCGGCACATAGGTGCCGATGCGATAGATCAGCAGAGCCATGATCGTGAACAGCAAACGTTTGTGCAGCTCGGTCGCCTTGGCGAACGAGCCCATGTTCATGTTTGCTGCGAGTTGTTCGGCGGCCGAAGCCATATGTCGTCACCCCGACTTGTCAGAACGTGGCGCATCGGACCTGAATCCGGCGTCTGCGTCCAGATAGGCGAAGGGCGCCCGCTTAGCGAGGGCGCCCTCCAGGCTTATTTTGCGCTGCGTGCTGCAGTGCGGGTCGTGCGAGCCGAAATCTTGTTGGCGTCGCCGCGCGGTGCCTTGGCCGGCGGAGCCTTGCCCTTGGCCGCATTGCGCTTCTCGATTCGCGCAGCAGCCTTGGCTTCCGCAGCGATACGTTCCTGCACGATGGTGCCGCCGGCGGCCTCGACGGCCTTGACCGCGCCGGCCGAGGCCGACCACACCACCAGGCTCAACTTGCCCTTGATCTCGCCGGTGCCCAGCAGTCGGACCCCGTCCTTGACGCGACGAATCACACCGGCAGCGACCAGCGCCTCACCGTTGATCTCGCCCTTGATGTCCAGCTTCTTGGCGTCGATGGCGTCCTGCAGACGCCACAGGTTCACCTCGGCCAGCTTCAGCGCATTGGCGTTGTTGAAGCCGCGCTTGGGCATCCGCATATACAGCGGCATCTGACCGCCCTCGAAGCCGCCGATGGCGACACCTGAACGCGACTTCTGGCCCTTGACGCCGCGACCGGCGGTCTTGCCCTTGCCCGAACCCGGGCCACGGCCAACGCGCATACGCTTCTTGTGAGCGCCCTCGTTGTCGCGAATTTCGTTCAGTTTCATATGCCTAATCCTTTCGGGTGCTAGCGCCTGACGCGGGGGTCAGACTCGGCTTGATAGTCCAAATGGTCGAGAGATGAGGGACGAGGGACGAAAGAGGAGACCAGTGACCTCGACCCTCGACCCTCATCCCTCGACCCTCAGAAACTCACTTCTCGACGATCTCGGTCAGATGGGCGACCTTGGCGATCATCCCGCGAACCGAGGGGGTGTCTTCCAGCGTGGACTCACGGCCCATGCGGTTGAGGCCCAGGCCCGACAGGGTGGCGCGCTGGTCCGACTTGCGGCGGATCGGGCTGCCGGTCTGACGCACGGTGACGGTGGTCTTGGATTCAGTCTTGGCCATGGTCAGGCTTCCTGGGCTTCAGGCGCCGCTTCCGGAGCCGAGGCACCGTCGTTGCGGCGACCCATCAGATCGGCGACCTTCTTGCCGCGCTTCGAAGCCACCTGGCGGGGCGACGACTGGACTTTCAGAGCCTCGAACGTGGCGCGGATCATGTTGTAGGGGTTCGAGGAACCGGTCGACTTGCCGACGACGTCCTGGACGCCGAGGGTTTCGAGCACGGCGCGCATCGGACCACCGGCGATGACGCCCGTTCCGGGAGGAGCGGCACGCATCATGATCTTGCCGGCGCCCCAACGGCCGTTGCCGTCGTGGTGCAGGGTGCGGTTCTCACGCAGCGGCACACGGATCATGGTCTTCTTGGCTTCTTCGGTCGCCTTGCGGATGGCTTCCGGCACTTCGCGAGCCTTGCCGTGACCGAAGCCGACGCGGCCCTTGCCGTCGCCAACGACCATCAGGGCCGCGAACGAGAACCGGCGGCCGCCTTTGACGGTGGCGGCGACGCGGTTGATGTGGACCAGCTTCTCGACGATGTCCGAATCCGGACCGTCAGCCTGGGGAGCGTTGCGGTTGTCACGACGATTGCGATCGTTGCCGCCGCCGCCACGTTGGGGTGTTTGCGCCATCGGTGCGGTTCCCTAGAAATTCAGGCCGGCTTCACGCGCGGCTTCCGCCAGCGCCTTCACCCGACCGTGATAGATATAGCCGCCGCGATCGAACACGACGTCCGTGACGCCCTTTTCGATCGCACGTTCGGCGACCAGCTTGCCGATCATCGCAGCAGCGGCGACGTCCGAACCCTTGGCCTTCTTGCCCTTCTCGCCTTCCAGCGAGGAGGCCGAAGCGACCGTGACGCCGTTGAGGTCGTCGATGATCTGGGCCGAAATGTTCTTGTCCGAACGGTGCACCGACAGACGCAGACGTCCGCTGGATACAGCCTTCAGGCGGCGGCGAGTGCGCTCGGTACGGCGCTGGGCTTGTTGTCGAAGAGAGAGAGCCATGACCTACTTCTTCTTGCCTTCCTTGCGCCGGACCTTTTCGCCCGTGTAGCGAACACCCTTGCCCTTGTAGGGCTCCGGCGGACGCAGCTTGCGGATGACGGCGGCGATCTGACCGACCGCCTGTTTGTCGGCGCCCGAGATCTTGATTTCCGTCTGCTTGGGCACTGCGAAGGTGACGCCGGCAGGCGGTTTGATGTCGACTTCGTGCGAGAAACCGAGTTGCAGCGACAGGGCATCACCCTTCATCGCGGCGCGATAACCCACGCCCACCAGGTCCAGGCTCTTCTCAAAGCCGGTGGTGACGCCGACAACCATGTTGTCGACCAGGGTACGCGACAGGCCCCACATGGCCCGCGAACGCTGAGTGTCCTCGCGGATGTTCAGGTTCAGGCCATCGTCGCCTTGCGTGACTTCGATCTCGTCAGCGACGGTCCAGGAGCGTTCGCCCTTGGGACCCTTCACCGAAACGGTCTGGCCGTCGAGTGTGACAGTCACGCCCTTCGGCACTTCAACGGTACGTTTTCCGATACGGGACATCTTAATAGACCCTGCAGAGGACTTCGCCGCCCACCTTGGCTTCGCGAGCCGCGGTGTCCGACATGACGCCCTTGGACGTGGAGAGAATCGAGATGCCGAGGCCGTTCTTGATCGGCTTCAGGTCAGAGATCGCGGAATAGACGCGACGGCCCGGCTTGGACACGCGGGCGATCTCGGCGATGACCGGTTGGCCGTCGAAATATTTGAGCTCGATCTCGAACTGCGGGAATTCGCCGGGGTTCTGAACCAGCGCATAGCCGCGGATGTAGCCTTCGTCCTGCAGCACGTCGAGGACGCGCTGACGCAGGCGGGACGCCGGAGTGAGCACATTGGAACGTTTGCGCATATGCGCGTTCCGGATGCGAGCGATCATGTCGCTCAGGGGATCGTTGATCATCATGTCTGTCGCTCCCCTTACCAGCTGGACTTGGTCAGACCCGGGATCTGACCCAGGTTGCCGAGTTCGCGCAGGGCGATCCGGCTCATCTTGAGCTTGCGATAGAAGGCCCGCGGACGGCCCGTCACTTCGCAGCGGTTACGAATCCGGTTGGCGGCCGAGTTACGCGGCAGCTTGGCCAGTTTGAGGCGCGCTTCGAAACGCTCCTCAAGCGGCAGGGATTCATCGTTGGCGGTCGCCTTCAGGGCTGCCCGCTTGTCGGCGTATTTCGCGACGAGGGCCTTGACCATCTCGTTGCGGTTTACGGCGCTTTTCTTAGCCATGGTTTCTTTCCCTTCCCGCTCAGTTCGTCACGAACGGGAACTTGAACTCGGTCAGAAGCGCGCGCGCCTCGTCGTCGGTCTTGGCCGTGGTGCAGACGATGATGTCCATGCCCCACATCTGGTCGATCTGGTCGTAGTTGATCTCCGGGAACACGATATGTTCCTTGAGGCCCATGGCATAGTTGCCGCGACCGTCGAACGAGGTCGGCTTCAGGCCACGGAAATCCTTCACGCGCGGCAGCGCGATCGTGATCAGGCGGTCCAGAAACTCGTACATCTGGTCGCCGCGCAGCGTCACCTTGCCGCCGATGACCATACCTTCGCGCAGCTTGAAGCCGGCGATGGAGTTACGGGCCTTGGTGGCAACGGGCTTCTGACCGGCGATGGCGGCAAGATCCTTGAGGGCGGAAGTCGCCTTCTTGGAGTCCGCCACGGCTTCACCGATGCCCATATTGAGGACGATCTTGTCCAGCCGGGGCATCTGCATCGGGTTTGTGTAACCGAATTTTTCGGTCAGCACGCCCTTGATGCGCTTGTTGTAATCGCCCTTGAGGCGCGGGGTGTATTTGATCTCGCCCATTAGATGACGTCTCCCGTCGTCTTGGCGAAGCGGACCTTCTTGTCACCTTCCATGCGGAAGCCAACGCGGGCCGCCTTGCCGTTGGCGTCGGCGATCGCGACGTTCGACAGGTGAAGCGACGCTTCCTTGTTCTTGATGCCGCCCTGGGGGTCGGCCTGTGTCGGGCGGGTGTGGCGCTGGACCATATTGATCCCCTGCACCATGACGCGGTTCGTGGTCGGCAGGACCTTGGTCACCTTGCCGGTGCGGCCCTTGTCCTTGCCCGTGAGCACCACGACGTTGTCGCCGGTTTTGATCTTGGCGGCCATGACTACAGGACCTCCGGAGCCAGAGAGATGATCTTCATGTGGTTCTTGGCGCGCAGTTCACGGGGAACCGGGCCGAAGATCCGCGTGCCGACCGGCTCGTTCTGCTTGTTGACGATGACGGCGGCCGACTTGTCGAAGCGAATGACAGAGCCGTCCTTGCGCATGATGTCCTTGGCGGTGCGCACGACGATGGCGCGAACGACGTCGCCCTTCTTCACGCGGCCGCGAGGAATAGCTTCCTTCACCGAAGCGACAATCGTGTCGCCCACCGAGGCGTAGCGGCGCTTGGAGCCGCCCAACACCTTGATGCACATGACCCGGCGAGCACCCGAATTATCGGCTACCTCCAGGTTAGTTTGCATCTGGATCATGGGATCCGATCCTTCTGGTTACGAGGCTGAGGCCGAGGAGTCCGACAGGACTTCCCAGCGCTTCAGCTTGGACTTGGGGGCGCACTCAATGATGCGGGCCTGATCACCCACCTTGAGGGTGTTGGCTTCGTCGTGAGCGTGATATTTCTTGGACAGGCGCACGATCTTTTTCATGACCGGGTGCAGCAGTGTGCGTTGGACGACAACGACGACAGTCTTGTCGCCCTTGTCGGAGACGACCACGCCTTCGAGAACTCGTTTCGGCATCTTCGTTTCCTTAAACCGCTGCGCGATTTGCACGCAGGAGCGTGGAAATGCGGGCGATGTCCTTGCGCACTTCCGAGACCCGATGGGTCTTTTCCATCTGGCCGGTGGCGGCCTGGAAGCGCAGGTTGAACTGTTCCTTCTTGAGCTTCAGCAGCTCGTCGGACAGCTGGTCGGGCGTCTGGGCCCGCAGGTCAGCGATCTTGGTCATGCGCCTGCGTGCTCCACATGGGCGACACCGGCGTCGAGGCGGGTGACCACCTTCGTACGAACCGGCAGCTGGGCGGCACCGAGACGCAGGGCCTCGCGGGCGATGTCGTCCGGCACGCCGTCGATTTCAAACAGGATCCGGCCCGGGTGGCAGCGTGCCGCCCAGTGATCCACGGCGCCCTTGCCCTTGCCCATGCGGACTTCGGCCGGCTTGCCGGTGACGGGCAGGTCGGGGAACACACGGATCCATACGCGGCCCTGACGCTTCATCTGGCGGGTGATCGCGCGGCGGGCCGCCTCGATCTGACGAGCAGTGATGCGTTCCGGCTCCACCGTCTTCAGCCCATAGGACCCGAAGTTAAGCGAGAAACCGCCCTTGGCAGCGCCGTGGATACGGCCCTTGAAGGCCTTGCGGTACTTGGTTTTCTTAGGCTGCAGCATGTTCCTTAGCCCTCACGACCACGACGGGGACCGCGGTCACCGCGCGGACCGCCGCGTTCGCGGCCTTCGTTGGACGACGGACCCGCGGCTTCCAGAGCCCAGCGCTTGTCCTGCGCCATCGGGTCGTGCTCCAGCACCTCGCCCTTGAAGACCCACACCTTCACACCGATGATGCCGTAGGTCGTCTTGGCCTGGATGAAGCCGTAGTCGATGTCAGCGCGCAGGGTGTGCAGCGGCACACGGCCTTCGCGATACCATTCCATCCGCGCGATTTCCGCGCCGCCGAGGCGGCCCGACACGTTGATGCGGACGCCCTTGGCACCCAGACGCATGGCCGACTGCATCGAACGCTTCATGGCGCGGCGGAAGGCGATCCGGCGTTCCAGCTGCTGCGCGATGTTCTCGGCGATCAGCTGGGCGTCGGTCTCGGGCTTGCGCACTTCGACGATGTTCAGGTGAACTTCACCCTCGGTACGCGCCGAGATGTCTTTGCGTAGCTTCTCGATGTCAGCGCCCTTCTTGCCGATCACGACACCCGGACGGGCAGCGTAGATCGTCACGCGGCATTTCTTGTGCGGACGCTCGATGATGATGCGCGACACGCCAGCGGCGTTCAGGCGTTCTTTCAGCCACGTACGCAGCTTGATGTCCTGATGCAGCAATTTGGCGTATTCGGCGCCGCGGGCGAACCAGCGGCTGTCCCAGGTACGGTTGACGCCGAGGCGCAGACCGATCGGATTGACTTTCTGACCCATCAGGCGGCCTCACCAGCTTCGCGGACCACGATGGTGATCTCCGCGAAAGGTTTCAGGATGCGCGACGAACGGCCACGAGCACGGCTCGCGAAACGCTTCATCACCAAGTTCTTGCCCACGAAGGCCTCGGCGACTACCAGGTTGTCGATGTCGAGGTTGTGGTTGTTCTCGGCGTTCGACACGGCCGAATACAGCACCTTGCGGACGTCGGTAGCGATGCGCTTGCGGCTGAATTCCAGCTCGTTAAGCGCCTTCTGCACCGGCAGGCCGCGGATCGACTGGGCCACAAGGTTCAGCTTCTGAGGGCTGATCCGGACGTTTACCAGCTTGGCGCGTGCTTCGGTCGGAGCGACCCGACGGGGGTTTTTTTTCTGGGCCATCAGTTACTTCCTTTTGGCCTTCTTGTCCGCCGCGTGGCCCGGAAAGTTCCGGGTCGGGGCGAACTCGCCTAGCTTCATGCCGACCATTTCTTCAGAGACCGACACCGGCACATGCTTGAGGCCGTTGTGGACGCCGAAGGTCAGGCCGACGAACTGCGGCAGGATGGTGGAGCGGCGTGACCACGTCTTGATCACGTCCTTGCGGCCCGACGTCGAAACGGCGTCGGCCTTCTTGAGCAGATACCCGTCGACAAACGGGCCTTTCCAGGAGGAGCGGGCCATCTTTAGCGAGCCTTCTTAACGTGGCGGGTACGGATGATGTATTTGTCCGTCGCCTTGTTCTTGCGAGTGCGGGTGCCCTTGGTATCCTTGCCCCACGGCGTAACCGGGGTCCGACCACCAGATGTTCGGCCTTCACCACCACCGTGCGGGTGGTCGATCGGGTTCATGGCGACGCCGCGAACGTGCGGACGCCAGCCCATGTGACGGACGCGGCCGGCCTTGCCGAGGTTCTGGTTCATGTGGTCGGGGTTCGAAACCGCGCCCACCGTGGCCATGCAGCCGTCCAGAACCATGCGAAGCTCGCCCGAGCCGAGACGGATCTGGGCGTAGCCCTGGTCGCGGCCGACCAGCTGGGCATAGGCACCGGCCGAGCGGGCCAGCTGGGCGCCCTTGCCCGGCTTCATTTCGATGTTGTGGATGATCGTGCCGACCGGCACCGAGCGCAGCGGCATCGCATTGCCCGGCTTCACATCGACCTTTTCACCGGCCGCGACCGAGTCGCCCGCCTTGAGGCGTTGCGGCGCGATGATGTAGGCCTTTTCGCCGTCCTCATAGACGATGAGGGCAATGAAGGCGGTCCGGTTCGGATCGTATTCCAGACGCTCGACCGTCGCCGTGGCGAACTTGCGGCGCTTGAAGTCGATCTTGCGGTACAGGGTCTTGGCACCGCCGCCGCGGAAGCGGACGGCGATACGACCACCGGCGCCGCGACCGCCCGACTTGGTCAGGCCTTCGGTCAGCGACTTTTCCGGACGCCCCTTGTGGAGCTCCGAACGATCGATCAGCACCAGGGCGCGACGGCCCGGCGATGTCGGATTGTAGGTTTTCAAGGCCATCTGATCAGAGCCCCGTGGTGACGTCGATCGACTGGCCTTCAGCCAGCGTCACGATCGCTTTTTTTATGTCGACCCGACGACCCATGATGCCGCGGAAGCGCTTGGTCTTGCCCTTTTGCACCAGGGTGTTGACCTTCAGGACGTTGACCTTGAACAGGCTTTCGACCGCCGCTGCGATCTCGTCCTTAGTCGAGGTTCCGGCAACGCGGAAGACGACCTTGTTCTGCTCCGACAGGATCGTGGCCTTTTCCGTGATGATCGGAGCCAGGATGGTGTCGTAGTGTTTTGCGGTGGGGTTGGCGCCAGCCATTACGCGGCCTCCTTCTTCGTCTTGGCAGCCGGTTTGGCGGCCTGGGCGGCCTCGGCTTCACGACGCGACGGGGTGTAGTCCTTGTAGGTGGCCTCGATGGCTTCAACAGCCGCCTTGGTCAGCACCAGCTTGTCGGCCCGCAGGATGTCATAGACGTTCAGACCGGCATTCGGCAGCACATTGACCATCGGGATGTTGCGGGCGGCGAGGCCGAAATTCGTGTCGACCTCCGGGCCGGCGATGATCAGCGTGCGGGTCCAGCCAAGCTTGCCGAGGGTTTCGCGCAGACCGGCGGTCTTGGCGTCCTTCAGGCTCAGGCTGTCAACGACGACCAGATCACCGGCGACGACCTTGGCCGACAGCGCGTGACGCAGGGCCAGGGCACGAACCTTCTTCGGCAGCGAGAAGCCGTGGTCACGAACGACCGGGCCGAAGGCGCGCGAACCACCGACGAACTGCGGGGCACGACGCGAACCGTGACGAGCGCCGCCGGTTCCCTTCTGCTTGTACATCTTCTTGCCGGTGCGAGAGTTCTCGTTCCGGGTCTGGACCTTGTGCGTGCCGGCGCGGCGTTTGGCCAGCTGCCAGTTGACGTAGCGGGCCAAGATGTCGCCGCGAATGTCAGTGATGCCGAAAACGGCGTCCGACATATCGACGTCACCGGCGGCCTTGCCGTCGAGTTTGATAACCGGGAGTTTCATTACGCTTCACCGCCTTCGGTGGTCTCGACGGCCGGGGCTTCCTCGACCGGCGTTTCAGCCGGTTGAGCCGCAGCAGCCGAACCGCCCTTGGACTTAACGCCGCCGGGGAACGGGGCGTCGGCCGGACGGGCCTTCTTGATAGCATCGCGAACCTTGACCCAGGTACCTTCATGACCTGGGACAGCGCCCTTGATCAGCAGCAGGCCACGCTCAACGTCGACGCGGAATACGGTCAGGTTCTGGGTGGTGACGACTTCCGTGCCGTAGTGGCCGGCCATCTTCTTGCCCTTGAAGGTCTTGCCGGGGTCCTGACGCTGGCCGGTCGAACCGTGCGAACGGTGCGAGACCGAGACGCCGTGCGACGCCCGCAGACCGCCGAAATTCCAGCGCTTCATGGCACCGGCGAAACCCTTGCCGATGGTCTCGGCCTGGACGTCAACCATCTGGCCCGGGACGAAATGGTCGGCCGAGAACTCAGAGCCCACATCCATCATGGCATCCGCAGCGATACGGAATTCGGTGACATAGGCCTTGGGTTCCACTTCCAGCTTGGCGAAAGATTCGCGCTGAGCCTTGTTGGTATTCTTGGCCTTTTTGGAGCCAGCGCCCAGCTGCAGGGCGACGTAGCCATCCCGCTCCTGGGTCCGCTGACCCACGACCTGACAGCCATCCAGCTGCAAGATCGTGACTGGAACATGCGCGCCGTCTTCAGCGAAGACGCGAGTCATACCCAGTTTCTTGGCGATCACGCCCGTGCGCATCGGATCCCGCCTCTTTCTTGTTAAATCTTGATCTCGACGTCCACGCCGGCGGACAGGTCGAGCTTCATGAGCGCGTCCACAGTCTGCGGGGTGGGGTCGACGATATCGAGGACACGCTTGTGCGTGCGGATTTCAAACTGCTCGCGCGACTTCTTGTCGACGTGCGGCGAGCGGTTCACGGTGAACTTTTCGATCAGGGTCGGCAGCGGGATCGGACCACGGACGGTCGCGCCCGTGCGCTTGGCGGTGTTGACGATCTCGCGCGTCGAAAAGTCGAGGACGCGGTGATCGAAGGCCTTGAGCCTGATGCGGATGCTTTGATCCATATCGGTCGTATTTCCCAAGCAGGCGAACCTGCGTCCCTGTGAACCATTTCAAAGACCGGAGCCTTCAGACCGCGAGGGTCTTCAGAGTACGCACGTCCGCAAAAACGATCGGCCCACGCAGCGAACCGCGAAGGCCGTTAAAGTCCTGGGTCACTGCAAAGAACAGGGTCTCAGGTCGTTCCTGCGAACCGCGTCTGCATCCCGAAAACGAGTGAGATGCACAGCCGGTCCAACAAGAGTTGGCGCTTATGACGATTGAGTCCCGCTTCGTCAAGCGGCGAAACGGTGTCAGAGCCTAACTTCCGACGAGACTGAAGCGCCCACCGGGCCCATCCCAACGCAGGCGCTCGTCAGGGCAGGGCTCGTCATAATCGCAGGACGGATTGACCAGCACCGTGGCAGGCGTGGTCCTTATGTCTATCGAAGGATAGCGGTTCGAAGCAGAGGTGTAGGCCAACTCCAGTTCCCCGTTCCCTGTCGTGACCCAGAGTTCAAAACTGGGCGAGCCCATAGTCTCGGCCTCGCATACAGGCGGGATACCGATCCAGTCCCGCTGGCCGTCGCCATTGATGTCCGGCACGCTGCGGAACTCGGGCCTCAGGGCGACGAAGCCGTCATCGCTTTCGTCCCGGCAGGTCAGCCGCCCACCGAACCAGACCTGCGACAACTCGTTCGGCAGGCTGTCCGGGGTGTCGGCACGGGTCGCGTCGGTGGGATCGAACCCTCCGCCCTGCAGACGGGTCAGGCCATTGGAGGCGGGCCGTTCGACCAGCCGGCCCAGCGTCGGGTCCCAGGCCCAGGCATAGAGGCACTCTGGCTGTTCCGGCCGGCAGTTCAGGCGGTGAACCATGGCCTCCACCCGGGCTTCACCACCGCGTTCGGCCACCTCGAATTCCAGTGCCTGATTGTCAAAGGCACGCACGAATCCGGTATCGCCACCGCTCACATACAGAATCTGCGCGCATCCGCCGGTACCGCAGAAGGCTGACAGCCCGGCTACCCTGAAATCCACGATCCAGTCCGCCCGGCCGTCTCGCGACACATCCACGGGTCTCAGCATCCCCTCGGGAACCTCGGTCACCAGCGGGGGGCGGTTCGTCGGGTCGTCACGGTCGAAGGCGTCGCCGTTGATTGCGTTCAGGGCCATCCACACCAGCCCTTCAGGAGGGCTCGGTACCTGCGCCGCCACCGGTCCCGCGATCAGGATCGCAGCCAGGCCCGTGATCAGAAGTCCATGGATTTTTTGAGTCATCTCGACCTCCCGGGCCAGAGAATAGACCAGCGCCAACGGTTCTGACCTGTCCAATCCTGATTCCAGCGGCAGGCCACAACTGTGCAACAGGCGTGAAAAAGGCCCGGAGGGTTCCACGCTCCCGGGCCTTCTCACTCGCGGCGGCTGCGGGAGGATCAACTGCCGATACGAATGTCTCCGCCGCCGGCGACGGAGCGGCTGACCGAGCCAGTGGCCCGGGCGATGCTCACGTCACCGCCGCCCCTGATCGAGACGTCGACATCGACGGCCTCACCACCGAAGGCGATGTCGCCCGAGCCGGCGATGCTGATGCTGACAGTGGGCGAGGTTCCGGCGCGCACATCGACGTCACCCGAACCAGCGATCGAGACGTCCATCGGTCCCTCCAGTCGCGCCACGGTGACGTCGCCCGACCCGGCGATCGAGACATCGAGGTCGCGCGTCGATCCGGCCGCGACCGACCCCGACCCGGTGATGGAGACTTCCAGCGCCGATGAGGTTCCGGCGCGGATATCGCCCGACCCTGTGATGCTCAGCGAGATCGCGCCCTCCGTATTGGCGACGTTCCAAAGGCCGCAGCCGCTGTTGCCCAGGTCGACCGAGGTCGCGCCCCGTCCCACCGAGCCGAACACGGCACCGGATGCGCCGACATTCACCGTCCGCGGGGTCCGGACAACGATCAGCGGCGCATCGGACAGATTGATCCGCCCGAGGCTGCGCACCTCGACCGAGGCACCGTCACCGGGCCGCTGGGCGGTCCCGGGTCCCGAGCGGCAGTTGCGGATGCCGTCACCGCGATTGAACAGGCCAGGGCGGGCCAGGCCGCCGTCGATACGGACCTCATTGCCGACGCGCGACACCCGGATGGCCGGCAGGCCCGACGCGCCCTGCTCCACCTCGACGGCCACATCCGTGCGGTCCTCGACGACCACGACGACCCGGGCCACGGCATGGCGGATTTCGACCTCGGGTCCCGATTTGGCCAGGGCCGGCGCAGCCAGGGCGACGGTCGCAGCGACGATGACGCATGCAATAGCGGGTTTCATGACAGTGGGTCCCTCTCCGGAATAGACCCGGAAGGTGCGACCGCCCTGTCGCTGAGTCACTTTAAATCGAGGTCATGACCTCGTTGTAATCGTCTCCTTCCGGTGGCGAGGCGATGGGAGGAGACTAGGCCCGCAGGGAGCCGGCCCCGTCCTCAACCCCGACCTCGGGTTCGAAATCGCGCTCGAAGGTCGC
>Ga0105055_10009097_pt1 | contig 12771 bp, 11 predicted proteins | sample BON03_FD_78090 | JGI IMG/M metagenome (GOLD analysis project Ga0105055, IMG submission 78090) | Freshwater microbial communities from Lake Bonney liftoff mats and glacier meltwater in Antarctica - BON-03 | ecosystem: Environmental > Aquatic > Freshwater > Ice > Glacier meltwater | place: Lake...
CTCAATCCGGGCTACGAGTTTGATGACTCGTAGTTAGCCTTCTACTGTGTCCGACTCTTCTTCATCTGTTTGAGACCCATTGTCAATCAAGAACTCCACTTCCTGTGCCGTTAAGTTTGTCCACAACAAAGTCTATGTCCTAGTGCTATCAAGGAGTTTTGTCTGCTTGTAGCCTAGACGTTAACATGAACCGTGACTGAGTGGTCGATGCGCAGTGTGTCGCTTGCCTTCGCCCACCTTTATTGGCCACCGCCACGTCATGTTGGGCCAAACGCGTTTTGCTCAGACTTTAAAGTTTTTACACTCTTGACGTGGTTTTTCCTGACAATTTTGCGTTTCATCATCAAGTTCCCTTCCGTTTACTGACAACATTTGAAATGTCCAAATGTGTTCTATACATGCCTACTTTCAATGATTATGCATGGTGGAGAGCGACACACCACCCATCAATCACTGAATCATGAGAGAGTTCGTGATCGGACCACCTAGATGCCACGTACCTACCAGAGGAGTTCGTAAGCAGTTCGTGGTTTGAGAGACATTAGAATAGGCTTCTTTTCAGAGATCCAAGGATCTTTACGACAGAGAACGAAACTGCCGTTTGGGTTGTTTGAGAATATAGGTATTATTGAAAACTGACAGTGGGTATTACAAGGACAAGGGAGATAATTTATACACGCTGACAACCCCTGGGAATTCCCTTTGCTATTGCACCCCTCGGTCAGCTCTACCAGTCTCCGCCCTCGCCCATTCCAGGGGGCCTAGGAAGAGGTCTCAGTTACCAGTCTCACGTACTCGAACATAGAGACACGGGGGCGCGCGACAATGGCTTTTCGCGCGCCCACTGGAGCGGACCAGCGTCATGAGTAAATATGAGGGGACGGCTCTACAAATTTGGGAGTCATTGCACTCCCCTCATTTTCCCTCCCATATCAGGAGTCACCTCCCCTATTGGGAGTAATTACACTCCCCTCATTTTTCCGCATGTCTCTGGTCCGCTCCAGTGGGCGCGCGGACCCCAGAAACTGTCTCTGGACAGGCCCAAGTCTGTAGTAAGGTTGTGCAGGGCAGTAGTTTCATTTTGTGTTGTAGCTCTCCTTTGGTTCTTTTTTTTGTCCTGCCTCTGTTCTATTAGAGCTAGTACCAGTTTTTTTTTGTTGTTCACAATGTGAACAACTTCACATCCTCCGTGCTTTTTCTTTCTTGCTTTCTTTCTTGGCCTCTCTGGGACAGTCTCTTAGGTCCTAATTTTTAGTTCAATCTCTTGGGTCGAAAGTTTTAGTTGGGGTTTCCACACCCATGAAAGAAAGAATGACCGTGACACTATGATGCAAGACGAATCCTGAGTCACAAGTCCCGGGCCATCACAGTAAGTAGCTTGAGGATCCGCGCAAAACGTCATGCATTGTTGAAATCGTTGCGAGTTTCGAGAATCCGAACTGCCACCATCAGCGACCACCGTGAACCCATGGGTACTCCCGGGCACAACTTTCCAGGACTGTTTGTGCGCGGTTCCGAGTCCTGTCTTCAATACATCAAAAAACTCGACGTTATTGTGTGTGAGTCCATGTGCGTTGGGGAGCCCCTCGACGAAAACTTTGGAATCCGGGGAGGAACAACAACTGTGCCCGACGGATTTCAAGTTCTGAAAATCCGATCGCACCCCCCTTCTCGGTTCCCTTTTCTCCTACTGATGGAAAGCCTACCCGAGATCCAAGAGTTTTTCGTTTCATAACCGCCCTTTGCCCCTCTTGATGGCTGTCTTGTAATGCGTGTGTGTTTAAATATGCATATCTGTGTGTACTATGTCAGCGTTTGGACATGTATGTGTTGTACGTGTCATAATTTTGTATCTGTGCCTGTGTATTGGACAGGCCCAAGTATGTAGTAAGGGTCATCAGGGCAGTAGCATAGACCGTCCATGTCGGCCTTTTTTTTGTTTAATCAAGCTCTGGCATGTACGGAATCTGCTACCGCAGAGTATTCGACTACGTCTCAGTGTCTTAGTGCGCTACTGGGCCAGCCAGGGAGAGTGAAGTTTATCCGGCTAAAGCGCACCGTCGCCGCGCGCCCACTGGAGCGGACCAGAGTTTTGAGGATTGTTGGAATTGAGGATTCCCCTCGACAATTTCAACGCACATGAAGGAGTTCGAACAAAATTACGGAATTTGTAATCACAATGATCAAATTTGAAAGAAATTAACTAATCCGGGAAAAATGAAGGGATTTCTACAAATTGAAGAATTTGACCAAATTCAGGAATGTGACAAAATTGTCAAAAAACCAGGAATTTGAACAAAATTGCAAGAATTTGAACAAAATTCAGGACTTGGAATAAGATTGAGAAATTTGAAGAAAATTAAGAGATGTGACAAACTTTGAGAAATTAGAAAAAACTTGTGAAATTTGAAAAAGATTGAATGATTTGGAATGAAATGAGGAATTTCAAAAAATTGAAGACACGGGAAAAATTAAAACAAGGAATTTCAAGAAAATCGAAATAAAGAATTTCAAAAAAGATGAAGACAGGGAATTCGACTTGTGACATTCGCCACTAGAAAAACAAGAAATACGAAAATTGCAGACAGAAAACACATTGTCTCCCCTCTAAAACCGCAAGTTGAACACATGGAAAAAAAGATAGACTTGGGCGGGAACGGGGTATGACAGGATTCCAGAAAAAGTGAATTGCCAGATCGGTGTTGGTGGAAATGGTACATGTCAAGATTGTAGAAAGGTGAATTTCCAAATCTAATTGGATGGAAATAGAAGATGTCCGGATTCCAGAAAACGTGGATTTCTCAATCTGTTTGTGGGGAAATTGGACATGTCAGGAGTCCGGAAAAAGTGAATTGCCATATCTAATTTGGTGGAAATGGATCATGTCATGATATCAGAGTAAGTGAATTTTTAACTTGAAATCTGTGTGGATAGAAATGGAACATGTGCAGATTTCGGAAAAAGAGAATTACCATATCTGATTTGACGGAAATGGAACATGTCCTGATTTCAAAAAACGTGAATTTCCAAATCTGATTGGTGGGAAAGTGGAAATATGGAGTGTCCAGATTCCAGGAAAAGAGAATGTCCATATCTGATTCGATGGAAATCATGATGGGGCATACCTCATTTCAACAAAAGAAAATCGCCAAATCTGTTTGGGGAAATGGGGCATGTCTGCATCCCAGATAAAGTGAATTTCCAGATCTGATTTGATGGGAAATTGGACGTGTCCTGATTTCAGAAAAATTGAAATCGCAAATCTGTTTGGGGGGGAAAGAGGCATGCCAAGATTCCAAAACAAAAGAATTTCCAAAATTATTTGGCTGAAAATGGGGCATGCCGCATTCCAGGAAAAGTGAATATCCAAATCTGTCCGAGTGGAAATGGGGCATGCCCAGATCCCGGAAAAAGTGGATTTGCAAAACTGACTTGATGTAACTGGAGCATGTCCGGATTTCAGAAAAGGTGAATTTCCAAGACTGTTTGGGGGGGAAAGGGGAATGCGCAACTGAAACGCAGTGCAACAAATTGTACAAACGATACAGCCAAGTTAACAGGAGAAATCGTATTCGACCTGTGACCGCCGCATGTCGGACCGGAAAAACAATCAAAATGGCAACTTCAAAAAGACGAAAAAACACAAAATCGACTAATAACCATCGCAGTCGTCTCAATGGGGAAAAAAAGAATTGAGAGAAAAATCGCCAGATTCACCCCAAAAATCGAAAATCGACTGGTGACCGCCGCGCGTCGGACAGATGGAACTAAAAAATTGCAAACAGAAAATTGTGAAGTTGACAAATCATTGGAAATCGACTTGCGGCTGCCGCAAGTCGGAAAAGTGAAAGAAGACAATGGTGACGTGAGGCTGCAACTGCAAAGAAATACGGCATTCGACTGGCGGCGACCAATGAGGAAATTCACTTTTTCTCGCATCCAAACTTGGTCCATTTTGCTCCAAACAGATTTGGAAATTCGTCTTTTCTGGAATTCGGACATGGCCCATTTCCACTCACAAAGGTTTGCAAATCCACTTTTCCTGAAATCCAGACTTCAGGAAGAAATCCAGACTTCAGGAAAAGTGAATTTGCAAACCTGTGTGGGTGAAAATGGCCCATGTTTGCAAATCCACGTTTCCTTGGAAATGGGCCACATTTCCCATCGAATCCGATCTGGCCATTCACTTTTTCTGGAATCCGGACATGTCCCACGTGCACCCACACAGATTTGCAAATCCACCTTTGATTGGAATCCGGACATGTTCAATTTGCGTTTCCACCCACACAGATCTGCAATTCCACTTGTTCGGGCATCTGGACGTGTCCCATATCCGTCACGTCAGATTTGGAAATGGCAGTTGTCACATGACGAACTCCTTTTCATTGAAAAGGAACTGAAAAGGAAAAAAGATTTCTTTTCATTAATTCTTTCCAAATTCTTCTCCTTGAATTTTTTGAAATTTTAATCATTTTTTTCAAATTCCTCAAATTTTTTCAAACCTCTTAATCTTTTTAAATTTCATGATTTTTTCAACTTGCTTAGTTGTATTCTTTTCATTTTTCAAATTCTTTCATTTTTTTAACATTCCTTAATTTGTTCCAAACTCCTCAATGTTTTCAAATTCATTTATGATGTTTTTGAGCAGAGGGGAGTGTATTGACGTTTTCAAGAGGGGAGAAACCACCTCTTTCAATCTCCCCTACCTGTCCTCATGACTCTGGTCCAATCCAGTGGGCGCGCGGCAATTGCGCGCTAAAGCGCTCCATCGCCGCACGCGCCGACAGCCTCAGATGGAAAAAAAAAAGTATCAGCGCACCTATCACTCCCATACGACCCCTATCTGGTGACTCAGCGAAATTAACACAGTAGCAACTAGAGGCGGAGATAAAAGCCACTCTAGGTGAGGGGGGGGGAACTGGTACCGTGACTCGGAGGACTAGATCCCGTAAAAACAAAACATCTAAAAACCCCGAGGGAGAGAGACCCGCGCCAGAGAGGTCAAGGGCCCAAGTCCCTCCATGGCAAACCACGTACTACGCTTGATTCTGAAGCTGCTTAACCCCTCATTTTGACCTGGTGACTGGGATAATGACCTGGTCAAGGGGGCGGGGGTCAAGTAGCGGGTCGGGGGTCTGTTGCGTGGATAGGCAGGCACGAGGGTTCTTGCTTGTTGAAATATCGTCAACGCCTCCAAATGTGGGGTGAGAGGCACAGGCAGAGTGGCAGGATGGGTTTGGTGAGAATCGTGGCAGGGTTAGGTTGAGTAGATAAATCTGTCCAGAAGTGTTGAGGCTTGTGGTGTGAAAGTCAGGCAAGCGGAAAACAGCCGAGGTTTTCACAGAGAGCGAAAAAGTGTGGGAGTCGAATGAACGAAAGTCGGCAGAGAGTTCGGGAAAGAGTGTAAGGATCGTGGCACCAGCGGGGGAGGTTTGGTGTGCTTAACCGTGAGGGACTCTCGGGAGTCAATCTTTATCCAGCAGCGTTGTCACGGTCGTGTGTTGCCATCTCCTTTTGTGTTGTTATCTCCTCTTGCGGTAGCATCTCTTCGTGCGTAAGCATCAGACAAGTGGAGGGCTTTTTTTTTTGGATCATCACCTCGCCCCTAGCTTAAAAGGATCAATTGATAAGTGGTTTACCGATTGTGAAGGTTAAATAACGTGCACATGTTTTGTGTCTACGGCCATAGATGTTGACAGTGATCCCCTGGTCCAATCTTCGCTGGACTCCCGGGCCGTCGGGCCAAGAACTTGAATGAGTCGCAGTCGTTTCAAGCAAGATTCCAAACCTAGAACGTTAACGTGACCAGTATCAAGATTCTGGATTTCAAGTTGTCCGAGCGAAACGCAGTTTTGAAACGTGGATATTTTCGGAACGTCTCAAAAGAGCCACAAAGAGACCCAGGTTGAAAGTTTGGAACATTTGTCACAGTGTGACTTTTGTACGTTCAAGTTGTTTATGAGATTTTAGGTTTTACTAACAAATCTAGACAAAAACAGAAAGAAAGAAAACATACGTATCGTGTGACAAAACCAAGCAATGTTACGAAATTCAAAAATGTGAGTCGGCCGTTGTGACATTTCAAAATGTCATAAAATGTCAACAAACATCACCGTGACACCTTTTCAAATCTTTGGTACAAAACTAGGGTTACCTTAAACGTTTAGATTTCGCTCGGAACACCTCTCATATCACAATATGAAGGAACTTGAGTTGAAAGAAAGAAATCATGTCACTGACACACATAAGGATGCGTCGAGTCACTGGCCGGGCATGCCAGTGTAAAAGTTGAAGAATCAGTTAAGTCACAAAGAGGTACTACATGTCAGCCCAGAGTTTTGAATACATACCAGTACGAGCTCAAATCATCAAATATATACAATGACGGTATAATTAAGTCCTCCAAGTCCACCCTACAGTGGAATTGTCACAGTGAAATCATTCCATGAAAATCTTTGTTCTCAACTGTGGCCGCCTGCAGGAAAATGAAGGCGCCAAACAGCACGATTCGCTGCGCTGATACCCAAAGCTCTTTGCCTTGTTCAGACAGCATCCGAATCGCATACACGTACTGGTCAGCCTGCGCCAAAATATTGGTTGTATTGAGACCCATTGCTTGTATCTCGTTCTCTATGCGCAAAACTAGTTGTGGGTTGACTGCACTGGCAGAGTCAAGGAGAAAAGCCACCTGCGAGAGCGCCGCGATGAAATACTCGACATTCTGCTGCACAAGCAAAGTCAACACTGACACAACCTTCTCGCTCTGAAAGGTGAGCTCGATTGTCGTGAGACAGCCCCAAACAACAGCGCCAAGCAGTAGAGCCACGAGCAGCACCACCGACACACGCACCCTAATGTGGGTTTGATCAGAGTAGCCGCGACCAAAGCTGATGAGCGACAGTTTTTGCGCCGTGCGCAACACAGCAAGTGGCAACAACGTGAGAAGAATTACGAGACCGCTGACCCATCAGAGACATAATACTAATCATGACTGTGGGTATGAGACTGTATACAACAACATGATTTTGCACTAGATTCGAGTCATTCAAAAAATGTGAGTGTAATCACGTGAGAGTGGATAAGATAGACCGACGTAGGGGTTTTCACTGATGTAATTTAGCAAAAAGACAATTTTCATACCTACATGAAAATTGTTTATATTGGAACAACCCAACTATCAGTTTTGTTTCTTCAAAAGTTTCTGCATTCCAAAAGTGAGTTGCAGTATGTAGATTTTCACGCAGACAGTCGCTCAAACATGTCTTCACCATTTTCGTGTGATTTCTGGGTTCGATTTATAACCCCAACCCTGGGTATACAGTCGCAAATTCAACACGAGCTAAGAGAGATGTAGCACTTACCATTCGACGCAGGAAATTAGGATTTTTCAAATATGTATCCACTTTTACTTTACGATCATTTGGGTCTCATATATGGAAAATACTGGGTATACGCCCGAAAATCCAAAATGAGCTGAGAGAGTTGTAGCACTTGCTATTCGACGTAGAAAAGTGATGATTGCTTTTCAAATATGGATCCACTTTTCACAGGCCAACGTATAGGCGACAATATCACCCTTCATAATATTTTATCGTAGACAGTGTTTCTCAAACTCAGACAATTACATCCTGGAAAAGTTACAGGTGGCCCGGATGTATATCTAACACCTAAGACGGGACGCATACATTATTCCATCAGCGCTCAATGTCTACTGTACCTTGATATTGATAATCACCTAAGATCAAGAGAATATACGTATTCAAAAATATCTTTGTTAAAATGAGTGTAATTCATGGCAAATCATGCGTGACACCTGCACACGAATTGCCTGTCAATGAGAGAGATCGCCACGGGTTCTCTCATTAGTTCGAGAACTATACTCTAAGGAGATACGCCTCCAGGTTAGTGTGGATACATATATTTGATTGTTGTATCATAAACGACCTCTTTATAGAGTGAACAGGACTGCTATTGGCGCGCTCGTTTCTGTCAATTGTTACGCTTTTGTTTCAGGAGTTGTCCCAACACAACAAGATAATTTCAGGATTTATTGAGAGAGGTCCATCTCTCCAAAATGATTACCATCCCATAGTCGTGGATTTTTGAACTAAAATTGCGTAGTTGTTGGCGACAAATTGACAGGTCTTTTGGCGATACGTTTTCAGGGCTTACCATTCCATGAAAAATTTTTTCACGATGAAATTGCAAGACCAGTCAGGCATACACAAAGGGTTCGATTTGCGACCCGCAGGCATACTTTGTTGATTGTTGTGATCCAGACATGGAGTCGACTTTCTTTGCTGTCTCTCTCAGTTTTGCCTACCCAGCCGCTGAGGTAGGCCCTTAGGGACAGTTCTCCTCCACTTTGTTGTAAGAGGTAAGAAATGACGCGCACGGCGTGGTAGGGCCGGCACGCAGCGTCTCGCAAAACTTGTACTTGTGTGCAAGCTTACAGACCCTGGTCCTTCTTCCAACCTCCTGCGCGTCACTGTGTTTGCGCAGCAGCATGTTGACTAGGCAAACACTCTCTTCGGTGGCGTTTCACATTGCCTATCTCCAACACTCTCGCAGGCTACCAAGCAACAAAACGAGGAGGAGTGATGGGCGCGAGGGAAAAAAAAGGGTTGGTCTCGCGACAGTAGCGCGGGGGGCTTCAAACGAGACGAAAGTAGAAGCGCCAAGAAGCTGGTTGATACGCAGCAAGACTGCTGCCCGGGACTGCCGAACGCAGACAGCTGCCCTCGCACTGGTGCGACCTCTTCTTCGCTCTCCAGCCTGCGCTCTCCAGCCTGCGCTCTTCCCCTGGGATCCAGGGTCGCTGATGTCCACGCCACACACATATTTCGGTTTGCAAAATGTGTGCACACTTTTGGCAGGGAGCAGCCGCACATATGCTTCAAAACGTGCCGAGGTCGGAGCTCCTCCTTCCAGCTTGAGAGTGGCTACGATAGACACATCTTTGCCAAAAAACAGCCTGGAAAATTCTGTTAGCCTCTGTACCTCCTTCCATGTCCGCTTTTAGACGATCGATGCATGTCTACGACCTGAATGATAAGAAGCTCCCGCTCGAGTAAAATTGAACTGTCCTTCATCATCCTCCATCGTATAGTCTGGTCTGGCCCATCCTTTGCTTCATCTGCAAAGCTCGTGCTAAGTGACGTGCAGCCGCGTTGTATTGTGACGCAACCGTCAATCTGTCAAATTTGCCAGACACTGCGCATACTTCAGTGGCGACTCAGAACGCCGCTTTGTCGCAGGTGTGATTCACGATCTGTATCGAGAGCTAAAACATAATATACAGCTTCGATGTCTGAGCCGCAGGCAATCTTCGTTGGTTGCTATGCTGATCATGAAATGGCGTCGCCGTTCCTCTCTGTCTCTCTCAGTTTCGCCCACCCAGCCGCTGAGGTAGGCCCTTTGAGGTAGGTCTCCTCCACTTTGTTGTGAGAGGCAAGAAACGACGAGCACGGCGTGGCAGGGCCGGCACGCAGCGTCTCGCCAAACTTGTACTTGTGCGCAAGCTTGGCGTCCTTAGACTTTCTTGCAACCTCCTGCACGTTCCTTGGTTTGCGCTGCAGCATGTTGACTAGGCAAACACTCCCATCGTTGCCACGACGTTGGCGGCCGCGGTATCTCTGCCAAGCATCAAAACGAGGAGGAGTCATGGGCGCGGAAAAAAAAGATTTTGCCCTCGGACAAGAGCGCGGGGGGGTTCAAACGACGAGATAGTGGTGCCAAGAAGCTGGTTGATACGCAGCAGGGCTGCTGCCCGGGACTGTAGAACGCAGACAGCAGCCGTCGCATTGGCGCCATCTCTTGTTCGCCCTCCAGCCTGCGCTCTTCCCCTGGGATCCAGGGTCGCTGCTCCCTTGATTGAGCTATAGAAACGTGTCGGGGAGACTGGCGGCCAAGAAACCCAGACTAGCGAGTGCTGTGGGCGCAGTTGACTCTTCGAAATGGACGCGACACTAATGGAGGACCTCGATAGGCAGATTGCATCTGTTATGGATTGCAATCCGCTTCTTGAGGACGAGGTGGTGCGTCTGTGCGAAAAGGTAGAGCCCACCCTTGCGTGTCCTTCATTGTCACGCTGCCCGTCCACCCCGCGTCCCCTGCGCAAGTCTCGGCGCTATTATTTCTCGCTTGCCTGCGTTCTTTGTCTTAATTAGCGAAAGCGCTGTGCAGACCAAGGAGATTCTGCAAGGCGATCAAAACGTGCCCAACATCGCAGCGCCAGTGACGGTTGTGGGCGACATACACGGACAATTTTACGACTTACTAGAGCTCTTCCGCATAGGAGGCCGCGCGCCAGGTGCCACACACACATCTTTCCCCCCCGCTGCGGCTGCACTGATGCAACTTAGTCTTCCTTTCAATTGCGCGCTAGGCCTGTCACCTGCTGCATCTGGAGGATGCTGACGCCAGAGCACGTGCTGGCAGACACCAACTATCTTTTCATGGGCGATTATGTCGATCGAGGTTACTACTCGGTCGAGTGCGTGACGCTAGTAGTGCTGTTAAAGCTACGATATCCCAATCGGTCTGTCCTCCCCTCTTTCCCAACATTACATCCCTCTCTCCCCTATCCTTCTCCCCTCTCCACCTAGATTTTCCCTCCAAACGTATGTGTTGCTGAACTCACATTTTGCTGTATTGGAATGCTGCAAACTGATGTGTGAGTGGTATCTGTTGCTTTGTCGCACACTCATTATTACACAGTACACCGCAGAGTGTCCACCTGTTGAATATATAGCGCAAACCACGTTGACTGACGTTGTGATTCTCCCGGACTTTATCAAATCAGCGTGACAATCCTGCGTGGCAACCACGAATCGCGACAAATCACGCAAGTGTATGGATTTTATGACGAGTGTGTGCGAAAGTACGGCAGCGCCAATGTGTGGAAGTGCTTCACAGATCTGTTTGACTTCCTTCCTCTAGCTGCTACTATTGACAAGCAGCTCTTCTGCCCGCACGGCGGACTCTCACCGTCTCTTGACACTGTAGCACAGGTATTCTTACGCACTCACACACACGCACACACACACATCGTAGTTTCCACTTTTCTTTGCAGTCCCCCAACCCCCCCCCAAAAAAAAAATACACACAGGATGTTTGTATTGGTTCAAGTGTGTGTGTGTTTGCCGTTTCACCACAGTACACACGTCAATGTGGCAGTCCGCCACTTTTTCTTCTGACACATGTGTGTGTGCGTGTGTCTGTTTGCGCTGGTTGCTTTGTCGTGTACGTTTTCTCCGAATCACAGATGCAGCAGCTGGAACGTTTCCAGGAAATCCCGCATGAAGGTATGCTCCTGAGACCCTGCACAGATACACCACCCACGCATCACTATACGAATCACGCACAAGTAGGTAGTAGAATCTCAACGAATCCAATCTGTCATCTAATCGAATCTGCTTTTCACAGGCCCTATTTGCGACCTCATGTGGAGTGACCCCGATGATCGTGTGGGCTGGGGGATCAGCCCTCGCGGTGCAGGGTATACCTTCGGGCAGGATGTGTCTGAACATTTCAATCACACCAACGGGTTTGAATTCATTGTGCGTGCGCACCAGCTGGTCATGGAGGGTTATAATTGGTCACACGAAAACGCTGTCGTCACGGTGTGTGTGTGTGAGTGAGACAGAGAGTGTGTGCGGCTTTTGTGTGCGTGTGATTGAGCGAGTACCACGAAAACGCTGTCGCCACAGTGTGTTCTTGAAAAAGAGAGAAAGTGCATTTGTGTATGGTCGAGCACAGTATCTTTTTCATAAAAGCCATCTTTATGTGTCCACAGGGATGTTGTCGAACGCCTCTAGCCATTGATATACGTGAATGCTGATTGATATGTATGTTGTGGGGATGCAGCTTTTTTCGGCACCTAACTACTGCTATCGCTGCGGTAACCAAGCGGCCATCATGGAGGTGGACGAGCACATGCACACCAAATTTATTCAATTTGATCCGGCACCACGACGGGGAGGTTGGTTGTGTGTGTATGTGTGTATGTGAATAGATACACGTATATACGGCGGGGAGGTCGGTTGTGCATGTATATATGTGTATGTGTTGGTGTTTGTCTGTCTGTCTGTCAGTCTGTCTGTCAGTCTGTCTGTCTGTCTGTCTGTCTATCTGTCTGTCTGTGTGTAGTGTTGTGTGGCCGTGTTCTTGCTGCGTGCTGTGCCCATGGTGCTTTGTTTTGCTCTTGCTGAATATGGACATAATTCTATGTCTTGTCTGTGTATGTGCACGGGTATGAGAGAGATTGCGCGAGGGAGAGAGCAAGCGAGGGAGAGCGCGCGTGATAGAGAGCGCCCGCGACAGAGAGTACGTGCGTGCGTGCGTACGTGATCCCGTTTGATCAACAGGATACAACTCGAGGAAGGGAACTGACTCTCTCTCTTTCTCTGTCTTTCTCATTGTGGTCTCTGTCTTGCTCTTTCTCTCAATTTCTCTTTCGCTCTCTCTCTCTGTCTCACTATGTCTCTCCCTTTCTCTCTCTCTCCTCTCCTTTTCTCTCTCTTCTCCCTTTCTCTCTCTCTCTCTCTCTCTCTCTCTTTCTTTCTCTCTCTTTCTCTCTCTGTTCTTCTCTCTCTGTCTCTCTCTCTCTCTCTATCTCTCTCTCCTTCTCTCTCTCTCGCCCTGCTCTCCCTCTCTCTCTCTCCCTCTCTCTCTCTCTCTGTTTCTCTCTCTCTCTCTCTCTCTCTCTCTCTCTCTCTCTCTCTCTCTCTCTCTCTCTCTCTCTCTCTCTCCCTCTCTCTCCCCCCCCCC
>Ga0105055_10009108_pt1 | contig 12755 bp, 11 predicted proteins | sample BON03_FD_78090 | JGI IMG/M metagenome (GOLD analysis project Ga0105055, IMG submission 78090) | Freshwater microbial communities from Lake Bonney liftoff mats and glacier meltwater in Antarctica - BON-03 | ecosystem: Environmental > Aquatic > Freshwater > Ice > Glacier meltwater | place: Lake...
GTCTCAAGGACAGGCAAAGGATGATCGAGAGCCGGAGTATACACTTGATGACAATCATGTTCTAACCCCGCCATTTTAAACAGTTGCTCCTCTTTGGCTTGAAAACTTAATTCCATGGTGCCAGCCTGATCATCCCAATGATATTCCATACCCAATACAGTACCCTGCGACTGACGCTGGTTTTGTTTCCGTAGATAACTGCAAAAGGTGTGGCATGAATCACTCCCATCCTGGTTCCATGTACCGATGTAAATTGACTCGTGCATGTCATCGCTGTGGTTCCGGCTTCATTCTCACCGTTGACTGTGTTAGTTGGCAATTGTGCTACAAACTCAGTTACTAACTTGGTATCTCATCTCTTCGATATTCAAGCAACGTCTCCACATCACGTTTTCCAAGGAATGAACGGTGTCACGTCACCCATTCTTGCTATTGGATCTATGCGAGTGTTATTCCAAGATGTCAAAGGTTTCTATCGACCGTTTTGATTCGTAACGTTCGCCTGTGTCCCGAGGCAACTCGAGTCCTCTTGGCTGATTCCCGAGTGTGAGCTGGTCCTTCACGAACGCCAGCTCATCCATCATGTGAACAATTACCGTTATTACTTCAATTTATCTTCTGTTGGTTTGCCATCCTGCGAGATTCAGGTGTCAACAACAAATACTGGTCGTTTACCCCCAAAACCATCTACGCCCCATCAAACACTGACAGATTCCGCCAGTGTTTCTTGTGAGCATGTTTGTATGCACGCTGGCAAAACCGGAGACTGCTATGCTTACAATCGTGGTAAGTCAAAGAAATTGAATATTCCCCGAGGCCTTCACGAGGATAGATCTTCTGGAATTAATCAAATGTTGCATCTTGACTGGCTTGGCCGAAAGAAACTTAGCGTAGCGGCGATACTTTACTGATTACGGATGACTTCAGTCGGTTCATATTCGGTTTCTTAGCTGGATCAACTGACCAAGCTGGCAGTTGGCTGCCTCGGATTGAGTCTTTCCTCCTAGGACTATTAAGCATATTGCAAGCTTGGTTTCAGGTGGTACGTACTGGCAATCTTTTCGCCTACAATGAGTCTTTAAGGATTGAAGGAGTTTACTCGACCCAATTTTTTCAACCAAACGTTTGAAACACTGAACGTCCATCCGTAAATACTTCTTCACTCTATAATTCGGCGTATTCGTTATCCATTCGTCAAATGATATTGTATTAGGATTCACCTTTCGACTTTCATAGTTCCGTTTAGGCTCGCCATTCAAAACTCGCAATGCTTTGTCAGCACGAGAAAGAACAATTTCGTCGAGCTCGAGAGCAGCCATCCGTAGGATCAACCGTCGCTTTCTCCTCCGGCTTGCTTCAAGGAGTTTCGACAAGTGACCCATTGAATTATTATATTTGAAAATTCATATGGGAAAAACCTCACGGATTGCCATCAGGCTCTTTTCGTTCAACAAGATACTCTTGTTTATAAAAACAACAAAAATCGATTTTTTTAAAGCACTACTAGTAGTGGATAAAAGCCATCAAATGCTAATTTCTTAATAAACAGGAGTATCTTGATGAAAGAAAAGAGCCTGATGACAATTATTTTTCGTGTAGGTTTAATTTCAATCCGTGTTGAGTGGTATATAGTAAATTAAATTAAATTTTGAATGAGGAAATGGCCCTCTCTTGGTTGTCAGTTTGCTAGCGAACATGGTAGGAGTAGACGAATACAGAAAACTCTAATAATGAAAGTTTACTGAAACGTCCAAGTAAGTTTTGAGCAAGGTTGGTACGAATAGGTTGGTACGAACTTGGCCTCGTGCTCAATCTTGAAGCCTCGATACCTGACCCAAAGATGAAGGGGCCGATAGCAGCAGGAGCATTTTTAAATCTCGTTCATATATCTGTGTCATGTTCCTGCAATAATATTAATAGTTGGTACTTGTACTGCCAGTCCATGAACCTCATAGAGGCTCCAAGGTTATCACAATGGAACACGTGTATCCCTCAAGTGCAGCAACTAAAATTCATTTTTCTGGAAAATAACCAGATATTTAGTCTAGAAGGATTGACAGGAATATATTTACCAAATCTTGAAAGTTTGGCGCTGGAAAACAACAAAATTGCAAATGTCTCTGACATTCGGTTTTTCCAAATGCCCAATTTACAAGAACTCAAGTTAGGCCAAAACGATATCTCCAACATAGATGGAATTCAATATTTGAATAGTACACAATTAGTCGAAATCTCGCTGAGTAACAACAGAATTAAAACTACCGAGGGCATGTCGAAGTGGAATTTAAGCAAACTGGAACGATTGACTCTTTCTAATAATCAGATTACTGATCTAAGTGGATTTCAATCTGCTATCATTCCCGAAATTAAGTCCATCAGGTTAGGTGGAAATAGATTGGTGAACTTGAATGGGTTGACGAATACTACATTCCCTCACCTTCAAAGTCTTCTTTTATACTTCAATGAAATAGAAAACCTAGACGCCCTTGCTACGGTCCATTATGAAAATCTTGAAGATCTCTATTTAGGAAATAACTTGATATCCAATGTTGAATGGCTAGGCAACGCCTCACGCTTTCCAAAACTGACATCACTTTGGCTCAACACCAACAATATTAGCGACTTAAGATTTATAAATTGGTCAGATTTCCAATCACTAGAAACACTTCATTTAGAAAACAACCGAATTAGTGAGTTGTCATGGAATCTAGGAGAGAATACATTGATCGAAATATATTTACAGCGAAACCAACTGGTAGATGTGAATTCGCTAGTTCATTTTCCATTATTACAATGGATCCAAGTAGAAAACAACCCATTGAAGGATGTTTCTTTATTGGTATCTGGAAACGTGAAAAACCTGAATCATTTCTCATCTGATATTTCACTTGTTTGTACCGATAATGTATCGCAGTTCGAAAGTACATGTGGCAAGTGTCAGTGTCGTACAACAGGGCAAGAATGTCTTGCTGTAGAAATCGATTGTTCTGGTTTATTTCAATACATCAAATCATTATCTAATTTTTGATGTATTTTGCTATTTATAATTTTTTACGAACACGATTCACAACAAACTTCTTAGATGTTAATAATCTCTACTTCTCTTTAGGATATTTATTGATTAAAACACGATTCACAACAAACTTCTTAGATGTAATAGTCGAATTTAAGAGGTCTCATGGTGACAGGAGTGTTGTCGTCGTTGATTTTCAGAGTGTATCCTGCCTTAGGTTGAGCTGGAATTCGCTTGGTAACTACTTTGGTTCCAGTAGCTTGTGCCTGCTTGCTTGCAGCATCGTTATCCTTGACTCGTTGAAGAAAGTTTTCACGACTGCGAGAAGGAGAGACGTGTTCTACACGAACGTTGATTCGCTTGGTCAAAAGTCTGTGCTTGACTGCTTTAAGAACTTCGACTCCTAGGGAAGATTTGGTGACATTGAACACAACTCCGGTACGACCATGGTAGTATTTGTATGGCATACCTTTTTGGATGGAACCATCGGTTTTGATGTCGACGATATCACCAACTTTGTAGTTGATCAAATACTTGGATAGCGAAGGCTCTCCGTGTTGGCGGAAACCCTTGGCAAACATTTGCCGGGTTCTAGCGCGACGACCGAATGAATGAGGCATTGTCTATATGAATCAAAATCAGCGGACTGCACGAATGAAGAATGGATGCTGCCACCACTTACCTTGTTTTTTAAGAATTATATCAACTATTCTTCTCTGAGCCATCCAATTCCTAGCATGCCAGTTTACCCTAGCAGATTGTTAGAACTATCGCGGGAAGGTCCCCGCTGCACGAATTATTTTCATGACCTCCACAAGAAAGAGATGTTGCGAGAAGCCATTGTTTTGACAACAAGCGTTTTAGGTATTCTATGGATGTACAAAAAGTTTTCTAGGAAATCCCAAATCAGAGTTGGATTTGCTGGTTTGATAGGCAACACACCTATGGTTCTCATCCAGTCACTTAGCGATGAAACCGGTTGTCGTATTCTATGTAAATGTGAATATCTGAATCCTGGAGGAAGTAGTAAAGACCGCATTGGTAAGCATATGATAGTGGATGCAGAGAACAAACATCTTCTCCCTAAAGGAGGTACAGTGGTAGAGGGCACCTCAGGAAGCACTGGGATTAGTCTCGCACAAATGTGCAACACGAGAGGATACGAGTGCATAATCGTGATGCCAAATGATCAAGCCAAAGAAAAGCTAGATGCTCTTGACAGGCTAGGAGCTGTTGTAAAACTGGTCCCTCCAGCATCAATTATGAATAGTGAACATTATGTGAATGTTGCTCGCAAGATTGCTGCTTCGATACCTGGAGCGTTCTTCACCAACCAATTCGAAAACCTTGCAAACTTTCAAACACATTTTGAAACCACCGGTCCTGAAATATGGGAGCAGACTGATGGAGTAATCGATGCATTTGTAATGTCTGCTGGAACTGGGGGAACCATTGGTGGTGTCTCAAAATATCTAAAAAGCCAATCGAATATTGTCCGTGTCGTTTTAGCAGACCCTCAAGGTAGCAGTTTGTATTACAAAGTGAACAAAGGCGTTTTATATACAGCGGAGCAGTCTGAAAGAACAATTCGAAAGCACCGTTACGACACCATAACTGAAGGTATTGGTATCGATCGACTAACCGCTAATTTCGCTGCTGCAGAACCGTACATAGACTACGCTGTGCGAATTACTGATCAAGAGGTGGTTACCATGGCTATGCATTTATCCAAGAATGATGGGCTTTTTGTTGGAAGTTCCTCTGCGCTTAACGTGTGTGCTGCTGTGAAGGTAGCTAAAGATATGGGACCTGGTCATACGATTGTAACCGTCCTTTGTGGCAGTGGGAGCAGGGAACTCAGCAAGCTATACAACCCAGAGTATTTGAAATCCAGAGGTCTTTCTCTCGGATGAATGATTATTTATTTGTTAGGAATTTGTCTACACCATGCACGATTCGTACGTGGGCACCAGATATTTAATGTTGATAAAAGCATCGTCGCCGCCATATCTTTCCAACAAATGTAATGTATCCTATTAGCTGCTTTTAGTTCTCCCTTCATCAACTCCATAAATATATACTTACGTTGATCAAATCTCCAATATTAACGTTGGTTTTCTGGGAGTAATCGATAGCGTCACCAATATTGGTGTTACTATTCTTGAAGATATTAAACACCGGCAGGATTTGTCTGTAGTATGGAACGAGTGCTTGTCCAATGAGACCAGGGCTTTCCGACTTTACATCTGCCACTACCAATGCTTGAAGGACTCTAATTACCCGCACCATAACTGATGGATCTCTGGTGTTGAGTGCATCTTTTATTGGGATAATCAGCTGCGGAACAACTGGGAGAAGTTTCGCTCCACCGATAGAAATCATATCTTTAACTCCTTCTTCGGCCAGAAAACGATAAGGGTATTCTGTTTCCCTGAGTCCATCGAAAAAGAGCGGCAGATAATGATGGTAATCAAGTCTATCTACACTAACTTTCCAAGCAATTTTAGGCATGGAACCATTTTGATCTACGTTTAGGGGCAAATCAGCTCTTTCGTAGAACTTGCGGAAATCAGTATTTGGAGGATTAGCCCGTTTTGTAAAGGCAGTATATCTTTTTTCCGCTTGTTTCTCTTCATCTTGTGCGCTGATACTTCGCAGATCCATGATCTGCTTGGCCTCGACGGTTCCCCGTCCCCCGCAACCCTCTTGCTTGCGAAGGAACCCCACAGGGGACGGCTTGGAGAGTTGCTTTTCAAAACTGAATGCGCTCACATTGATCTTTCCTGGAACATTCTTCATCTGGCCCGCTCGCACCTATCAGCGTGAGTCTTGATCAAATACTATTTTGAGGACTTACATTATCAGCGACTGGTGCAGTGCTATCAAAGCATGACGCGGTAGCTACGTGTGACTTTTGCTTCTGGGCTAATCTATACTGTGGCTTGCGAGACAAGTTTCCATCTCGAGGCATAGTGACTGTGTGTTAAATGAATTCTGTCCAAAGAGATCCGTTGGAATATTTCCAATTTATTAACGGATCAAACTGGTGTGAGGGTTGGTCCCCGCATATGTATTCTTATTTTTAAACTTTTTATGCAAGCATATAGCTTGATTCATTTAAGATCATTCATTGTTTTTAGGATTGGATGGAATTATTGAAAGAAGGCGACCAAATAGCTCTTTCTGGGATTCTTTATTTTATTGATGAAGTCAGGTGCATTTTGAGAATGGATGACATATCTTCCCGCGAAATTGGCCCTCATTTTGTTTAGTTTCATGCTCGTTAAATTTCCACCCAGCATGTTGAAAAACTTTTTCCAGTTTGATCCTTGCGACCGGTGATTCAACTATTTCCATCAATTTTGCCTGATGGAATCACGGTAAAAAATGAAAACCGTATAATATTCAAATATTATTGACACTGAAAAGCTAATAATGGCATAAATGGATTGCGCGAATGGACATGAGCACCCGAGTATCAATTATTTATGTCTTGGCGAAAGATGAAAGCCAACATTGAAGACTCCAGCTCTTTCTTGATCACCAATAATGGAACCTGCAATATGACTAGACTCGATTTAGTCCGTACCAGATCACCAAACCACGCGAGTTCTGGGTTGAAACTATCTTCGAATTCAGTTTTTCTACTTGCAACAGATTAATCGTTTTTTTAAAATCGTTTTAGTTTAATTCATAGAAGTGTCATGTTTGAAATCAATATGACGCTTTTGTCGTGTGAGAACACGTTCATTCTAAAAGAGTTTTAATCCAATTTCTTATTGATGTCAGAATCGTTAAGATTGCCAATATGAGAAAGGTGCATCATAAATGAATCATAGTAGCTGTGTTTGAATGCAACTCCTTCGCGGTTCAAAGCAGCACACACTATTGGGTACAAAGCGGGGTAATGAGTCCAATGAATATTGGGGAAAATATGATGTACCGCTTGAAGATGCAACCCAAGCGAGAGGTAATTGGCTACTGTGTTGTTGACACTGTAATCTCCTGCTGCTGTGTCAAATTGATGTTCGACCCACTCTTCTTTCCTACATGTGGACACAGGGTCTACAACAAATCGGGATGACAACGGATCTAAGCTTGAAAGCTTGTGTGTATCTGGATTAATTGCACCAGATTCATGATTTGCATGAGAAACTTGACTTAGCAAATAGAATATTGTTCCATGGACAGCAAAGGGCATGAACCCTATGATAAACCCATAGTTGTGAATGGTATACACCAGTGCACATAGAAACGTAGACCATTGAAAGCACATGATAGACATGGTCCATCGCGACACGGGTGCGGGTGTCTTACCGCCATATGGCACTGTGTGAAATCGGATGATTCGAGAGAAGACCATAAATTCAACGCTTTCAGCCAGAGCTGGACCAATGCCTGCAAGAAACAGATATGGTACGAAGAACAATCGCCATAACTTGAATACGTAATGAAAAGGGGACGATGAAGTTAAAATCCAGCCAGGGAAGATCGGCAAAACAACTGAATTAGTCTCAAAGTGATACATATCGGGATCTTTGCCGTCTATATTTACAAAAGCATGATGACTGAACACATGCTGCTGCTCCCATACTCTTGTAATGTGGTGAAACCAACCCAGTACATGCGCTCCAACAATGTTCACTTTCGGGCTACGAAATATCGAGTAGTGTGTTCCACTGTGCGACCAATCACCTGCACTGTAGACGATACACACTCCAAATAATATTGCAGAAATCACATTTCCAGTCATAAGCCAATTAAATCCTTGGGTAACTAAAACTAAAGTCGCTAAACCAAGAAAGGCCAAACCACCAGAAGTAGCTTTATGAGATTGCTTGGTGTCAATGAAGTACTGCTTGACCTTGGCTCTTACAAGATCCAATTTAGGAGCATTGTCCCAGTTCCACATATGAGAAGCATCCATCTCCTCCGGTAAAGCGTCGCGTACTTTCATACTCGCAAGTTTCTTGTGTACCGAAATGTTGGCGAACGTATGATATGATTCAAACATGACAGTACAATCTGTTCCTTTAGAGATGTCTAAGATGCGCCTCCCTCCAGGATGGTGGTCCTCCCAATCTCTAAGGTCGTACACTTCCCCGCGTATTGTCCACAAGAGTTGAGCCTCATCACACTGCTTCTCACACTTGTTCTCCATGAATTTAAATTTATGATGGCTATTGTTTACTCTAATGTATGTTCTTCCTTTTTCTAGACAGACCCCCGCTAAATGTTTCTGTTGAAAACGAACACATTACTTGATGAGGTTATTGCTGCTTCTCGCGGTAAGTGTTTCAAATGCCAGAATGAACGTTATACAAGGACCATCAGCTGGTCTACTAGCATTTAGTAATATAGTAGCACCATATAAATACCTTGGACGACAGAATGTTTCTCTCAATGGGTTGCATACATATTACGCCACAATGAAAGACTTGGAATATTTTTGTGGTTGTGACACTCCGGAGCAAGTTAATAGTATCTCATTTGCTCAGGAAAATGTTCTTTTCGTGGTTGATGAAATAAATAACCCTCAATCTAGTGAATGTGATCTAAATTGGGGCACCAACTCTAATATTCATTTCAAATACTGGTGTGCATTGAACGTCAGTGCCATTTTATATATACAAGGTTCTAAATATCCAGGTTTGTTAGGAAATGGACATTATGGGCCGTCAAAATTTTCGAATATTGGAGTCGAAGATTGTGTGTTTCTGGAAACACGAATGGAAAACGCTAATGATACGTTGTTTGCTTCGCTCATTGAGAATAATTCGTTGGTTGTTGATCTTAGTACCAACGAGAACCATGCACTGAAATTATTTTCCTCGTTTGAAGTCACGATCTTATTCCGCGTCGTTTTCCCTGCCTCGTATTTTTGTGTGTGTCTAGCAAGTCTCAAAATCCTTTGGGTGCGGTTAATGTATTCAAAACTGAACAGCCACCAACGAAATATTCTCTTGGTAAACATTTTCAAATCATCAGTTTTAGGAACTCTTGAAAGTCTTGGCAACAAGCACATAGGAGACATTCTACCGTACTCAGTAGTGTTGATGTTTTACGCTCAGTTGTTTGGTTGTGGGCTTGCTGGTGATATATGGATGGGTTCTATGTATTTCTCGGCGATTAAAACCCTAGAAAAAGGTCGATATGTGGACCATCGAAGTCGTACCCCGACTTTCTTATGTGGGCTTCTTATTGGAGGTGATTTTATGGTTGGTGTTTCTTTAGTCCTAGCGCCCTGGAAAACACGGGCTGTCGTACAGATTTTCATGTCCGTTTTAAGTGCAATTTTGCAAATAGGAGTTGGATGTTTTGTCGTGTCCAATCGGATCAATTTTCAACGTTGCTTAGCTAAGGCCAATAAAGAATACCTCGAGATGAAAGTGGTGGTTTTGGAACAACGACTGAGATGGCTAATTCGACTTTCTGTATCATGCTCCACTATGTTCTTGTTATTGTTTGTGTATACCAATATTTTCGGTATACCGTGGCATCAGCCAAGTGAATGGTTGCTTTATTGGTTTTTTGCAAATGTTCTTTCGCTTGTGGCATCCTTTGCTCAAGTTTATTCCTGTGCTCCAATTCAAAATTCGAATAAGGTGGATGTCATGCGTGTTAAAACTGATTCTAGAACAGAATCTAAATATTAAGTCTGTTTTTTGAAAAATAGGGTTTCAGTTATGTTTCAATTGTACGTGCACGATTAGTATACAGTGAAGGCTCGATCCGAGTTACATTATAAATGTTACCTCTCATCGTGTTACTTATTAAAAACTCAACTTGTTCTCTTCTGGTTTTACCGTTCCGGCCAGCTTGGTATTTTGAATATTTTATTAGTTTATTCGAACGACAGATTGTATTTAAAAAATTTGGTATGAGAAATTCTATTTTGTCATTCGAAAAAAACGTAGTTCATTTTTATGGAGGCACCTAGAGGGAACAGCCCTTCTCTTAGACGTAAACGCAAACTTTGTTTCTCTCCCTCTCCTCAAGGTACGTTTTCAATAGGATACAAACTATTGACTCACCATATTGCAGTGCATGAATACGATACTGAAAGTCCATCGAAACGTCGATTAGAAGTTAGTCGATATGGTGACATTGAAGCTGTTGATAGTGATGCATTAAAATTTGAAATGGAAGCTCGTGGACTTGGAAATCCCAGGCTAATAGCGCAACGAAATCTGTTGAAAAAAGCAGTACTTGTAGAAATGCAAGATGAACTAGCTCGCTATGGACTCTACGGCCAGCACGGTACTTTGGAAGAACTGACCGAGATGCTGCAGCTGGTAAAGTACCTAAGACGCCGAGCTCATATTCGATTGGCAGATTTACAAGGGAAACAGTTGAATGGGAAAATGCCTGCCGACTTGTGTTCCAAAGTGTTGTGTCAAGAGTTGGAAAAACGACGGATTGAAGTACCTAGGGAAAGGCGAAACAAAATAGTTGCGTTAGAAGAAGTGAGTCGTTTATTGTTCTTTTTATGATGTTGATTTAAAAATACAATTGAGGCACTTTTGAAAGAAGACGAGGGGAAAATTGGAGATGGATACGATTTTGGAAGACGGTTTTTGAACATAGATGAGATTTTGGAAACAGATTCTTTATCTGATAAAGACTTGCGTGAGTGTTTGGGCAATCGAGGTGTGGCTAATATTCCACGCAGAAAAGTAGAAAAAGCTGTACTTTTGAAGTCTTTGGTTGAACAGCGTTTGGAGGAATCTCTACAAGATTCCTTTCTGACAGAATTGGCTGATGAGATATATCGACGCGGTGAGTTAGCATCTCTTCTGGAACAACATCCGCATTTGTCGAAAGTTATTGCAAGATTAAAAGCGAGGCACACGGGTCCTCGAAAATGTAGAAAAAACAGTGGTGTCAATTCGGATGTGGATATCGCGTTTTCGCACTTGCATAGGAGCGGAAGTTGGAAAAACGATTACGAAGAAGTTGAAGAAAATGAGAGTCGGGCCTCCTGTATGATATCTTAAAATAGGAATTAATAAATGAACTTGCAATGATTTGTATCCTTGAATTTATAATTCGTCGTGAAGGTCTGCAAACTCGGTATCTCCAAATTGCATTTTATGGGTGACATCGTCGGCTGGATATTCGTCGTTGGGCTCCACCGCACTCCAGAATTCCTGAATTTCAATATAGTTTTTTTTTCCTGCAATTCCAGCGCCAAATACAATTCCGGCAATTGTATAACCTGCTTCATCCCAACACCCGGCGCGGCATTCGGCAATAATTATTTTAATGCTTTTCAGAATAGCAGCAGTTGATTTATCACCACAAGGTAACAGTGCCAAGAATACATCCGTATTCACTTGATGATTGCCAGAGTCGCCTATCGTCTCATAGAATGTATGAAGTTGGTGCTTTTCGTGTATGGACGAGTTGAAGAAGCAAAGAGAAACTAATAACGACTCGTGACGTTCTCCTACCCCATGGCCATCTTTCAAACCATCCATATACACGGGAACCAATGCTACATGTATGACAAGATTTTTGTTTATAGGACTGTTGGGATTGGAGAGCACTTGCTTCCAAGTGAGGATGGCGTGATCGTACATAGATACTGAATCGTCGAGTATTTGTAAATCGCGAGCATATTTCGAATATATTTCAAAATCCATACCATGAGTATGTTCCTCTCTTGCTATTGCATTGTCGTCACAGAATTCAGCAAAAGCATCGAGCATAAATTGAATATTATGGGATAGATTTCCTGCAAACACCTTGTTGGCTACTTTAATACAAATTTGAAAAGGTACCATCTCTGTATCGTGTTCCTCAGAAACTAAATACAATGCCTCGCTTAAATCACCCTGCGCGATTTGGTATTCTACAGCAGAAGAAAAAATATGGTCGTCAATGAAATGGTCCAGGACATATTGATGTTTTGAGCTATGAATCATATCAAACATATCCCATTCGATATTTCCATTTTCGATTAAGATTAACGTTGATCTTCCCCATCCTCCAAAAGATCCAGCACTCTTCGAGTAGTTGCATTCAACACCGTATACACGAATTTCTAACTGAACTTACGCTCTGCCACGGTCGCCTATTGTCCACAGCATGTTGTTCTTCCCACCACCTCCTTATAGACGCAGATCCTGGAGCCCATCCAATATAAGTGTACAGGTAAACCTCAAGGGCACTTGGCCAATGTCAAAACAATAACGACGTACCAGGAAAACTCACCTATGGGTTCTAGCCAGCGACAGAATTCGTTGAAAAGAGTCTTCCGAATGATGAGTATCGGCAAAGTATTTGCTTTCCAACAACATTAAAAACCTTCCTTTTGAAAATATATTCATGTTGCCCTCAAGCCTTGTAAGAGCACCGCATTGTTCCTCGCAATCCCAAAGTGGCTTCCCGCCTTCACAGACACATTCTACTTGAGGATTTATTTTGTAAAGCACATCTCCTAACGGATTTATTTCAGGATTTGGCCATTGCAAAAGCGAAGAAAGTGGTTCATTGATGAACGACCCGTGACAAAGCCCAAACAGCAGCAACCAAACTTTCATCAACAACATGTTGTGGGGGCTTATCCTTCTTTCGCGTGGTATAGTGGATAGAAGCCATCAAATACTAATTTCTTAAAAAATAGTTCAATATGTGGTTGATTTACAAGAACTTATAGTTTTTGAAGGTCGTTTATGGTCGTTGTACCATCTTTTGACAATAGTTTGTCTTTCAGGTTTGATGTGGTCTCGCTTCTCAA
>Ga0105055_10009109_pt1 | contig 12753 bp, 10 predicted proteins | sample BON03_FD_78090 | JGI IMG/M metagenome (GOLD analysis project Ga0105055, IMG submission 78090) | Freshwater microbial communities from Lake Bonney liftoff mats and glacier meltwater in Antarctica - BON-03 | ecosystem: Environmental > Aquatic > Freshwater > Ice > Glacier meltwater | place: Lake...
AAGAAGAGGCTTCTGAACCAAACAAGGACGTGGAGTCAGATAACGATACCATCATCGACGAACTTGATTTCAAAGCCGAGGAAAAGAATGAGGTACCCAATGAAGTGTTGCATCCATCATCGCCTGTGTTGCGTGTATCAAGAAGCAGCAGCGCTGAGTATTTAGACCATCTTTCTCAGTACGATGGAGCCTGGAATATGACTGGGAATTTAACCTCGCATGATAAAGGTTGGCCAGTTCGAGGTCAAGTCTTGAGAAGTCGAGGATTATGGTCGGGCAATGCCCCTGTGGAGAACGAGATTTCAATCCAACACAGCATGATAGAATTGATCGATAACGCAAAGTCGTTTATTTACATTGAGAACCAGTTTTTCATATCTGGTTTAGATTCCGATGAGGTGGTCATCAATCGTGTAACTTCTGCTTTGTTTAAACGAATTCTCCGTGCTCATGAATCCAACGCTGAATTTAAAGTCTATATCATGCTTCCTTTGCTTCCAGGATTTGAAGGAAGTGTTTTGGACTCCCCCGCCATTCGCCGAGTCTTGTATTATCAGTACAAGACCATATGTCGAGGCGAATTTTCATTGTACCAAAACCTCTTAAGTAATGGAATTGATCCTGATGAGTACATTGGTTTCTTTTTCATTGCGAAAATGGGAATCCTATCTTGAAACTTTGTCCACAGAACTCATTTATGTACATAGTAAAGTTATGATAATTGACGATACGACATGCATTATTGGAAGTGGGAATATTAACGATCGGAGTCTTGTAGGTTATCGAGATAGCGAAGTTGCTGTTGTGATGTCTGACGATCCGAAATCAAATAGAGGAGATTCTTTTGTGAAATCTCTTAGAGTGAGTTTATTTAGTGAGCATTGGTCCACCTCAACTGAAGAGGTTGGAAACGCAATTCTGAACCCTGGGACCTCGGAGAATTTTAAAGTTTTAAAAAGTGTCGCCACCCGAAATACCGAATTGTATGAGCAAGTATTTGAAAACATTATTCCAAGTGATAGAATCCGAACTGCAGGTGATCTTAAAAAGTGTCCTAGGAGAGATTTTATATCTGTTGAATTCACTCCGGAACGTCAGGTAAAGCTGTCCTCGTTGATGGGGCATGTCGTAGAATACCCGTTGTTGTTCTTGAGCTTAGTTGGAGATGAATTGAAACCTGTCGACACGGCAGGTTTATTTCTCGGGGAAAAACTATATCTTTGATTCTTTCATTAATTAATTAATTATACGTCTTGCGAAGATCTTAAATAAAACTCTTCTTCCCTGTTACTATAATTGCCCTGAAAATACGGATCGTTGTCTAAGCTTTGAGAGGCTGTCATAGCTAAATCTGGTTGTAAATCGTAAGCCATACTCAGTTGCTGGTATAAGGATTGCAGATCTCCAGTTTCTTTGCTAGACGCTGGTCTCGATTTCAGCGATGATTTCCTTAGCAATTTTCCACTGGCGGTTTTGGTTGCAGTGCAATGTTCGACATGTCTTTCCAGCGCTTTGCGTCCAAATGATCTATCACAATGGGGGCACTCTGTCACTGCTACACCGTTCTCAACCACAGAAACCCTATTTTGAGATGAGTTCATTTTCTGACTTGAATTCAAACGTTTTGGTTGAAGCGGTTTCGGAGCCTCCTCTTCTATTGGTTTCTTTGAAACGTAGGCCCCCTTCCCTCGACCGCGAAGCAATGTTTTAGGCTTTGCAACAATGTCTTTACATCTAGGCAAATGCCGCTCGGCGGCCTTTTGGTTAAACTTTCTATCACAATTTGGGCATTGAATCAGCCCATCAGATTCAATTTCAGTAGACCCATTCGAGTTCATAGAACTGGTGAATTTCGACGAAACTAATTTTGAGCCGATGGCACTCCTTAGTTGCATGCTCTTATTTCTCCAGCTGGTTTTTCGAATAGGAGTCGATTCAACAGTTTTTATCTGTGATTGTTTTTTGGAATTTCGCGGAGTCCCACATGAATCCTCATGAGGTCCTAGAGACTCAAAACCAAACGATGTTTTGCAGAATTTACATGGAATCCTATCGGTAGAAAATTTCTGATCGACGGTGAGGCAGTAACTACAAGTACATCCTGACTTTCGAGTACATGTACCATTCGGCTCGTTCACCAACAGAGTTGCTTCTTCAGCCCACGCATGATGTCTCTTGTTCGAAATATTTTTCTTCAACAATCTAAGCGAAGATCTGACCACAGTAATGGAAACATCTTCTATGGATCCTTCATATTCCATGGAACATTCTTCTTCTACTTCGTCGTCAACGGAGTTTTCTTCTTCCAATTCGTGGTCAACGGAGTTTTCTTTTGGATATGAAGAATCAAATTGGTTGCTTCCATAATTCATTTCATTTTGAAATGGCGAATCAAAATCCTCGCTTCCATAATTCATTTCGTGTTGATACGTCTCAAGCTCAGAGATACCACCATTTAAGTTCATTTCTCGAATGTATTTCTCCATTGGTTTACTTTCATCTTCTTGAGGGTCTTGTTTTCTAGGATCATACCAATATGTTTTCCGTGTTTTCCTATCGTAGTAATAAGTCCTGCCACTGTGTGGATCAGTAGCCTCTCTAATATCCATCTCGGCACCGCCATCCACCTCATCGCTTGGAGGTTCCCAGCAAGTGTCGCGGGTCAGCTTGTTGTAATAGTACACTCGACCTGTGGAAGGGTCCACTGCTCGTCGCCAGTGTCTAAAATTATTTTCATCATTCATGTCGCTTTATTGTAATAACCGTTCTCGCCTCCTTCGTTGAAGGGAAATAAAAACAAAGTGCTACGGTAAATAGTAGCCTCTACTCTACACACGTTATATTTCTATAGGCCACTGCTACGTAAAACTATAGAACAAAGGTAAGTGCAACGGACGAGGCAAGGTCCCCGCAATTCGGATTTTTGAAATTCAGCGCACTTTTGAAACAGCAGTTTAATTAAATATTAAAACGATATGAATTTGTCTTCGCAATTAAAAAAGCAAATAAGGCCCGTATGTAGATATCAGCTGAAAACGAATTAAGCAGTAACAGGAAAGGATGTTCAGGAAACTCTTTTTTAAAAATCATGTTCAGCAACATGTTTCAAATCTCGGTCTTCTAAAAATCGATTACCAGCTAGTGTAGCTGCAAATTTGGCATCCACCCATGAACCTAAATTAGATGCGTAAACCTGGATATTCGAATCGGAACTTCTTTGTGGAAATGAAATTTCTTCTTGATCAAATTCAATTGAATGGAAATCAACAGACTCGAGTAATAAGCGAATTAGCAAGTCAACAGGAATCGGATCCTCGAGACCCCGGGAAACAAAAAATCGAGTGATGTTAGCGCAATCCATTTTCAAGAAATCAAGCGACCTAGGATGGTCTAGTAAAACCGCTTGCCCAAAGTCAATGAAGTAGCAAATGCGATCCATGTATAAGATGTTGTATTCACTCAGATCCGCGTGAACTAATTTGCACTTTGACAACATTGCTTGAACTCCTAGAATAACTTGCACATAACACTTTTCGATCCGATCATTTGAAAGATAACGGTTTTTTAACTGCGGCGCGGCAATGCCATCTCTCCCAATAAACTCCATGACAAGAATATTGCTAAAAAGCTTAAATGGTGCAGGACAGGGGATTCCACATTTATGCACCCGCGATAAATTCCTCAATTCTTTCTCAGCCCAAACGGTCACAATTTTCCTGGGGTTTTGATTGCTGAGTCTGGAGAGCGATTGAAATCGATGATCTCCCTTGACAAAATCTAGTCTATTTTTGAATCCGGTCAATGTAGTCTTGAAAACTTTGATGGCCATCTCCTTCATTTCTTCATTTTGTTCAAGAGATTCTACAATTTCTTGACCGATTTCAGTCGCTTTGCCAATTGCGTGAAAAACCACAGCTTCTTTCCCAGTTTTAACAACGCCATGAACTTCCTCAAGAAAATGAGAATTGATCATTCCATACAAAATCAGTCTTGATTTATAATCCAGTCCTTTCGCATGTGTCTGTATAGAATCCCGCTCTACTGTTTTGCCTCCGCCTTTAGCAACTTGATTCTGTTTTTTCCATCCATGTTGCAATGAATTGTAAACTTGGTTGGAAAGACGATGGTTTAAGTCTCCCGATTTTGCTCCTGAAGGTAGCAGCACGTTGGCTTTCGCAAGATTCGAATGTTCTGAAGCGGATTTATCATGCTTGGTTGATATCTCGTCATTTCCTCCTTGACCCTTCAGATTCTTATTTCGCACAGGCCAGGGCGCCTTTCTAGGTTTACTAACCACAGGCATGTCTTTACCGCGGATTTCCTCAAATATCATTTCTGCATCATCGGCTGTATAGAGCAACCTCTCGTTCACCAAAGGTTCTTCCTGTATGTCATTCGCCAATACAATTGATATTTTACCCACAGGATGGACTCGGGAATGACCGTCTTCCATTATCCGTTGTTCTTCTTCCTGCAATTGCAACGCCAGTACCAAATCCATATTGCAGCTTTCTTCATCGTGTGAATCGATTTCTTTTTGCAATAGTCGTGCGAGTAGTTCGTCGTCATCATGTGGTATCGGAACAACATCCTCTGATTCAGCTTTAGACAATTCCAATGCCATTTGCAAATCTCTATCATCATTCATCGTCTCCGAATTCACCATTTCTTCGCTCATAATTTGAGAGAGAGAATATTTCGGCACCTCACTGTTCGTGATCCAAACCATCGAAGAAGAACAATCGTCGCGGATAACCCCCCTGCTTTAAATCCGTTACAACCTCCTGAGTATGAGCAAGAAGAAAGGTGTTGAGAAAGATCAACGCCCGGTGATAGAATCGAATCCATGGAAGCTCGCATCTATTGGCGATGTGGCGGGATTGAAACTTCTGGTGGAAGCTGGAAAAGTTGACATCGACGCCAAGGACGAATACGGGACACCTGCCATCGTTTGGGCTGCTCGCAACGGTTATGTGGAGGCAATGCTGTACTGTATTGAAATGGGCGCGAGTATAGAATCTGAAGGTTTTGGCGGTATGCGACCACTACATCACGCTTGCAATCAACTGGAACACCCCGTCTTGGTGGAGCTGCTCTCCCGGGAAGCGGATGTCAACTCTGCCGATGATCATGGAAATCGCCCCTTACATTTCGCAGCTGAACGGTAAGTATTTCAAAAACGTTTACTTTGATTTTAAAACATCGATTTAAATAATAGAGGAGTCTTGGAACCATTACAGAAACTTATAACAGCCGGTGCTCAAGTAAATTGTGCAAATAACGCGAAAGGAACTGCGCTGCACAAAGCTGTGAACGATGGACACATATCGATCGTACAGCGACTGGTTAAAAATGGAGCAGATATAAACGCACAAGATGATAAAGGGAACAGCGCACTTCATATAGCTGCTTCCAATTTGTTCAAGAACATAATTGTCTGGCTACTGACGAATGGCGCTGATTCGAATTTGAAGAATAAATCAAGCAAAACTGCACGAGCAATCGCCGGTCCAATGGACAAGTATTTTGAAAAAGAAGTATGATGTAGTCTGATTCGGTTCTAAAATAGCGGTACATTTAATCAAAACTAAACGAGATTGTAAATTCAAGAATTTTCTTATCCTGAAAAGAGTTGAACTATACTTTGAAACCAGCTCCCTTCACTTGAAGACACGTGGTACTATCTCATCAGCTCGAGAATTCCTATTAAATTTAAAGTTAGTTCTTGCCAGGTGGATATGTATTTTTTGGTTTCTGTCAGGTATCTGATGTACTTAATGCCATATGAAGTATTCGCAACCCTGACCTTTCAGATGTCCCATGCAAAGTGAAAAGTGAAAAAGTGAACCAGATGTCGACCTATTCCCGGTTTTTCCTAATCTTCATGATTTTTTGACGACGTATCATAAGAGTCGATTACTGAATTCACTATGCTCCTGTACTCTTCCAAGTCCTTGCTTTCGGATGAGCAATGAATGTCTGGAAGAAGAGGATATTGAATACCAACAATTAACAGATGAACTTGTGATCAATGACCCGAAAGAGGAGTGCAGAATATGCGGAGACTTTGAAATTACAAAACGGGACAAGCTAATTTCTCCCTGCAGTTGCTCTGGATCGATTTCAAAAGTTCATGTTTCTTGCTTGGAGAAATGGATATTGAACCGACCAGGGAATCGAGCGGCAGGAGATAATTTAGAATGCGAGATATGCCACAGCACGTACAAAGTGGCCCTCACTCATCGCATCTCTCTCAATTATGATATGTTTTGTTCCGGCGGGACATTTTGGCACCTTTTTGAAGCGATGTTTCTTCTTATTTCTGTTACTTGTATTATGCTGGTTTTCTATGTAGTTATCCCAGATATGGGACATCAACGATTCAGCGGTCAAAATCAAGCCTTACTTGCTGTGGTCTACTCGCTTGTTGGAATCCTATTGTTTGTTGCCCTAATTCGTCTTTTTACAAGGTGGTATAGAACTTCATCAGTTCCACGTGTAACACTTTTGTAAATAACCTACTCTCTATTAATTAAATAAAATAATTATTCTGTCTGATGAAGCAATTCGTTGGCTTGCTTTGAAACGTGGTCTATCATGGAGTCTGTTTCCTTTGATTTCTTTTTAAGTTTCTCTACTGTGCCGTCGATTGAATCCTCATATTTTCTCAATACCGGCTGCACTAAACCTCTGTACAAGATCAAAGCTCCTTGACCCGACATCAACCATAGAGCAAAAATAGCCTTGAGAGGGTAAAAAAGCCATGGATACTTCTCCACCACAAAATAGAGAACAGTATCTTCAACTAGAGCTAGCACACCAAGTAATACCCAATAGGTAAGCCATTGAGTGTCGTCATCTTTGTCGTCGGTTTCTACTGCCTTGAATGACAGGTAACAAGGAATAAAAACAGCCACAACATGACTAAGGATTTTTGGACCATTTGCAAGCAGTACGAATAGCGAAAACCCAAATGTTAATCCAATCATGGCAACCATGAGAAAATGAACCGGAATTTTAGATTTCTTAGAGAGTTTGGTGACAAGTTGCGGAGCAGTCCTGTTCAATTCAATCTTGACAGTTGCCAAAAACAATTTCAAGAATTGATCTGGTTTTTGACCTTTCAGATGGCTTTGAAGCTGAACCAGTCCGGAAAGGCCTCGAACTACTGGCTTTGATTCGTCATAAGCGTCATTCACGAATGAAATACCCAACAGAATTCGACCAGCAGGTAGGTATTTGTCATCTAAGAGCTCCACGGTGGTATTAACCTCCTTGATACCATCCCCAAGATCATTGATTATCTTGCTTGTAAGAGCAAGCCCCCCTGTGCCAATTGGTGAGTCTGAGTGCACATACTCTTTGTCAATCACTTGGATTTGAAGCACCGGTTCGTCTTCTCCTTCATATCGAAATTTTAAAACATTTCCATGACGTTTTGTCCATCTTGGGTTTATCCCTTTTGATGGTTTGGTCGATTTCGATTTGCCATCATTTAATTTGATTTTGGCATACGGATCTTGTTCGAACACTCTTTGCACGTTCTTCAAATGCGAGGCCTCGATGACGCGAACACACACAGTCCCTATCAAAATCATTTCAACAGAGAATTGAAGATGACCTGCACTTTTACCATCATCATCCTTCAGTTCAACCGACATATCTTTAGCTCCCTTTCCACCCAGACACTTGGCTATCTTCACCTGACTTCTCCCGATGATTCGATCCGAACGAGTCACTTCCGCATCAAACACCGAGATGTCCAACATAGGTTCATTACCTGGAAGAGGAAGACCGTAATACGATAAATCTAGCACGTTACCGTGTTTACTGGTCCACACTGGATTAACTCCACTACTAGCTTTGGTCTTACCCGATTGTGCCCAAGGCAACACAATGACTTCAACAAACGGATCTTGCTTCCCTATCATTTGAACATCTTTCAGGTCTCGCCCGTTGTTGATGATAATTCGTAGAACCGCGCAGCTGGAGGTCGTGCCTTTAAAAGCCATCCTAAGTATAAATACTTTCAAATAGAAAGGTGTGCACTCGACACACAAATGGGTTATAAAAAACATTACAATCGAGTTGCTGCGAGAACGAATATTTTATCATCTCTGAATATCATGGTGTCTTGTGGTGGATTCGTGAAGACATAATGATGACTATTTCCCAATCTGCCAATTAACTTCACGCCATCAATACCCCTGTAAATCCCGACCGGTATGCAATTGAGTTCCTTCATAAGATACTTAAACAGAAACGCGTAGCTCTTCTGTGAACAAAAAGGAGGAGCGTCTATTTGCTGCAAAGTACTTTGTCTGCTTCCTGAGAACAGACCTTGCATATATGGATCCTGATCAAACTTGTCATAATTGGAATTATCCCCAATTAAATGCTGACAAATTTTCAATATTTCAGGAGTATAAAATGCCTTCACAGTCAAGGCATCTAATAGATTGACAGTGAATACCCTACCACTCGCAAACACTCCTGTTGAACGCCACGACGCTTCGTCCATTTCATTGCGTCCAATTTTGGATTCCTTCTTTACTGGCCCTGCAAGCAAATGCCTTGAAGTCATCTCAATCTCATCTTGTTTGTCATCAAGAAGTAACGAATCCAGAAACATGATATTAGAAGCATTAAGAACCTCAATCACAAGATTGATTTCAGGGTTAATTCTCTTGATGCCTTGAAATGCAAATATCCCATCGGCATCAAGAGTGGCGTTCCACAAGTGCTCTCTCATGGAGTCGTTTTGCACGACATGCTCCACCATTTCTTCATGGACACTTCTCAAATCAGGCGCAACTAAAAGAATCGCCGCTTTAGCATAAGTAATTCCGACTCTATATAAATCAGAACTATGCAACGGTGATCCGTGAACAATATATAGAAAATGTAGTTTCACACCTATTCCTGCATCACATCGCCAAGAAGATTCTGTTACCTGTTCGTCTATCAACGCTACCACTGGGATTTTATAATCAGGACTTTGATCATTCTGTCGAAGGGTCTTAAGATACAAAAGCAAATTTACAAAAGAGCCACAGAAAACCAAATGGTTCTTCACACCTGCATACTCCATCCTCAAACTGGAAATAACGTATTCAGGACCCCCAAGCGAGTTTTTATCGAGGTCGTATTCAAATGGCTTGAAATGAGCAAGTTGCGCAGAAGTTGGCGTGTCTGGAACCATTTCAGCCCTCTTAGAAACTTTCCCTAGAACTTCAACTTTTAGTTTATTGGCTCGATGGACAATAACTTCAGAACTAGCAGATTTGCTTTTGGTGAAATTACGGGTTTCCATAACTGGTTCAAGTTTATTTGACCCAAGATGCACGCCTTTTGCCATCACAGAAAAAAGAGCTGTTCCATCACTTGTATCAGGAGATTTGCCAAAGTTTGAAATATCGCCTAATTTTTCACTTTCTGCAATTACGATTCCATAAATACGATGTTCCTCAATATCAGGTATTTTGAAATCCTCCGGATTCAAGACTATATAGGAATCAGTGGGATTTTTTCTGGAAAATATCTCCAAACCTATTAACAAAGTGTCAGTTTGCAAGTATACAAGCATGGCAAAATCCCTAAAAAATAGGTTTCTCGAGTTGTCGGGTAATTTACTTCGATATATCTCATACTGGCATCCAGCTACGTATTCATCCAACCAAGGTGCATTGCATACTCCTGAGTTATTAGCACCAACTAATCCTTCGTCAGAGGTGACCACTAAATTTGCGATGAACGCAATGACACCAGGACAGCTAGTAGACTTCGTTAACAATTGGTTTTTTATCGTCTCCACGCATACTACTGGTGCATTGTAATCATATAGCGGTATTCCGTCACTCGTGTTTTGAGTCAAACAAAGATGGCGGAATGGCTCTAAGCTTGCTTCCTGAATAAATTGAACGCATATTTTTGGGTTCTGTTGCGTTTTCCTGTAGAAATACTTTTGGATGGACAAAATCTTGATCAATGTTTCGGCATCTGCCAATTGCTGATTCCTTGCCATTTTTGCCGCCAGGAAAAAGCAAGAACTCGCTTCTTGAAGATTCGCACGGTCGAGATCAAAATCATTAAACACGGATCCTTGCAAAAATAAGACTCGCAATTCAAACTCTTGTCTCTGAAGAACATTCATTAAATCTGCATCAGGAATCGTCTCCGAGAGAATGACAACCGATACATCTAAATTATGTCGATGATCCGGATGGAAAAATTCTCTAAAGAATTCTTCTGCTGAATCAGCTCGAATATCTCCAATGAGGACCACATGTCTAGCTCCTTCGATAGGACGATATCGCCGACTGGCAAATACGGACTTTTCGTTCAAGTGTTTAAGCAAATTTGAAGTTGACCACGGAATGAAAATGAGCGCGAACATAATCAGGGTGATCATAAATACTTTACCTAAACCTGTGACAGGATAGACGTCTCCATATCCTACTGTTGATATGGTAACAACAGTCAGATACAAACATTCACCGAAGCTCAACAATGGCTCGAAATAGGATTCTCGAGAATTATTCTCAAGTTGTTGAATGAATGCAGCACCGATGAATAAAAACGATCCTAAATTCAAAACGAATTTTAAAACAGCTCGAATGTCGTCTTGCTGGATATAGTTAATAACTCGATGAACACGGAGCAACCGAAATATTCTTAGCACTCGAAGTCCAGATAATAGCTCATAAGTATCTCCGGAAGAATTATCGGAGATGAAAATAATCACCGGCAAAACTGTGAGGATATCAATTGACGAATGCCACGACAAAATATAACGAACTCTATCCTTTGATACATACCCACGTAGCAAATACTCCAGCAGAAAAACAGCACAAAGAAATATTTCAAATGTTTGTAATCTTTCAGTCACCAAATTGTCATACGTTTGCCATACATATATAATGCATGAAGTCACAGAGAGTGAAGTGCTAAGAACATCAATCACAAGTCCTGTTCGGCCAAGAAATAAACTGAGAATTCGAGCTCGTATATGATCATTATGAAGATTGTATTTTTGAATTTCCTCGGCATCTGGTTCATTTGCATCTTTCAAATCCAAGATAAAAGAAGGATGCACAGAATACTTTGATCGTTTGTTACCAACTTGCGAGCTCGCTTTATTCTTGCTAGTCATGAAAGCGAGAGAATCAAAGATACTTCGTGTGAAGCGTCTCTTGTTAAGGTGGAGTTTCTCTGTTGATATTGAATTTCTCCATTCATTTCCTTTTGATCGTCTTTCTCCGAATGGATTGAACCTTCGCTCCATGCCGTTTCGTAGTTTCGAAGTTACTAATACACTAATACAATGTACTTGGAAAGTGGTAAGAATCTCCAGGCGCATTCCCAGTACTCGAGGTTAATACAGATAGTGCATATTCAGAAAAGGGAAAAGATCGAAATGAGGTAGAATCACTAGTTCCCCAGAGAGAAGTCTCACATGAGGTGATGGCGTACCTGTGCGGAAAGAAACGTGGTTCCAGCCCCACAGCTGATTGTCGTTGTGTAATTTGTGATATTGGGAAGATGTCAGCCCTGGATATTCCTAAAGGTCCTCACGAGTCAAGAACGGATGTTAAACACAGTAATTCATATCGACTTCACTGGCACTAAAGACATTAATTGTTTCTTGAAGCATGAAAGTAGTGGAACAGGGTTATGTTTTCCACCTAGTACAAGGCGGACAAAACGAGGACCCAAGTGCAAAATGTCGTGATTCTTTTCTATTGGTGCATTTAAACCTATTACTTAGATGAGAGCTTCTAATTATATATAAATATATACATATGCTGGTTCTTTCAATCAAAGAATTTCATGACGTTTCACACAATTGTGTTTGACAATTGCTTTTCCATACCGGTATTTTCAATTATTTCTAGATAGAACGACTGAATGTCCTAAAAGATAGTACGCGACGTATGGATTTCGAAGTACCGCACTAAAATCAAACTAGCAACTACTGTCTTGCCGAATTTAGCTGATGAGAATATATTAATAAGTTTTTTCGCACAAATGTGAAGAACTTTCTAGTTTCAACCAGTAAAGCTTTAGAGCTGCTACATATAAGTATCATTTGATCTAAAAAGAAAAGTGATTATTGTATTTAGATGTTGCTTCAGTTTAATAGGTCGTTAGATACCTATCGTTAGATACCTATGCACCTGGCGCGGGGGAAACGAGCTTGCCGGTATTCGCCACATGATATACAAGATATGTTCGGGACATTATGTACTTTTCATAATGATTTCCATTTTCTTGCTTATGGTTCTTGTTTTGCTTCCAAATTCATTCGAACATTTTGCGAGCTCATTCGCTGGTCAGTTCTTGGGCGTCTCCAACTTCTCCATTCTTATTGTGATTTTAATTTCTCAGTTGGCTGGTTTCCTTCCTGAACTCTGGACAGTTTACGAAACTTTGGATGTTAACTTGTCTTGAGCAGGTTCACTCTCAAGATCTAAATGTATATAATTCTAAATATGCTTTTATAAACACAACAAAAATCGATTTATAATGTTAGTAAAAATAAAGACGACGTCATTACTTTCCTTTAAATTGCCCAATCCAGGAAAGTAAACACCCTTTACTTCTTGTTCACATATATATATATACCAGACTCGGTGTAGAAGGTATCTACCAGACTCGGTGTATAGAACCAACACACCTCCCAACACACTAACCAGGAAGCGTTCCATTCTGTATCATATCACAAAGATATTTGTGCTGTGGACCTGGTAAGTG
>Ga0105055_10009110_pt1 | contig 12753 bp, 4 predicted proteins | sample BON03_FD_78090 | JGI IMG/M metagenome (GOLD analysis project Ga0105055, IMG submission 78090) | Freshwater microbial communities from Lake Bonney liftoff mats and glacier meltwater in Antarctica - BON-03 | ecosystem: Environmental > Aquatic > Freshwater > Ice > Glacier meltwater | place: Lake...
AATCACGCTTTGAAACGCAGCCTCGGACTCGGACGTGCACTGTCTAATAGCACTGGCAGGTAGCGGCACGCCACACGATGAGATTGAATGAATTTGTCGAGTATAATGGCAGTTGACCTGCAGGTTCAAAACCACTTTGGTACGTGTTGTACCACTGGGAACTCGAGTGTCTACTATCATCGAACAGTGGGTTTGCCCTTTGCAGGAAGCGGCACGGCGAATGAAGGCGTCTCCACCTAGCAGCTGCACTGTGCTGGGAGTCGGTGCGTGGAGGTTTAAGCCGTAAATGTAGAGGCGTGTGGTTTTAGTTTGAAGAGGAACATTGGCTGTGAGGCTAAAGCTGACGTGGTTGAGTTGGTTGATGCAGTTAGTGCTCTCCCACAGCTGAGTCATAGTCGTTGCTAGTTCTGTGCCGCCTGCCAGCACTCCATCACAGCCAGTCGCCGTAGCACATCCAACTTTCGCCTGGCCCCATGCGTTAGCGTCTCGCCATCCTCCCACGACCAGAACTGACGGAGACAAGGGGAGTTGGGACTTACTCGGATTGTTTATAGTGAAGCTGAAGATTAAGGGTGCATACGGGTGCGCTGGCTCCGAGGTGACGATTGCAACTATCAGACCCTGAGTCATGTCCCATGTTGCGTGCAGGCCAAGCCGATTGGACACAAGGGCGAGCGAGGTGGTGGATTCGTGGAGCGAGCCCAAGAGACCTGAAATAGTTACACGTGACCCTGCCATAAAATTATTACCCGTGCGTACACTAGGAGTGAGCTTGAGGGTCAGTGTATTCCTGTCGCCTTGTACAGCAGAATCTTCTGAGATAGAAGCTGCTGACAGAAAAGTCGGAATGATTCTTGCTGACAAGACGTTGCCGATCAACACTGCCCTTGCAGTGGATGGTTTCCCTTTTTCCAAGCATCCTGCTTCAATCACATCATCACAGATACCAATGTCTCTCACAACCCCCGACGCACCAACAATCGTGATGGTTTGTGCTGTGCGTGGTGTTGCATCGTTGAGGAGCTGAAAGGAAAACGTGAGTGTGCGGTCATCTTTTTTGAATGATGGGGCCGTACGCCCAGTAACGATTACCTCGCCCGACGCCTGCTTCCACACGACGTACTCCGAGGTGTAATACAAATCCAGCTTGACCCGCATCGGGGCCAAGCTAGAAACGTTGAGTTCCACAAGAAATCCTGCAAAATTTGTCGGGATTGAGGGGTCGAGCAGATCTGACACGGCAACTGAGTCTATGACGCTGCACCATGAGTCGCTGGAGCAGTTGAACCTCTGCACGCAAGGGGAAGTACTAAACCCACTCGTCTGCATGCCCCCAACACGCACGCCCGAAAACAGTAGGCAGCTTGGGGAGGGCGAGCCAGCTGCAGAACAATACGTGTTTTCTTCCATGACCGAATGTACACATTGGACTTCCACGTTGAGACGCGCATCTATGATCAGATCGTCCCTTGCCAGTGCACTTGCGCCGATTTCATTGCACTGTACTACGTGTTTATTTACAGCATCAGCAGTTAGGATGCTGCCCACGCAATCAATGTAGATCTCGAGATGTTTTTGCGCCGAATTCAAGGGAAGTCTCGACGTTGAGGATGTGGTGCTCGAGAAGCCACTCAGCGTCAACGACGTATTCTGTAAAGCTTGCAGCTCGAAATTAGTCACTAGCAAAACTGACAAGACATTCGTTGCAGACGCAACTACCGTACTCTCTGAAATGGTCCGAATCGCAAATTGCGGTGGCTCAGGATTGGTGAATCCGTAAACTTTCCCACAGGCCTTTTTTTCAAACGGTGCAAATCCCTGTTGAGTAACAGTGAGATGGATCTCTGCAGGTATGCGACTGCGACGACAAGTTTGCGGGCCGCGGTTGTTGGAGGGAGAAGGGGAAGAGCTTTTTGGATAGAACAACCCGGTGCACATCAAATGGTTGTCGCACACGAGGTCTGTATTCGGAGCAGTGCACGTGCTGGTACCTTCACACACTCCACCCCCATCGCACTGTACGCCAGCCACCTTCGTCTTGGCACCATTCCAAACAGAAAACTGGCCGGTTCCTGCATTTGTATAACCATAGGGCAGACTGTCATTTGCCACAGGTCCTGCGGCACCTTTTGACGACAGCAAAGACCCGACAGGACATTGGCGGCCGCCATTATGGGCTACGCACACGCCTCCGGGGCATTTGACATTCGCGGCATTCTGTTGCGCAGGAAGTGAAAACTTCGAGCAATCGCCGGGAACAGGATCATTACAGAAATTAAGCCCCCCTGCACATTGACCGGCACAGAGTTGGCCAACGACAGGACAGGGCTGACCCTCCCACAAACCGCCTAGACAAAACGACGTGCCCATAGCACACTTTGCCGAAGTCTGCATGTTCGCGTTTAGCAGACTCAAACTCAACTTGATGACTCGATTCGGACCAACGCTTTTGGCGGCCGTCAGAGTCAATTTGCCGCTATCCTGTTCCCACGAGGCTGTGCCACCAAAAACATGTGCATCATCACCGCGGAGCTCGAGCATGAGGTCATCGGGGCTTTGGGATTTCTGTTCATTGTTAGCAAATCCTGTCAAGTTCAGTTGAGTGTTGACGAGAAGTCGGAAGCTGAGTTTGAATTGCACGTAAAGTATGTTTGGCTGCGCTATGACTGGTGTTTCTTCAGCAACTTCAACATCGACAATCTGCGGAGCGAGGCCGGACGCAAGCACTTTATTTTTCGAAGCCCTTGGATCCAGCGCCATGACTTTAGATGCATCACACACTGCTGCTACCGTACCTTGCAGCGTCAAGGGCGCAATACAGCCTGACACTGCGATATTCAGAAAGACTCCCGGCAGAGCTTGCTGCCAGTTGATCGTCGAGAAAAAAAACACAATCTCTGCACCAGCAACGACTGAAAATGGGATCTTTACACTTATTCGCCCATCCTTGTCAAAGCACAGACCTTGAGTGCCGTTTCCAACGAGGTCAGCCTCATTCAAGTCGGATTGTAGCGCTCGAGCAGCGCCTACGAACTTGATTTCTTTCGGAGGCAACGTTTTGGTGAAGTCTGCTGCTACAATGCCCTCATTCGCGCACGCTTCCTGGCGTCCAGTGAGACCCGAAATGATGATGATCGCGTCCTGCATGATCGGCATATTGGCCTTGAAACGAAACGTGAGCGTGTTTTCTTGTTTCACCACGTTTCCAGATTCTTCTACCACAACACTACCGAGAGAGGCAGTTCCACCGCTGCTTAACACTGATCCCACGAGCGCCTGCGGTGGTACTCCCACCATGCCAACTTTTGGGGCAGGCGATGCTTGTGCGGCTGCAGCGTTTCGCAGAATAAACGAAATGTCCACACTGCCTGTTTGAGGCAAGATTGTTTGCTGGAGTGTGACTATTAAAGTGCCTGTACTCTGCGTCCACTTGCCCAATCGTTCGCCTGTTCGTGTGGGTGCGTAAGGATTGTGCTGTTCAAAAAATATTTTTGGTAGGTATCTACTCGTAGGATGTTTGCATGAACACATCTACGAGATTAAACAGACAAACAAAAACAGAAACACCTAGTATTTGCACTTTCGTCCAAAATCCATATGGATCACGACGAAACAGTATTGCTTCCAAAAAGAATCACGGCACAAAAAGAAAATCTTTGAAAACGGAACTCGCCTATTTCACCCGAAATAATCACGGCAAAAGTAGTGTTGTCTGCACTTTGAGAGCCCATCAAGGCAGACACAGTCACGGTAGACCCGTCGCGGACCAAAAAATTTGTTCTGAGCTTGACAGTCATGATATTATCCTGATCGGCTATATCTGTGCTCTCGGATATCGTTTTCACGATGAATCCTGGCGCGTTGGAGGCAAGCATGAATTGTGCGTTCTTCAAAACTTGCTGTGATAGGGCTGGAGTCACCACCTATAGACACCAGTGTAATCACACAAACGCACAAACAAGTGGTGACATCAGATTGCAAACGCAGCATTTTATTGACAGATTACATCAACATCGTCGTCAACACACGTTACACAAAAGCACGCGCACGCAAGCACGCGCGCATACGCACGCCCGCGTACACACACGCACGCGCACGGATATACACACACACATGGGCACACGCACATGCACACATGTTCAAGCGCGCGCATGCACAGTCATACCTGTTGACAACCACCACACACATCGTCCAATACTATCAAAATGCGAGCCAAAATTCGATTTGTAGGTTCGTGTGCGTATGCTCCAAGTCCGAATGGGTTTGTTTCCTTGGTGCCTATTTGCGGTAGAACATCACACACTGCGCGACCACATGTCCCGACACCAGACGGCAAGGTCATGCTCAATGAAATGTTATGCCCTGGCTGGGGAGTGGCAGCATTGGTGAGTTCAAAAGAGATCTCAAAGGCCGGATTTTCTTGAGTATTGCCAAGATTGCGTTCTGCTGTAACAACCAGCACTCCTGCGTGCTGCTTAAACTGGCCGTGAAAGCCAAAAAGATGGCTGTTCGAACCATGCAATTTGAGTTCATCAGTGCTGAACGTCGCACTTCCCAGCAAACCCGTGACCGTAAATTGAGTGCCAGCCAGAATTTGAACATTGGGCAACAGACCGATAACCACAAGATTGGTCTCGCCCTGTGTCCGCGAGCTGTCAGTTGCTACTGCAGACACAATTCCTGGCATATGTTTGACGTTCAAAACGTCTGAAAATGACTTGCAGGAGCTACCCAGTCCGATTGTTCCACATACAGATTGGTTGCAGAAGGATGAGGAGGCAACTGACAGGCGACCTGTGCGCATTATCGTCAGATTCCCATTGCCCACAGAAAAGGTCAAAACTATTTTTTGTCCGCTCTGCCAAAGGTCAGCAGAGACTGTGGCAACTAATGATCCGCAATTAGGACTAGCAGTATCGCAACCCGTGTTCCACCACTGATACGACGCTTGCAGAATATCTGCGGGTTCCATGGATGTGAAGGGTCGAGTAGTCTTGGCAAGATGTAGCGGGAGGGTGCCGGTGAGACCAGTCACTGTAAATTTGGTGCCAGTTGGAATTGTATTTGATGGTACGAGTGTGAGGGTGATTATATTGTCGGCGAATGCGAGCGTAGATGCACCCGAGATTGTGGCTGTGGAAAATAAGTGCACACAGTTTTCCTCTGTGGGATTGGAAGTCTGCGTCGACGACGATTTGGGTGCAGCAGGTGCAGGAGTAATAGGTGCTTTGGATTGATGAGTTATGCCCAGAATGTTGCCAAACATTGCGGTGCGTGGAAGAAGAAGACCATTGCCGGTTGCCGAGATAAATACTTCTCGAGGAGATTGTGGCGAGGCTATGGGTGGATACTTGAGCTGTATTGAAAAGGACACCTCGTCGAATGCTTTGGCAAGGTAGTGCATTTTCACCTGAGGAAAAAGCAGCCGATCATTTATCAAAATCCCAGAAGACTATCATCGATGATGATTACAAAAAAAAAAAAAATCATCGATGATTACCAAAAATTACCGTAAGTTTGCCAGTGGTTTGATCCCACAGGCCTGTCGAGTCCAAATTGCCCACAATGCTTTCCAGGGCCATTGTTGGATTGTCGGGTGTGAGGGTGCCAGTCAGATTCGTGACGATAATGCGAGTAGTGTCTGCATCAGGGCAGGCTGCTAATTCAAACTCTTGCAAATTGGAGTAGGGATATAACTGTATTTTTGTTTTGAAAACAACACGTGGAAAATAGGTTAAAGCTAAAAAAAAGTGACGCAAGTATATAGATCTTTAACGAGATTAGTACATAGATCTATGTACTTAAAATCAATGCGAGTACGTAGATATACAAGTATGCGGGAACGTCGTACCGCAAAATTTTCTTGATTGTTGAGCGCTTCCAAACGCAAAAATTGGGCGGAAACTGCAGAAAATCTATTGGCTTGGATTACCCTACTATCAAACGGTATGTCCACAATTTCACCCGCCAAATGCCATTCGGCATCAGGGGCTGTTGCACTGGCAGCCCACAATAGTCTCACGTGCTTGACTTGAGCGGAGGAAACTGCGCTTGTTCCCTGTGTTCCGGTGACGCGAAACGCGTCAATACGATACACGGCCCCGAGGTCAAGCTGCACGAAGCCAGAGCCTGGCTTTGAAGCTTCTTTCTTGGAGATTTGAACACCCTTGCTGCGGAGACCATCAAAGAGATTCTTTGCTCCATGGCACGACGCCGGGGCGCGCCATGGACACTCAGACAGGGAGCGCTGATCTGTGATCCATGTTGCCTGTACTGCAACACCCGGCTTGAAAAGGGCGGTGTGGCACGCATCTAGCGCCTTGTTGGCTCTCAATGTGACCGTCACAACATTGACAACACCAGCTACTGCAAGCTGTCCAGAGAGAGATCTTTCTGAGATTTCGGCGAATATTTTTCCTGCACCACGGGCTTGCAAAATATCGTGCCCGCCTGCTATATCTGTTTTTTCGAAGAATTTCCTGCCAGCTGAATCTGTGGCGGTCACCTGCACTCGCAAAGCTGGCTGGGCAGCAATCGGATTGTGCAGCTGGAAACTGAGAGCGACAGTGCTCTTTGAGTTGCACGATATTGGCTGAGACAGACTACATGTCTGGCAATCGTACAGTTTGTCTGACACAGCAAAGGTTAATGAGCCTTCTTTCTGCCATGCTGCTGTCGACGTTTGGTCGCTATTCAAAATGATCGCTAGGGCAGACTCTGTTTGTGTGCCTGCTAGCCCCGTGACTGTAACAAGAGTGCCGAGTGCCATTGGAAAGCTCATTGAAATGGTCAAGTAGAGTACATTTGGCTCGTTGGCAACATCGGTGCTCTCACGAATGGTGGCACTTTCGACGAAGTAGGAACCGCTAGCACTAAGGCAGCAGTACTGGGATGCTCTTGCCTCTTGAGCCAAATTAATCGCTGCCGATGAAAGCGTCATGGAAACTACCGGGCGTACTGATATCTGAGTGGTACTGGGGTTCAATAGTTTTGTTCTGACCAACAGTACAACACCACTTTGCACAGCTACGGGCACAGTAAATTTGATAGTCCCAAGAATGCGTACAAATTCACCTTGCACAGTAATTGGAAGATTGCCATCATGATACAAGGTGACAAGAATTGCAGTGCCTGCTGACAAACTCCCAGTGAGTTGGGATAAAACAACAGTGACACCTGCCGGTATTGTCGAAGAAAGAGTGATCGAAAAGTCGAGAGTGTTCTGCACTTCTGGAATGTTCGTTTCCTCAGTCACATATACATCTGTGAATGTGAGAACCTGGTCTGCAGCAAAAATTGAACGAGCCACACCCAGGGAATACGAGGGGTCCATCCAGCCTACCCATCGCGTGAATCCCATGTGCCACTTCAGCGATTCAGCGACAAGAGAAGCTTTTGGAAAGCCTTGTTTCCAAACCTGTGGACTTGCTGTCGCCTGTTTTTTCCTGGGGTTGACAAGGAAAAAGGAATAGGAAACGCTCTGATAGGCTTTCAATGTCTGCTGCAAAATTGAAACGACACGTCCCTCTTGCTGATCCCAGGTCGCAGTGTTTTCCATGATGTTATCTGTCGAAAAGTGAATTGCAAACATCTGGGTGGTAATAGAGAGACTGCCGGTTAGTCCGGAGACGGTAACTGCTGTTCCTGCAAACAATGTAATACTTGCCGAAAGAGAAATGGTAATGAGGTTACTTGTGGCCGGTGCTGTTTCGCTCTCTGAAATCAGCGTCGTGAGGAATTGTGAGGATTCCGATCCCCTCAGCACTTCACCTTGGAGCCGAGTTGGTTTGAGGGTCACCGTATCTCTTTCAGTCTGGTTGCCAGTTGCCGATACGAAAATCTTTGCGTCTCCACTGATGAAATCAAGATTGGTCACAGAAAATGAAAACACGAGATTTACTTCATTGTGCAAGATACGATTTAACGTGAAGACCAAGCTCGCGGGCAAGTACACGATGCCAATAACATCCCATCCTGATTTGACTTCTTGAAGCCAAATCGCATCCTTGACATAGTGCGAATTGGGTTCATCGATATTGATCTCGCCCGGGTCGTTTTTCGCACCTGTTATGCCACTGACTGTGATCTGAGTCAATCGTGGCAGAGATGAGTCGCATGCAAGCGTGATAGTGATGGTGTTGAAGCAGGTGCGCGCAGCACAGTCTTGTGAGATTGTGTGTCGGATCCATGAGGGAAACTTTTCTGCTCGAAAGATGTCTGTTTCAATCGCAAATGTCTGAGCAATTTGTCCTGGTGATTGAAGTAACGGGCGGACTTCTAGCTGCGCGCGCGGAGGGTTTTGAATAGTGAATTGCACTGAAATAAGTTCTCGAGCAGCTTTCCAGAGAAAGATATTTGGCGGAACAGACAGAATGAGCTCTCCACGAACCTGGTGCCATGTTGCGTTGTTTCCGAAAAGCTCTCCATCTGGACCTGCGATCCTCAAAAAAACATCGGGCGTGAGTGAGCCAAGCATTCCGGTCAAGGTGACTTGAGTACCTGCGCCAATATTGAAGTCCAGGAAAAAATCGAGCGAAATGGGGTTTTCAGAACCCTGTACAGAGCTTTTTTCCTTGAGCGAGGCTGACAAAACGGTTCCCGCAACTATGGAACTCAGACATGTACCGGACATGCCGTTTGCGGGGACTAGATCGCGTTGATGAGCACCGGGCCTACTTTTGACACGCACGACAGGTACGACACCAGGCACCAGCACCAGTGGATTTTGCAGGTGAAAGAGCATTCGAATATACTGCCCTTTCTCAACAGCTGAACCCACGACAACTTCGAGTATGCCCAATCCAGCATCCCATTTTGATTCCCATTCGGATTCTATTTCTGCTGCACCCTGTTGTACTGAGCTAACCACTGCTCCGTTTTCTGAAATGTCGGTAGAACTAGACCCTGTCAATTTGACCATTTGAATTACCGATCCTATCTGCAGAGCAACGTTGACCTGCAGCACCGCGAGGATGACTGACTCCTCACCGAATAACTGAGAGCTTTCGGCGACAGCTGCAGTCAAGAAGCCAGGGATATCATCTGGGCCCAAAACAGAGCTTACCATGGGTGTCCACACAAAATGGGTATCAGGGCTAGACGCTGAAACAAAGGTGCTTTGCTGAGTTCTGGTCGAATTCGGATTCTGCAGTGAAAAAATGACCGTCACTTGTGCGTGACTTGGCACGTGGCAAGGCATGATGAATCTAAGAGTACCAGGCTCGTTATACCACTCGGCAAACGAATCGATACTCTGTGTGCTGCAAGATATGCTCTGAATGGCGATCGGGAAAAAAAAAGTGGAAGGACTCTGTGACCCCATCAATCCCGTAATAATTACTCGCGAACCAAATGGTAGAGGAGTATTTAGCGAGAAACTGCCTCGCATTTCATTTATTTGTCCAGCCGTTGAGTCAGACTCGCGCAACACGGCATTCTCAAGCCTCTGCAGGGTTAGGCTTGTCAGCACCTGTCCTTGCAACTTGGAAGATATTTGCTTGCCTGTTGACGTGGTCGAAACAGCCACGGCCGGATCTATAGCGGTTGATTTGGCTTTTGGCAATGTAGGTTCAGGGACCGATATTTCAACAGTTTGTGGTGTCTGGGATGAGGAAGGATTTCGCAGTGTGAAAGCAAATCTCAACGCCGTGGAGCTCATGACTGTTTCTGAGATTGAGAAGAGTACGGTTCCTGTGAGCTGGGTCCACTTTGCTGTGAAATCCTCTCCCACGTTTGTCATTATAGATAAAGATTCAGTGTCTGGAGTGGCCGATCCCATGAGTCCCGACACGACAACTACAGAGTCTTTCGGCAGCACAAAGTTGCACGAGAACAATATTACAATCTCGTTCAATGATGCGTGAATATCAGACGACTCCAATGCCAATCCTCCAGCTTCGATTTGAGGAAAAGCTGAGGAAGACAGCAGAGAAAAGTATGATGTTCGAGGGCCCATCACGTGGCTGTCCGTAGAAAGGGTTACGCGCGGAAATACAGCCCTTTGTGCTCTGGCAGCATTTTGGAGCACGAAACGAAACGACACACGAGTATCAGCTAGAACATCTTTGAGGAATTGTACTTGTAATATGCCCTCCTTTTGGCTCCACACACCGCTAGAAGATATGACGGAATCATCTGAGAGCACACATGTCAGATATTTTGACATGCTGTTTTCGTGGCACTTGACATTTTGGATGGCAAGGTCGTGTGTACTAAGTGTGCTTGCTCCAAGCATGTTGTCAATGGTAAGATTGGTGCCCGCAGCTACACTCGAACTCACAATGATCGAGCTCGAGATGGTAGATAGTGATAACGACACCTGTGTATCCTGCAAAGTTGTGAATGAAACGATCCGACCTTTTTCTGCAGCTGCGAGTGCGCCATCGTATGTGTAGACATAGTCAAGTGTAATATCAGACGATACCAGACTGCCACAGAAATTGTCTTCGACAAATGTCGAGGAGGACAAAACCACCACAAAAGTATCCGGATTGGAGCATGGCGATTTTGGCCCACAAATCATTGGCATAATATCAAACTGCTTCAAAATACTCACAGACCGTGAGCAATTACGAGAGCAGCCTTCCCATGGTCCTGACTCAAAGGTACCCCTTGCCAGGGAATTTGTGCACAAATAGTCCTCGCACTGGCCATTCTCAACGTTGCAGCATTTATTTTCTTTCCGGTCCCATGTAAATGGAGGCAAGCACTTCGGAGGGATACACAGGCCTACACGCTCGATGAATTTGCCCTTCTTTTCGAAATCGGTGCATGCAATATTGATGGACAAGGTTGCTTGAACAAGAACTGCTTTGGGATTAAGATATCGGCAAGCAGCATCAAAACAGTCGGAGTTTTGCTCAAAGGATGCGGTACACGACTGTAACAGTCGTGTGTTGCACTTGGCTGTATATGAGTTTTTCAAAAGCACGGGCAGCAAGGGCCTTGGCTGCATCGTCACACTTGCTCCCGATACGGCAATTAGTGGCATTTTCACGCCAACAGCTTGCGCTACCGGTACCATACCATTGGGTAGAGTCACAGAAAAGCTCAACTGCGTCCCCGCCTCAAGACAGCGTGCAGTCCGTAGCAACATGGTCTGTGGGTGCTGCTGCTGGCACCAACTCTGCGGAATTAGCTGACTGATCTTGGCGTCATATGGTTTCGTAATCCCAAATCTAACATTGCTTGACTCGATCCATCCGCGCGAGCTTGCACTGCAGTACCATGCAGCGTTTTCGGGATTGAGACTATCTCCGTACCACTGCGCCACCGACATGACATCTTCGCCAACGACCTTAACACTTTGTACGTGCTCAAGTGAGTCACCGTACCACACGTGATACTGCGCGTTGCCAGAAGAATCAGGACGCATTCCGACGTTGGAAAGCCCCGAGAGTGTTATGACGGTGCCCTGATCGAGGAATGTGTTGGCGGTCAGGCGGATAATGACATGGTTCATCTGCGTTTCGACTTTGCTCGACTCCTCAATACTTGCAGAGGTTAATGCAGGAATCTGCGAGGAGGGTTCTACATACAACTCTCCTCCTTGGAATATAGATGACGCAATACGATAGGCAGCAACGGCAACTTCCGGGCCGCTGGCTGATATAAACACGGGTGGAGGAAGTTGGCGCGGTCCGGGATTTAAAAGTGAAAACGACACATGAAATGTGTTCCTGTTCTGAAAGGATTTCTGCACAGCAAAAATCAGGGTGCCTGAGACTTTATCGAATGCCCCTGCCATTCCTGAACCAAGCTGGAAATCAGTAAGTGCAATGCCTCTTTGGCACGTTAGATCTGCAGTGCTAAAAATGCAATCAGTAGGATTGCCGCATTGAGGCGATACGACTGGTTTGCAGCTGGCTGAAGGAGACAACGAACCCGTCAGTCCAGTCAGTGTGATGACTGTACCTGCGGGAAACGGCTGGCTGAATTTCACTTAAAGACTGAGACGATTGCGACCACGAGATCTGGGTGCATCACCTCGAATTTGAGTCACCTGCTGCAGTGTTGCCTCAAGCACGGAGATTGCTGCTGCAGCTACTGTGTTGAGCACTGGCTCAAAGGTAACCGGTGAAAATGTCAAGCCCCCACCTTGTGCATCAGCTTTCAAACTCGAACCTGCACGTACTCCAATCGGATTCAAGAGCTCAATGTCAAATCTGAGCTCCGGAAGACATGGCGCATTTTGACTGATGTCAGAGAAAGAGCACTTCATGATGGCGGAATTTGGATTGAAGATCACTTCGCCTCGAAAGCCAGTCCAAATGGCTGTCTGCACAGCGTAGATCCGGTGGACATTGAGAGCAGCCCGAATGCTTCTGACTTCGGGATGGGATTCGTAGCAAAACAGACCGCTTACTCCCGCTGATGCGCCAATTTCAATGATCATTTCGACGCCAAAAGCAGCGATGAAGTTTGCCATGTTATAATTTTGAAGCACAGTTCGTGTCGAGAGACTACAACCCCCGCAGCCCTGCCAGGGACCTCTGCTGTATGCGTCTGGAGGAATCTCCATGTAAGAATTTGGAGCACAATGTGACTCTGTTGCCGTGCTAGATCCTCCCCGGCATACACGAATGTAGTCAATGTACTTGCTCCCATCTGCGGCATCAAAGTCTGTACAAAAGATAACGACATCAAGGGTTGCCACATGCAATTTTCCACATGACATGCAAGCTAAGGAAATTTTTTGATGGCACGAGAGCCCTCCAACACACTCACTTGTGTCAAAGAAGCGACCAGAATCTG
>Ga0105055_10009114_pt1 | contig 12750 bp, 18 predicted proteins | sample BON03_FD_78090 | JGI IMG/M metagenome (GOLD analysis project Ga0105055, IMG submission 78090) | Freshwater microbial communities from Lake Bonney liftoff mats and glacier meltwater in Antarctica - BON-03 | ecosystem: Environmental > Aquatic > Freshwater > Ice > Glacier meltwater | place: Lake...
ATGTTTGTCGTGTGAGTCATTCCAAAACGAAATTATGCCTTATTTGATCGTTTATTCACTGACTGGCATGAAAACCCGTCATCGTCTCAACACTGATGAAAACACTGGCACATGCCCTCCGAGGTCCTTCTGGAGCTCGCGGACCACCTGCGCGTTGGAGCTGGTGATGTCTTGCAGCACGCTGGCCTGACCGGGCTCGAAGGTCAGCAGGAGCGTGTACTGCTTCTGTGCGTCAATGCGGCCGACCAGGTGCACGCGCCTGACGGCGCTATTGACAGAGAAGGATGTGGGGGTGCTGGGCATGGCGACAGGGTCACCCGTCGCGTCGAACGTGGCAAAGGAGTACTTGGCGTCTGTGACGAGCTCGACCGTGAGGTCCTCCCCGGGCACCACGGGGAGCTGCATGAGGTAGTCGACCGCGTTTGCAGTGGGCTTGCAAATGTGTCTGCAGAGACTGATGTGCTCGCCCACCCGCACGCTGCTGTGCACGTAGTCGTCTCCGTTGCGCTTGCTGTGCGTGATGGTGAGCATGGCCCGCTGCGAGCCCAGGTCGCGGCGTGGGCCGGGCTCAGCCAAGCTCTGTAGCCGGCGGGCAAGCGCTGCCATCTCGAGACCATGCGCGCACAGCGCGGACGTGACAGTGTCAGCGGCGAGCATTGTGCGTAGATCGAGTGTTCGTTAATATGTATATTTATTTACTTTCAGGTAGTGTCTCTATCACAGAGACTATCACATCTGCCGCTGCATTGGATTTCTTGACCTTCAGGCGCGTTGTCTTTGGCTTGGCCTTGCTCCCCCCGTCTGGCACCGTGCGGTCTGCTACAGCGTCCGTGTGGGTCTCTGTCGCCGCGGGCGTGGTCGTGGTGTCTGTTGCCGTCTTGATGGACATGTCGTGTGAAAACGACACCTTTCCAGAGATCGCCAACAAGAGACTGTCACCTGCGCCGTACGCAGGCACAGTCTGAGGCTCACGTGCGCTCACATTGTACGAGTGCTGTCTCGCGAATGCAGTGCCCTCCGTGCCAGCCGTTGGACGCGATTGATTGGATCTGGAAACCCAGCTCCGGGACGCACCCCCCTCGGACTGTTCGTGTGAGGAGGGTGTTGCGATCCAAGGTCTGAGACGCGGCTCCTCCGCGCGCTGGTGCGCCTTGGCATGGTGCCACATGCTCACACCATCTGTCGGCTGTATGCGAGGCCTTTTCGCTGCGGACGCGCCCGACGCGGTTAAAAGGGAGCCCGGAGCGGACGTGGGCGTGTGCCTCCGTATACCTCCCAGACACGTGCACACGGGGGCAAAGGTGACCTGCAGCAGCTGTCCCCTGAGATGCATGGTGTTGTTGGCGTGCCCCCCTGCGTCCTGCTCCGTCTTGCCCCAGTGCTGGAAGAGCTGCCTGACCCGCCAGTACCCGTTGACACGGTAGTCGTACGCCTCTGGGACGTCAGTCTGCGGCTCGCTCTGCATCTCGAACTTGTCAGCAACCAGCTGCCAGCAAGGTGTATTGTGCGGGAACGTCTGCCGCACCACGCCCTTGTAGTAGTGGTTGAGCGTGTAGTTCTGCGTGGGCATGAACTTGAGTCTGAGGATCAGGGTGTCGCAGGCGCTGAGGTCGAGGTGGCTCCACAGGTTGACGAGGTCGCGGTTCGGGCCGTCGACTGTCATTGTGGTGACGTGGTTGGCGTCGGCCTGCACAGGCGCCAGGCCGGTCTGGTTCTGCCCCCCCTGCTTCTCCGAGCCCGCGCAGATCCCGAAGGGGAGCAGCCGGGTAGACACCAGGCGCATGAGACCCGGGAGGTTGTGGTGCTTCCAGTCGAACCCCAGATGCACTGCCATCAACGCCCACGTGCAGTTCTTGTGCGTGTCGCTGGCGGTGAGCCGCTGCAGGCCCGCGAGTATGTAGTTCACGGTGGCCAGGTTGACGAAGGCCGTGGAGTTGGGGATCTTCATCTGGTATATCTTGCCGTCCCGCATGCACACGCTGTCGAAGAGCATGGACTGCACCTGCTCGCTGTTGATCGCAAAGGCAATGTTGTCCTGGTAGACGCTGTGCGAGACTTTCATCATGCTGTCATTGTGCAGCTTCTCCGCGTACGGCAGGAACACCAGTGGGATGATTTTCTGGATGCGGTGCGGGATCTGCTGGTAGTTGCGGTCGGAGCCCATCCGGCCGGGCCCGAACGCGTAGGGTGTGATGCCCCACAGGAGCTCCCCATTGAAGTTGTACAGCCCGTCGGGGTCGCTGTTGATGCCGGCCGGGCCCGAAATCGACGTGGGCAGCGGCCCGTCCCTGTTGATCCGCGCGTCGGGAAACCAGATGCCCCTGGACAGGGCAGCGAAGATGTCACTCATTCCCCCGCGGGCCAGGGCCTTTATATATGCAGATGCCCCGCAAAAAAAAATGAAGATCGTGGACACGGCCGCCGGCGGCCCTGAACTCACATGCTGGCCTTCGACATTGAGACGACAGTGCGCACCCCACCGCACGCGCTCTGCTTCTTGTATGCCTGCTCTGACACGCGGATGGCAGGGCCTGGACCCCGCCCTCAAGCTCGTCACTGTGATGTGCACCGAGGACTTCTACACTGGCGAGAAGATTGCGTACGAGTTTGCCTGGCTGCGCGCCGAGGACCCCGGACGCATTGCCGCGACCACAGCTGTCATGGTGGCCGCCTTCGACGGCGCGCGCAGTCTGTGCGCATTCAACGGCGTGCGCTTCGACATCCCCTTCCTGCAGGCCTCGCTTGGGGTCCTCGCACACGGCCACGCAGTGGGTGCTCAAGATGACGGACATCCTCGAGTGCTGACGGCTGCTGCACGGCCACACCTTCAGCCTCAACCTGCTGTGCGAGGCCAACTCGATCCCAGTGAAGATCTCGAGCGGACTGCACGCCATCCACATGGCCGCGGCGCGGGAGTGGGGGCCGCTGCGCGCGTACTGCGCTGATGACGTGGCCATCCTCTGCACGCTCTACCGGATGCGCCACCTGACGAACCCCCGCACCAAGGCAGTGATGGATCTCGCGGAGTGGGCACACCCGCTGATGTACGCGCAGGACACGGAGGACCAGCTCGCTGACGCGGAGGCCGAGCGCGCGGTCGCCTGCGCGCGCCCCCCCGGGTACGTACACTACATGAACACGGAGGCAGAGACAGACCACCTCTTTGAACTCGACGACGTCACGGCTCTCGCGACGTCACCTGTGCTAGCCTGAGCTCCCGCACCAGGTCAGAGGACTCGACGAGCACGCCGTGGGGGGCGGTGGCAGAGCGCCGCGCGGGCGCGTGCGGGTCTGTGCCGCATCCCCGGTCGCGCGCCATGCCGTTGTAGTAGATCCGGGCGTAGAGGAAGGCGAAGACGAGCGAGCTGCCGAGCAGCATGTAGATCTCGACAAACATCATGTGCAGCGAGACATGCATTGCCGCGAAGGCAAAGGCGTTGCGGTTGATACCGTCCAGGAAGGAGATGGAGTAGTACTGGATCATACAGGACACGTAGTAGAACACCATCCGGCACACGACCTCGCTGGGCGTGGTGTAGCTGCAGGCGAGGATCGCGTGCGCCACCAGACACGCGGCCCACGCCATGGAGGCGGAGACCACGTTGACGGGGATGCGCAGGCGCAGGGCCTGCGAGGCCAGGAAGCAGCTGCTCGTGACGGCCCAGAGCAGGTCGACTGCCCAGTGCATTGCCGCGACATGCAGGCCCACGCAGTGCGTGAGGTCCCCCCCCCGTCGGCTGTCTTGTAGCGCGCGCTCACATAGACGCCCAGCGCGACCAGGGCCAGGAACCCGCACACCCGGTTCAGGCGCTGCGCGCGGAAGAGGTACGCGTCAAAGTACACCAGCACCACCACCAGCACGAAGAGCGAGCTCGGCCACGTGACCGCGCGCTGGCACACGTCAACAACAACAACCAACAGTCCCGACCGCATCAGCAGCATGAGTACCAAGACGTACGTCGTCACGAGTCGGAAGTCCACCTCACACGCGCTGTCGTCGCTGCTGGCCATTGCGCCATCGCCTCTCCGTGCTAAATAGCACTAAGAAATAATAAACAATACACACGGGTCTGTTACAGCACTTTATTCACTAGAATCAAAACTTTGGCAGGTATGGGTTGGTGTATGCACCTTGACTAGCAGTAGATTGTTCATCATTCTCAACCTCTCCTGCAGTAGCATCCTCAAGTGTATCTTCAGCTTCTTTAAGTTCCTCTTCCGCTTCTTGAAGTTCATCCTGGACTTCAGCTGTGTTTTCTGCAGCTCTATTAGCCCTTTTTTCCGCATGCTTCACTGGATCGGCCTCAAATTTATCACGTTTTGCAAGTGGCATCTTAGCCAATCGCTTTTCTCTTTTTTCCATAGCTTTTTCCCGTTTGGCTTCTTTTTCCTCGGGTGAAAGCGATTCGTAGTGTGCCTGAGCTTTCGCTTTTTTGTGTATTTTTCTGTCGTGTTTTTTTTTTTATGTTCCGCGCTTTCAGCTTTGTTGTGTTTTTCACTTGGGTGGAAGTTAACGTGTAACAAACCTTTCAACTTGAGTAAATCAGCATTCATCTTAACACCATTGTCAGTGAGCGTACCTAACATTTTGACAATAGCTTCTGTGTTATGATGTACATTTTGCGCCATACTGCACGTCCTCACCCGCCCCTTAAATACCAATAAGTATGATCATTTGTTGTAGCGGGTATGCTCTCTGAAACACGCCTCGGCCTCACACACCCAAAAAAAAGAAAACAAGGTGGAGCGCGGGGCGTGCCAGACCCTCGCAATGGCGGAGGCGGCGTGGACAAAGCTGCGCCAGCTGTTTGTGCTGTGCGTCAGCTGCCACGAGAGCCACGTGTGCGAGTGGGAGGTGTTCGACGTGGACCAGGCAGGCTGTCTGCTCTGCTTGGTCATCCACTGGTGCTCGCACGAGTCGTGTCAGGACGTCACGCAGACGGAGGACGCCACCGTGTGCAACGTGACCGGGCTGTGCGTGTCGACGGCCAACCTGGTGCAGAGCGAGTACGACGAGAACATTGTCAACTACAACGGTGGCCGCGCGGGCATCAAACTGGCATGCATCACCGAGATCGACAACGTGGTACGTGCACGAGCTACTGACGTCCGCCCGCTGTGATGCCTCGTTCCGGCACGAGAAGGCCAAGTTCAGCGCCAAGCTGAGTGCGTGTATGAACTCGCTGGTGTGCAAGAACATGGCCACCCAGACGCCCCTCAACATGATACAGGTCGTCGAACGCTCCCTGGGGGCCATGAAGTCGAGCCGCGTCACGGAGCAGGAGTTTAGCCACGACGCGAGACGCCAGCTGGCCGGGCTGTGCGCGCGACAGCTGACGTTGATCATTGTACTGTGCGAGAAATGCATGCCCGGGCGCTTCAAGAAAAGCGAGATGCGCATCACTGTCTTTGGCCTGATGTACCTCATGCGCACGGGCGTGTCCATCGAGTACATCACTGTGATTCTGCGCGTGCCGAGTCTGACGTTCCTGCTGCCTGTCGAGAGCAATCTGCAGCGATTCTTCGACTTCAAGGCCAAGCACATCACGGAGGTCGAGAACAAATTCAAGTTCCTGCTGCGAAATCTGGACAAACACCAGCTGCTGTCCATGGGGTTCCATAACATCATATGACTGTGCGCCTAGATTGAAAAAAAATGATACTTAAGGTGGTCTGTCCACTGCCCATTGAACATCGCGAGATGCCTCCCAGAAGAGCTACAAAACGAGTCGTAGAGTGGGACGAAAACCCCTTTGACACGCCAGCAGCATCCAAGACATCTAAACATGCAGCACCAGCAGCTGCAGCACCAGCCGCTGCAGCACCAGCCGCTGCAGCACCAGCCGCTGCAGCACCAATCGATGCACGTGCCCATACTCACACTGTTGATGCGTATAAGATGACTGAAAAGGGAGCTGCTGACATCATGAAGCAAGCGCTCTCTGGACTCGATGATGTTGATACAAGTACGCTAGACTGCGACAGTACCATTAACAACTACGTTGGCACGCGCACAAAGACATGGAATGATGTTGATAAAAGGAGGTTTGAACATGCCCGAACAACTTTCCCAGATACCTGGCGTGATCAGTGCGCAGCCGCGTGGACAGCAGCGGCTGGCAAGGGGAAGCCTGCAACGTGTCCAGTGACCTTCGCGAGTGGTTTTGAGTTTTCGCCTCCTAACCCGCATACCGCGGACATGGACCCTGTAGCAACAGCAATGGCAGCCAAGACGTTGAAAGACCTTTCCGTGGAAGTACAACGATTCAACAGCATAATATCAGCACAAGAAGCTGATATCATCAGTCTGAAAGCTGAAATTGCAGGGCTCAAATATACCATGCAGATGGAGAGAGATAAACACGTGAAAATTTTAAGCACAACAGGGCATGCGATCTTGAACGTACAACGATTCATTAACGGTCTCAATCCATCGTTGACTGAATTGCAGACAATGTACGATGACTTGACATCAGTCTCATCAACAACGGCCACTGCACAGTCTTCGACTCATACATCTGCGGGGAGTGCCTCTACATCAACGGACTCGGAAAGGCCATGGTTGAACTGTTTGTTCCCAGAGATGAGCTGTTTGGCAAAGAACTCAGGCACTACTTCTCTACTCCCGTTTGCATGGTTCCCTTCGTATTTCGTTTGAATCCTTCTCGCCAACCCCTAGTAGGTAGGTTCTTGCTACAGGCTAATGCTCGTCCTTTAAACAACTTGGAGGGAAACACTATCCCCATCATATTGCATCCTTTGTTGCTGGTTTCCGATGATACAAAAAGGTTGATGAAAGACATTCTACATCGGGATACTGCTGGCGGCGCAGGAGGCATATAATCCGTCTGGGATTCGCCTGTACACTAGGGGCGAGAGTGCGTGGTGACATTCCACGCACTCGCAGGCCTATATCTATACCTTCATATCTTTGTGCTATTCTGTATTAAATATTATCCTAAAACCGTGTGTGTTGTGCGTGTGCGGAGTTGGGACTGCAGATCGCACGGGCGCATATAAGGCATTTATTGCAATCAACAAATGCTGGAGTCTGTTGATTGTTTTTACATCATAATTTTCTGCGTGGTATTCCTGCTCACGTGCTGCTCCCAGCAGATTTACGACATCACCAAGGCCTGTCTTGGCGAGACGGGCATCTGTGTGAATGCCAACTGCTGCTTGGCATGCGACTGTCTGGGATACCACGAGAAGCTCACCTCCAGCGACGTAATGGGCTCGATGATACTGCTGCTGTGCTACATGCAACCGTTCACACTGGTGTTGGTGCGCATTGGTGTCGAGTACCTGAACCCTGACAGGTACCTTTCCACGGTCACGTTGTTTGACGTCAGTCCTGCGCTCAACGTGACGGGGGTGGCGCTGCACTGCTCGCAGGTGGTCTCTGTCCCGTGTGCGGTTTCGCTGATGCGGGTCGATTACTTCTGGCTGGCGCTGCTGTTCTCCTTTGGCGTGCGCGTCTCCAACGTCACATTCAATAACTGGAAAAGAGAGTCCATGCACGACGGCGAGCAGGAGTGGGATTGCTCGCTGGCGGAGAGCGAGGCGTGGTGTGTCTACGAGCTGGCCTACTGCAACGAGATTCTCGTCATGAACGTGTGCTTCGTGCTGGTGGCCTGCTCGCAGTGTGCTGCTGTGCAGGCGTTCTACGCCACCATTGCGCTCACGCTGATCATGTGCTATTTCGTGTGCTCAGCGCGGCACACCAGGGACACTGCAGCCGAGCAGTTCATAGCCACATTCGCCGCGCTGCTGCTGATCACGGTACTGGCAGTGATGTGGCTGTACATGGTGGAGACAGCGTGCTCGGTCTCTGTCGCCGCCGCGGCCGTGCACGCTGTCTGCGTCTTCTGGACAGTGGCCAGCCACGCCGTGTCCACGAGGCACCGGTCTGCGCAGGCAGTGTGCCTCACCCGCATCTGCGTGTCCGTGATGACGTGCGTGTTCACCGTTGCCATGCCAACTGCATATATAAACACCGCGTGCTGACACTCGCCAATGCCTGGGGAAATACCTATAAAAGGACCCCGGCGCGCCCCGTCTGTGCACGCCAACGCGATGGAGTTGGACCACATCTGTGGCATGCCAATCCTGCTGAACATGGACGTGGACACGTCAGAGGTGTGGTACGCCACGGTCTGCGCCAGGCCCGTGCACCACACGCCCTCGAGCGCCAAAGCGATGACGACGCTGCGCCCCGCAGGCGCTCACATTGTCTCTGTGATTGTCGACTCGGCGGGTGGGTGCTTCGTGTACACGGAGAGGAGCCCCTGCGGCGCGAACCTCTTTGCCATGAAGCCCGCGTACGCGCTGGGTGACATCCTGCCGGCGGACAGCGTCGTGCACGCGTTCCTGTTCACGGACACGGCAGGCGTGGTGAGCCTGGGCCTGTTCGACGTCACGCGCATCAGCGGTGTGTGTCTACAGGCCAAGGGCGTCCTCGAGCGCTACACCCTCCTCGACAAGATGGTCCGCAGCGGGTGTGCCAGGCGCCCGATGCCTGCGCACGTCACCTGCCACTGGGTCGGGCACGAGGCCGCGTGCATGAACTTCATCTCGCACAGCACAACGACCTTTGTCACCAACAGCGTGATGCGGGTGCCCGTCGACCCGCGCAACGAGCAGTGCCTGCTCGTCCTGTGGCAGTATGTCTTGTCTGCCTCCATGTTGCGGACCAGTGCAACGACACACGTCTTGTCGTGGGCGTCCACCTGCAGCCGGAGCAGGCGCACCTCTTCCATGAGATGTGATATCTTGACATCCACGTCCTGCTTGCGCTCCTTCGAGGCTTTAGTTTCGAATAAACCTAACCCGCGTGTTGTGACATTGGCTGCGTATTCCGTGGCCATTGTGTGTGTGTGGAGGGCTCTTAAATACACCCTGAGAGCAGCCTGCACTCAACTGTAGTCGAACGTGATGTTGAAGGGGATGTACGCCGCGACGCCCGGGGCCGCCGCTCCGAGCTCGGTGATGAAGTCGAAGACCAACTGCGGCAGGGTCTCGTTGTTCTCGACGTGCGGGAACACGAACTCCGAAAAGAAGTGGCTCATGATGGCACGTGTGGACACGACGCCGAGGACAAAGAGGATGAATGTCGCAGCGACCGCCCGGGGCATTTGTAAATGCCAGCCGAGCCGCAAATACTATTTACATTGCAGGAGTCTGTCAGCAGATGCTGGTGGTGTACAAGGCAGACGTTGCTGTGATGATGGGCAGGCAGGAGGGCATGGTGCTGTTGGTTCTGCAATCCGGCGGGCTGGGCGTCGACATGTGCGAGCTGATGCGGGCGTCTGACTACGGCGCGCTCTGCCTCGACGCAGGCTGCTTCCACGGAGTCGTGCTGGTGAAGGTCCAACAACGCACCAACCAGCGCAGCGAGCACGAGATCATGGCTGTGTGTACGGCGCCCGCGTGGCGCGGGCGCCGCGTGGCAACTGAACTGCTGGGACTGATCACGGGCGAGTCTGACGGGCACGACACCCGGGTCTGCCTCGAGCACAGCACCCCCGCGCACGAGCGCGTGATCGAGTTTTTGGCGAAGCGGGGGTTCGCGGTCGAGTCGCGCGGCACCACGCGCACTGATATGAAATACCAGATGTGAGGGGTATTTACGCGCATGCGCCGGAGAGACAATGAGATGGGTGGTGGACTGGAGCGTGGTGTATATAGTATTCATGCACTCGCTGCTGGTCGCGTATGGCATAGTGTGGACTGTTTTTTCCGAGCGGACAATATCTGCCATGCCACCCGATTAATACTGACATTATAATATTTAACAGGTGTTGCTTTGCGTACAGATGTCCTACGCCACGCAGACAATGCTGAGGGGGGTGGGCCTACCAGGACCGCTGGTGCACACAGACGCCAACGCGTTCAGCATGACCAAGGTCATTGACTACAAGAACGGCTCGCAGCTCGAGGACGTCACCGCACACCTGCGCGCAGGCCTCGCGACAGCGGCGTCTGTGCCAGACACCATGAACAACTCGGGGCGCTTCAACCTGGACATTGACAAGTCTGACACTGTCGTGGACATGGGGTACCACCGCAAGGACGACTTCCAGGACGCCCGGGCGTCCGCAGAGACGCGTGTCGACGCGTTCGACCTGGACAAGACGGCCGAGCGCATCGGCAGGGAGCTGACCTCGGCCTCGCACAGGTACCCAGCGTACGAGGACCACGCTTGCCCGCTGGCGCAGACGCTCGCGCGCGCCTCCTCCGCGAGCAACACCATACACGAGGGCCTCAGCAACCACAGAGACGCGCTCAACGCTATGTCGCAGTCGATCAAGGGGATGGAGCAGCGCCTCGACACCAGCGAGGGCCAGGCGACCCAGGTCAAGGCGCTGTCGTGCGAAGTCTGCAAGTGCGGGGCGCGGATGGGGCACATGCACGAGGCCTTGGTGGCGCAGAAGACTGTCATGAAGACGCAGTACACAACATTGACGGACCTGAAGCGCTCGGTAAAACCTCCTCTGACGCGCAGGGGGCCGTGGTCCGGGCCGACGAGCAGGCGCGCAGCATCAGCATGATGCACGACTGCCTGAACAACCACAAGTCCACGATCACGGCGCTCAAGAGCGGGGCGTCGCAGCACGCCCGGGAGCTCACGGCCGTGCGGACCAGCGTCGACCGGGCCATGGACAAGGTGAACAGCGTGCACACGGGCCTCTTAGAACAGAAGTCCACGGTGGCCGGGCTGCACAGCAGCGTCATGGCGCACAAAGAGATCTTCAAGTCGCTGCAGACGAGCGTCAAGGAGGGCAAGGACGCGATGCGGTATATGAATGGCTCATGCGGGTCAGACAAGATCAACATGACCACGACGCAGATGCAGAGCATGCTGCAGAAGCGCGTGGGGGCTCGCGCCTGACACACGTGCGTGTTGACTTTACTGCAAAAATAAAAACCAGTGTGTAATTAAGATCTTCTGTTCCTGGCGCGATGCACCTGCCCCGCACGCGGAGCGACTGGTACCTGGTCTGTGTGCTGACAGGGTCGCTCGCGGTGGTTGTTGTCATGTACCTGTGCGTGGGCACGCAGTACACAAGCCTCGTGCCGAGCGGCACAAACGCGTCCGAGTGCAGGACGTTTAGGGACAGATTCGTGCAGGCTGTGCGCTCGGAGGGGGCGCTCCGGGCCACACTGGTGCTGATGGCCCTGCACGTGGCCCACCTCCTGCTGTGCCTGCCCATGCTGCACGCCACGCGGATGGGCTACGGGTTCCTACTCGGGCCCCTCACAGGGGGGGTGCTGTGCGCGGCCTGGGAGACGCTGGTCATCTTCGTGTATGTGTTCTCCCTTCACGTGTACAGGAACAAGGCCATCACCACGCTGGTTGAGGCGTCCCGCGCCAGCCACTCACTCTTCTATGACCTGGCGTACGTGCAGATAGCGTCGATGCCCCTGCACGTGGCCGGGACGCTCGTGTCGTTTGGGGGGGTGACAGTGCGAGAGTTCATGCTGTCGCACACTGTCGTGACGTGTCTGATGTCCTTCAAAGACACCCTCATTGGTGTCATCTTTGCGGGCAGCCCGTTGCCCCGCGTGGTCGTTTGCGCGGGCGTGCTGATCGTGGTCTCGACCGCGTTGCCCACTGCCATGACCATGTACCTGTCTGTGCGCGGCTTTGTGGAGGTGTTCCGGGCGCTGGCCAGCGCCTCGCAGCCGGCGGCAGACAAGGGCTACGAACTCTCCGTGCAGGATGACAGCTCCAAGGGGTCCGCGACGCAGGACTGCACGGCACGGGACGAGGCCCGCGAATGAGCGCAATGGCTCGGGATGTTTGGACGAGGACGTGTATATTAGGAACGCGTTGCTGCCGTCATATGATGGTTAAACTCCGCGTGTGGTTCTACGACCCCTCCAAGGACAGCGACAGCCTGTTCAACAAGCTGGTGTCGAAGCTCGACGGGCCCTACTGCCACTGTGAGCTGCAGTTCCCCGACGACGCGTCGTGCTCGATCTACATGGGCACCAATGTGATGCTCAAGAAGCGCACCTTCGACCCCACGAACTACACGTGCGTGGTGGTGATGTGCTCGAAAAAGGAACAGGAGGCCGCGCAGCTGGTGGCCGCACAGCATCAGCAGCGCGGGACCCAGGTCTCCGCGTTTGCGATGTCGTACTCGATGCTGTGGATGCCAATGTTGCCAGCGACACCACGTTCTGCAGCAAGCTCGTGGCTGATCTGCTCAAGACAGTGAACGTGCTCCCGCAGTCGTTCGTGTCAGAGAAGATCACGCCCAGCGCCCTGCACTACATCCTCACCACGCCAAGCAGCGCCGCGCCCCGGCTGCTGCACGCCGGCGCCGTCCGATCCACCCCCATTGGGTTCAGGTGATCGCCAGCGTGATGTACCTGCGGACGAAGGGCCACAGCGAGCTCCAGCTGTCCTTGACGTTGGGCGTCAACTTGCCGCCAGTGATGATGACCTTCCTGGAAATGAAGATGAGCAGCATGACAGGGCACTGGTTGGGCCTGTATATCAGGCCCGGGAACATGTTCTTCTGGTAGGTGCAGAAGATGCTGTTCTCTCGCTGGATCCTCTCGAGGTCGATGACGCTGTCCTGCAGCTGGAGGTCGACGTTCCCGATGATGTTCTGTATGCTGACGTGCTTGAGCAGGAAGCGCGTGCCCGGCACGGACTGCCGCAGCATGCTGACGACCTCGTGCGAGGCCATGATGCACTCGAGGTAGGTGCGGCACCCGGTGAGCACCATCTTCCCGCTC
>Ga0105055_10009116_pt1 | contig 12748 bp, 13 predicted proteins | sample BON03_FD_78090 | JGI IMG/M metagenome (GOLD analysis project Ga0105055, IMG submission 78090) | Freshwater microbial communities from Lake Bonney liftoff mats and glacier meltwater in Antarctica - BON-03 | ecosystem: Environmental > Aquatic > Freshwater > Ice > Glacier meltwater | place: Lake...
AAAAAAAAAAAAATATATATATATATATATCGGTGCCTAAAAAGAGTTTACCGCGGCGTGGGGGGCTGCCACACTTTGCTTGTGCCTATCACTAGACACCATAAAAAAACTCGACTAAAATCACTAGGAGTGCATCCCCGCGCTTGTCCCTAGGGTATAGAATTAATCATAGATCACTTGTAGGCCTTTGGTGTGTAAAATATGAACGTTAGGAACTCATCGGAACTGCACAAATTGCAATTGTTCGAGGACATACTTCAAACAACGGATTTCAAAACGCGGTCTTCATTCAAGCATCGAGTAAGAAAGAGTGCCCCAATGGCGACAGAGCTATGCGATGTTTCCAATATCATGCGCCCAAATCGGCGGGTGTCCAAACACAATGAAACCATAGTCTCCAGGAGTTATCCAAAAGGCAAATATATGGCGATGAATGACGAGATCACTGATAATAATTCGGAGCTTGTTGACATTGATTTAAATGCTGCTCCTTATCTATTTGAAGACGAGCTATCCACTGGCTCTTCTATCACCAAGTTACAGGAATCAGATTTGAAACTAGCATGTGATATTTCCTCCAGTGTTTGTAGTGATAACGACGATAGCTGCTTCATATGTCTTGGTGACTTCAGCGCAGACGATGATTCCAAAAAGATTAGAGTGCCTTGCTCACAACAATGCAATAATGCCTCAGTTCACGCCAAGTGTATTTACGAGTGGAAAGAACGACGGAATAATCCGGAAGAAAACGCCGGCTCTTGTCCATTGTGCAGGCAGAAACTGGGTACAATAGATTATGCTCCACCGGATTTGCTGCAGCTGTTTCAACTGGTGATATTCAGTTCCAGAAAACAGTTTGCAGTTCGACCTCTGGCTATTGACTTAGGGATGCTTCGCTGCTACATCAAAGTCTTACCTTCAGGTTGGTTTGGAGGATGTGTGTACCAGTTGTATTTACAAGCCCCTTGCGGACTGGAATATCCCATGGGAGCGCTTCCAGACCATAATAGCCCGGTCCAAGGAGATAGACTACTGATGACGGCAAGAAAAAGAATTGGGCTCGGATATATCGATATCTCACTAGACGAAAAGGGAGAGGATTTCTATCAAGAGAGTCCCAACCATCTAGGGTATGTTAGCTCTTCTTTGACAGGTTTGGACCACACCATAGTGTCTCCTTACTGCTGCGGTGGCAGCGCAGCTCCGCATCGTGATCCTGGATCTGCAGAATTGGGATGCATCAATTACGTTCAAAACCGAATAGGACTAAGTGTGGGTCCCCGCAAGATGAAAGTGAGCCTGCCGAAATGGAGGCAAGCATCATCAGAAACTCAATTATCAGAGATTAAAACCGGAATTCCTAAAATGGAATCGGTGCCATATCGACCACGTCAATCTTCAAATAGCATGGCATATCTTCTGAGAGAAGGACAACAAGCCTTGGAATCGGAGGATCTAGTTTACTGTGAAAACCTCGAGCCGACGTGGCTGGAATCAATCCAAGCATACAGTTTGGACTTTTATGGGAGAGTCACTCTACCTTCCAACAAGAATTTTAAAATGTCCGTTCACACCTCAGAGGCAGATAAATTCAAAACAGTGTTACAATTTGGAAAAGTCGTGAATGAGGATGAGCACCTTTCTCAAGGAGCCACCATCTACACTATGGACGTTCAATTCCCGTTATCGCCTTTGCAAGCATTCGGAATATGCTTGTCAAGCTGTGATAGAAAATTAGCATGCGCTTAAAATTAAGTATCATAATAAATAAAATGCTCCAATGAAGAAGCTGACTCGTCTACAAACACAGGCAATTCACTGTTGTCCACAACTGCTGTAAAATCCGCCAAATTTCGAAGACATTCAAACGCGTGTAAAGATTGAAAATATGAATCTCTGACGATCTCCTCTGGGCAAATGCGACCTGTCGCTCTCAATTGGGCTCTTGAAATAGCCGTCTCTAAATTGGTTCGAATATTCAAAATTACAATACGGTATTGCGGGTATGTTTGACGAATGTGCTTAAACCGACTTTCCCACCAAGATGTGTCTCGAAGCGAGGAATCAAAAATAATATTTTGGGAGCAAGCCAGTGTTTCTTTGAGTGCGATTTCAGCCAAGTATCCGCTTTCTCGTTGAAGCAACGCACCGGCTCTCTCCCCTTGCCTCTTCAAATAATTCTCCCATTCTGGAAGCTGACTTCTCAAATGGTCTTGGTCAATAGTTACAAACGATTCGCCAAGAATTCCAGAAACTTGAAATGAATTTACAGTTGTCGTTTTTCCGGCTCCCATTGTACCAGAGGTAAATATAATTACAGGGCGGGATTCATTCTTACGGTCCTTGACAATGTTTTCTAAAATAGAGTCTTGGACCAGTTGCCTGGCTTCAGTGTAGCACCCATGGAAGGAACGATCCAGGGTCTTTCGAGTTTCAATAAAACGACCGATGTACACTTCTCGAGGACTAGAATGCAAAATATGGGAAGCCAAATCATACTCCGGCATTTCTCCATCTTTACACTCTAGAATCACAGGCAGCCTTTCTCGCGCTAGTTCTTTGTTTTGGGATTTCTTCAAATATCTATTATACACAATGTTTTCCTTCTCTGAGGATACCGTCATACACTTCAACTCATGGTATCGCTGATAGCACTGTGCTTTATTATCGGTCTCTAGAAATCGAATATCATTGACAGTCATGTTGCAGCAATTGAGAGACCTTTATTCTATATTTGAAGGTGCAAAAAGAGGTCCTATTACAATCTAGGCACAAGCTCCGAATTTTAATTGTTCCTAAAGTGAATTAAGAACTACTATCTCAAATCATAGTCGAACACGGGTCTTGTTTTTATGCAGGGGTGAAAAGTGAATGCCATACTATAGTTTCAGATAAGTAACGTATAGGACTTTTCGATCGCTGGTCCTGCTTGTGGAGAAAGCCCCCCATGCAAATGAGCACTTCGACTTGCTCAGATACATTATGTTCACATAGAGGTTGTACATCTCGAAAACGAGGCAGATTGCCTGCAGTGGAAGGGTTTGTGTACTGTATATCGCACAAGTGTATTGAAGGATCTTGTGGTCGCATCGGTCTTGGAAAAGATGTCAAGAGGTGTAAGAGTCATGGCGGAGGAAAACGTTGTCTGTGGGAAGGATGCAAAACAGCGGCTCAAGGTGGGACTGCCTTTTGCATCAGCCACGGAGGGGGGAAAAGATGCCAATTCAGCGGCTGTCACAAGGCTGCTCAGGGTAAAACCCAATATTGTGTGAGTCATGGAGGTACTTCTCGAGGCTCATGTATGCGTCCTGGTTGCTCCAGTAAGAGTGTTGGTCTGGCAACTCCTTTCTGCGTGAGACATGGTGGAGGAAAGCGTGAGTTTTTATTGAGTTGAAATGTATTATTGATCTGATATCATCCTAGGTTGTGCCTTTGAAGGCTGCAAAAGTGGAGCAGAAGGTAAAACGCTTTATTGCGTTAAACACGGTGGCGGTAAAAGGTGTGGGAGTCATGATTGTACTAATGCAGCTCAGGGAAGTACTAATTTTTGTATTAATCATGGAGGAGGTCGTCTATGCGAAGTTGAAGGTTGTTCACGATCATCCCAAGGTTCTTCTGGTAGATGCGTCGCTCACGAGGGAGGAAATAAATGCGTAGTTAGCGGGTGCAACATGCTGGTTAGAAAATCAAAAAAATGCAAGAAACATCAAATTCACGAAGAGGATTCGTTGCTGACACCAGAGGATCGCGGCGTGTTCCCAGTGTTACTAGAAGCACTCTTGTAATCCAGAGCAAGGGAAAGCCCCCCTCAAATATTTATTTAACGGATAAAACATGGAGTCCAAGGAAGAGTCCTGGTCGTCAAGTTCGAGTAGCGATTCTTCCGAATCAGAAGATGATCTTTTCTACTATTTTCAAAAGAAAGCGAGTTTAAAAAATACTAGGTTGAGCGATGAAAGCAGAACTTCAGCAATCAGCTTCGAGGAGCAGCGAGGGGCTTATGATGCAGCCGAATTATTGCGGGTGTGCTCTTTGTACCATTTAGACACTAGCGAAATAAATGCTCTTAAGAGAGTCTTTAAAAAGTTAGATAAAAACAATTCTGGAACCATCGATAAGGTTGAAATGTTTGAATGGCTTCGGGAGCCCACGAATCTTCTTTCGAATCACCTTTTCAATATCTTAGAGTTACGCGAAATTGACGCATTGAATTTGCCAGAGTTTATTGTCACCGTGTCGACATATGTTTTATTCGGGAAAGATGAAATCATTCTTTTCTGTTTTGCATTGTTCGATTGGCAGAAAAATGGTTACATAGAAAAAGAGGATTTTTTCAGGAAACTTGAGTTGATTCATGGTGGATTGGAAACCCCTTATGCGAATCTTCAGCTGATGATACAAAACTTTGAATACTCCATTTATGGTCGAATCACTTTCAAAGCATTTGTGGAATTGACATCCAAGTACCCTTCTCTTTTGTTTCCTGCATTTAGAATGCAAAAGTCTTTTCAGAGAAAGATTATGGGTTCTCGATGGTGGAATAAGAAACGCCGATATTTGGTATCAGAGCGTAAAAATAATCCACCGAATCAAGACGAAGACTTCAAAGTGGTCATGCTTTCTAAGGCCACGAATTTTTCCTCGTCCATGAAAAATCTCCTAAAAGCTGTCAGACAGTCTAGTTTTAAAAAGTAAAATAGTTGATCAAGTACAGTCAAAGCAAAAAGTGGTAATGCTTTCAAAGGCCACGAATTTTTCCTCGTCCATGAAAAATCTCCTAAAATCTCTCAGACAGTCTAGTTTAAAAAAGTAAAATAGTTGATCAAATACAGTCAAAGCAAATCATCATCGTTATCATCTGAATCGTCGTCGAATGTAGGTTTCCTTTGAATGGTAACTTTAGCTACCATAGATTCCCCTGCCTTTTGTAGCATGTTGGTCATGTCATCGTCGGTAATTTTCGCAGCCAACTTCCCAGCGCGGGCCATTTGAAACAGGCTATCTCTCACTTTGTTAGCAATTTCGGGCTTCACTAGAGCAACACGCTTTACTAGATGAAACGTTAGGGCAACCGCGATGAAACAGGAACTTACATCTATCACTGGCTTCAGGACTGCAAATTTGCGAAATAATCTCCTCCTTCATCTGCTCTTCTTGCCTAAATAAAACCGTCATTCCAAACAACAGTATCTTCACAGATATAAAACTTACTGCTTCTGTTGCTGATATGCAGCTACATTTTCCTGAGTGAGTTCTTTGCCACCAAGCTACACACATGAATCGAATACGAACTCAACAAAGTGATGCTTACATTACGTTGAATCTCATTAAAGTCCATGATCACCAATAATAACAGTAATTTTTTTCTGGAATGATCTTCTGCTTATTTTTGTTTGGTGTTGTTGTAGGAGATCAATGCGAAGATAGAATTCTGTGGCAGTTTAAGGATTGCATTGCCTCCAACGACGCAGCTCCAAGGGATATTCCACTAGACATGCTTGATGCATTTTCAAGGCACGGGAAAATAGACATTGGATTTGATTTATTTATTGATGATTCCTATGGAGGAAAAGGTTCCAATTATGGATACTCTGCCAAGGATATTGCTTCTTATGGAACAAGGAACTTGGAAGCTGAACTCTGGGAGATCTTACTCAAATATCGTGACGAATTAATTAAGGGCAAGGTCGTTGGAGTTGTAGGCTCACAAAAACCAGTTGTTGAATCCATGCTTTTAAGACTCGGAGCAGCGCATGTCAATACATTAGAATATAACTCATTGACATTGAATGACCGACGTATATCGGTTTTTAAAGGGAACAGATTTCCATTTGAAGTTGGAGTCATGGACTTGATTGTGGCTAGTGATGCGTTGCAGCATGATGGCTTAGGGAGGTACAATGACCCACTTTGTCCAGATGCGGATCTATTAACCGCAGATTATTTAGCTGGTGTTGGGCGCTATGTTATATTCTCTGTCCCTACGGGCAATAAGGATTTAGTTGAATGTAAGTGCATAAAATTAATTATTGGTTGAAGCATTAATTGAAGATTAGGGAATGCCCATCGGGTATATGGTCCTGTGCGGACACCGTTGCTTTTCCATTTATTCAATCTTGTAGAAAAAAGAAACCATTTTGGTGGCGTTATTGAACGAACTTTATTTGTTGCGAAATCTACAAAAGTTATGGAGGCGACCTGATTATAGTTTTTCCTATGAAGGGAAGTGGGTGGGACAAAGTATGAAGTTTTGGTTGTTACACTGCTTCGTGGCTGCGGGAGCTCAGTCTATTAGTGAGAGCTTCAAGTTTTATCCAGAGGAGTTCTCAGTAGCATTTGATAAGTTAGGAACTCGACTTATTGATGGCAAAATTGTTCTTCCAGATCGGACTAGTTTGTTTGAGGAGTACAAATTGGTTCTTTTCACGAATATCGGATACAATTTAGCAATTGAAATACCAACTGACGCCCAATCGTGGCTTGGAGTGGAATTAGGAAAATCCGTAATTGATACTTCTGGAGGAAAAGAGTCTCTATTGGTTCGTTTCAAGTATGATGGGCTCGCTGGTGGCGATTACAGCACGACGATCAATATTATTTTAAACGATTTGGAAACACAAGATGTTATTGCCATTCAAGTCCCTTTCAAAGCCAGAATAGAGGCTTTCCCGGATGCTTTTCGAAGTTCTGTAGATTGGACCAATTGTAGCTCACAGATGGATTTCATGAGAACTTGTACCGGGACAGTGACTTTGAAAGACTATGACGGGTTTGGTATTACCCGAGGTGGTCAAGCGTCTAATATGGAGTTTACTGTGACTGAGACCAATAATAGCACTGTTACACTTCCGTCGGAGAAATGGGAGGAGAACGGAATCCCGATGGTGAGATTTACGGCAGATAAAAGAGGAGGATATATTGCTATGTTGAAAATATTTCAAGTCCCGATGACAAAATCATATTCTGTTCAAGTTTCGTGCGAAGATGAGTCGCTGGCAAACGGATATACATGCAATTGTCCTTCTGGCACTTTTGAAAAAAAGCGCGACGCAGAATTCGCTACCGAATGCGTTACTTGCCCTGCCTGTGACCCTGGTAAAGTGTTAAATAGCAACAGCACATGTGGATGCCGAAGTTGTAAGTTACTAGTGTAGAGTCGTTGGCGTACTGACATATAAAGGTGCCTCTGGGTATTATTGTCCAACTCAGTCCACAGAAATCATATGTCCGATGGGTCACAAATGCAGTACCAACTCTGTGTCCCCTGTTGAATGTAAGTTTTCTTCACACTAGTTTTGTTTATTTTTGAAACTAAAACGAGTCATTAGGTGATGCCAATACATTCTCAAACAGAACTGGATTGAAAAACTGCCATGACTGCACAATGCTTCATGAGGATGCTACAACAATGGGAATTAAGGGTGCTATCGGGTGTACGTTATGTCCAATGAATTCGAATTGTAACATAAGTCGTGTGTACGAACACCAACCATCCTGCGATAGTATCAGCCTCTCGGGCGAATTCATGTTGGCATCTTCGGCGAATTTCGATGGATCAGTGTTGCATTATGTCGCGACACCGAAACGGGGATTTTACCGCTTTCCACCGTTGGCTGAATTCGACATAAGTCCTTCAGCAGAATGCGCAAGTGTGAATTTCTACGAGTGCCCTTACCCAGAAACATGTCAGCAGGATACGTTAAGTGCTTGTACTGAAGGTTACAGTGGTCATTTATGCATGGCATGTGCCGACGGGTATGCCAAGTCTGGGAGGTCTTGCACAGACTGCACTGACTCGGGTCCATACACTCTTACGATAGTGGCTTTGGTAGTTATATCGCTTTTGACTGTGATCATGACTTACAGCACGATGAGAAAGGCCAAAAAACTCAAGATAATGCAGCAGTCTGCGCTGCTTACGAAAGAGCTTGTAGTAGCTGATGCTGGCGCACTTGCAGTTACGATTATGAAGATTGCATTTTCACACTTTCAAGTGATGGGACTGGTTCTAACCCTGGATCTAGATTGGGATGCTGCAGTGAACGTGTTTAGCCGATTGACTTCGAGCTTTACGTTGACGGGCTCTGATGTAACGAGTGCTGTGCTATGCATGTTTGGTAATTCCACTTCGGACGGTATACCAGGATTTTATAAAAAGGTGATGGTCGTTCAAACATTTCCTCTTGCCGTTGCTTCTATTTTGATGGCGTTCTGGTTTGCTACCTATCAGTATCAAAAATGTAAAAAACGAGAGCATAAGATTCGTTATTTAGATGGTTTTGTCCTTTCTGTGATGATCCTTTTATTCTTAGCGCATTTGATTCTTGTGAGAACTGCACTTGAATTGTTTTCCTGCACAGAGGAGATCCAAGGCCGTTCCTTTTTGGTTGCTGATACCAGAATTGAATGCTACACGGGAAATTTTATGACTTGGATACTATTCGCAGGTGTTGCCCCGCTGGTTTTGTATGGGCTCGGTATCCCTGTATTTGCCTGGTTACTATTGCGGTTTTCGAAGAATCACTTTCTTTATGCTTTTCTTTGTCGCAACTACAAGGAAGAGTATCGATCTTGGGAAGTTGCTATCGCGCTTCGCAAAGTGATCATTACAGTTTTTGTTATCAGCTTCGAGCAATATGGACCGTTGGTTCAAGCTGTAATGTGTGTGCTTGCCCTTGTTGTTGCTATTGTGGCTCAGCTGCATGCTCAACCCTTCACATCGCAATTTTTGAATTCTTTGGAGAGTGCAAGTATTATTTGCGAAATCTTTTCGATCAATCTCGCCTTGTTAAGCGTATCCGGGAATGAAAGTGTGGATACATTTCTAAATATTTCCATTGCCGTTCTCAACGTCGCTTATTTTCTCTACATCGTTTACCTTGTCGTCTTTGTGTGTTCAAGTATTGCATGCCGTAGGAAGCCTAGCATTGCTTATAAAAGTGATCAGCAAAGTATCGACGAAAGTATAGAAGAAGAAGATGTAGTGGCAACAGACGATCAAGTAGGAAGCGGAAATGCTCTTGTAATGTTGTAACTTACTCTAATTTATCAATTAAAGCTAAATCACCCTCCAGGAGAAAAGTTCTTTCTTTGCAGTGAAACTTTGCGTTTTCGTGTATGTGTATCTCATTGGTGGATCTGGGTAGTACCCCCATGCCTCGCTGTATCGCCCATGACAGCGTGACATCAACAACAGAGGAGTCATGCTTATTGGCGATATCCAACATTATTCGATGCTGGGGCTTTCGCTCCTCCCAATCAGTGTTCAAGGTTGAATACCCTACGTAATGAATTCCTTGAGCTCTACAAAATTCGCGGACCTCAAGATCTTTATGCAGTGGAGTCATGTAGTTTTGAACAACATGCGGGTTTATCAGAGAGCTATCTACCAACTGCCTTAATTGGAGGATATTGAAATTGCTCACTCCGATAGCTCCTAGGACACCCTCGTTATAGTACCGCTGCAACACTGCATACGAATCTTCCCAAGTCCCTTCAACGACAACTCCATTACAAGATGGAATCCAATGACCGCATTCAGGAAAGTGAAGGAGTACTAAATCAATAAATTCAACTTCGAATCTTTCAAACATGTTATCTAACGCTGTCTTGGTTTTGGTTGTTCCCAAATTCTTGGGATGAATTTTCGAGACGATAAAAAGATCTTCCCGTTGAACCACTTGGCTGTTAATCATTGCATGCAGCGCTTTTCCAAGTGCTTCATCATCGTACCATTCTTCTGCTTCAGCTCCATCGAACATCCTGAAGCCCGCCTTAACTGCAGTCTTCACTGAAGCTGCGGTGGTGGGACCGTGCATGGCTGCAGTACCAAATCCCACCACTGGCATCTTTACTTGGTTGCTCAATGTTACCGTTGCATATTCATGGCAATGTGACGAGCATGTTTCTATAGCTACAGCTGTTCCTACAACCACAACCGATAATGTGAGAATCAACATGCAAGATGGACGGGTTGTAAAAAATAAATGAAGTTGACGCTGCCGAAGCGACGAGTGGAAATTGATTCTGAATCAGATGAAGATGAAATAAAAGCTCCAAAACGATCTCGCATCGAACCTAGAAAAGATTTAGTTATAGCTCCGCAGTCACAATCGGATGTGGATCTCTCGCTTCCTATGTTGCTTCGTAACCAACTGAAAGGGATGAAGGAGCTTGAAAGTGACTCTGAACGATTTAAATTTGATATGAGCTCCCGACCAGATGAAAATCCTCAAGCATATGAAGATGTTGGAATAGAAGAATTTGGAGCTGCTTTGCTTCGAGGGATGGGATGGAGGTACGTTCATATTAATGTTCCAAAACGTTTTCACTGAATTGAATTGTAGACCTGATGAGGGTGTTGGGAGTAAACCTAGGGTAGTGAAGCCAGTTCTGAACACCAATATACGCCCGAATCTACTAGGACTTGGAGCAGTTCCAAAGCCTGATTTGAATGGAATGCAAAAAAACGATCGCAGGTCTGGTGCTTCGTCTGTGTGGTTGTGCAACAACGCATTGGTTAAAATCATTAATGGGAGGTTTCAAGGTGAATATGCTGTCGTAGTGCAGTCGGAGGGTGTACCTGGACTCAACAATATCATCGTACAGATAAGTCCAGGTACAGAATACACTTCATTATCTAGGTTGCCAGAAATTGTTATCAAACGAAACACGGTGGAGTTGGTGAATGTTAATCAGTTAGATAAATCTCATGCAGGAATGATTTTAGTTGCACTCTCCAAGGAGCAAGAGGAATTAGATCAAAAGAAAATAGAAAACAATAAAGACATATCGAAAGTTCATGTACCATCAAAAAGCAAAGAAGAAACAAAGAAGGAACAAAAAGAAAAGCACGAATGTTGGCTGATGCCCGGTATTCGGGTTAGGATTATGAGTCGATCTTTGGGGGATGGTAAATACTATAAGAAGAAAGGGGTGGTGAACGATGTCCTTGATCCACGCAAATGTACGTGTACGGTGTCATTGGATGAATCGCGGGTATATCTAGACAAGGTGCACCAGCATCAAGTTGACACTGCCCTTCCTAAAGAAGGAGGAAGCGTTGTTGTGGTTTTGGGTGACATGAAAGGTCAGCATGGTAAACTGGTGGAGAGGAAAAAAGGCAAAGCTCGAATCCAGCTTGACATGGGCATATGCAGTATCGCTCTTGATGATGTTGCTGAATACTGTTTTGAGGTCAATTAAATGTACAAGAATAAATATCTAAGATTGTTTTTCTTGTTGTTCTATGATGCCGTGGATTTCGCCGCTTTTAATGGCTAGTAAATGTACTGCATGTCCATACCCACAACGTTTGACAAATTCCCCACCATTTTCTTCGCACAACGTGTAGAGGAACTCACTGACGAATCGTTTTAGGTTACCATCTAAACATAGCATAAATTTGATCAGCACATGTCCAAATACATCATCGGGAGTATCACCTGACAACTGTCGATCTTTGATTGCCTGTTCTGCTTTGGCAGGATCGTCATAGCTCTCAGGTTCCACTGGAGGAAGAGACCGAGGGAAAACCAGTGACTTGAGAAGCTGGCGTGCTTCCACGTCGCGTTGAGCTGCGTAGGTGAGTGTAATAATGATCGAGTAAAGTTCTTTAAACGACTTCACGGAAGTGCATCCTGCATCATCAGTCTCGCCAAGGATGTTTTCCGTTTCTTCCTGCAGAAATTCAAACATGGATTGAACCACATGATGACGATTCAAAAACGCAACAAAACCTCGAATTTTATCACATGCGATCATCAAGACTGAGAGAGCACTTTGACGCAGTTCCTTGCAAAGAGCCTTGTCTTCGATTAGAATCTTGGCTTGGAATACTCGAACTGCAAGAAACCCTATGCGGTCCAATACAGGAACATTCGAATCATTGATAGTCATATTCTGGACCATTCCCAACAATTCATCATCCGGTAGACTGGCAGCATATGCCTTGCTCTTGGATTCAAGAGATACTATGGAATCAACATTATTGATACCAATGGCGTAGATCAATCTGAAACCACGATCTAGCGCTTCTATATCGTGTCTGGTAAAGTTTCCATTTTTTTCAAATGATTCATACACTCCACTCATTCTGCGTACGATACACTCCACGAACAGAGTGACCATCTCGTCAGATTTGTGGAAAGTACCCGCAAAAATATAGAGAGAAACAATACAAAGTCTGCTGAAATTGGAAAGACTCCCATCTTTCACCAGCAGATTTGAAAGGGGCTCCCAACACTCTTCACTGTTGCAAACAGTCACACATGATTCACTGTTCTGGAATAGACAGTTGTTCATGCATTTGAGAGCTTCCATTCCAATGTCTTCATCAAAGTGTTTTTCTGCATACTGAAGATAACAAACAATGGCATCCTTGGACCACAGCACTTTAGTAGCTTCATCTTGTTTACATACCAGCATTTTTGAAACTTGTAGCGTCTTCAACAAGTCGGAATTTCCAGATGGTTTCTGGAGACGTTCTAACAAACTCTTGCAAAAGTCTATCTTTTCCAAAAGTTGCTCAAAACTAGGAATATTAAAACATCAATTCTTTACATATTCTACGAGTACCTACAGAGTATCCAAATCCTCGCCAGCGGCTTTAGCTTCCAGCACCTTGTCCAAATTCATCGTTTCGTTTTTAACTCTTTTTTTTTTTTTTTTTTTATTTTTTTTTTTTTTAAAAATTCAAAAACTTTTTTTTTTTTTTATTTTTGTTTTTTTTATTTTGCATATTGATTTT
>Ga0105055_10009117_pt1 | contig 12743 bp, 5 predicted proteins | sample BON03_FD_78090 | JGI IMG/M metagenome (GOLD analysis project Ga0105055, IMG submission 78090) | Freshwater microbial communities from Lake Bonney liftoff mats and glacier meltwater in Antarctica - BON-03 | ecosystem: Environmental > Aquatic > Freshwater > Ice > Glacier meltwater | place: Lake...
AGATGTGCAGTATCTTTGTTGTGTGTTTGTTGTGTGTGTCTTTTAAGTTTTTTGTGTGTGTGTTGTGTGTGTGTTGTGTGTGTGTTGTGAGTGTGTTGTGTGTGTGTTGTGTGTGTGTTTGTGTGTGTGAGAGAGAGAGGACAAGAGAGAGAGAGTGTGTGTTTGTACGTATATGTATGTGTGTGATGCTGCCACTGATAGCCACTGCCACAGCCACACACTATCAAGAAATAGACTTTTAAAAGGCGTACATCTAAACAAAAAAACGGTGCTTACAGGCGCGGAGTGTCACGCGTGAACGGGCCAAGGACTTGGCAGTCTTGTAAATTGTCCTCAACACTCACTTGCCCAAGAGCCGCCGACCACACTTGCTCCAGGTGATGCAACTCCTGTATAGATAGCGGCGTAGCACTCTGCTGCAGCTCGCTGTTGCGCGCCGACAGTTGCGAACTGTTGGTAGAGGGGTCTGAAGCAACCTTGTCGGACTGTTGATGATCCGACGCGGCGCGAGGTGGAGGTGAGCTTTGATGGAGCGCTGGGCCACCTCCGCGTCCTTCTACTCCCTCCCCGCCTCCCCTCGAGCCTTTGGAATCCCAAATCTGTGCCAGTGCTGCATTGATGCTGTGTGTGCATTTGTCGTGGTTATCAAATGTCAGCGCAGTGTGATACTGTGCTGTTTTTACTTGGATGCTGTGTGTGAATTGAGTGAAGACTCCATCGTAAAGAGGAGAGCTACTGTCTGCGGCTTGATCCTTGAAAACGTCAGCAAGTGCTGCTAAATCAACGGCACCTGTCGAGGGCTGAGACACCTCGAAATCAATAATTATGCTCCCAGCACATATGGTTTTGATGCGGAAACATGAGATTGGCAGGCTGCTGACATGCACGAGATCCTGGCATACATTCCGCTCGAAATCGTAGCGCTGTAACGACTCTTCTGGTCCCGATGCACAGAAATCGATCGACAAGGTCAACGTGATGTCAAGCGTGTCCATGTGCGCCCCTCTGTTTCCCGTGCGCGCAGTGTCATTTGCGGCAGCACCAGCGGCAGCTGCATCCGCAGACTCGCCTAGAGTTGTACGTGCCATTCGTCCTTGGGATTGCGCAGTTTTGCACATGCGCATCACGTCCTTTGGATGCCGCATACATTCTTTCGAGTCAGCAGAGCTCTGTGACTTTGGTTTGGGTATCGAGCTGAGTCGATTTGACACCATATCCGATGCACTCACGTCCCACCGCGGTTCCGAGTTTTTCGACGACTTCCGCGACTTGGCTCCTGAGTGCGATGACGTGCTTGATTGCGAGCCACTTTGCGAGTACTTTCCACCCAATTTGTCCTCTTGTTCTGGCTGCTGTCGTCCTCTATATTTGTCTGGAATTGGTCTCCCCGACCAAGTGGTGCTGTTTGGACCAGTTGATTTCACGTCAAAAAGTGCTGCCGGCAGGTTCGTGCCTCCATGAGATTTCAATGAATTGTCGACAGGCTTGTGTTTTAATGAAGCCTTTTCCTTATCGTTGGCACTGATTGTATTCGTTGTTGGCAGCATGTGGTGCTCCACGAAAAGGGTGTTGGTAGCATGGTAGAGCATGTCCAACAGGTTGCCAGTGCTTTGTGTCAGGCGAGACTGGGCATCCTGCGCTATTTTGACTGCTGTCCCTGCGGCCTTTGCGGGGTCTGCTGCGGAAGCTACCGACCCGGCAAGACTCAGCTGAGGCTCTTTTCGTGACTGTGACACAGCGTCTGAGGCTGCTGTCGCAATTGCTTCTACTGCCTTGTTTGCATCCTTGACAGTGTCTGCCCGTGAAATGACAGACAAGGCACCTTTGTTGACATGCCGTTGTGGGTCATTGCGAGAGGTCATGATGAGATCGTAAGACTGCAATTTGATTTCAAGACCCTGCTCATCTCGTTGTTTGGCTGCTTGAATCTGCCGTCCAATTTCTTGGTGCTGAAGCCTCACAACCTTCTCCATCTCTATTTGCTCGTTCTGCAGACGCTCGACTTTGATCTGTCGCCGTCGTTCCTGCACAAATCTGGCATCGGATTCTATGCAAGAAGCCCCAAACATTTGAAAAAAAGACGAAGTGTCGTCAGGATTCAAGGATTGCTCTTGCAGTGCCGCACATGTCGGAGAAGAGATTTGATGCAGGTACATTGTCTCTCCTGTGATTCTGCTTCCAATTCTTTCTTCCACATCCCTGCCCACCAGGAATGGCTCGAGTTGAGGCAGCGTCTTGACACCGCTGCTCGGGGTCGCAATATTTGGGTCTGTTGCTGGCGGGACTTGCAATTCAGACGGTTTCGATTTTATCGGCGATACTACGCCGAACACATTACCCAAAAAGCCAATGTCTGCCAATGGCATCTGAAAACCCTGGAAAGCCTTCGTTGCCATGACAGGCGGTGATGGCAATTGCAGAGCACGTTGCCACGTGCCTTCCATCTCGTCGAGGTTGTATGAGAGCTGAGGAGCCATGTTCCCTTTTGACGTCAACGACGGCAGGACCACACTCGGCCTCCACGGCGAATCCGCACCAACCTGGGCGCCCAGTACCACAGGTACTCTAGTTGCATCGTGTCCACTCCTGCTGTTGTCCTTGCTGGAAACATTGACCAATTCAGAAGCCCGTTCCTCCCTTTGTCTTTGAATGTCATTGTTTCGCGAGAATATATCCGCTTTGTCCGCCGGACTCATTTCTTTGTCGGAGACCCGACAATTGCCTGCAGTTGCAGAAGTATGACTGATGCGAAGTTTTCTCGACTTTTGTGGATCGTCCTTCGCTCCATCATCGCCCCAACCGAAGAGGAACAAACCCGGCGTTCCAATTCGAGGCATTTCAAAGGCTCCTGGAAGGTGGAACTTGGGCATGTCAACCGCAGAGAATGCAAAAGAAAAGGCCGTCTCTTTGGTGACTACAGCGCGTTGTTTACGATTCGCAGTATTCGATTCCTCCTTGCCACTCCTCGCTATATCTGCAAAGTTCTCTTCCACAAGCTTGTGTGCACGATCAGCAGGGCTCATAACAGCATCCAAGCTGCACATATAGGGGATGACATGATTTGCATCGCGCTTTGCATTGGTCGCAGCGATAGAGGTGCTGAAGTCGGCGATAGCAGGCGTCAGCTGAGGATCATTGCCGATAGATTTGGTCTGAGGAGGCACGACATTTGCACGTTCTGCAATCTTATCCTCAATCAGTTTGCTTGCTCGCTCTGACAGTTTCTGCTCTGCCTCCCTCGCACTCATTGAGACAAGACTCGTCCTGGGATTGCAGTCGTCATTGATCATAGCAGTTGGTGAGTGGGTATTAGCAGTGGCAGGTTTTGGTGCTGGGAGTGTCAAGTGTGGAGATAATAGTTGTAGAGCGTTGAATTTCCGAAACGGTGGTGACGAACGTCGAAACTCTGTACCTTGATGTCTTTCTTTCTCTCTTTCTCTCTCTCTGTCTGTGCCAGCTGCGCTTCCCTGTTCTTGCGTATTAGAATCTTCTCTTACGTCATCATGGTCATTCCAACGAGAATCGCGTGTTCGATTCTCTTCTTGCCCGTCGCTGCGCAAATTGTGCGTAGACATATTCACGGCAAACTGTGCCTCTGGAGCAGAAACTCCAGTGTACGGTGTTGGAAAAGCCACACTTTGATTCAACATGGGAATCGCAACAGAAGCCAAAACCACAACAGGAGCAGATGTACACGCATTAACAGCACCATTCTCTTCAAGAACCGATGTCGCCACCAATGTTACTTCAGAATTAATCTTGTGAGTGGTGGCAGCGGTTGCTTGTGCTTGTATTTGAGTTGATTGTGTATCTGCAAGAGGTGGCGCGGCCAGGTCCCGAATGCATCCAAGAGTATGTGCTGTATCACATACAGACTCATCTCCACCCTCACATCGCTGCGCATCTCCAATATCTAATGTGCTTCCTCCATCTGCCACCACTACTACCTCTCCTTGCACACCACAACCGTGCTTTGTACAGACTGACTGAGGCAGATTCATTTGAACCTCTGCAGTGTGTGCTTTATCAGCCGGTGGTGCATCGGCAGAACACTTGCTCGAAGTTTTCGGAGCACGCCGATCCTCCTGTGCTTCTCCATTATCGAAGCAAAGAATAGGAGCGAGAGTGAATGGTAAATTTTCAGGGATACACGTCTCTTGCACACCTTTATCTAGCACCTCAAATATTGGCATATCCAACTTTAGAAAGCCCACCCCCTGTGCTGTGGGCAATTTCAGGGCAGACGGTGGCCGTAGCTCCTCCAGTTTAGGCTGTCCAGGCCAAGATGCAGGTATTTCATGTATGCCCGCACCACTATTCTGTATGCTCTTTCTCTGAGCAGGAGAAGGGGCGGCAAAGCTGTGTTCAGGCGCTGGAGCCGCCACGCAAGCTGCCAATTCTGCAGTCTTATCCCCTTGGGAGTATACCCCTTGCTGAGCAGTGATTTGCTGCCCAACTTGTGCAGCAGCACTAGTCGTGCATGACAATACTCGCAGTCGTATAACCTTGCTAGTGTATTCACCCGCCATCAGAAGCGAAGAGGGATCATTCCCCTGCTGCTCGAGCTCTCGCGCTGCATCTTCGGCGCTGCGCCCATCTGACACTACACCAGGAAGTAAAATGAGATGAGCGATGACAGAACCGGCGCGCAGAGAAACGACTTTGATCTTTTTCAGAGCACCCCCCAGAGCCAATGCCGTATCTCGCGCAATTCCTCGTTTCAATGTATCTTCATTGCCCACGGTCTGGCTGAAATCCATGTCCAACCTCATTTCTAGACGCACTTCTTTATCCTTGTTCAGTGCTTGCACATTTGATGATACCCACGCAGCAAGGGGGTTTCTCTCGGGAGTTGAAACGCCCGAGTTGCAGTGTGCTGCAGCGTGTTGCAGCGCAGGAGGAGTTGAAGCAACTCCTTCCAAGGAATTCACAGGTGTCACAGTGCTCATAGGCGCAGCAGGACGTAGACGTTGAGCAGAAATCAGCTCTCCAACAACACGTGAATGGTGCAAATCACGTTCCACCAACAATTTCTGTCTCAATTTCGCCCTTGCCGCAGCAGCTAATTTCTCCCGCTGCGACCCACTCGCCTCCGCCCTTGCCGCCTGTTGCTCATACGCACTGTGCCCCGTCGCAATTTCAGTTGCTGTCTGTGCCATCGGCAATGTCTCGACAGGACACATCTCAGGCGCAGCAACTGATACGTTTGCAACCCCAGCATACACCACCTCTTCTGCGGGTTCTGCAGTCAATCCAGGTGCAATTTCCTCAGTTTCTATCGTCCTTTCTCTCGTCAGGTAACGGGAGAAAGGACGATAGAGACCCAGAGGTGCCTCCTCCTCCTCTTCCTCCCCCTTTCTTGTGTTGTGTTTTTGTTGTAGCTCTTCTTGATATATGTGAGCGCGTTGGAGAATGATACTCTTTAGCAGTGCCTCCTCCTCCTCCTCTTTTGAAGTGCGTTTTTGTTGTTCCTCTTGATGTGTTTGCGCGCGTTTGAGAATTTTACTTCTGTCACCCATCTTCTCGACACCAAGCTCTTGCAACTGTTCGTGTGTGAGCCATGCAGCATTCTCACAGTCGATCCGCTCTCGAAGCATGCCCTTTTTGCACGTTTGAAGCAGTCCCAAATCATCTGCAACATATGCACATTTACATGATGTACGAATGATGTCAGGATTTCAGCACCAAACCCCTTCAGTTTGAAATGCTCGCTTATCAATACTTCGAACAAAGCAAGCGTAATGCATGCATGTGTTATGAATATGTTGGAGCAAGTGCGGAACACATACGCACAAAAAGCGTTTGTCATGTATGCCATATTCCGTACAAACCCCTAGGATCAACTCGGTGGATGGCAGCTGCTAGGGAGTTCGAGTGAGAGGTGGAAAGGTGTCAGTTTGTGGAGACCTAGCCATTGCTCTAACAAGGGATCCATCTGAAAAAGGCGAGCAGAGCTCTGTCGAGAGGCTCGCGCGCTGCTGCACTGCGACACCGTAGCACTGCTTGCAGCATTTTGCCTGCCATCGTCGAGCATTTCCTGCCAACGGTGCGGCGCAGGTAAACTGCCCGCAACTTCGATCGGTCTTGGAGCAGTATGAATGGATGCTGTAGCAGCATTTCCGTCGGCTGCATCTAACATATTCTCATTGTCACTTTGCGAGTCTGTATCGCTTGAAATGGCTCTGGCTCCCTTACGAGTTTTGCCAAAAAAATTACTATTGAAACACGACGGACGATGAGAACTTTCTCGTTTCCTTGCAGGCAACGCTGGAGCACCCAACGCAATCTTCTCATTTTCAGCTTCTGCCACTGCATAGCCGTTTGATACCTCTAGCTTTCGTTTTGGTACAGGTGATTTCCCCCGACCCCCCACAGACACTTGCGGCGAAATTGGTGGACGCGCTGATGCACTTTGCACTATTGCATTGACAACTGCTGCACTGGGTGAATGTGATAGTGACACGGCTCTTGACGGGGCTTGCGAAGTATCGTTTTGGTCACCATCCGGCATGCGTTTTAGTACGCCTTCAAAATTATCAAGACGTTCGTGACGACGGTGCCGCATTACCCGCACTGTATACAGTCTGAAGCCTTGCTTGCGCGCAAGCGTCATCTCGACCAACGAGCCGGCAGGGCCGCTGAGTAGCGCACATACGTGCTGCATATTGGCATTCTCACACAGTTCACCACCAATTGAGAGCAACCGATCGCCGAGCATGATATTCACGTTGGAGTAGCCCGGCTCACTTTGCCGAACAAAATTTGTGTCGACAAGATCTTTTATGGTCACAACCTGAAACGAACACACATTGCCAGGAATCATCAGCGCTAGTGATCGCGTGTGGGTTCACGTGTGTGCGTGCGTGCGCAAACATACGTATGCGTGCGCACTTATTTGTGTATATGTATGTATGCACATTCGCTGTTGTGCGTTTGTATGTGTGTGGCCGACGCGTGTGTCTGTGTATTTTTATTTGTGTGTGCATGTATGTGTATGTGTATGTGTCACAGCGCGTGTGCGTATCTGTGCTTTTTTTATGTGTATGTGCATATGTACATGTGCGTATTTCGGTGTGGCGTACCGAGTGCGGTATTTTGTCCGTTATCTCCAGCCCGATATATCCTGGTTCGTAAACATTCGTGTGTTCTTTTGCCTTGGAAGCGGCAGTGGGCATTTTTTCCGAAGATAGAGTTGCTACCTTGCTCAGGTCTCCCCACATCTCATTGTCCCCAAGTCTCTCCCCTTCGACAGCCTTTTGCATTTTGCCTTCATATCGTACACTATGCGTTTCATACATCTGAATAAATCGCAAATTCTCCCCAACAGCTGTACCAGATAGTTCGAACGTCCCAACCCTATCCGAACCCGAACCACAAATCTTGCTTCCAACGATTGCAAATCGCGAAAACACCAACTCTTGCTTTTTGATTTCTTGTTCTGGCGAGCTGCTATTCGACAGCTCATAAAATCCCATTACACCACTGTACGATCCCGAGACGAGACTCGCCGAGGCAGAAGTGATGTTGAGCCACATTTTCCAGGGGCCAGTACCAATGTCTGCCACCCAATTACCACTCATACAATACTGCACCTTCTCACTTAGATTCGCACTCTTTGGACTCCAATCTTCATTTGGCACTCGGCTAGACGTATCCTTCAAGACTGCACCATCGACTTTTCGCAGAAGGAGTTCCATGCTGGATGAAGGCAACTTTGTGGTTGAAGTATTTTGTTGAGCAACTATGACTTCTGATTCAGATGTACTTGTTCTGAGGTCCTCTTCGTTGAAAACGAAGGCGGAAGTGGGCACCAACAATGGTACAGGCCTTGTCCACTGGGTCTCGCCTGTTTGGCGATTCCTGAAAAAAACACGCCCTGTTGACCGTGACTCGTACCTGCACATCTCTAGCAATTAGCCCATTCAATGATTCACCCACCATGGGTGCATGTTGTGAACAATCAATCGCAAGAATGTATCATTCATGATCTGAGTATACAAAATTGCAATGCGACCTCTTCCAACCCTCGCACTCAAGTTGCTCTGTTAATGCGCCATCGTTGAAGGCGTTATGAGACGAGCCGCCGGGTGTTGGTGGAGGCGGACTCTTTTTCGGCGTGTAGCTCGGGGGTGAAAGGCAAAGTGTCTTGCCCTGTGGCGAGACCAAACACGAGCCAGCAGGTGTTGACGTGCTGGGACTCTGATCACAACGCCATGCGTCTCCAGGCCCTATTTGCAAGCGTGCCGAAGCATCATCGTCAAGGACGGGCCGCTTCCATAGTACCTTTCCAGACGTGTGTCTGTAGAACACGAGCCCTGGAGACAGACACAGGTAAGACATAGAGAAAGAACGCAGAAAGGACAGAGATACATGCACTGCTCAACCCTGTCAGATCTGGTCTACGTGTATCCATACACTCCGGTACAGACCAGGCCGCCCGGCAAAACGGGAGGCTGAGACGGGAGGATGAGACCAGACTGCAGCCTTTCCCAGCCTGGCGAAAGAGGACCCTTGTTCCCGTCATCGCCGGCAGCATCTCCTGTTGTTTTTACAGGAGAACACGGAGAAGAATACGCGTGAGCTGTGGTGATGCTTTGTGTTTGCACAGCAAAAGACACAGACAGACGACGTGTATGTACCTGGCCTCCCGATGCCAAAGTCCATGGCTGCTGGCATTGGCTACGAGCACGGAGCTCGTGGCGGCCTCGCCTCAAAAATTTGAGGCGAGGTCATAACCAAAAGGTGTTTGCATAACCGCCCATTCGGGCCATCTACAATCAAATCCCGCGACACCAGATTCAAAAGTTTGAACGAAAGTGGAAAGGACTTTGCGAAGGGTGATCCCATATGCCGTTGTTGCGCAGCAGTCCGCCATTGCTGGCGGGTTCGCGCCGCGAGAAGCAGGAGCTGCCTGAGTCGCCGTCGCCAAACTCATCGGCGATGTCGGACGGCGCCAAGCGCTCGGCCCGCGCGACTCCAATTCGCATGCCGCCGCGCCCCTCCACAGGTGTGTGCCCCATCCACACTACGCGCTGAGACTCGTGCGGCGCATTTGTGTGCGATTCTATTGCTCATGCTGCCTGGTGCGCGCCGGCAGGTGATGCCAAGGAACGTCTGCCGCTCGGTAATTCGCCCCTTCCGTCGGCCATTTCTTCCCGGACGCTGCCCTCACTAGCGACGCGGGACTCGGCGGAATTGCGTCGCCAGGCGGTGTCAGGCAAGGACGTGCGGAAATCGCCTGGAGGTGCATTCGGCGCCCTGGATTTGATGCTCACGGGAAAGAAGCTGACTGGCCACGCTCTCGGCGGCGCCCAGGGGGATGCTGTCTCTCTCTTGAGAGAGAGCAGTGACTCGGTGGGCGTGGACTGCAGTCAGGATATGCAGCATATCAGCACGAGTATGCCGCGTGCAGACGAGGCTGCGTTCGACATGGCAGAGAACGAGGCACAGATTCTGAGCGAAAGCTGGCAGGGCTCTCCCCGTTCGATTCTTGGCAGCAAGAGTACTGTAGAGGGGGGCGACGCCACTATATCTCCGCCCTCCTCTCGCTTTGCGTCTGCAAATACTAGTCGCGAGCGCCAATGTGCGTGGAGCCCGGAGGCTAGACACATCACCTCAGCTTCCGTTGACCAAATGGACAGCCGCGCGTATGACGAAGACGACGAAGACAACATGGTTAACCAGTCCCTCGATACCAGTGTCACCAGCGCCACCTATGAACACGTGGAGAGGCACACTGCGCGGTCGTCAGCTGCTAGCGCACGTTCTTCCCACTCTTCTTCTCCTACCCGCGTGAGACCGCCACTTGAGGTGAATGCTGTGAGAGCTCGGCTCTCAGCATCATCGCCATCGAAGTCTGAGGAAGCACACTTGGAAATAGGTGCCTCGAGACACCGCGGGACAATCGCAGCGCGTGCGATGATGGGACGCAAGAGGGTGTATGGCGCCGTGGTGATTCAGCGGTGGATGCGATTGCAATTACAGCGGAATGCGCAGCGGCAGAGGAACGATGTCAAAGATTTGCTCCGGGAGCGGCGCGAGAGGAAGGACGATGAACAGCAGGTGCGGCGTTTGGAGGAGGATCGCCTCGCAGCATCTTTACGCTCGGAAAAGGAGCAGTCTCTCAAAGCCGCGCTCGAGCAAAGGGAGCACGAGGTTGAGCAAGCCACGCAGAGACTTAAGCGCAACATGCAAGCTGCGATGCCCCGTTGTGCTGCTCCCCGCTCTGCTGCTTCCTCTGCTTCTGCTGCTGCCGCTCTGGCGGCCTCGGTCACCGGCTCTGGCGCTTCCTCAGCCATGCCGTCACCTATGCGTCGACCAGACGATTTGGACAGGGCGGAAGATCTTTCGAAACCCTCCGCAGCAAGTTCGCCATCAAAATCTACACGGAGGCAAGATAGCTACTCGATGGCGTCGCCAGCATCTTTCAAGAGCACGAGTGAAACATGCACGAGACCAGCTGTCAAGGTTGAAGAACAGTCCCTGATGAACGCGCTGCGAGCGTCGGTGGAACGATCTGCAGATATGCTGGGTCTCGTGCGTGGCTCACCTATTGCTGGGCGGTCACCTCGTGTTGTGTTGAATGCGTCTACCATGTCGTCAGCAAAGTATGGCGTTGAGGATGAGGGAGCCTCGAGCGACGATGGCAATCCTTTCCCTGCTCAACATCAACCTCACTCGCAGTCATATCATTGCTCACCCCATTCTCACACTTCAGCTAACGAGCCAGCGGTGGCCTCCAAGGTTTCCGCACACGCACCACACTTCAGTAAGGCTGCACCAACGTCATCACCTGGAGGGTCTCCTTCTTATCGCTCGTCAGGAGTGTTGTCGCCCGTAGCAACTTCAGATCTACTTAGAAGACGTGCAATGCAAATGCCCGAGGTTGTGAACGTGGCATCACCACACGTGTCTCCTGTCGCTTCACCCATGATGCAGACGGCGGATCGCGAGCGTGCAGCACGCCAAGGCAACATGGACGCAGCAGCCAAAGAACTTCAGACTAGCATCCTCTCTTTTCTGGACTCAGTTGAGCAAGACAATTCGGTCGTTAACGCGAGCTTTTCAACGGATTGCGGTGGGGCTGTTGGCAGTTTCGCAGTGCCGCCCGTATCATCCTCGTACTCAGAAGCTACTGAGCATGGGCGAGATGTTCTGGCGTTGTCGCAGGGTCCGCGACGCGCTCTAGCTCTTCCAGAGGGTGATGCTGTGCATGGGGTCAAGCCCCCTGCCAACTGTCTAGCATCGCGCCCTCCGTTGGCTTCCTCACTACACAATTCTCCTTCGTCTCACCTTTGTGAACAGCGGGTTGGATCCATGGGTATGCAAGTGGGTGGGAGTGCTGGCCCGTCATCTGGTATGCCGTCGATGCTGTCATCACCAGCAGCATCGTCGTCGGGCAGAGGCAATGGCGCGCCTGTTCTAGCAGCACAAGTGTATGGCGAGGTCAAGGCACGCATGGCCTCTCTGAAAGTCGAGTTAGAGCACAAGGAAAAGACGATCACAGACTTGAAGGAGGCGCTTCGGCACCAGAAGGCGGATGCTGCAGCGCAGCAGCAGCAGCATGCAGAGAATCTAAATTCGCAGCTTTCCCTGCAACGCCAAGAATACGAGGCACAAGTTAAACGGCAGTTGGAGTTTGTGGATCAGCTTGTTAACGATAAGGGCGCGCTGAGCGCAAAGTGTGAGGAGCTTGCGGCAGAATTCCAATTGCTGCAACGCAGATTTCAGGAGCAAGTCAAAGAGCTCGAGGAGAAGCAGACGAAAGAGTTGAAAAAACAGCGCGAAAGTATGGCCGTGTCGGAAAAAATTCGTCGCGATACGTGGATGCAAGAAAAGAGCCGCGAGATCAAGGAGATGACTGTCAAGGGCCTGCAGCCCGAAATAGAACGCCTGCTCTCCAAGCACAAGAAGGAACTGCAACGGATGGAGGAAGTGAATGGTCTTGAGCTCAAGCGCCAGCGTGATGTGAGGCTTCTTTTACGCTCTCCCATACATGCTTTGTGAGAGGACTCTCCTGTCAGAACACACTACGAATGAACCCACAAAAACAAAACCTCCCCACCCCCCCCATTCTCTCGTCTCGCTCACTTGCTCGCGAGCGTGCAAACTTTTTTTCTCTCTCAAGCACACTTATACGCACACATACACGCAAACACAGGCACTGGCAGAGGCACACGAACGCTCCATGAATGAACTGCGTGAACGAATGTTACATGAGCGTGACCGTGCGGTCGAGCGCGAGCGCGAGGCAGCTAGTCTGCGTATGCGCGAGCAGAGCGAGAGATTTGATCAGCAGCTGCAAGCGCAGCGTGTGCGCATGGCCGAGGACACTGTGCAGGAGCGTGAGCGGCTTGAGTGTGCACATCGTCTTGAGCGCCAGCGCGTTGAGGATATGTATGGCATGCAGGTCTGTGTGATGTGAAATTATATGAAGATGTGTCTGTGTCCGTGTCCGTGTCAATGTCCATGTCCGTGTCCGTGTCCGTGTCTGTGTCTATGCCTGTGTCTGTGCCTGTGTCTATGTCTGCGTCAGTGTGTATACGTGTGTCTTTCTCGCTCCCTCCCTCCCTCCCTCCCTCCCTCTCTATCTCCCTCTCTCTCTGTTTGCTCCCTTTGCATTCACACTCGCCATACAACATTCCTCAGGTCAAGGACGACAGCAGAAAACTGGCGGATGTGCAGCGCGATTGGTCAGATAAGGAAGAGGATCTTCGCCGCCGCCATGCTACCGAGCTTGCGCG
>Ga0105055_10009121_pt1 | contig 12738 bp, 13 predicted proteins | sample BON03_FD_78090 | JGI IMG/M metagenome (GOLD analysis project Ga0105055, IMG submission 78090) | Freshwater microbial communities from Lake Bonney liftoff mats and glacier meltwater in Antarctica - BON-03 | ecosystem: Environmental > Aquatic > Freshwater > Ice > Glacier meltwater | place: Lake...
ACCGACCACAAGATCTCACAGGCATGCAGACTCGGCATTCTACCTCGAGCATCACGCACAAATAGCACAGTTATTCATTATAGCAGCACTCCGTATCCTTTCCACTAGCAATTACAAGAAATACCACACTCGAACTTGCCGTAAAATTACTGCGAGGATTATCGCCTCGAGAATTTTGAGACGATTCGCACAGTCCCAGGCCCGAGCCCCTATGTCAATGCGAATCGTGTCAAAATTTCGAAGATAAATCGAAGCATTCTGTCCGTGAAGTGGACTTTGAACGAACCCCCCCCCCCCCACCCCTGGGGGGGTTTCCTCATTACCATTTTCCCTAATCGAAAAAAAGTTCCCCCCTCGATGTGCTTCGAGGGGGGTCCCTTTCCTCCGGGCTCTAGATACGGGAAAATAGTAAATAAAAAAACCCAATGGGGGGGGATTTCTTTCGACCAACTTATTCTTTTGGAGAACTTAGCGTATTGCTGAAAAGTCGAGATAATCGCAATGCACATTTCAGATGATGTGTGCACACGAGATTCCGAGATAAATCCAGTTGAAAGAAATGTGTATTTTGAAAACCTACAAATGGGTGTCACCCCATACAGCAAATGGCCAGAAAGCTCACGTTTGAGAATTTCAGTCTTGGGTAAGTCAGTGGTGGGGTGGAGAGAGCGAGAGCGAGAGTGAGGGAAAAAGGCACTCGAATCGCGTGGGGGGAGGGTCTGCGCCTGCACCTGCGGCATGCAGCAGACTGTTGTGAACCAGTCCCAGCAGGGCGGCGGCGGCGAGGGCGCAGTCGATTTTATTGCGCGCAAGAAAATGACATTTTGGTATGCAGGTATTCTGAACACAAAACCTCGGTGCGGGAGGCAGGGCAAACTACACACGTGGCCAAAACGAGGCCACGTTTGCTCACACCCAGCGGGCCACCAAACAATCATGATTTAAAATTCTTCCCTGTATCGTGTCAATACGTGAGGTCTTCCCACTTTAAAAACGAGTGAAAGAGATTTGAGAAATTCTTAAACCCCTCCTGGCGGCTGCCCAGAAACCACCAAGAATTCGGAAGACCTAGGCTTTCACGCCTGTTGATTAGGCACCTTGTCAGGTGCAGTGAGAGTCGCAGTTAGATAGAATCACTCAAATATATGCACGATCGGCAATACAATGGAGAGATAGGCGCACGTAAAGGAAAACAACCATTAAAAACGCAACCAGCATGGCCTCCGCACGACACGAAAAGACAGGCGCGCTCGAGTATGAAGGTATGCATCAAGAAATACAAAGACTCACCGACAGCCTTTTCTAGCTCCTCCCACTTTTGCTTGCGTGAAAGCTGTGCTGCCACTTGTCTGCTCACACGTCAACAGTCCAGTCACACTCTGCATACTAAAGACACAGCACACAACCAAAAAATATCTGCATAATCTTGGCACACGGATCCGCGATCACACATGTGTGCGTGTTTATACATATACACACACACGTATGAATGTTATATTACACATGGTCTTGTATGATATATGTCTTTTCAAAATTGGGTTGCACCTTTCCATGTTCATTTTGTGGCGCTGTGTGCAATCTTCCCAGAGGCGCGCGTCCATATCCATGAAGAGCTTCTGCACATTAAAAGTGAGCCCATGGACTGTGCTGTTCCAGTGCTTAGTGGTGTTGGCCTCGAGCGCCGGGTACAGCACCGGCAGAATGACGTCGCGGCTCTTGGCAATGAGCGACACTATGTACTCGTTGTTCCACAAAAACAGCGCGCGCTCTGCCACCTGGAAGTGGGGCGAGTTTATGCAGCGCGCGATTAGCCGGAAGAGCGGTTCTGCCACCTTTGCAAAGTCGGGCGACTGCGTCAACTCCAGCAGCTCCTCCAGCTCGTTCAAAAACATCACTTCCTTGGAGCTATTCGTGTGGGGCCAGTACTTGATGAGCCCTTTCAAGATAATGTCTGCAAGCTTAGGGTCCTTCTCGAGATACTGTGTTATGCAGTAAGAGAGCTGCTGGTGGTACTGCTGGATGCAGCTGCCCGCGGGTTTGTGTAGCGGGATCAGCGCGCGAGACAGGAACCTGCTCCACTTCCAAGTCAGCTATCACTCCTTCGCACATTCCAGATCATTTTGGGAACGCAATCTGACTCGTTGGCACGTTTGTCATGACTCAATCTTCCGCGTTTTCCCTCGCACAGTGTACCGTAGCCGCTCATAGAAGGACCTCGTTCACAAACCCTTTCACTCGACACTCTCTCAGGATAGACACACAAAAAAACAAGAGACATACACACAAAGAACAGCGTGGGGGGGGGTACTTGTCAGATATGTGCAAGAGTCATGTCACATGTATATGTGGGTATATCACGCATGTCATGCGTGTGTACGAAGCACAGATGTGAGGGCACTCACTGCTTGTGCTCATCCTTGAGCGGCAGCGCAAAGCCATTGATAATAGAGCCGAGGATTTCGAGGAGCTCTGCAACGCCATTGTGGCGCTCCGTTTCATAGATGAAGCGGTAAAACACATTGCTGATCGCCTTGCGGATAAAAGCGCGGTGAGGCATGAACTTGCCTGTTAATCCCAAATAAATCAGGTACAAGGAAAATGAATTAAATACGAAACACAAGTCTGAAAGCCCGTGCTATGTCAAACGGAGTCAAAACAAGAAGTAAGCTTTTTGAGCACCCTTGATTGTGTATCATCGCCCGGCGCCAATGCAAACACAGGATCAAACAATTTCTATGACCACTTCCGTGCACAGTTGACGCGCTGAAGACTCTCAGAACGGGACAGAGACGAACGCCTTTGCCGTGGCATATACATCTTGTATGCGCCCTTTGTGGGCTGGTGTGTAGGAAAAGCGCAATACTGCAGCAAAAGAGTTCTCCAATATAGTGAATACGTGCACCCTGGCAAAGAACGCTAGGTGGAGCCATTGCAATCGCTGCACTGTCGAATGTCACGACTTCAAATCCCCTCTCAGCAGAAACATTGAGGTAGGGTAGGGGCACAAAGTATCACATGCCCTGATTTGCGTCGGCCATCATGGTCGCTCATGAGACTGTTTTTTCTTCTAAACCTCTTTGCACCACCCATGTCGTAATGTCACTTTTTCTTTCTTTCACTTGTCTACCAGCATGCACTACAACGTCTAATTGTGTCTCAGAGAGGTGCAGTCTGCTGCAGAGGCACGCGACGGCGGATTCGGGGCTGAAGCCCTTTCACAACTGCGCGCCCACACCTGCCATACCCGGCCAGTTGGCCGTCCTTGAGACATTACTTTGTCTTCTGGCGACTGTACTGTTCACCAATAATTAAGAGGCTCGACTACGTTCGCAAAATTGCAGTCGACTTCGAGTGTAGGGCGGCGAGACCGTGACCGAATTGGTGAGTGCGAAAGGGAGGGAGGGGTACGGTACCATAAATACGGTGAAGAATCGTCTTGAGGTAGTCGCGCTCGCGAGGATCCTCAGAGTCAAAAAGCTCGAGGAATCGAGTGATCAAATTCGTATCGATATATTTGCGCGCCACCTGCTCGTCTCATTACCGTCCATCATCAGATCACTGCTGTTCTCCCTTCACACTACTTGTAATTGTACGTGTTGACATGACAAATGCAAACGGGGAACGTGACGCTCTCATATGTGAGACCAAGACCTGACTCATGTGTGGTGTAACAAGCTACAATGACCTCGCTGTCACACTCCCGTACCCAACAAATACACCCCCGCTCACAGCAGAGGCTCTCCAAAACACACACACACGAAAACAAAACATTGCCCCAAATCATATGGCAACACGTCCTTCTTCCCAAACCCCCTTCCCTCCCACCCACCTTGGCCTCAGTCGAGCCCGAGACGACAAAGCGCAAGAAGAACTCGTAGACAATATGTAAGTGCGGCCATGCAGGCTCTAAGATAGGCTCATCCTCCTCGGGGTCAAACGGTGTTTCTTTCGACCTTGCTGGTAGCGGCCTGAAAATATTTGCAGACACCTTTTGTCCCCAACACAACCCACCCAATAATTGCTGTCAGAATCTTAACACTTGTTGCTTCTCCATGTCCACTCTGCTCAGACGTCGCTTCTCCATGTCCACTCTGCTCAGACGTCACACCCTACCGCCATTGCCCCTCATGGGCCCACCACCAAGTAGTTAACGTTCCCATGGACGGAACAGCTGTGCAAGCTCTTTACCCAATCAAGAGTCTCACACGAGACACAGCTGCCACCCACCTGCTCTGCAGCATGTTTCCTTCTGCTGTTGTCTATCGCACAGTGTTGCCAATTTTGGAAAAATCGTTATCATTCATCTAGCTTCAGGCGCGCGGCGGCGGACGGGCTTTAGCCTCGACGCCGTCGTGCGCCACACGAAACGGACGCGCTTTGCACGGAAGTGTGTTCTCTTCGACTTCCCCGACTTTATCCGGGGCGGGTAGAAGTAAGACAGTCTATGCAATCTCAATCTTGACAATGTGAAGTACATCGATATCAAAAGGTACACCAAAAGGCACAGCATCATGACGAAAATGGCAGGGAAGAAAACTGGGGCGATACTCGAAACACCATGATATAAAAATACAGAGCAGGTGCTGTTGGGGGAAAATCTCGAGCATCGCTCACCATGGCAACGACTTCTGGCATTATCTGCTCCACGAAAGGTTGTTTTGCACTATTAACATAGTCCACAAGCTCCAAGAGCGTCTGTGAACAACAAAAAAATTGAGGTGAGAGCAAGGGGAGGGGGGGAGGCGAGGATAAGTGGAAGAAAGGACATCACACACAAAAGGACATTGTTCAAATTGCCACAGCGCATGTGAGCATCTCGGAAACTTGTTTAGTGCGACATCGAGAGCAAAAAGACATTGTTCAAATTGCCACAGGGCATCTGAGCATCTCGGAAACTTGTTGAGTGCGAAATCGAGAGCGGGCGAAGCACGCCGAGAAAACTTCGCCACGATAGAAACCACACGAATAGCCGCTACTGCAATTGCGCTGCCTTCCCCACCCGGTAAGCCTGTTCGGGTATGGCCTTCCTGTCCTGTTCTGAGCTGCAGGGAGTGGAGGCAATGATGACTGATCTCTCTGTCTATCTACAAGGGCACACCTGGCGCTTGATTTCCTTGTCCCTGTCATTGCCACCAGCATCCGAGAAGTCGCAAATGACGCTACACAGCCGCAGCTTTCGAACAAATAGGTTGGCGCGCTCGCTGTTTGGCACTTCTGCTTGCTCACAACACGACGACAAAAAAAGACATTAGGGAAGGGGAGCACAAGAGGAGGCGAACATGCCGCTGAGAAACAAAGAAGCGGCTAAACAACATTTGCAGGGTTCAACAGCAACATTGAGAGCGCACTATCGAGAAAGTGATCATGTATTTGAACGGCGCCACAACCCCAAGATTCAACAGTCGGGCACTGGCCAGATTCTGGCCATGCAACTGAGCGATGCAGGGAAATGAAATCCCATGCACAATCCATGCTTTGTTGGGCGTGCCGCACCGCTCAGCGTCTACGTGATTAAAAGCGTGGAGGTACTGTCTGTCTCTCGGAAGGTACGCGTGCAGCCGCATGAGCTCGCAGCTCAAGGACCAGGCCGGGCGGCGAGCGCACCTTTAAAAGAGGGAAGATTCTCCATGACGTCGTTGGTTGGTCTAGGGGCAGGGCGAGCCGCCATTGCGCCGTCAGCTGACCCTCAGACTGCCGCCGTTTCCAGTGCGACGACGCAATCAGGTATGGCAAGGGCGGAGCAGCGCACAGAAGCGCTCCACTTCCAACTGGGTGCGGTGCAGGCGAAGGCGTCAGTGACTGGCGCTCCAGCGAACGGCTCCCCAAGACGCCGCCTCGTGGAGGCCTTACCCACCCACTCCTGCCGTCTATCTACGCGGTTCAAAAACAACGCAAGGGGTGGGGTCATTTTGTACCACAATCACTACTACTTTGGACCACCCGTGGTATCCTTATGGAGGGAGTTAAGGTTTGATCGAAACCACGCAGGCAAATGAATCATGATCCCGCAAAATTTGCGCGACAAAGGGCGTTGATAAATATGTTTCATTTCAAGTTCTTGGAACAACCAAAATTCTGAATTCGCTAGAGCCACTGGTGCCAGACCATTGTTACAGATTTCGAGGTCATGTGAGAAGTGGAAACGTTACCCTTAAGGGCCAATATTGAACAGAGTAGATTACAGCGTGGAGCACGATTGTATTTTTCACCTTATAAGAGGCGAGGGATCGCGGGGCTGCTTCAAGACTGTACGTGAGGAGTGTGTGTGCATGCGCGTGCGCGGGTGTGTGTGCATGTGTGCAGGTTTAATTGTGTTCGCGTATGTATGAGAATATGTACGGATCAGTATTCGTACTATCACTTTCTTCTCTCAATTTGATGAATACACGTGTCGACACAGACCTCAATTGAGACTAGATATGAATCGCTCTCTCTCGTGCGCGGGCCCTCTGTTTCTCTTTCTCTTTCTCTCCCGTCCAGCTGCCAACATGTTTTCCAGAGCGTTTCTTGCCGCGGTGGTGGCCGTGTCTGCCATCTCACAGGCGGCTGCATTTGCGCCGTCTGCCGGCGTTGGAACGTCCCGCAGGATGCCGCTGCGCTCCGCAACTTCGCCGCGTGCACTCCGTCTTCCATGTATGCCGCCCGCTTCCAGCCTGCCGAGCAACTCCTGTCTCATTCTCGTCTTTCATGTGGCGTAAGCGTGTCATACCGATTGCCTGTCGTCTCACTAACTGCTCGCCTCGCCGATGTTCCCGAAAGCATTCTTGAGCCGAATGTTCAAAGTTGCTTTTCCCTCAGCTTCAAGCTTACACACGGTGTGGATCTGTGACGGGACAGCGCTGTCCTGCTATGTTCAAACTCACATGCTTACTCTCTGGTTTACCTGCTTATGCGCAGCACACGCGGGCGGTGCTAAGATGATGGCGACGATGCTGGAATCCGGCGAGATGGAGCTGACGGATGAAGAATGCGAGAAACTCAAGTTACCTTTCAATTCAGTGATCCCGGTTGATTCTGTGCCCGAGATTCAGGGCAATCTGAAGGACATCGCTGATGAGGAAATCCGCAAACTCGCGCGCCAGATCGGCGTTGCGCCGGAGGTGGAGCCGTACCCAGGCTATTTCGAGGACGTTTCGCGCCTCGGCCTTGATGACGCAAGGATGGGCACCACCTCATTGAACCCTGCCTCTATGTATGGCCCCGATGGTAAAGCGTACGCGCCATGGATGGTGGGAAAGGTGTTAGAGAACGCGCCCAAGAGGAAGCGCAAAGAGCAGTCAAAGGACGACGTGGAATTCATGTATGCGGGTCGTGGTTCTGAGCTGAATGGGGCTGCTGGAGGAGGCCTGAATGCTCGTCTTTTGGGAGATGAAGTCAGACTCACCTTTCAAGTGGGCGAGGAGAAAGACTCCAAGGGCTACCGTATTGTGAAGCGCCGTGGTGGCTCTGAGGTTTGTTACTGTGTTCAGATGTGTGTGAGTATTGGCCTTTATGTTGTGTGTTTACGTGCAGATGTGTTGTTCCATCCGCCTGTGCGCATACACATTTAAATTTCGTGTGCATTGGGACCTGTCTGGACAAAAAAAATTCATCCAAAAAGAAAAGAACATTTCCATTCAAAGAGAAATGTTCTTTTTGTGGTCCTACTGTTAGAGTGCCAGTGCTGCTGCGCCTGTGGCTGCAAGCAATTCGGTGAGCATGATAACGATAACCAAAAGAGTACGAAGCAAAAGCACGAGTTTCATCGCCAAGCTCAGATGCGATTAGTTAAATCGAGAATGCGAGAGTGAGAACTGGACGGAGAGAGATATACAGCGCCAAGATAGATGGGCTGCATTGCACATATAAAGTAGTTGTAATTGCTGGGAGAAAGACATGAAGGGGTTAAGGTGAGTAGGCTCCCTGCATTGTGAGGTCTCGTTTGACAAAGAGCCCTTGAAACATAAAGCTTTTTGCCAAATGAGACCTGAAAGTACAGGAAGCAACCAGAAGAAGAAGAATACAGAGCAAAGACGACCAAACGAAGTTAACCTAAATAGTGTCATGAAATCAATCTTGAAAAGTGCCATGAGACACTGACGACAGAACCAAAATCCTGACTACACAAAGCATGAGACATATGAATGAGAGATGTCAAAAATGAAGGAGCAGCGCGATGTAGGAGAGTGTCATGTCACATGAAGAAGTCATGCCACGTACGATGAGTAATAACACATATTATATTCATGCGTCACAGCACATTCTCAGCACACACACACTCGGGTGTAGTGCGTCAGTTCGGTGTTACAGGGTGGAGCAGACTCATAGGATGCCTTTTCTATCTGTATAGGTCATTTTCTGCAAAAATGCTCTATAATTAGTGGTTCTTTTGCGGAAAATTGCCTGCAACTTAAGGCATCATGTCGGTATTATCGGGGGCAACTACTCGTAGGCTCGATACGTGCGAGGTACGCTTGCAAAGAGCTCTCGACAAAGAGGGCTCTGTCGCAAAACTGACTTGTCGATTCACGTTTGAGGTAGTGCTGCACACCACTTGAGAAATTGTGAGATGTTCTATGAAAAAGAGCTCTGTCTGAGCGTCAGAGGTTTTGGTATGTATGAGGTGGCCATGATTATTTAGTAATCTCGACAAAGTGTAAGATTTCAATGGAATAGAGCTCAGACTGGAGAGAGATTGTGAGATATTCTCTATTTTTGGGCTAATTGTACAGGGAGTAATGTATAGTTGTATATGTATTTGCGATCTCTAAATGCAGATAGTCGCGCTAGATCACTACAATACTGTTCTCGTCTTGTTGGGATTGCCATACATGAATACAATACTGTCCTGGACTAGCATTGCTGTGATTGCTGCTGCGCTCTGATGTCGTGTGAGTGGAAAAGTAGCGGGACACTCTGAAGTTGAAACCCCAACTTTATGGTTACGTTAATGTAGTGCATTGCAGGGCGAGAAAGCAGCTTTTCCTAAAGTGAAAATATGAGCCAAATGCATGTGTATGCACATACATACATATCATGTACATATACTTCAGCTTTTTCAAATCTGGGTTGCACACTTGTTTAGGGATCACCTCGGTCATGGCTTGCACGAGTGTATGTACACATCTGACCAAATCACGCTACACACATCGGACACACAGGATGCCGAATACAAGCTCGTCGCCGATTACTTGACGCCTGGTGCCAACTTGAACTCGGGGCAAACCAACGGTGACTACAGCTACGTGGACCCTGGTTCGGAGCCGGGCGTGTGGGTATATCGCGTGCAGGAGGAAGACATTAACGGCAAGCGCATGACGCTGTCGCAGACAATTATCGAAGTTCCGTCCAACAGTGACAAGGCCAAGACGCTCGTTGCGGGCGGCCTCATAGTGGCCTTTTTGGCCGCCGCTACCTACCTGGGGCAAGCTGTTGATCCCATGAATGGCATCAACTAGGTCGCTGCGCGCTGCGTTGGGGAATGTCAGATGGTAGTGTTGAGGCGTATACATCATACACATAAATAAAAAGATAGATAGATAGATAGATGTATTCATATACGGGTGTGTGTGTATTTGTGTATATGTGTGTGAGTGTGTGTATATGTATGTATGCTCTTTGCTACATGCATATATAGTACGTGTGTGTGTGTGTGTATTACTCTATCCTCTCTTTCGAATTGAGTTTGCTTCGCAGCTGAAGCTAAGCAAAGCAAGCAGGAATTTGTCGGGCTGTTGGTGTAGTGTGCTTTTGTGGATAGTGTAGATGTGTGTGCGGATTTGGGTTTGGGAGAATATAGACTATTTTTCTATTTTTGAGAGATGAGGAAGGGTGAGAGCAGGGCGCGGGGTCGGCGAAAGTTGAGCAGGAAAATACCAATAACATTTTTAGCGACGAGGCCAGCGCCCGCTTCCCTGGTTGAGCTCCAGCGTCAGCTCTCCTTCATTCCAAAAATTGAAAGTGTAGAGAGAGATATATAGATGCATATACATTCATCCATATGCATATACATGTGTGTATGTGTGTGTATGTACCTACATGCGGAGAAGAGAGTGCGAGAGTGGACAATTAGATCTCAGACATTGAGAGCAATATCGAGATGTTGATAATACAAGATGTTCGTAGACAAGATCATTTCATGAGTAAGATCTTTGTATATTTGCTGTTATTTTTTTGGACAAAGGTATTGAGAACAATATCGAGATATTCACAATACAAGATCTCCTGAGACGTGATGTCAAAAAATCATGAAAAAAACAGAAATCGCTCTCACGAATGTCTGGAGGTATGATGGGGTGGCTACGATCAGTAGGCTCCTTGAAATTAAAGGTTTATTTTGCAGACTATCGTTTCTTATATAGGGCCCTTTTGCAAAAGAGACATGTGATTTTAAGGCGCCTACTAATCGTAGCCCACCCATAACTAGTGTTTTCTGTATATTACGTATGTAACGGTCTCGAGATATCTGTAGCCAAAATTATTATCATCGTAGTACAATTAAAGGTCTCTTTTGCAGAACACTGGTCTCTTCTATGGGGCTCTTTTGCAAAAGAGACTTGGGATTTTAAGGAGCCTACTAATCGTAGCCTACCCATATCACGTATGTCTCGAAATATCTCGCCGTGTCTTTCTATGTCTCTTTTGAATGTGTCTCTTTTGACACATCCGTGACACACCTATACATACATATTTGCGAAAAGAGACACATGCAGAATGTGTCTCTTTTGACACATCCTCGACACACCTATACATACATATATGTGAAAAGAGATACATGCAGAATGTGTCTCTTTTATGAAAAGAGACACATGCAGAATGTGTCTCTTTTGACACATCCTTGACACACCTATACATACATATATGCGAAAAGAGACACGTGCAGAATGTGTCTCTTTTGACACCGTGGCATTCTCTTTTGACACACCTACGCGCATCTCAAGTGACGGTGTTTCTTTTGACGCAATGTGTCTCTTTCAGGTGAGTCATGGTGTCTCTTTCGACACACCTAAATGTGTCTCTTTTGACACACCTACAAATGTGTGTCTTTTGACACACTTACGCGCATCTCAGTGACACAAACACACGTGTTGGATGTGTAGACAACCCGCAGCGACGTCCAACTTCTGTATGTCACTTTTGCGTGACACACGCACACATGTTAAAAAAAAGACTATGTATACGCATATATATATATGTATGTATAAATATGTATATATATATAATCTAGTGTTTTTCCATGGTTTTCTTTATTTATATTTTTTTTGAAAGCTGATATACCGGTTTCCTAAGGATGCGGGGATTATATTGGTCTTGCAGTTGAACGGCACTTCCCGCCATTCGGCACATGATGGGGTGAGTACGGTCTGCGGCAGGACGTGGTACTCTGCGTGCCACTGTAAGTAAGTCCGACTGTCGGATTTCCAACCTCAGAAAAAGGAAAAAACAGGAAAAAACGTCGTTAATTAGTAGTGCCAGTGGTTCTTCGCAACACAAAGTAGAATCAACATAGTTGATGGACTTGAATCACCATAATTGATTGACTTGAATCTACATAATTGATTGACTTGAATCAACACACACAGTTGATTTGGATCAGCACAACTTCGTGATTCATATTTGGAGTGCAAGTCTTAAGAGAAGAGAGTTCGTGATTCATATATGGAGCGTGTGTCTTAAGAGGAGAGAGTTCGTGTTTCATATATGCAGTTTCAGTCTCAAGAGAGGGGGCGTCTTGTCATTCGTGATCCTTGACGCACGGGAGTCATGTCCCACATGTGGTGATCATGATGCAGACACACATCATGTGTGTCGCAACAGGACGAAGAAAAAGAAGATTGATTTGAAATCGAAGATGAGACACCCTTGCGTCGACTCGGATGCGGGGATACTCAGTGATTTTTATGGAAAACTTGAAACCCGACATTGAGTATCTCTTTTTGAGATACTCAATGTCGGGTTTCGAGTTTTCCATGAAAATCTACTCGCATGAGGTAAGCGTGGTATGCTTTGTACTCATGAATGGAATCACGTCGCACGCGCTGCCAGTGTATTGTACAAACGCACTGTAATGTTAAGGTTATAGGCTGTCGCGGTGAAGGAAAACTTCCCACACTCTCTCACCGGCAATCATATCCAGAAAGGTCACACGTGTACTGCACCCCCTCCACAGGCCATCGCACTGAGCAGACACAGACACAGACACAGACACAGACACAGACACAGACACACACGCGCACACACACATACACACCTTACTCTCTCAACATCCCTCGCACCTGATGCGATTGAAACATACCGCACAGATGTATATGTGTCGCACATATGTGCATATGTTAAAAAAAACTGTTTTTTTACGCACACTATGCCTTCCACACGCGCTGTATTATCCTCAAGATACCTCATCAGCTGTCGAAGTTGTTGCAGTTGTTGCAGTTGTTGTAGTTGTTTGTTCGTGCTCTCATTGTTCTCTCGCACGCAAATGTGCTGGTGTAACCTCCCTCCTATTCTGACACACGTGTGTTCAAGATGGATGAGGGGTATCCCCAACACACGTGTGTTCAAGATGGGTGCATGGTATTCACAGTCCAGCAGCCACCCCCCTCGTTCTCTATGTGTGTATACCTATATATGTATATTAATGTATACATATATATATATGTGCATATGTGTATATACCTATATATGTATATTACTACATATATATGTATATATATATATATATATATATATATGTACATTTGTATATATGTATATTTATAT
>Ga0105055_10009122_pt1 | contig 12738 bp, 6 predicted proteins | sample BON03_FD_78090 | JGI IMG/M metagenome (GOLD analysis project Ga0105055, IMG submission 78090) | Freshwater microbial communities from Lake Bonney liftoff mats and glacier meltwater in Antarctica - BON-03 | ecosystem: Environmental > Aquatic > Freshwater > Ice > Glacier meltwater | place: Lake...
AGGGAATTCGAAAATAACTTTTCGAATTTTCAAGTTGCTTTTTTCTTCTCCGTAAACCGAGACCATAGGGACATCCATCACCACGGCGTTCACGATGCTCAAACGAAAAAGAAGGTCTGATTCAAAAAAATAGGTCTTGCGTAACTTGTCAAGCTGAATGGCCTCTAACGCTGACCGGTGAATTGCAGTGAAGCCATTGGTTGGATCCGTGACGTTCCAGTATCCGGAAGAGAGCTTGGACCAAAGCGACAAAACGGCATTGCCAAATATTCTGGATTTTGGCATCGAAAAAAGGTTCTCAAGAGAATCAAAACGATTGCCCTTGGCGTAGTCTGCATTTCCTTCAAGAACCGGCTTTGCAATTGTGAGAATGAGGCCTGGATCCATCTGTCCGTCGCCATCTACCTTTACTACCACGTCCATGCCATCGGCGAGGGCAGCTTTGTACCCGGTCACTACAGCTCCACCGACTCCTTGGTTGGCTTCGTGAAAAAGAACCTTGACTCTTTTGTCTTTGGAATGCTTCTGGACAAGTTCTCCTGACCCATCCGGGCAAGCATCATCGACTACATAAATTTGTTTTACCTCGGGGCCAATTTTCGCAAGGACCTCAAGAATGTGGGCAGTCACCCGAAAAGAAGGTACCACTACGGCAATTGCCACCATGTCTCCCTCGCTTTCAAGGCTGGTTCAACTCTACCGACTCACCAGCACAGCGATAACTTTAGGTTGCTGATACGAACCTTTATTCTATTTTTTTGCCTAGGCTAAGAGTGATGAAAATAAGACTAAATTCAATGTCGCTTCGCTCGGTTGGGGGGGTCATCCCTCGCTCAGCGAAAAGAAGGATCTATCGGTTCGCCGTCGCCAGGGTGCTGGCAAACCTCTTGGATATCCTGGGTCTTGCAGGCGTCGCCCTTTTGGCAACTTCGTTCGGGGCTTTTGCAGCCGTTAGCGATTCTGTAGCGCCGCTGAATCTTCCAGTCATTGGCGAGGTGGTTGTTAACGAAACTGCTGCAGTGGTTATTGCCCTTTTAATCGCCGCGACATTTCTACTCAAGTCAGCGTTTTCTATATTTTTGAACCTAAAGACCGCACTTTTTGTCGCATCCCTCGAGGCAGACTTTTCTAAGACCCTGGCCCAGGACTACTTCACAGGCGGCAGTGAGGGCGAGCACAGTTTTTCTGACAGCCTGTCCGAATTCCAAAACGTCTCAATGCTCTCCACTCAGGCGCTTTCACTGTTTATAAATGCCCGCATAGCGGCAATTTCCGAAATTGCACTTCTTATTGCTATGGCCGCTGCTTTCCTTCTTATCAACCCGGTTGCAGCAGCAGCGATGTTCTTGTACCTCGGCGCAGTCCTTTGGGCACTCGGTCGAGTCGTGACTTCTAAAATCCGTAGCAACGGCAAAAATCAACTTGCCGGTTCGGAAGTTGCATTGACTTCAAGTCGAGATCTCTTTGGCGTCAGAAGAGAAGTGAGAGCTTCGGGTGTTCTGTCGCCTTGGATAGAAAAGTTTGCAGAGGGCAGAGCTAGGTCCGCGTCTAGCACTGGCATCATCTACACCCTTAACAGTCTGCCGCGGTATGTGATCGAAACGTCCCTGATTCTCGGTATCTTTGCCTTCCTAGCCGGAATAGTAGTTTTTAGCGACCTGCCATCTCAAGCGGTCACTATTGGAGTTTTTATGGTCGGTGGACTGAGGCTAGTCGCGTCGCTACTGCCGCTTCAAGCAGCGATTAACTCCATGGTCGATGGGGCCAACCGCGGACAGCTAGCTCTTGATCGATTGAAAATTATTTCGGAACGGAAAGGTAAAGAACACTTATTTGCTTACTCCCACGACGGCCAAGCTCTTGGGTTGGACCTAAGGGGAGTCTCCTTCGGTTTTGTGTCTGACAAGCCCGTTGTCCGTGACATTACCTTCTCGGTTGCACCGGGCCAGAAAGTTGCTCTGGTTGGACCCTCTGGAGCAGGCAAGACAACAAGCTTTGAATTGGCAACCGGCTTCCGGCTGCCTCAAGCTGGAGACATAACTGTTGGTGGGATTTCAGCAAGGGAGCTTCTAGAAAATGGCAACAGGGTAATAGGTATAGTCCCGCAGCGACCACACTTGGTTTCCGGAACCTTGGCAGAGAATGTTTCTCTTGCGGCTTCAGAGCAGACCGATTTAGCCCAAGCAGTCAATTGCCTAGAAATGGCTGGACTTCAAAGTTTTGCAAGCCCTGTGGGTTTGCAAATGGAAGTGCATCCTGATTCGGGTCAGTTATCTGGCGGAGAGATTCAAAGGCTTGGCTTGGCAAGAGCGCTATACCGAAACCCCGGAATCTTATTTCTAGATGAAGCAACCAGCGCCTTAGATGCTGAAACGGAGTTTGAAATCAATAAGGTGCTGGACGAGCTTCGCGGTCGCATGACGATAGTGCTCATCGCCCATAGGCTCTCGACCGTGAAGAACGCTGACAAAATTATTTACCTGGACAACGGACGAGTTGTTGCTGAGGGCACCTTCGCAGAACTCCAAAAGAAAGTTCCAGATTTCAAGAACGCCGTGAAGCTTATGGGGCTTGACGGCTAGCAGCTGGAATCTTTTTTCTACCGGCCATCTCCTCGGGTGAAAATCTGACTAATCGCAAAGATGGAGAAATTGCCGGGCTCAACGGGAAAAAGAAAAGGCCTCGAGGCAACGAATTCGTTTGGTCTCGGAGCTCTCTCCATATCTTTCGGCAGAAGGCTTGGTTTCGACTGCGTCACTTACTGAATAGCTAGCGAGTGTTGGATCTGTTACGTAGGATTGGAAGACATAAAAATTATTTTCAATTGAATGTGCATGGCAAGCGTAATAACACGCTGATCTTGTCGTGTAACCCTATTGAGCGGGAGGAGGAGATGATGGCTGAAGAAAGTCCTAACAAGTATCGCGATAACAAGTCGATAGTGCCGACCGAGGCGGAGCTAGAGCAATTGCTTGACGCTGAAACTGATGATGAGTTTGGACAGACTGAATCCGATATCGCATCTGTCGACGCCCGGGCTGTCCTAAAGACTTGGACTGCACAAGATTTCTCAAGCATATACACTCGATTCCGACCCCACCTCGAAAGACATGCTCGAAGGTTTCTTCGGAATCAGAGTCAAGTTGACGAAGTCGTTCAAGACGCCTTCCTTTATCTATTGGTCACTTTGCCAGAGTTGGATTCTGAGCTTGGTGTTTTGAGGTTCTTGAAGTGGAAAGTGAGGCTTTTAAGTCTCGATGTGATTCGCATCAACTCCAAGGTTCAACTGAGCGACATCGATGCCCACGGTGAATTTGAGTCAGATGAACCAGAAGTCGGGATTGAACTGGAGAGAGCCGAGGATGCCGCTGTTGTGCGGATGGCTCTGGCGAAACTTGACCCCCGTCACCGTGAAGTGCTTATTGCAAGCATCTACCAGGAGAAGTCAACCCTGGAGATTGCTGAGCAGGTTGGCCTAACTGAAAACGCCACTAGGCAGCTCATGCACCGCGCTCGCGGTGCACTCAAGAAAGCGCTTGTAGGGGAAACCGATACAAGCGGCCTGAGTATTTCCCAGATTCTCTCCGTCGCCGCCCGCAAGGCTGCACAAGATGCCAAGAAACTTGGCGTGCAGGCCATGAGCACTCTGGTTATCGCAGTCCTAGGTTTGGCAGCGTTCTTGAACTTCGGCACGGCAGCCCAGATATCTGAGATCGCAGAGCCACCGCCATCCGCAACAGCACCCGCAAGCGGGTCTGTTGCTTCAGAGGAGCAAACCGCTGCTCCAGAATCAACCACTCAGGGCGGCCTGCCGAGTGAGAATCCTGTTGAAGACACAATCTTGACCCTTGAAGTTGAAGAAGTCACGACTGTTGCAGCACCGTTAGCTGTGTCAGCGGCGAATTCGACAATTGTGGCAACCGCTGGACTCGACCCACTTGCTGATTTGAGCCCATTTGACCCCTGGTTGTTAGATGCCGTTCTAAGCAATGGAATCGCTAACCCAGTATTGTTCAAGCCTGAGGGATCAGAGTACGGGGAAAGCCAATTTCTCACTGTTGTTTCCGATTCAGGTATTTGGTTTGATGCGGCATTTGCGCCAAACTCAGCAACTCCGATTAGTAAAATCCGACTCGGATTCCTGATCGATGATCAGCAGTACTCCGCCTTTCCTTCCCTGGTTGAACTTCTAGTTCAAACTTCCGCAACTGGGGTCGAGCAGTATGTGGTGACCGCAAAAATTTCTGAAATTGTTGATGAATCTGGAGCTAGATGGCCGAAGTCAAGACTGGACGGTGCCATTGTAAGAATCTCAGTGATGGCAAATTCTGCCGATGGAAAAGTGTTGTCAGTAGATCTCGAGTGGTCGGACTAGGTTCACGTTTCCTAAATTCGCCAGCATTGCTTGAAAACAACCTTCTCAACCAAGATCCGGACAATCCGCGTCCTGTGCTGAGTTAGTCGAAACTAAGCATGGGCCCTCTGAAATTCCGGATTTGGGGTTGCCAACTCTCGCCAAGCCATTCTCAAAATCTGAAATACAGGGTTTTCAGCAAGCAGATGTCCCCAAAACTTCTTCCAAAAAACTTTCGCACATCAACGTAACAAATCGAAGATTACCCCGCTATCCTTTTCAGAGGCCACTTTATCTATCTGCTTGGTTGATAGGCAGCGGGGTCTCGAACCTGTGTTTCAAATGAACCACAGGAAAACCAAGAAAGAAAGAGACATAATGTCTAAATCCCAATCCCGTAAGGGTTATGCGGTTGGTGCATTGGTCGCTCTGGTATCTTCGATATTCACGTTTGCGCCTGCGCAAGCTGATGCGAATGGCCCGGTGACATTGCTACCGACTGAAGGATCAACCTTCAACACCATTATTGGTTCGCCAATAAGCCTGGTTTCAATTCAGGATCCAGCGACCCACGTGGCAAGCGGCCTTGAGTTAAACTCTGAGGCAACTTACTACGTCATCAGCAATCCTGATGAAGCTGAAATTACAATTACCTACCTCACCAACCCAACTGATACGGTTGGAAAAGTAGGCCCTACTTTTAGTTACGTGACTTATGCGGCCTCAGGTGTTGGTACTGCTGCTAGCACTTCAACTGCCGCGATCACTTTCACAAACAAAGACACTGCTGGAATGAAAATCACGACTACCCTGTCCAAGATTGCTGTCTCCGCTGCCACAAGTATCAGCAGTGCTGTGAAACTGAACACGATTGCAATTGGCACCAACGAAACCACAACAACCACTGTTACTGTTCAGACTCTCGTCGACACAGACAACCTCGGCACAAATCTGGGAGTAGCTAGCGGTTTTGACCGTGTTTCAAAGGAAGAAACAGTAGTCATGTACGCTCCTGGTTCGGTTACAGCAACCACCACCATCGCATCCTTGGTGGCTGGCGGCACTGGATCTAAAGTGACCGTGGTTTACGGCAACAGCGTGAACCCTTACTTTGTGGAAGACAAGACCTCGGTCTCGATATTTAAGCAAGGAAAAATTGTCGCACTTTCAAGCTCTCCTGAGGAAGTAACGACAGACAGGATTCAGGGCTACATCACCTCGTCCAAGACAGCTAAAGTGGCCGCTGGTGTCATCACTGCTGGTTACTCGAACAGTGACCTGACAACCGCCACCAACTTGCTACTTGGCATGCCAATGGCAGACTGGGATGCGTCGATTTATTCTGCGCAGGCCTATTACAAGACCGGAGGAACTACCTATGTGACTGTCGGAGCAGCCAGTGCCATTGCAAACGTCTCAGCTGGATCGAGCACAACCGTTGACGGCTTGAGCTTGAGTCACGTCGCTACCTTGGACACCGACTACACTGTGACGACTGCGAATGCAACCCTTTCAGCACGTAGTGGAACCAAGGCGCTGACAATTAATGCTCAGATTCGTTCCGGAAGTAAAGACCTTGAGTTTGCTAACGCAGAGCTGAAGGCAGTTCTTTCTGAGAACTCATTGGCAGCTGCATCGTCCATCACAATCACTGGTGCTGCTACTGCACTGGTTGACGGTGGCTCTGCTGTAACTGCTTACGGTCGCACAGATTCAGATGGTAAGGCTAGCTTCACCATCAACTCGAATAATGGCACCAAAGCTGACTCGGTAAACGTTCACGTTTACGTGAAAGACTCCGATGGTGTGTGGGTTTCTTACACGTCGGCTGAGACGCTCGAGTCCGGTATCAACGTAGTTTGGTCTAACGCAGCATTCCAATCGTTTGCAGCAAGCCCAACTGACTACGTTTCTGGTGCAAACCCATCAGTGACTCTTAAGGTCAAGGATCAGTTCGGTGGACCGCTAAATGCAATTAGCTCCAAGCCGCTACAGGTCTACGTAGTTGCATCATTCGGTGGCGTTGCAGATGCTACTAAGTATGCCGCTACAGCAAACGTGGTTGGTGGGGCTGCTACATTCACCTTCGCTAACTTTGCTCCTGCTGGTGGACTTGCGCAGTTACAAGCAACGCTTCTATTCGGTGGAACTACAGTCACATCAGCTACATTGGTGACATCAGCGACCGTGAACGTTTACAACACTGGAGTTTCTTCTCAGATTGCAGTCGTAGACAGCTTCAATACCGCAATCACCTATGTTGACTTCGTTACCGGAGACACTGAAGACGTAGCCGTTGCTGCCGCAGTTTTGGCCGCAGGTCTATCGTCATCAGAGGGAGTTGCAGTAACTGGAAACGTACTTAACACCACAGGTGTTGGTCAGCCAGGAGTTGCAGTAACCGTTGCTGCAGAGGGAATTCTATTCCTTGCAGATGGCGTTTACTCGCTTGGTACTGCAACCACTGCTGCTAACGAGTTCGGTGCTTTCTCGGTAACCGCGATTGCTCACACTGTATACGCCAAGGGAACCACTGTTACCATCACTGCAGACGGCCTGTCAGCAACCACTTTGTTGGTTACTTACCTGCCAAGTACGCTAGATGACGCTAACTTGGACCTTTCCTGGTCAATTCCTGCAAACGTTGTGAAGAACACAACTTATGCGGTGACCGTGACACTGGCTGACAAGTGGGGTAACCCAATTGCTGCTACCACAACTTCAAATAATGCAGTTTCCATTCTTGGTGCTGGATCAGTTGAAGTAAACAGTGTCGCACTCGCCGCTAAGCGCAACTTTGACAAGAACGGACAGGTAACTGTGTTCATGCGTTCTGTAAAGGATGTTGCGGGTCCAGGATCGCTAACTGCAACCCTGGCAACAGGAGCGGGCGCTTGGACTTACCCAACTGGTGTAACTGGCGCTGCAACCGGTACTGTTGCTAACGTTGGAACTTTCAACGTTACTAACACGAAAGCCACAGCATGGGACGAGTCAGCTTGGTCAAACGAGCTAACGAAAACCATCGAGGTACTTGACAGTGCTGCTGGCATCGTTACTGCTCAGAAGGTAAACGCTGGTTCATTCAAGGGCTACGTAGCACTTTATGCAAAGGGCTACGAGGGTCAGAGAATGAGCGCCAAGGTTGGAAACGACTGGGTCATCGTACCTAGCATTCCAGCTGCAACTAACGATATCTTCCGTGCGGTTGAGTTCGTAGGAGCAGGCGTTGACATCTCAGTACGTATCTACATCGATCGCGTACTATTGGCAACCATCCCACTACTAACCAAGTAGTCATCCGACTACTTTGGTTTGTAGCCAAGTAGTTCAAGAACCACTAACTCCCCTGCCTTCGGGCAGGGGAGTTAGTTTTTTATTGGGGCTCATCCACTACAGGTCTAAATTTGAGATTGGGCTTGGCCTCCAGAAAGCTCCAGAGTTTACCGGCATGCCACTTTGTCACAGAACCGTTAGAACTTTGGCGCGTGGGTGAGCCACCAGGGATTCTGGTTGCCGCGTAAATCAGTTCTGCTGTGCTAGCTTTGGAACACGGAGAGGCCTGAAAGGATTGCCAAACAGTCGATGGTTCCGCTGGTGCGGTTTATCTGATTGGGTATCTCTTTCATTTTTAGATTTAGGGGCGGTACCTCAAGTGAGTATCTCAGAGTCAATTATTGGATTTTTCAAAAACAAGGTAGCACTGGTGACCCTCACGATGGTCGTTCTCTCAACCTGGTTGTTTGGGAGGGTGTCGCAAATAAATCCGGCTCTGCTTGGCGATGAGTGGGTATATGTTGTGAGCTCTCGCCTGGACTCCCCCTGGGCTAGCGCTCCTACGTTTGATCTGGGCAATTATCTTTTTAACTTTGTCTACTCGTCCACAAGCATTTGTGGTGAGGCGTTCTACACCTGTGGTAAGGCGCTGAACCTAGTATTTTTTGCGGCCTTCGCTTTGCTGCTGTTCTCTATAGCAGTGAGGTTTATGCCTTTTTGGGCCGCATTTACGGTCCTGGTCGCCATTTATCTCAGTCCATTGGGCATCTACGTCTCAATGTATCTGCCTGAAGCAATGTATTTCGCACTGTTAGCCCTTGCGTTCCGATTAGCTGTGCGTGTGATTGAGAGGCAGAATTCAAAGGACTGGTTATTGGTGGGTGCGGCGCTGGGGCTTGCAGCGTTAGCAAAGCCGCACGCCCTGTTTTCGGTGGCAGCATTTGGGATATTCCTTATCATTTGGGAGATCTCAAGGGGTTCAAAACTTCAGGACCTTATTAAAGCAGCTCTCTACTTTGGTGGCGCGTTCTTGGTAACAAGGCTTTCAATAGGGCTTTTGGTTGGTGGCACCAAGACAGTGAACATTTTTGGTGCATACGGAGCTGGTGGGGCGGTTGGTGAATTTGTAACGGGCGCTGCATCGGCAAATATTTCAGATGGCGGTAACATTGTCGGCGCCGGGCCTGTGGCCGGCGCTGTTGCATTGTTCCTGCCGCAGATGGCCACGCACTCTCTATTAGTAACAGCTCTGGTTGGTGCTGCTATGGCGTTGATTCTTCTGGCGTGTATTGAAGCGATCAGAAGGTCTTCGAAGACTCCTCAGTCCTCTCTCGCAGTCCTCATGGTGGTTTGGATCGGGGTTCTTCTAATAGTGGTTGCTCTGTTTACTGGCTGGGTAACCGGCAGTGGGGATGACCACACCACGCGTGTTCTGTTGCGTTACTACGAATTCCTTATTCCAATGGCGGCAATCCCTGCCTTGGCATTCCTGTTTGACAAGGGGGGATTTGCTGAGTCTAAGGCGTGGGCAAGAATCACTGCTTCGGCGATTGTATTCGCTGGACTTAGTTCAGTGTTTACCAACTTCTTTAGTACTGTCACGGTTCAGATTGCCGATGCACCAAGTGCTGCGGGCCTCATTGCAGATGCAGGAATTTGGAACCTGGTCGGTGTTGGAGCCGGCATTGGCTTATTGGTGCTCGCGTTTTTCCCCCCAGTGGCTCCTTATGTTCTTACCGCAACTCTCGCTGCGTCAATGATTGGGACCGGCTGGGTAACTCAGGAGCAATACTTGTTTGCACGAGGTGACACAGAGGCAGCAGACCTGGCTGGAAAGTTCGCGAGAAACTACGTTCCTTTCGAAGAGCTAGCCGGGTTGACGGTGCTGACCAATTCCAGGTTTGATGGGCGGGTGGCTTCACTGTGGATGGAGAGTAATAATCCCATGCAAATACTTGAACGAGGAACGGTGTTGGAGCCGAGTGAACTCGAGCCTGACACTAAGTGGGTTCTTGCCCTTGGCCTTACGGCCCTAGAAGACTTCAGCGGAAGCAGAATCTCTGGTCCCGGTTACACGCTGTACGAACTAAGAGATGAGTTTGACTTCTCACTCTACGAGACAATCTCAGGATCTGCTCTTGAGAGAGTGGACGGATTCAATATTTACATGGATGGCCTGGCCTGGATGGATGGTATGGAGGCATCAATTTCATTGTCAAAGAATCTTCCGGAAAACGCCAAGCTGTTGATTGAGCTATCGGCACTGCCTGGGATCTATAACCAAGAAGTTACTGTGACGCTCGGAGATTCGACATTGACGCTACTTATTCAGGATTCTTACAACATAAATAGTCTTGAATTTCAGTTCCAGAATACAGTCCCAGCGGATGAGATAGTTATTTCCATTCCAGAGGTAAAATCCAACCTTGAGGCCGGGGTGGGCGAAGACGATAGCCGAATTGGCCTCGGCATTGGGCGAATTACTCTGGTTGATTGAGATTCCAAAGAGCAACTAGTTGGAGTTCCTGAGGCCACTCAAATGAATTCCTGAACTTTATACTAGGAAGAATAGAGCACGACTATTTCTAAGCGCAGAGCAGACTTCTAGAGGTGCGATATGAGTTTCATTCGGCAGCAACTCAGAGTTCGCTAAGGGCTCTCTGTGGCCTAAGGGGGAGGCTTCTCGGAGATTTATCGGCAACTCACAAGTGAATGACTACAAATTCACAGGCTAGCTTGACATTGCACTACGGCTCGCTCCGGCAAGAGGTTCAATGCCGGCATGAGCAATTGCTAAGTTGTTGCACCAGCACTTGCTTCAAACTTCGAGCGTGTTGTTGAGTTCATCGGTGCATGCGCAGATGTTGCAGTTCGCGTCTGCATCGACCGCGTTCTACTAGACACAATCAACCTAACCACTAAGTAGTCACTACTTATTAGTTAGCAAAAACTTACCACTACCCTTCCCGCCTTGAAGCGAACCCCAGAAGATGGAGCTTCTATAGAGGGCCCTAACTCAAGGGTGAAGTTCATGGACAAGAGGGTGAAGCATCAAACCGAACCCAGCGTTGCGGCCGAAAGGCTTTTCGATTTGGGTTTCGGCGTTTCTTATGTCGCAACAAATCTAAGCGTCTAACGCTGCACAATCATGGATTGGCAAACTTCTTATCGCCAAGGTCGTCTCTTAGGCTTGGCGGCTATGAGTGGAAATAATCGTTGTTCGCACACCTTTAAGGCCACTGCGGTTGAAAAGTTTCTGGCAGGAAAGGAAAAGGCTGATGTTTCGGCTGAATTTGGGATAACCAGTCGTGCTGTTCTGAATAAGTGGGTGGCTTCCTATCGAGCCGATGGTGTTTTGGGTTTAGTTGACAAACCAAGGGGTCGAAAACCCAGGGGCAAAGACCCCTCAAGCCAATCCTTGGAAGAGCGTATTTGCCATTGGGACACCGAGAGCGCTGTCCTAAAAAAATTCCACGCTCTAATGGACGAACAAAAAGCGCTGAACAAAAAGCGCGGGCAGTGACCTCATTAGAGCATAAATACCCAGTTTCTAAGCTTTGTCTAGTTGTCGGGCTCTCAGCAAGCACGTTTTACTCTCATCAATCCAAACAAGCCAGACCCGATAATTACGCCAACATTCGACCGGTGCTTCACGAGATGTTTGATAAGGCTTATCGTTCTTACGGTTACAGACGCATCCAAGCAGTCCTAAAGACCAAATACGGTTTTGGTTTGAGCCGTAAAACTGTGTTGAAGTTAATGCGCGAAGAAGGCAGAGTCTGTTTGATCAGACAAAAAAAGTATGTTTCCTATGGGAGTGCTGTTGGGTTGGCAGCGGCAAATGTATTGAACCATGACTGTAGATCTTCTGCACCAAACCAAAAATTGGCCACCGATGCCACAGAGTTCAAGGTGCTAGGTCAGAAGCAGTATTTGTCCCCAGTGATTGATTTGTTCAACGGTGAAATTATTTCCTACGAGCTTGCTCCATCACCGATTCTTGCCCTGGTCACAAACATGCTGGACAAAGCATTTTTGAAACTTGACGCAGGACAAAGACCCATACTTCATTCAGATCAAGGTTGGCATTATCGTCATCTTAGCTAACAAAAAGCCTTAGCTAAACGTGGTTTGGTTCAATCGATGTCTCGAAAAGGCAACTGCCTAGACAACGCTGTTGCTTAAACTTCATTGGTCACTTCAAAGAAGAGTTTCTCTGGAAACCTCCATCAGCATCAGCCACTTCAAAGCTGAACTCGATGGCTATCTCAACTGACTTAACAACAGTCGCATCAAGTTAAAGCTGAAGGGACTGAGCCCGGTTCAGTACCGGACTCAGTCCCTTGATAGCCCGTCCCTGGCTCCTGATTAGAACTCCAACTTCTGGGGCTCAGCTCACGCCGGCAGGGGATTTAGTCACTGCATGGGTGTTCGGTCCCAATTTGGCATTGACCGTCCTGACGGCGTCTTGAATAGGGGTAAGTTTTAGCTATTAAGTTAAGGGGAATTGGGAAGTCATGAAGAAGCTAATTATTGGGGTTGTGTCAGTTGCTGTTTTGGCATTTGGTCTCGTGCCGGCGCAAGCTGCAACCAAATATGTTGCCAACCAAAGAACACTTGCAAGTTTTAGTTCCAGTGCTACTGGTCTAACGACTCTTCAGAAGTCCCAAGTGGAGCAAGCGGTGGAAGCTAATGCCTATGCCGAGAAGTTCATCTGCACTGGCATTCGCTACTACGAACAGGCTATGAGCGTGAACATTACTGTGCGCAAGCGCGCTAAGGCTGCTTGCGACTACGCCAAAGAACTAAACCCAGAACTGTCGACTTGGTACCAGACCAAGCCGACAACGGCAAGAAGCTATGCCGGCAAGGTGTTGCTGACCATTAGGACCGATGCCACACTCACTGACCTTCTGCCTCCGGGTTATGTTGAAACCGAAGCTATCGACTGGGAGATAAATCCCAACTACAAAGTGGGTAAAGCTTGTGGCGGGGACTTTGGTTGGCAGGTGCTGGGCATGGATACTAACGGCACCCCAGCCTATTTGAAGTGCTCAAACCCAAAGGGCGGGGTTTTTAGGATCGACACCAAGATGGTGAAGTTTGAT
>Ga0105055_10009132_pt1 | contig 12726 bp, 16 predicted proteins | sample BON03_FD_78090 | JGI IMG/M metagenome (GOLD analysis project Ga0105055, IMG submission 78090) | Freshwater microbial communities from Lake Bonney liftoff mats and glacier meltwater in Antarctica - BON-03 | ecosystem: Environmental > Aquatic > Freshwater > Ice > Glacier meltwater | place: Lake...
CAGTTTCGGTCGTAGCTCTTCTGGCCCCCCCTGCCCTGCGTCGCCCGACTCCTGTAGACCGATGCCATGGCTCGAGACGGTGCAATTTATGTCTGCCAGGCCTGCGGGGCCGTCCATGGCAAATGGTCGGGCCAGTGCGGGGCCTGCAACCAGTGGAACTCCATCGTTGAGGAGAGCCGCTCGGCACCGCCCGGCGCGATGAAGCCGGTGACCGGGGCTGCGGCGCGCGGTCGGGGCGTGCTGTTCGAGACCCTGCAGTCCGACACACCCGAGCCGCCGCGCATCATCACCGGCGTGACCGAGTTCGACCGGGTCTGCGGCGGCGGCGTGGTGCCCGGTTCGGCGATATTGCTCAGCGGCGATCCCGGCGTCGGCAAGTCGACCCTGCTGCTCGACGTTGCCGGACGCGCGGCCTTGGCCGGCCGGCGCGTCGCCTATATTTCGGGCGAGGAAGCGGTAGAACAGATTCGCTCGCGGGCCCGTCGCATGGGGCTGGAGACGGCGCCGGTGGAATTGGCTTCGGCCACGGCCCTGCGCGAGATTCTCGCCACGCTGAAACGTGAGAAATTCGACATCGTCATCGTCGATTCAATCCAGACCCTCTGGTCCGACGCCCATGAGGCCGGCCCCGGCTCGGTCACCCAGGTGCGGGCCTGCGCCGGCGAGATGGTGCGACTGGCCAAGTCGCAGGGTGTCGCCGTCATCCTGGTCGGCCATGTCACCAAGGACGGCCAGGTCGCGGGACCACGGGTCGTCGAACATATGGTCGACGCCGTGCTGAGCTTCGAGGGCGAGCGCGGCTATCCGTTCCGCATCCTGCGCGCTGCCAAGAATCGCTTCGGCGCGACCGACGAGATCGGCGTATTTGAAATGGGTGATGCGGGCCTGCGCGAGGTGGCCAATCCCTCGGCCCTGTTCCTCGGCGAAGGCAAGGACCGGGCACCGGGGGCTGCGGTGTTCGCCGGCATCGAGGGCTCGCGGCCCGTGTTGGTCGAGATGCAGGCCCTGGTATCAAAATCGGCCTATGGCACGCCGCGCCGGGCTGTGGTGGGCTGGGACACGGGGCGTCTGGCCATGGTGCTGGCCGTGCTGGAAGCACGCTGCGGCTTCGGGTTCGGAGATCAGGACGTCTATCTGAACGTGGCCGGGGGCCTGCGTATCAATGAGCCAGCGGCGGACCTGGCTGCGGCGGCCGCCCTGATCAGTTCCGCGACCGACGTACCACTGCCTCAGGGCTGCGTGGTATTCGGCGAGATCAGCCTGTCAGGCGAGGTCCGGGCCGTCGGTCGGGCTGAGGCGCGGCTGCGCGAGGCGCAGAAGCTCGGCTTTGACCGCGCCCTGGCCCCGCCGCTGACGGTCAAGCACAAGGGGGTCGAGGTGACCTCGGTGACGCGGCTGACCGAAGCGGTCGAACGAATCTCGCAAAACCGCTATTGAGATCGTGTCTCCTCCCTGTTCGCATGGCGAATGGGAAGTGGATCGGCGTTACAACCGACAAGACGGAGGGGTTTTTGAAGCGACTATCGTCAGTGACGCAAAAAGGCCCCCTCTACCGCTTCGCGGTTCCCCTCCCCATGCGCTGCGCGAACCCGGAGCAGACGGCGTGACAGGTTTCGACGTAATCGCCCTGCTGATCATCCTCGCCTCAGCCGGGGCCGGCTGGGTCCGCGGGGCAACGCGCGAGATCATCACCCTGCTGAGCTTCGTGCTGGCCGCCTTCATCGCCCTGGTGGCCCTGCCGATGACAGCGCCGATCGGGCGCGCCCTGGTCAACCCGGACTGGGCGGGCACGATTTCAGCAGCCGTCGCCTCCTTCCTGCTGATCTATTTCGGCATCCGCATTTTTGGCTCGTTCCTGTCGAAACAGGCCCAGGCCCATCCGCAATTGGGCGGCCTTGACCGCTTCCTCGGCGTGTTCGTCGGCGCGGCGCGGTCGCTGGTGCTTCTGGGAGCCATTCATCTGGTCATCGTCGCCGCCATGCCGGGCGAGCGGACCCCTCGCTGGCTCAGTGAGGCGGCCCTGCGACCGGTCACGGCGGGTGCTGCGCGGATCATCCAGATCGTCCTGCCGGGGATCGGCCGCGGCGCGGACGCCCTGACGCCGGTGGTCACTTCGTCCGTGAACCAGGGGTTTTCCGACGAACAAGCCTTGCCCTCGCCCCAAACAGACAATACTCCGCCGCCGTCCACCGCCCGTTAGAGTTCCCCGCACATCGGAGCCCCACGATGAGCAGCCTCGATCATTCCATCGCCGACCCGGTCGTTCACCGGGAGCACGACCGTGACGTGGATGATGATCGCCCGCGTCTGGAATGCGGCGTCTGTGGCGTCTGGGGAGCGGACAAGAACGCCGCCTCGGCCGTCGTGGCCCTGGGCCTGCACGCCCTGCAACACCGCGGCCAGGAAGCCTGTGGTATCGCCAGTGTCAACGACACCCGCTTCCACACCGAACGCCACATGGGCCTGGTCGGAGAGGCCTTTGGCGCCTCTGACCTGTCGGATCGCCTCCCCGGCTCGGCGGCGGTGGGCCACACCCGCTATTCCACCGCAGGCGGCAGCTTCCTGCGCAATATCCAGCCGATGTTCGCCGATCTGGATCAGGGCGGCATCGCCATCGCTCACAACGGCAATCTGACCAACCACCTCTATCTGCGCAACCAGTTGGTCGGCGAAGGGGCCATCTTCCAGTCGACCTCGGACTCTGAGGTCATCCTCCATCTGATCGCCCGCAGTCGGAAGGCCAAGATTGTCGACCGTTTCATCGACGCCATCGGCCGGATCGAGGGCGGCTACGCCCTGGTCTGCGCCACCCGGTCCAAACTGATCGGGGCCCGCGACCCACTGGGCATCCGCCCGCTGGTACTGGGTCGGCTCGATGGTGCTTGGGTTCTGGCCTCCGAGACCTGCGCCCTCGACACCATAGGCGCGACCTTCGAGCGCGACGTCGAGCACGGCGAAGTGATCGTGATTGACCATGAAGGGCTGAAATCGCTCAAGCCCTTCCCGACCCGCGAGGCGCGACCCTGCCTGTTTGAATACGTCTATTTCTCCCGTCCCGACAGCATCGTGAACGGCCGTTCGGTCTATGGCGTGCGCAAGCGGATGGGCATGAATCTGGCGCGCGAGCACGCGGTCGAGGCCGACGTGGTCGTACCCGTGCCCGACTCGGGCGTGCCCGCCGCTCTGGGATACGCCTGGGAAAGCGGCATCTCCTATGAGATGGGGATCATTCGCAGCCATTATCTGGGCCGCACCTTCATCCAGCCCAACCAGGGTGCCCGGCAGAAGGGGGTGCGGATGAAGCACAGCCCGAACCGGTCGGTGCTGGAAGGCAAGCGCGTCGTGCTGATCGACGATTCCATCGTACGCGGCACCACCTCGATCAAACTGGTGCGGGCCGTGCGCGCTGCAGGTGCCACCGAAGTGCATCTGCGCTCGGCCTCGCCGCCGATCCTGTGGCCGGACTTCTACGGTATCGACATGCCCGAGCGGGACCAGTTGATCGCCGCCAATATGACGCTGGAAGAGATGCGGGCCCACCTCGAGGTCGACTCGCTGGGCTTTCTGTCCGTCGATGGTCTCTATGACGCCATGGAGGCCGGGCCACGCGACCCGCGCCGGCCACAGTTCACCGACCACTATTTCACCGGCGAATACCCCACCCGTCTGCTGGATCGCGAGATCGAGGAAGGCGGGCGCGAGGTTGCGGCGCGGCAACTTTCGTTGCTGGTCAGCGCTTAGGGTTCATACGGTCCACTTCAGAGACGTCGCATGATCCAGCTCGGCTATTTCACCATCGACACCCCGGATGTCGGCAAGGCGAGAGCCTTCTATTCGGCCCTGTTCGACTGGACGTTCGACGAAGCGGCCTCTGGCCCGACCTACGCCCATGTGGCCGACAGCCATCCGGCGTTCGGGTTCACCAAGGCGGAACGGCCCGGCCAGTTTCCGCACCTGTATTTTCGGGTCGATGACATTGACGCGCTTTGCGACCGGGTGACCGAACTGGGCGGCAAGGCGGCCGCTCCTGCCGACGGTTCGACCGGGCGGGCGGTCGTGGTCAGCGACGATCAAGGCGTCAGTTTCAGCCTGTGGCAACCGGGGCCGGGCTTCTGACTTTCGCCGGGCGAACGGGCGGGCTATCAGGCTGATCATGACCGACCTTCCCCTCAAGGACCGTATTGCCCTCGTCGTCGGGGCCTCGCGCGGCATCGGCTACGAGAGCGCCCTGGCGCTGGCCAGGGCCGGTGCGCACGTCATCGCCACGGCGCGGACGGTCGGCGGTCTGGAAGAACTGGACGACGCCATCTACGCCGCCACCGGCAATCATGCGACCCTGATCCCGTTCGATCTGGTCGATGGCGGGGCGATCGACCGACTGGGTGGCGCGATCTATGAGCGGTTCGGGCGGCTGGACGTCTGGGTGCAGGCGGCGGCGACCATGGGGGCCTCGGGCCTGACGCCGGTCAGCCACGCCGACCTGCGCATCTGGGCCAAGGTCGAGAAGACCAATTTCACCGCCGTCTATCGCCTTATCCGCTCACTGGAACCGCTGTTGAGGGCCTCTGACGCAGGTCGGGCCATCTATCTGACCACCAGCGTCGCCGCCGCGCCCAAGGCCTTCTGGGGCCTGTACGCCGCCACCAAGGCCGGGGCCGAGGCCTTGGTCAAATGCTGGGCCGACGAGATCGAATCGACTCCGGTGCGGGTGGCCATCCTCGATCCCGGCCGGATGCGCACGGCGATGCGCGCCCAGGCATATCCCGGTGAGGACCCGGAGACGGTGATCCATCCATCCGCCATCGGCCCGTTGATGGTCGAACTGGCGCGGGGTGATCGGGAGCCGGCACTGGAAGTGCAGTTCAAGGACTGGAGCGAAGGGCCGGGCGCGGCGGCGTTGATCTGACCATGCGCAGGATACTGACCGCTGCAGTCGCCTATTTCGCCACCGTCTTCAGCCTGGCCTTCATACTGGGCATAGCCCGAACGCTCTTCGTGGCCCCCAGAGTGGGCGACGTCCTCGCCGTTCTCATCGAGACGCCGATTGTCCTTGCCATCAGTTGGTACGCAGCCGGATGGAGCAGCCGACAGTTTTCAGTGTCAACGGGAACACCGGAGCGGCTGATGATGGGGTTCGTCGCCTTCGCCCTGCTCATGGCCGCCGAGACGGCGCTGTCGATCCTGCTGTTTGATCGCCCAGGGGGCAGCAGATCGCCCGCTACGCTTCACTCGCAGGTGTGATCGGCCTGTTTGCCCAGGCGGCGTTCGGTTTAATGCCGCTTCTGGTAGCGCGCCGCCGCTGAGCCCTATTTCTTCGGCAAATGCTTCTGCCCGGTCCGCACGCGGCCCGACCGTGACACCTGCCTCGCTCCGCCGCGCGCGCCCTTCTGGACCGCGACAGACGAGCCGGCCTTCTTGGAGGCGCTGGCCTTCAAACCGGCGATGGGCTTGAGCCGGGTCTTCCCGGCCTTCTTCTGCTCCAGCGCCTTGCCGGGCAGGTTGGACAGCATCTCGGCGCGCTCGGCCTTCTTGATGACCTTGCGCGGCGCGGTCTTGGCGTCGCCCTTGTAGCGTTCGGGGCCCGACTTTGACCCGCCGGGCGCATAGGGGTTCTCGCTGCCCGACTTGACGATCAGCCGGATCGGCGTGCCCGGCAGGTCGAAGCTCTCGCGCAGGTTGTTGACCAGATAGCGTTTGTACTGCTCCGGCATGGCCTCGGCCCGGCTGGCCATCAGGACGAAGGTCGGCGGGCGGGCCTTCGTCTGGGCCATGTATTTGGGCTTGATCCGCTTGCCGTCGACGGCGGGGGGCGGATGCCTCTGGGTGGCCATGGCCAGCCAGTCGTTGAGGTCCTTGGTCTTGACCTTGACCGACCATGTCGCGTGGGCCTTCAGCACGGCGGGCATCAGACGTTCGACGCCGCGGCCGCTATGCGACGACAGGGCCACGAACGGCGAGCCCTTCAGCTGGGGCAGTTTGTCCTCGGCCATCTGGCTGAGCTTGGCCAGTCGGGCCTGGGGGCTTTCCTCCAGGTCCCATTTGGCGGCGACATAGACCAGGGCGCGGCCCTCGCGCTCGACCAGATCGGCCAGCTGCAGGTCCTGGGTGTCGAAGGCATCGTCCTTGTCCATGACCAGCACCACCACCTCGGCAAAGGTGATGGCACGGATGGTGTCGGCGACCGACAGTTTCTCCAGCTTTTCCTGCACCCGGGCCTTGCGGCGCATGCCAGCGGTATCGACAAGGCGGATGTTCTGGCCTTCGTATTCCCAGTCGACCGAGATGGAATCGCGGGTGATCCCGGCCTCGGGACCGGTCAGCATCCGGTCTTCGCCGATCAGGCGGTTGATCAGGGTCGACTTGCCGGCGTTGGGACGGCCGATGATGGCGATACGGATCGGTTTGTCGGGCTCATCGATCTCTTCGATGAAGATATCGGCGCTGGCGGCAACCACCGCAGCGAACAGGTCGGCCATACCCTCACCGTGCTCGGCCGAGATGGCGACCGGTTCGCCGAAGCCCAGCGAATAGGCCTCACCTATGCCGCCACCGCTCTCACGGCTTTCGGACTTGTTGGCCAGCAGAATGACGGGCTTGTGCTGTTTGCGCAGCCGGTCGGCAAAGATCTGGTCCAGCGCGGTCACGCCTTCGCGGGCGTCCATCATGAACAGGATCAGGTCGCCGTCTTCGAGGGCGGCCTCGGTCTGTTCGCGCATCCGTGATTCGAGGCTGCCGTCGGTGACGTCCTCATAACCGGCCGTGTCGATCAGGGTCAGGTCCATGTCACCGATGTTGCCATCGGCATACCGGCGGTCGCGGGTCACGCCCGGCCGGTCGTCAACCAGCGCCAGGCGCTTGCCCACGAGCCGGTTGAACAGGGTCGACTTGCCCACATTCGGGCGGCCCACGATGGCGACTTTGAGAGCCATGTCGGCCTTCTAACGCAGTTCGAGTGGGAACGTCAGCGAATGCTGACGAGGTCGCCCTTGTCGGTGAGGACATAAAGCGCGCCGTTATAGGCGGCCGGCGCGATATAGACCGGCCCGCCCATGCGGATCGAGGCTGTCTGTAGGCCCGTCTTGGGGTCGAAGGCCACCAGTTCGCCATCCGAATTGGTCAGCACCAGCCGGTTCGAGGCCATCAGTGGACCGGACCATACCGGCCGCACCGTCCGGTCGAAGAAACCGAACAAGCCGCCCTCTTGGCGAGTGCGGCTCTCATTCAGGTCGCGAGTCCAGTAGATCTGGCCGCTTTCGCGGTTGATGACGGTCAGTTCGCCGTCCTTGGACACGACGTAGACCACGTCGCCGACCGGCAGGGGCGCATTGACTCCGGCGATCGGCAACGGGGTCCATTTCGGCTGGCCGGAGCGGATGTCCATGGCCGACAGGATGCCCGAGTGGCTGATGGCATAGACGACGCCGCGGCTGATCACCGGACGGCCGGCGATGTCGCGGATTTCTGACAAGGCGCTGGTGCGGCTGGTACGCGACAGGACCTGCTGCCACACGGCCTGGCCGGTCGAGGCACGCAGGGCCACGACCTCGCCGGACGAGAAGGGCGCAATCACCGTATCGCCGGTTACCGCCGGGCTGGAGGCGCGCATGATCCGGGCCGGCTCGGGGATGCCGCGGTAGGACCAGTCCTGACGACCGGTCGTCGTGTCGAAGGCCTGAATCTGGTTCTCGACATCGACGACGAAGACCCGGCTGCCCGAGACGGTCGGAGCCCCGTGGATCGGCACATCGACCGGGGTGGTCCAGATCACGGCACCGGAGGCCTGGTCTATGGCCGTTACCGTGCGATAGCCGGACGAAACGAAGACCTTGCCACCGCCGACGGCGACTCCGCCGCCGAAACCGCCGCCGTCCGAACGACCGCCCATGCCGAGGAAGCCGGTGCGGCGCGAATCCTCGGCCGGCTTGACGCTGGTCCGCCAGGCCTGGGCCCCCGTTCCGGCGTCGAGCGCCGAAACGCTGGCCTCACCGTCCAGCACGAAAACGCGGCCGTTGTCGGCCACGACCGGCGCCATGATCTGTCGGGTGCGCGACGAACCGGCACCGATGCTGCGACGCCAGGCGACAGTGAAGTCCGGCGCGGCGATCACATGTTCAACGGCGTTCTCGGCATTGCCACCCGGCTGGGTCCAGGCCGTGGCGGCCTGGGGTCCGGGGATGAAGAAATCACGGCCCGACAGGGCGGCTGACGGGACCAGCGCCTGTTCGAACTCCAGTACTGAGATGCGCTGGCCCGCGGTCGCGGTCGCCTGCGGCTCATTGGTCTGGCCCAGACCGAACGGCAGCATGCCACGCACCGAGCTGCACGAGGCGAGGGTGACGGCCAGACCACTCAGCAGGGCGACTTTAAGCACGCGATTCATGGGGGACGTCCTGATGGCGGGGATCACGGGCGAGTCGGAGCGGCGGCGGGTGCAGGCGGGGCGACGGGGATGGCCCCCTGCGCACGGGCGATAGCGGCGAGGTTGGGCGCACCGCCGGCGTCTATCGTCGCAATGGCCAGGTCGGCGCGCTGGGTGACGATGTCGGGCGTGTCCAGACCATTCTTGAGCAGCACCAAGGCCTCACGGGCCGGGGCGACCTGCCCGTGCTGAAGACGGGCCATAGCCAGAGCTTCGAGGGCGAAGGCGCTGAACGGGCGACCATCCTTGGCCAAGGGCTCGAGTCGGGCCTCGACCTGTTCCAGGGTTTCGCTGTCCATGGCCAGAAGCGCGGCCTTGTAGGCAGCGGGATCAGACAGCAGAGGGTCGCTGGAGGCCTTCGCAGCCGCGTCGAGATGTTCAATGGCTTCCGGAACGCGATTGGCGGCGAGGGCAATGCCGGCGCGCTGCATCAGAGCCATCGACCGATAGGCGCCATTGCCTTCCTTGACGACCTGAACGAAGGCGGCGTCGGCACCGATCGGGTTACCCGCCTGAAGGGATTCAAGGCCGCGATCATAGGCGATGGAGGCCTTGTCGGCCTTCGACGTCTGCCAGCTGTCCCAGCCCCAGAAAGACAGGGCGGCAATCAGGGCGATCAGTAGCACGCCGCCTGCAACAGGCAGCCAGGTACTGGCCAGACGCTTGTAGCGCTCGGAGCGAAGCTCCTCCTCGACCTGCTCGAAGACATCAACCACGGATAACCTGCCCCAAAAAACAGCCCTGAGGCCGTTGAAATCCAATTCGGCCGGACCCTAGAGGGTCACATTCGCCGCCGCAACGCACGGCTTAGGGCGTGGCGGGCTTTTTCGAGAAGTAGGTCTCGACTTCGGCAGGAAAACGGCGGGCTTTCACATCGTCGGCATAAGCGGCCACGGCCCGGTCGATCTCGCCGCGCAGATCGGCGTAGCGGCGAACGAATTTCGGGGTCCAGTCGAACAGGCCGAGCATATCAGGCGTGACCAGTATCTGGCCGTCGCAGGCGGATGAGGCGCCGATGCCGATGGTGGGTTTGTCGATGGCCAGGGTAATGTCGCGCGCCAGCCCCTCGGCGACACCCTCGACGACCACGGCGAAGGCGCCGGCGTCGGCCGTCGCCTCGGCCTCACTCATGACCCGCAGCCGCTCCTCGTCGGTACGGCCCTTGGCCTTGAAAGCTCCGTCGGTCAGCACGGCCTGCGGCCGCAGACCGACGTGGCCCATGACCGGAATGCCGCGCTGGACCAGATAGGCGATGGTTTCCGGCACGGTCGGACCGCTTTCGACCTTCACGCCCTGGGCACCGGTCTCCTTCATCACCCGGGCGCAGTTCTGATAGGCCTGCTCCTTGCCGCCCTCATAGCTGCCGAAGGGCATGTCGATGACCACCATGGCCCGCCGGGAGCCGCGCATCACCGCCTGGCCATGCAGGATCATCATCTCCAGCGTTACGCCGACCGTATTGGGCATGCCATGGACCACCATACCGACGCTGTCGCCGACCAGCAGCAGGTCGCAATGCTCGTCAAGCAGGGCGGCGGTCGGGGCGTCATAGGCGGTCAGACAGACGATCGGCTCGCCGCCCTTGCGGGCGCGGACATCGGGCGCGGCGATGCGTTTGACCGCTTCCTGCTTCTGGCTGGACATGGGGAGGCGCTCCTGTTGGCGTGGCCGGCATCATAAGGACACCCACCCTCGCAGTCATCCTCGGGCTTGACCCGAGGATGACGAACGCAAGGGTCGGATCAGACGTCCTGCGACAGCCTTATCACCCCGGCGGCGGCGACAACGATCAGGGCCCCGGCGGCGATCCAGAACAGCTGCATCCCGCCCATCGAGCCCAACTCCAGATTGGCCAGGCCCAGCTGGTCGAGACCCGTCTGGATCGCGTTCCGGGTATTGAGCGAAACACTATGAATGCCCTGGCCCAGCGCATTGCCGGCCACGATGCCCTCGCTGACGCCGAGATTGACGCTCATCGTCTCGCGTACGGCCACGACACCGCCGATGGTCCCGGCGAGGGTGAGGGCGAGAAAGCGCACCCGGGACCCCTTCTGCAGCTTCTGCTCCAGCCGGGCGATGAACAGGGCCGCGTCAGGCATCTGGGGCGCGCGCGCGAACAGGCGCTCGATGTCGGGATCGAACTCGTCAGCCGACATGCTGCGTGCTCCCCAAGGGCTGTCCGGCCTGCGGCTGGAGCCGCGCACGGAGTTTATCCAGACCACGTTTGACATGAGACTTCACCGTACCGAGTGGCAAATTGAGGGCGGTGGCGATCTCTGGATGCGCCATGCCGGCCCCGTGACAAAGGGAGACACACAGTCTTTCGAGCTCGCTGAGGGCCTTAAGGGCTTCATCGAGGTCAACCAGGCCCGCGTGATCGGTTGCGGGCGCGGCGTCCTCGTTCTCGACCTCGGCGACATAGCGGGCCTCCTTGGCGACCCGCTTGATGTACAGGCGCGCCGCGATCCGCTTGACCCAGGCCGCAAAGGTGCCCTCGCCCCGGAATTCCGCGCACCGCTCGAAGGCCTGGATGAAGGCGTCCTGGGCGATGTCGTCGGCAAGCGAGGCCTGGGCCCCCATCCGACGCAGCAGGCCGCGCACCGCCGAGCCGTGGCGACGCACCAGTTCTCCGAACTCCTGCCGTCCGCCTGCCGCCGCGAGGGCGGCGAGCTCGACGTCGTGCCGGTCGACCAGCGATTGGGTCATGATGAGTCCCCCTGCCCGCCCGATCTCAGTCCTTGTTCGGGTTGAAGAAACTCAGGATGATAAAGGCCAGACCGATCGTGGCAGGGATAGCGGCGAAGCCCAGCAGGCCGGTGCCGACGTTACCGTGCCAGTCGTCGCCACCGCTCCAGCCCATGTTGTTGATCATGCTGAAGGCGGCGATGCCGATGCCGACGGCCAGCCAGATGATGCCACGGCGGATGTCGCGGGTCCGCGAGGGCAGGTTCTTGTTGACGTCACGGGTCAGGGCGTCGAGCACTTCCGGCGGAAGGTCCTGTCCCTTGTCGATGGCGCGGCGGACCGTCTCCTGGGTTTCGCGGCGCTCGCGAAACTTCAGGAAAGCGGGGCCGAAGAAGATGGCGGTAATGGTGCCAAAGACCGACACGACGGCCACCAGCCCGATGAAATCATTCATGTGGGTATCCCCTCTATTGCCAGACCGGAGCGTGATGCTTCGGCCTTCTGACGACAAGAGGCATCCGCGGGACCGAACGGATGCGATGCGGCAGGTGAAACTTTCGTAAGGCGAACCGGACGGCGCGCGTGCAACGCCCTTTCCGGCCCCGCGTTGGCATGACGACGCCCCTCACAGGGCCCAACCGGAGTCCGCACCATGACGCAGATCACCTATCGCATCGTCGAACATGACGGCGGCTGGGCCTACCAGTCGGGCGGCACCTGTTCCGAAACCTATCCCGACCACGAGTCCGCCCGCGCCGCCGCCATCGCCGTGTCGCGCGAGCAGAAGGTGCCCGACGAGGACACACTGATTGAATACGCCGATGCCTCGGGTCAATGGATCACCGAACGCACCGACGGCCACGACCGGCCCGAGGTCGAGGTCAAGGGTTGAGCCGGCTCAGGCCAGGATCGCCGCATACCGCTCGGGCTTGAACCCGACGAGGGTCCGGTCGCCCAGATCCAGCACCGGCCGTTTGATCATCGACGGCTGGGCCAGCATCAGGGCGACAGCCCGGGCTGCATCGAGATCGGCCTTGTCCGCGTCCGGCAGGGCCCGAAAGGTCGTGCCCGCGCGATTCAACACCGTCTCCCAGCCATGCTCGGCCACCCAGGCCTCCAGCTGCTGCGGGTCGATCCCGGCCTTCTTGTAATCATGGAAGGCAAAGGCCACGCCGTGCTGATCCAGCCAGACCCGCGCCTTCTTGACGGTGTCCCATTGTGTTACTCGTGTAGCAAAATGCCGCTGAACCAGCTAGGCGTGCCGAATGACCCAGGAAGCCGTAATCTACGCCCGGTACAGCACGCTCGAACAGGCCAAGGGATACTCACTTGAACGCCAGATTACGAACGGAACAAAATTCGTTGAACAGCAGGGCTGGAGCCTGTTCGGCGTCATCAGCGACGAGGGGCGCAGCGCATTCAGCGGGGCCAATCGACTAACCGGATCATCCCTATTCCAGTTCGAGGCCGAAGCCCGCGAGGGTCTGCACCGGGGCAAGGTGTCAATCGGCGTCTAAAAGGGACCCCCTATCGGCGTGCAAAAGGGACCCCCTTATGGGGGTCGGGATTGCAGTGACGAGCGCACCGTTCGCGGGGGTTGGGGCGTAGGGAGGGCGTAGCCC
>Ga0105055_10009133_pt1 | contig 12725 bp, 10 predicted proteins | sample BON03_FD_78090 | JGI IMG/M metagenome (GOLD analysis project Ga0105055, IMG submission 78090) | Freshwater microbial communities from Lake Bonney liftoff mats and glacier meltwater in Antarctica - BON-03 | ecosystem: Environmental > Aquatic > Freshwater > Ice > Glacier meltwater | place: Lake...
GAAAACACACTCATCATCGACCAAAACAATGCTGTTCAAGGGGTAGAAGGCAAGTTTTCCGGTTTGGGTTTACACTACTTTTTGGCCAGCGGCATTATTTTAGATGTGGGTCAATTGGTTAAAATCAGGCCAGCGGTTTTGGTGAAGGCGGTGGTAAATGCACCTGTTGAATTCGATTTTAACCTGGCGGCTTTTTTTGTCAATACCTTATGGCTCGGCGCTGGTTATCGTTCTGGAGATGCGTTAAATTTCCTGAGCGCCATCCAAATCAACAACCAACTTCGCATTGGGTATTCTTTCGATTATACCTTCACGAGTTTAAGCAGTTATGCTGGTGGTACACACGAGTTTTCGGTGAATTACCTCTTTGCGTTTAACGGTAGAAAAATCACCTCACCCCGTTATTTCTAAGATGAAAAAGTCAGCCCTATTCCTCCTGATGTTGCTTTTTCAGCAATTTGGCCAAGCGCAATTGGTGACGAGTATCGCAAACTACCGCTACCGTACGCTCGATTATAGCAACGCCATACCTCTTTTGGAATACCTCTATCAAAAAGACAGCAGCCGCTTAGATGTGGTGCAGAAACTGGCAATCTCCCACCGATTACTCAATAATATCGCACCAGCCACCTATTATTATGGCCGACTGTCGGAAATGCACACCAGCACAGAAGTTAGCTTCCGTTATGCCAGTCTGCTGCTGGCAACCAAACAATACGACAGCTTGCAAAACTTCTTGTCCTCCCCGCGCATCATCAGCAATAAGGACGACAGACTTGAAACCCTCAGGCAACAAGCCCCGATCGTGCCCAGTCTCTTGTTAGACGAAAATCCCTACGTAAGTATTGATCATCTGGCTTTTAACGACACCGCATCTGCTTTTGGCCCCATGTTGTGGGGAAATACGCTCGTTTTTGCCGCTTCCCAACCCAAAGATGGTTGGATAAAACGCCGGCACAGCTGGACCGACCGTGCATACGTCAATACTTTTGTGAGTGGACGCGACCAACAATTCAGTCAATACCAGCGCTTCAAAAAACTGCCTCGGCACCGCTACAATGTAGGCCCCGCCAGTTTTGCTTATGCTGGCGATAGCAGCTTATATTATACTATAAACAACAGGCGTAAACAAAAAAAAACCGGCTACAATCAACTCCAAATTACCACGGCGCATTGGTCTACTAAAAAACAAAAATGGATCAAACCCGAAACTTTTCATTTTAATCTGCCCGACTATTCCACTGCCCACCCCAACATTTCTCCCGATGGCCAAATGTTATGGTTTAGCTCCAATCGACCAGGTGGTTATGGTGGTATGGATCTTTACAGCTGCAGGCGTAAGGCGGATGGGAAATGGTCTGACCCACAAAATGCTGGCCCAACGGTCAACAGCAGTAGTGATGAACTTTTCCCTTTTTTCGCTCACGACCAAAAATTATACTTCAGCAGCAACGGTTGGGGTAGTTTGGGAGGACTGGATGTGTTCGAGCTGGAGCTAAATGACAGCATAGCCTTGCCATTTAATTTGGGTGTGCCCATAAATTCAGCCTTCGACGATTTTGCATTGATTGTTCAACCGGGCCAGGCCAAGGGTTATTTCAGTTCCAACCGTGAAAACGCTGGTATGGACGATGACATCTTTGCATTCATCGGATTTAAACCACGTAAATTACCTGTTCAGTTATACATCATCGACAGTTTGACCCGAGCGGTTATCTCGCAGGTGCAATTGCGTTTACATCCAGATTCAGCCAGCCGCTTGCTTGAAACAGGTCAGCTCAGCTTGGCTTTGTTACCCAATCAAACCTACTTCTTCCAAGCAACTGCACCGAATTACAAAGCAACAAAAAAACAATTTACACTTGGCAAAAAAGATAGCGTCGTTTATATGGAGATGGTTGAGCAAATACGGGCTTGCATAGTCCAAGGAACGATTTCAGATAAAATCACCACCACAACGATCGACAGCGCGCTTTTTGTCATAACAAATAAAACAAAAGGTGATACTGTATTTCAATGGATTACCAGCACGAACGGCTTTTATCGATATATCAGTTTACCTTCAAACCAAATTTTCGTATTATCGGTCACAAAAAATGGCTATTTCGTGCAAAATACATTACTCAAAACAAGCCAATGTAAAGCCACCAAAGCTGTAGTTTACGACTACCTACGCGACTTCGCCTTAGAACCCATTATCATTGGTAAAGCATTTAAAATTGATAATATTTATTTCGATCTCAGCAAATGGAATATCCGGAAAGACGCCGCCAAAGAGCTCGACAAAATCGTTAAAATATTAGAAGATAATCCAGAAATAATCATTGAATTAAGTTCCCATACCGATGCCCGAGGCAATGATGCTTCTAATGAATTGTTATCTGATCGGAGGGCAAAATCATCGGTTGCCTACATCATCAGCAAGGGCATAGCTTCGAATAGAATAACGGCCAAAGGTTATGGCGAGAGCCGTTTGGTGAACCGCTGCGGCAACAATGTAAAGTGTTCTGAAAAAGAACATCAAGAAAATCGGCGGACAGAATTCCAAGTTGTTGGTTTTCTCTAAACAATTGCTGAGTTTCGTTGAATGATGCGAGCAATCGTTTACAACAAATATGGTGGGCCAGAAGTACTTCAGCTTTCCACTTTACCCCTGCCAATACTTGAAAAGAATGAAGTTTTGGTCAAGGTGGCAGCCGCTTCCGTCAATTCCTGGGATTGGGATAAACTCACCGGCAGGCCGCTACTTTATCGCCTTATGTTCGGACTGTTTAAGCCAAAAAACCCTATTCTCGGTTGTGATATTGCAGGAATTATAGAAAACATTGGCTCGGGCGTCGAAAATTTCAAGGTAGGCGATGCCGTATTTGGCGATATTTCGGAGAGCTGGGGTGGATTTGCGGAATACGTCAGTGTTGCACCCAAAAACCTACGACTTAAACCTGTTGAAATGACTTTTCACGAGGCGGCTGCCATGCCACATACCGCCGAGTTAGCGTTTCAAGCCCTGTTCACTGGTGGAAACATCCAAAAGGGTGATCAGGTACTCTTAAACGGGGGTGGTGGCGGCGCGGGAAGTTTTGCTGTTCAATTCGCTAAAAATGCGGGCGCAGAGGTAACGGTAGTCGATACTATTTCAAAAAAAGAAGCTGTACTGAGCTGGGGAGCAGATTTTTTCATCGATTACCATACACAAAATTTTTGGCAAGCGGAGAAACAGTACGACCTCATCGTAGATATGGTGGCCAGTGAAACACCAAAATCCTATTTGGCCGTCCTCAAAAAAAGCGGACGATATGTAGTGGTTGGCGGCAAACTTAGTACGCTGATTCAAATCGCACTTTTTGGCCGACTGAGCGCAGCAGGAAGTAGCAAAACACTCGCTATTTTAATACATCAACCCAACAAAAATCTGGAGCTCCTCAAAGCTTGGTTTCTGGCTGGTAAATTTAAAGTACATATTGCTCAAATCTATTCGTTTGAGCAAGTCCCAGAGGCCTTGACCGACTTACATCTCGCTAAAAAAGCCGGAAAACTGGTCGTACGAATAACCGCTTAAAAATAATTTTACCTTCAACAGTTCACGAACGCTGGCTATATTCAACCTATGTTTAGTAGGCTCATACCCTTCGCTACTTTGTTTTTTGGCCTGCTTGGGCCCCTTTCACTGCATGCTCAATTGGCGGGCGGCAACATCGGCCTAAATTATAATACGTACAGCAGCCGCAGCAACGCAATAGCTGAGGAACGCACCGCCGGTTATGTTGATGGCTTCCAACTAAGCCTAGAAGATTTAGATGCTAAGGGCATGATACTGGGGCTGGCCATTCCGTTAGAGCGATATCAAGGCAGCTTCAGGAAGGTAACGCGCGGGCCATCCGGTGCGCAAGTTGAAGCGGGTTTTACTAAAAGGCTACAACGCGGCGTTGGCTTATATCCGTTGCAGCTGGTATTTTTCGAAAAGCTTCAATTTCAATTGGGCGCTGAACTCAATATACTACTAAATGAGCGAACTACTGAAGCCTATGCCTCTTCCTATCCGGGCGGTTATATGGAGGTACCTTATACTAACACGGCGCGTAAATTTCACAACATTACCACTTTAGGTGCTGTTGAAAAATTCGCCTACCGCAGTCCACTCAAAACCAACTGTTTACTTACGCCTCAAGTCCGCTACCAGTACGGTTTGCAGCTTGATATGTCGGGTGCAGGTTCTATTTACAGTCCACGTGCTGTTTTTGCTTGTGGATTACCCTACAAAATCAACGAAAGCTTTGATTTTTAATTTCTTACCGCTGAATATATTGAAGACTCCCTTATTCATCATCCTTATGATGATTACGACCAGTGAATTGGGTTGCAAGAAAAACTGCGAAAGTACCAATCTAATCTGCAAAGAGACAGCTCCCACCAACGAAGCTTGTGCTGCTTTTTTTAACCGTTGGTTTTATAGTACGAGCACCAATAGTTGCCAGCAAATTGGCTACAGTGGTTGCTCGGTTTATGGTTTTGCTACCCAAGCTGAATGTGAAAGTTGTAAGTGTAATTAAAGGGTAATTTATGTACCTGTTTAACTTCGTTCTATTTTGTTTTTTATTGGGTCTCCATAGTGTTCAGGTCTCCGCACAAATACCCGTTAAAATAAATGGGCAGATTAATACTGCATCGGAGCTAATTCTATTTTCCTCGCCTTATTATTCTAGTTTTCTGGAACTCACAACCGATGGGCGATTTGAAGTGTCGCTTATTGCAGACAGCTTTCCTGTCCCAGTGTCCATCCTAACGACCAAGGCCTCAGGAAGAGTAAGATCAACTTCACCAACGCTTTGGCTTGTAGCTTCAGAAAACCAGTTGACCCTGACTGCGACTAAAAAAACAATGGCTTATACTTTGGCTCCACTTTATTTAGATCAGGAGGTATCGGAGCAGCTTGAAAATGCCAGAGGGCATACATTTGATAAACTGCTGGTTGACCATGCCACAAAATTACCGGCACTTTATATGCTGCACGCACGTAAAACAGAAATCAGTCCGCTCAAATTGGCCACGCTATTCTCTGCTATTCCTCCGGTATTCCAAGAAGGTGAATATGGCCAAAGTATAACGACCTACCTTGCTGCAAAACAATTCAAAAGCCCAAAAAAAGGAGATAAAATAGAATCTTTCGCTGTACTGACCACAAACAAGGTGAAAAAATCAATCCCTGTCGAACACAACAAAACCAGGTTAGTGGCCTTATTATCTCCAAGTTGTTTCTATTCCTTCCTGTCGATTGACCTATTGGCTCAAATCCACGACCACGCCTCCGAAAAAGTGGAAGTTATCGCTATTTGGAGCGATGCGGATACACAGGGATGGAAACCAGCTAAAGCCGAAAAAGTGAGCCAGCTCGACTGGATGTTGTGGGATCCTTACGCTTATACTTCTTATTATTTTGATGATCGGATATCGCCTACGTTTTTAATCGTAAACCAAAGTGGTGTGGTAGTAAATCGACTCGAAGGCTTCGGGGAAAAGACCATAAAAACGCTCTCCGCCTTGTTGAACACCCCGTGAATGAAGGAAAGCATGAGCTTATCGTTTTGAAACCCGATTTCCACTGATGTTGCGTTGGCGGCTACACCTAAAGCGGTCAACATCCTGACTTCGCAGCGCGCGGTGTTTGGTTTTTCGTCCTTGCACCCGCTCTCGCCACTTTTTCCAGTTTTTGAGCGTCATTTCCTGCTTCATCAAACGGATTACATCCGCTTCGGTAAGCCCAAATTGAAACGTTATGGCTTCAAAAGGCGTACGATCTTCCCAAGCCATAGCAATAACGCGATCGATTTGTTCGGGAATTAAATTGTGGGCGAGCATACTTCATTAACCTACCGCTCAGCTTTTGGTTTGCATTATCCAAAATTAAGGGTTGGACTGTTTGATAATTATGGCTCATTTCAATAAGGCAGGACCTTTTTTAACTGGAATTTTACGCGAAATACGAAAACGAAATTCATCGTAAAAAATTCCGAAAAACAAACATCCAGCACCAATAAACAAGGTGTGTAGGCCGATCAATCCAAATAACATCGCTGCCGAAACGCCACCCAAAAAGAAAAAGAGTATGATCCGCAAACGCAGTCGTATGCTCGTCCAAAGCACCCTTTTTTCCTTTTCTTTTCGATAGTACAAAAGTTGGGACAACTCAATGCCCAAGTCGGTAAACAAACCTGTTAGGTGGGTTGTGCGCACTACTGCACGCGAAACTTTGGTTACCAATGCATTCTGCAGGCCCATAGCGAATAGGAGGCAAAAGGCAATCAGATTGGGGTTCCAAGCCATCAAATACGACCCCAATAATCCTACCGACAACAATAAGAGTGCTTCCAACAGAGCAGGTACCACATACATATGTTGCTCATCGCGGCGGCGAACAAATTCAACCACCGAAGTAGAAGTAAACGCACCAGCCAAAAAAAATAGCAAAAATGCAACGTATAAGCCTGCCTCTTTCCAATTTGAATTATAAACGTCGCCGATTAAAAAAGCAAAGTGACCAGTGACATTGGTCGTTAGTCGGGCAACCGCTAAAAAGCCAGCCACATTCACCGAGCCCGCTACAAAAGAAAGTAAGGTTGCAATCTGAAGATTATGCGATGAACTACGGGTTATCCCTTGGTGTCTGAACATTTCATAAATTTCCGACAATACAGCATCAACTGCAAGAGGAAAACAAACCATTATCGCGTATTATTGTTCGATTCTAAAAGAATATCCATGTTTTCATTTTTCAAAAAGAAGTCACCCAAAGAGCAGCTCGCCCTGAAGTACAAAAATTTGCTTGAAGAGGCGTTTCAGCTCTCGCGCACCAACCGCAAAGCCAGCGACCAAAAAATGGCAGAAGCGGAGGAGATATTACGCCAGCTAAAAGAACTGGGTGACTGAATAAATGGTCTGCTGCGCTCTATGTACTTTGAATGTACTATTTTGCAGGATGAAACGCATTTTCCTTCTCGGGTTGTCCTGCTTATTTGTTGCAGGACTTTCGGCCCAAACCGATACGACCAAAACTCCTGAAAAATCCAAAGGCTGGGATGTTGCAGCACCGCCCGGGGATTGGAACTTTCAAAATATAAAACTGTATACCGACGAAGGCACTTGGATGAATCTGGACGTGAGCCCAGATGGACTGTGGCTTACATTTGATTTGCTTGGCGACATTTTCCGTATGCCTATTGCTGGCGGAAAAGCTGAATTGTTGCGTGGTGGTCTTGCTTTTGAGATACAGCCACGCTATTCGCCCGATGGCAAACAAATTTGCTTCACCAGTGATGCAGGTGGCGGCGACAATGTGTGGGTGATGGATGCCGACGGTAAAAATGCCAAACAAATCACCAAGGAAGATTTCCGCTTGCTGAATAATGGAGTTTGGTCGGCCGATGGCAATTACATCATTGCCCGCAAACACTTTACTTCTGGCCGTTCGCTGGGCGCCGGTGAAATGTGGATGTACCACAAAACGGGCGGCAGTGGCCTGCAGCTTACCAAACGCAAAAACGATCAACAAGACGTAAATGAACCCAATGTATCACACGATGGGCAGTTTATGTATTATAGCGAGGATGTTTATCCAGGTGGCTTTTTCCAATACAACAAAGACCCGAACAGCCAGATATATGTTATTAAACGGTACAGTTTTGCCGACGGGTCTATCACAACTATAACAGGTGGACCTGGCGGTGCCGCACGCCCGCAAGTTTCGCCCGATGGTAAATTGTTGGCCTTCGTGAAGCGGGTTCGGACCAAAAGTGTGCTCTACTTGCACGATCTTCAGACCGGCGAAGAATGGCCGATTTTTGACGGCCTCAACAAAGACCAGCAAGAAGCTTGGGCTATTTTTGGTGTTTATCCGAATTTCAACTGGCTACCCGACAATAAAAACATCGTTGCCTGGTGGGGTGGTCGCATCCACAAAATCAATATTGATAGTCGTGAGCATACAAATATTCCTTTCAACGCCGAACTTCAGCTACAAATAGCCGAAGCCCTGCGCTCGAAGCAAGATGCCGCACCGGATACGTTTACGGCCAAGGTCATTCGCCATGCCGTTACTTCTCCCGATCAAAAAACACTGGTATTTAGTGCACTTGGTTTCCTCTGGAAAAAAGCTTTACCGGATGGCCAACCCGTACGTTTGACCAAAGGCACCGACTTTGAATTCGAACCTGCCATCTCTCCTGACGGCAAATCCATCGCATTTGTGAGTTGGAACGACACCAGCTTAGGTGCGGTACTACGCCTACCGATGGGCGGTGGCAAAGTCCAAAAAATAACCAGCGAAAAAGGCATCTACCGAACACCCTCTTGGTCGCCTGATGGAAAAAACATCGTCTACCAAAAAGAGGGTGGCAGCAACCAGCAAGGCCGTGCTTTCGGCAAAAATGCCGGCTTATATGTGCAGCCCGCTGGTGGCGGAAAAGCTGTTTTTATTACAGAAAATGGCGATTTCCCTCGCTATAACCAAGGTGGTGACCGCATCTATTACCAAACGGGTGGTGCTTATTTTGGCAATCTTACCAAAGAGTTGCGCAGCGTAAACCTCCAAGGTAACGATGAAAAAACGCATCTGAAGTCAAAATACGCCAACCGTCTCGTACTCAGTCCCGACAACCAGTGGGTGGCTTTTATTCATCTGCAGCAGGTATATCTCGCCCCACTCCCGCCCAGCGGTCAGTTGGTGGATGTAGACAACCAAAGCAGTGCTTTCCCTGTGAGCAAACTCACGCGCGATGCGGGAATTAACCTGCACTGGAGCGCCGACAGCAAAAAAGTGTGCTGGACCCTGGGAGAAGCCTATTTCAGTGCGGCGATAAGCGATCGTTTCAGCTTTTTGCCTGGATCACCCGATACCTTGCCCGCCCTTGACAGTGTAGGAATCGCTGTTCGGTTGGAAGTACCCTTCGACAAACCCACTGGCGTGATTGCCTTTACCGGTGCACGCATCATCACCATGAAAGGCGATGAAGTCATCGAAAACGGCACCATCATCATCGAAAATAACCGTATTCAGGCTGTTGGCGGTTCGACATTGGCCGTGCCAGCAGGAGCCAAAATTGTAGATGCCAAAGGCAAAACCATTATGCCCGGAATGATAGATGTACATGCCCACGTGAACGCCTTCAGCGACGGTTTATCCATGCAACAACATTGGCCATTTTATGCGAATCTCGCTTATGGTGTTACCACCGCCCACGATCCATCGGCCAATACCGAGGGTGTGTTTTCGATGAGTGAGCTCATCAAAAGTGGGCACAGCGTAGGGCCGCGTTTATTCTCAACTGGTTTTATCCTCTATGGAGCAGATGCTGATGTGAAAGTAGACATCAAAAAACCTGAAGATGCCCAGGCTGCTATACGCCGAACCCAAGCTTTTGGTGCTTTTTCGGTGAAAAGCTACAACCAACCACGGCGTGATCAGCGCCAACAGGTAATTGCAGCGGCACGAGAGGCTAAAATGCTGGTCGTTCCCGAAGGTGGATCGACTTTCTACCACAATATGACCATGATCATGGATGGACACAGTGGTATTGAACACAATATCCCTGTCGCACCAGTGTACAAAGACGTTCTTACGTTGTGGGGAAATAGTAGGACAGGCTATACGCCGACCCTCATCGTTAATTACGGCGGCTTAAATTCGGAATACTACTGGTATCAGAAAACCGACGTTTGGAAGGAAGCTAAACTGCTCAGCTTTACACCACGCGCCATTATCGACAGTCGTTCTCGCCACCGTACCATGGCCCCTGATGAAGAATATGAAAACGGCCATATACTCGTGGCGCAGACCTGCAAACAACTACAAGACGCCGGTGTAAAGGTTAACCTCGGTGCCCACGGTCAATTACAGGGCTTGGGTGCACATTGGGAGCTTTGGAGTTTGCAACAAGGCGGCATGACCAACCACCAAGCGTTGCGGGCAGCTACCTTAAATGGCGCGCATTATCTGGGTCTCGATCACCAATTGGGCTCCTTGGAGCCAGGCAAACTCGCCGACCTCATCGTTTTGGAGAAAAATCCACTCGAAAATATCCAAAACAGCAACACAGTGACCTTTACAATGGTTAATGGCCGTTTGTACGATACAGCTACCATGAATGAAATGATTTCACGCGATAAAAAACGAGGTAAATTTTATTGGGAAAATAGCAAATACAACGCAGCTTTCCCTTGGCACGAAGACACTGAAAGTTTTATGGATCACGGTTGTGGCTGCCACAGTCGGCATTAAGCAATCTGCCTCAGACAGGCCATTTCAGCTGTCCCACTTGCAAATGCGGTTCAGATCGAGCTCTGGTATCAGCCTTTTGGCGATGAGTCCGGCTGCACGGGCGTCTGACAATGCTTCGTGGTGAATGAGGGGGATGTTGAAATAATTGGCCAGCGTATTCAGTTTATGATTGGGTGTATGTACCAATTTGCGTGCAGCCTGCACGGTACAAAGCCGAATGTGTTGCGGCATAGCTAAGTTGAAGTACTCGAAACTTGCCCGCATTACACCGTAATCAAAGGGCATATTATGGGCGATGATAGGCATGAGGTGCATGGTATTGTACATCAAATCCAAAGTTTCGGCTAATGTAGGTGCTCCAACCACATCTCTGGCGGTGATGCCGTGTACCCACGAATACACAAAACCAGGTGCAGCCGGCTGAATAAGGGTATAAATGGCTTCCTTCTCTTCGAAATTCTCAAAAACAACCATTCCAATCGCACAGGCACTTAATCGGGAATTATTGGCCGTTTCAAAGTCGAAGGCGACAAAATTCCCAGCAGCTAGTTTTTCAATCAACATTTCTTTAATTCGTCTTTATTCCGCAATGGTTTATGCAATAGCTTTAAAGATGCGTAAAAGTTCAGTAAACCAACTAAAACTGCTCTTGCCTAATTATCAATCCGAAAGACCAAACGCTGCTGGGTTAATTTGATGGCTTTTAATTTTCTTAAGTGACCTTGTTTGGCACGCAAAAGCAAACAGAGTTGGCCGTCGAAGTTGGCTTAGCTGTGCTCAGGCAAAAAATCGCGTCCATGGGTGAGCTTCATCAGCTGTTTACCCAAAAAGGGCCAGGCCGCAACGGTGTATAATAAAGGTGTGGTGAGGGCATTGCGCCCAAATAGTCCTTGAATACGGTAGCTAACGGCTGTACGAAGTTTGAACTGCTTTTTCCAAGCACGGTCGTAGGCGGCATATAGGTCGAGCTGCGGTTGCTCCCGGTGTTCCTTTAACAAGCCATGCAAAAGGTAGGCGGCATGCAAGGCCATGCTCATACCATTACCAGCCAAGGGCGCGATGCTACCTGCAGCATCTCCAAGCAAAAAAACACCCTGGTAAGCGGTTGTTTTGGGACTAAAACTCACTTGCGAAATGGTCAAGGGTGCCTCCCAAATAGGTGATAGCGTTTCGAGTTGCTGCTGCAAGAAGGGGTTTTCTTGGCGGATTTTCTGCTCCAAAGCGGTAATGCTGCCCGCAGCTTTTAGGCGCTCGCTGTCGACCAAATAACAAAAACAACTCAAATCATCTTCGATGCGCGACATGCCCGCATAGCCCCCTTCAAAATTATGCAAGGCGATTAGATCAGCAGGCATAATACCTTGGAGGTGCCATTTTACCCCTACAAAATTGCGCGTTTGAGGCGTTTGTTTATACAAAGCAGAACGTCTTCCCCAGCTTCCAGCGGCTTGTTTCGCCTGAAAAATGCCGGCATCGGTTTGTAGGCTGAAACCGGTAGACTGCTGATCCACTTGCTGTACGTTACAATTGGCATGTACTTCAACGCCTGCTCGCTCGGCCAGTTCGAGTAGTTTTTGCTCGAGTTTATACCGACTCAGTCCAAAACCGCCCAAGTCCAATGGCAATTCGAGCAATTTAGCGGGTGAACTCAGCTGTAAACGTTTCAAGATGGGCAAGTCCCAGTCTGCCAAAGGCACACCGAGTTCGCTCAAAAAGCGCCAACTTTCGAGGCTAATATATTCACCGCATACTTTATGTGCTGGGTATTGTTTCTTCTCAAAAAGCAGTACCTGTTGTCCTGCTCTGGCTTCGAGTATGGCCAGCGACAAACCCGCAAGTCCGCCTCCAATGATGGCTATATCTGCTGTCACAGGCGTGTATTTTGCGGCCAAATGCACAGTTGGTGCCTGAAGGCCCATCGGTATGCTATTTGGAATTGTATGTTAGGGACTTTTGCAAGTAGTTGCTCCCAATCACTACGTATAAAGGCCCGCTCTACACTCAACGGAGCATCGTGCCTAACGAGATAGGATGCGCCAGGCCAGAGGCGGGTAAGCAGCGCGATACTGTTTCTGGCGAAGCGATGTCGCTCGAGATCGTTGATGATGAGGGCGTGGCCTGCGGCCGTTATTTCGTGCAAAAAATCAACTATCTCGTCGTTTTTAAAGTGGTGAAAGAACAAGCTGGCATGAAACAGCACGCCTGGTGGACGCTGCCGCACCGCATCCCGAAAATCGCCGAGCTGCCAGCTAATGCGCGGATGGGCGTACCGTTTTTGTGCAAAGTTCAGGCAGTCCGATTTGAGGTCCCAACCCTCCACTTTCACCAGCTCAGGGAGCTGTGGCAGCAATTTGTGGAGGGTATCGCCCCCGCCACAACCAATATCGATAAAGGTATGGAAGTTAAAATGTGGCTTTAAATCTTCCAAAGCCAAGGCGGAGATGCGGTAGCCACC
>Ga0105055_10009141_pt1 | contig 12714 bp, 7 predicted proteins | sample BON03_FD_78090 | JGI IMG/M metagenome (GOLD analysis project Ga0105055, IMG submission 78090) | Freshwater microbial communities from Lake Bonney liftoff mats and glacier meltwater in Antarctica - BON-03 | ecosystem: Environmental > Aquatic > Freshwater > Ice > Glacier meltwater | place: Lake...
CATATACATATACGCGCTGCGGTCTCAAGCCCGTGTAATTTCTCATTCAGAATCCGAACCAGAATGGCCCATTCTGGACGGATTGTGTTCAGAATCCGATTGGGAATGAATGCAACCGGCAGCGCGAGCTCAGCAAACTTCTGGAGAGGAAAGCGGCAGCACATGCTCAAATTGCTACTACCAGTCATCATTTCACTGGCGCTCGCCAGAGGGTGGCTGAGCTCGCACTGCTGGTTGCACTTGCCATTCTGAGCACGCCATTTGGGCTTCTTTGGGGGCCAAGCACTATTTCTGGTACAAAACTCCATTTTGAATCGGATTCCCAATCGGATTCTGAACAGAATCCGTCCAGAATGGGCCATTCTGGTTCGGATTCTGAATGAGAAATTCCACGGGTTTGAGACCGCAGCGACATATACATATACATATACATATACATATACATATACATATACATATACATTCATAAATATACAAATACATATATATATGTACGTATGTATACAGTCCCACGGCGCTAACTATGCAGGGAGCGGCCGCCTAGTGATCGGTCATAGCGCACGTGCTTTTCCTTTAATTTTTGATAATTGCCAATGAGCACTATAAATATATACTTACACACACACACACGCACACACACACACACACACACACACACACACACACACACACACGTACATACACACACACGCACACACATACATATATATGTATACACGTATATGTATATATACATATATATATATATAATATCCAGTTTCAGTCACTATACCAGCATCCAGAGATGTTGTATTGATTTGTCATATTGTGAGTCCTAATCAATGTGTCTCACATGTTTAGGATGGATGCAAGCGATTCAGCGAGCCGTGCCTGCAAGAAGTTGACATAGAGTATGTTCTTCGGATGATAATATCTTTGCCTCAGGTGGAAGATCACCTTACTTTGCTTTCCGCATTGATCCATGCACTTGCCGCATTTGCAAAAGACTTTACAAAAGAACAGCACTCCCTTTGGCACAACCTCATTTGTCTCAGAAACGTTTTCTATGGAGGTTCCAGCACCTCAACCCTCAACTGTCTTCAAAACTTGTTTTCGCCAGATTTAGAGTACTTGCAAGAATTTGACAAGTACAAGATCAATATTTTGTCGCTGGATCATAGTTTGCAAGTTGTGGTCCATCAGAATTCGTCTGCGATACGAGAGGATATCCTGAGGTCGTTGATACTGTGGGGCTTACAGACTGATTTTACTTGGTTTGATTGCTTGGACGAGGCGCAGACTGTTGCGGACTCTGATCTCATGCAAAGGGCAATTGCGCTCCTCCAATACATTGAAGAAAGATCAGCACACATTGATGTCGCCACAAAGAAATTATCTAACATCGAATCTCCCACTACGCAACTGATGAATAATGTGAAATTTATACCAAGCAAAATGCCAAAATGGTGGGACTCTGCTTCGGATCAGCCTTCAAAGACTTGCATTGCGTTGATGGCCGCAAACACGCTACTGCCATATAGTGCAAGAAAAGTGGTCTGGGCAGTGGAATCCACAGCTAATTCGAGTCCGAAAACTGGTCGCGACTGGAGAATTCCGTCTTTTCTAACGTTTCGAACGCTTGAGCCTGAAATGATTGTAAGGCAAATCGAGAAACTGGCCACGTTCGCGCGCGATGGGCAGGCGTCGGAAGATTTGGTGGAGCACCTTTTCGTAGCATGCTGCGAACTATCGCGTATGGTTCAAGAGCCTTTAAGAGTGGAACTTTGTTTACAACCCCTTGCTGATATAGCATGGGTACCTGTCTCAAGGAATGAGGGTCTATATTCTCTGCTGCCATCCCTGCATGTGGCACACACTTCAGAATACAAGCTCGACCCCTGCTTGGGTCTGTTGTCTGCGAAGTGGGCAACGACGCTTGGATCTACCATCCTGAAGGTAGTGGGCATCACCGAACGATTTTCTACAGAAGTTCTTACCCATCAGCTGCAAATCCTGCAAAATGAAGATCCCTCGGCATACTCTCAGTCGTTGGCAGTAAAGCTTGCCTGTGAAGTTGCATATACTCTGAAAGAAAAGGTGAACAAGAACATGAAGCTGGTTGTGCCCACTGTTTCAGGTCGCATGTTGCCTGTCAGCCAAGTTTCTATCAATGACGCACCCTGGGTCGGAAGTGGGAACGTGGAAATGCTGGATGATAATATCAGTGTCAAATTTGGACGGACGCTTGGTGCCACTTCAGTGCGAGATAAATTAGCCCAAATGTGCGAAGCTGACAAAGATCCCGGCGATCACTTTGGTCAGCATGAGGACCTAAAAGCTCGACTCTGCAGTATTCTCGAGCAGTACAACGAAGTTCACGATATTTTCAACGAGCATCTTCAAAACTGCGATGATGCTGGTGCGGAAGAAGTAACTTTTGCGTTCGATGCACGATCCCATGCCATAGATCAACTTGTAGACGACCGTGCTAAAATTTTACAGGGTCCTGCGCTGCTGTTCATGTCTTCGAAATCGTTAAATACTGAGGACATAAAATTGATTCAGCGTCTTGGCGACTCGATAAAGCGGAGTGACTTTTCTAAATGTGGCAGGTGATTTGTACGTTCATATCCTTTCAACAGTCAACTTAGGATATGTGAGAGTCTGCTGTGACCTTGTTGGCCCCAAATGGTTTTGGGGAAACGCGAATTTTCTACGTTCGAAACAACAGGTTAAAGTGTATTTGTCTGCTAGTTAGTAATTAGCTCACACGCGCAGTTAGCGGAGAACGAATCGCCTTCTCTCTTTCAGAGCCTTCTCTCTTCCAGAGCTAGGTCAGTATGCGTAGTCGTTTTTCTGCGCATTATGGGACCTGCCGGTATCTGAATACACAACTACAACAACAACACCAACAACAGGTTCGGCATCGGTCTCAACAGCTTCTACCAAGTAACAAATACAATTCAACTGCTCACAAATGAACGCCTGCATATCTTCGACCCCATGCAAATGGCAGTGGCTTTTGGACAGAGACACGGACGCCAATATAAATGTGAAGAGCTCGACGCAAGATTTCCAAACATGCTGGTGCCTTTTTACAAATTCAAACAATATCCAACGATTTTCCGACTGCCCCTCCGGACGTGTCAATCGCAAGATCTTCGAAAGTTGCCCTTTAGTCCAGATATGGCAATGCAAGTGATGCAGCATTTCATCAGTGAGGCTGAAGATTTGTTGCTGTTCTCAAAGTTTGTTTCCAGGTTAGTTGTCTGGGTTGTGCCTGAAGATAAGGATGATAAAAAAATGCTGGATCTACAAAAAAAAGAAGAGGGTGAGGGCCTATCATCGCTTATGCAGACGCTGCCACGCGCCTGGGATGAGGTGGAGCGCTTGAAACTCTTGCCCCAAGAAACAGTTGCCAAAGTTAAAATCTCCGGAAGTATTGACTGTGCAACTGTCAGCTCGTCGTGGCTTGTATCACACTCGCTCTCCGTAGATGTTGAGCTGCTGCAGCTAGCTTGGGAGTTTCTGCATCCAATCATAGATAAGAATTCTGTTGGCACTGCTATGTTGCCACATGGTGCCGTGGCAGTGCGGATGTCGGGAACACAGCGACATGGAGTAGGCAGCATGTGCTGTTACTTGCCGCTCAGAAATCTTCCTGTATTTCAGCCAAGCAACGGTCAAGTCATCCTGGTCCATGGGTGCTTCAATATTTCTTCCTGCCGAAAGCAGATTCCTATGCCGCAGGCGAACAAGGAGCAAACTCCAGCTGAAAGATGGAACCATGCATTGCTGAACGGGCCTGTTGCGGCGAGCTTTCGCAAACTCCTTCTTCAACACGGTAAAGATGTGAATGATTTGAAAAGCGTCAAATGTTGGTTTGAGCTCCTTGGGCTTCTTGATGATGCTAAAAATCAAGCATCTGCACAGATTCGAAGTGTGCTAAGGGAGGCATTGGTTCTTAAAATGCTTCAGAGTAATGATGCTGTATTTCCTGTCGTGACAGAGAAGAAATTTTTGAATTGGCAGTCTGCCCCCGTGCCGCTTCGGGGAGCACCTGGTTTACCAGGAGCATTAGAGGACTTGCTGATATTAGATGGGCTGCAACTAGCGACCCTCCCTGAACCGCTCCATCCCATTTTTGGACGTGCTGCAACAAAGCTGAATAGGCAACACAACAGCATCTTGACTCCACAAGAGCTCTGCATCTTTTTAAGATCTTTGAAAATGTTTGAACGTCCCAAGGCACTCGAAAGCCAGAGCAATATCGATTTGCTCTTACGATTTGTCGTGACAAACGAATGCACGTGTATGAAGGAGGAGAACGGCGGCGCGTTCAAAGGCAATGCTAAGGGCAAGCTGGACCTTTCCATCCTGTGCGAAGTACCACTTTTAGTGTGCTGCTCAAGTCCGGAAGGTAACGGTGACAGCTGGAGAAGGAAGTCTCGTTTCGGCAAGAAAAGGGTATTTTGGGAAGGATCTCATCTGTTGCCAATGGCATCTGAAAAATTTATTTGTTCTAATTCGAGAGATGTCTTACGCAAGGCGAGCGTTAAACTCGAGGATGTGCTGTTTGCATGCCGCACCCTCAATATTCATCGACTGGTGCCAAGCGATCTTCTTGAGCATCGTCACGCCATCCACGAAATTTTTCACAAAGAAAAAAAAAGTGTGGTTTCAAATTGGCTCAGTTCGTTCTGGAAGCTGATGTGGGAGACACATGAGGCGTCCAAAAAGGATAGGCACCTTGCATCCTTCTGTGGTACTATGTTCGACGATTTTGCTGATTGGACGATTCTCAAGGTCTTTTCTCAAGATTGTACTGATTACTCACTGTTGAAATTAGATTGCATTAAGAGCACATTTTCCCTACACGAAACTGAAGCCTTGTGGCAATCGGAAATTGCAGAAATACTGCGAGAGTGCGGGGTGGAAATTCTTTACAATGATCCCGAAATTAACGATCAACCCCAGCGTGATTTGCTGCTGGCATTTGGCGTCCATTTCGGCCATGACGCATTTGTGTCGCTACTGCAACAAGCACATCGCCGGGAAACTTTCAAACTTAGTATCAAAGGGTGTGCCGAGTGTCTCAAATACTTTTCAAAACGCAAGGATATTTCGACCGAACTTCTCGAAAAGATCAAGACGCTGCCTCTATTTGTTCATGCAAAAACGCCCATGGATCCTAATGCTCAAAATATCATCGCGCTGAATCGTCATGATCGATTTTTTTGTCTGTACAATGATGAGAATCTCAAAAGGAAGCCTGCCGACGCGATTATAAATCATCTAGATATCCCGAAAGCTTGCTTTCTGGCGCTGCCGACTACGCATTTTAAAGAGCTGTATTTACGGCTGGGAGTCATCATATGCGGGGTATCTGACTTCATGGTCAAGTACGTCCCTGCAGCAATGGCAAAGAATGCACAATTTGGTTATGTCAGCATCCAGCCCTTTCTACGTGAGCTAGAAGCCTGGGGAGACGAATCATCCTCCACGTATAACAAGGTGTATGGTCCCTTCAAAGATTGCAAGTTTGTCATTCCAATCAACGCCTCATCAGCCTTTTGTTTGTCCCCGTCGGAGCTGACCGACCCAGGGTCTGATCTTGCTCAATGTTTCAAATCAGCTCTCAAGTCTGTTTTGCCGAGTGAGACGTACTGGGTGCATACAAAGCTGCTAGGGCGTCTTGGAATGAAAGAAACTCCCTCGCCTGAGCTGCTCCTGAAGTGTGCTGAGGAGTTGGATCGAATTTCTGACAATATTCCGTGTAATCAGGTTCTTTCTGAAGAGAACAAGAACGCATCCTATGTTCTTGTGGAGGCCCTGTGTCGTGCATTCAGAGAGGTGTGGCAACTGTCAACCCTTGAACCGCAACCCCACACAATCACACATGGCAGCAAGGAAATGCAGCATCTGCACAAAGCGGCAAGTCTGCGTATTCTTCAGGTGGTGGGACACAATCCACGAGCAAGCACAGAAAACACGAATCGCTTTATTCAGCAGTGTGTGGAGGGGCGCGCCGCTGACAAGGAAATCGATCAGATGACGCCTGATCGTGTGTGGTTATCGCCCATGAAAGGCGTTGCAATGCCAGAGTGTGCTCGTCTGACATGGGGAATTCTCCCCATTATTCAGAAAACAAAAACAGATAGCCAGCTGGCGCGTTTAACCCAACATTATGCTTCCAAGCTCAATGAGATGCAAATATACACTAGCAACGAGCAGCTGCCGATGAGGGTGCTTGCTTCCCAGCTCGGTATCGTGTCGAGAGCCGCCGAACACCTGCCTTCCCCGTCATGTTTCGGAGCATCATCCTTGCTAGCCCAGGATGTGTTGCTCATGTATGATATATTGCAGCGTCTATTGCAAGATGAACCGTCACAAAAAGAGGAGCTTGCTGTCTTGAAGACACTTCGGTGTATTTATAAACATCGGAAAAAAGATGCGAGTGGTATGCGCGCCGACGGCGGCCAATTTGAAATGCTCCGACCTACACACGTGTTCGAAAAACTCCCAGATGAAGCACACCAGCAGAATATGTTTCAAGAAGTTGACCGGGACCATTATACTGTGTTCAAAGCACTGGGGGTGCGAGAGTCGCCAGGCATTTCCGATTGGGTGCAATGTACTCTCGAGGTCTACGAGCAGGTGCAATCACAGGCGGGGGGAGGTGCAGAAGAGAGAGAAAAGGAGAGTACAGTGTTGGATAAAGAAGTACGCGTGATCAAAGCAGCGTCACTGTGCGTGTCAAAATTGCTCAAAGACACAGATAGGTCAAAATCCTCAAAATGTTACGATTTATTCCTGATAGATGAAAACAAAAAAATTGTCTCTGGTGGCAATTTACTGTATAATGATAGATTGAAATGGCAAGAGCGCTGCAAGGAGATTTTCAACGAGCAGAAACTGCGCTTCGTGGATCAAGACTCGCTGAAGGATGCGGACTTTGATCTTCTTTGTAAGTACACAAAGCTTCGCAAGCTCTCAAACTGCGTCAGGGAGACCCTGGGGGGTGTGAGTGACGGGAAAAGGGGGCAAATTGTCCATAGCACATCAGAAGAACTAAAGTTTGAAGATTTTGTACGTTCCGCTGAATTTTCCCAGTGCATCTGGGCTTTCATTATCGACAATCATGACTTCAAACCTGCCAGAATCTCGCAAGTGCTCAACTCAGTGACATTCAACTGGGTGATCGATCTTTTCACTACATTAGAGATAGACGGGCAAAAACTCACCGCAAGTGAACAATCTGCGGTAGCGTTTTTTGACGCATACACAAACACAATTTGGGTGCGGTCAGCCCAGCTTGAAAGTGGGGAGATTGACGTGGTACAAATTTTCGTGAGAACTCTGGCTGAAAAAATTGCGTCTATTCTCAAGAACAATAAGATTCCCGTGTCGAGCTATGGTGAGCTTGTAATGGTGCAAATGCTCGAGCACTGGAACAAGGGTTCAGACAGTCTCCTCCGTGAAATTGCTCGAGAATATCCAGACTATGGAAAAGATATCTTGAGCCTGGAAAAAAATTCTCGGGATTCACCAGGGATGCCAGTGCCGATTGAAGAACATCAATTTTTGGTTCAGAACCCAAATTGTTTGTTTGACGTGGAAGAGCTGGTCGCTCTTCTCTTCGAAGGCAGGGAGGGAATTTCTTCGTATATTTTCGCCCGTGTGCGCGATCGACAAATGGCTAAAGGTATGTACTCATGAGCACGTCTGTATACTCATGCATGCATACATGCATGTATTTTCTTACATACATACATACTGACACACACATACATACGTACATACACACAGCTGCGCCTTGTGTGTCAGGTCAGTCTCGCTTGCTCTCTCTCGCGCGCTTCTCGAGCACTCGCTCTGTCTCACACACCTGTGACGCAGGTGTAGTAGCAGCACATCACCGGCGCCATAAATTCGCGCGGACTCGCTCTTCATTCCCTCTTTCTTTCTCTCCCTCTCTCTTTCTCGTTCTCTTCTCTCATTCTTGCTCTTCCCCTCTCTCTCCTTCTCTCGCTTTCTCGCACGCGCACGCGCGCATTCTCTCTTCCACCCAACCACCTACACACACTCATATACTTGAAAGCATAAGTGGGTTTGGCGGGGCTGCAGGTGGGTGCGGTGTTGCAGCTCGAGCGCCTGATGTTAACGGGGTTGCTTTGGGAGCCGCACCTGCCGCAGTCGCAGGCTTTGGTCAAGCTACAGATGGAAGTTGTGCCGTGCCTGCTGCTGGTGCTTTTGGTGCACCTGCTGCAAATGCTCGCGCGTTTGGCGACAGGCATCCCACTGGTGGATGGTTTGGTGCGCCCGCAGCTACGGGAGTCTTTGGCGCTGCCACAAGAGGTGCCTTCGACGGCGCTGCGTTTGGGGCTCCCAAGCTCACGTTTGGTGCTACTGCCGCCGTCGCCTTTGGATCGGTCACCACGGGCGGTGACTTCAATGCGCTCAACTCTGGGCTCAACTCTGGTGGCTTTGGCGCCCCTGCAGCAAGTGCTGCATTCCGGGCTCCTGCTGCTGGAGGTGGGCTCATAGCTCCTGCTTCATCAGGTGCGTTTGGTGCCCCTGCCAATGGCGCATTTGGAGCACATTCCTTTGGAGCACATTCCTGCTCCACACATTCCACGGGCGGGTTCACCGGGTTCGGTGCGGCAGCCGGCTCAGCTCCTGGTCAGGGCACTGCCGCCGCCAAATGGACACAAACTCAGGGCATTGATGGTACGACCAACGCAAGCACCACAGAGGGCCAGTACATGGCCATAACACATATGCCGCAATACCACAAGTATTCCTTCGAGGAGCTTCGGGTGCAGGATTATGAGGCGGGCAGGACCAAGATCCAGCCTGGCGCAGGTAGTGTAGCTGCACTTCTCCATCACCCAGCATCATCTTCTCCATCACCCAGCCCCCGGCATCATCCACCCACGCTTGCTCTCTCGTACCTCATCTCTTTTGCTCTCTTTCGCTTGCTCTCGCTCTGGCGCGCGAGCTCTCACCCTTGCACACACACACCTGACGCAGGTGTAGTAACAGCACATCACCAGCGCCTAGCACCATAAACTGGCGCCATAAACCCGCGCACACTCTCTGCCCCGCTTCCATCGGACTTGATATTTCTCTCGCATACACACTCTCTCTCATTCTTTGCTGGCTTTCCCTCTCTCACTTTCGCTCACTTTTGCGCGCGCGCACATTCTCTCTCTCTCTTCCGCCCACCTGCCTACACTCAAACACACACACGCACATACTTGAGAATGCAGGCGGGTTTGACGCGGCTGCAGGTGGGTTTGGTGTTGCAGCCCCCGCGCCTGCCGTCAGCGGGTTTGCTGCTGGGGCCGCAACTGAAGATCACAGCACTCCTGAAGGCAGTCTAAAGGAAAAGGCTTCAGCGCACATGAGTGGCGAGGACACTTTGCGCACACGTGCAGGTGACACTTTGTCTACCGAACAGTCGCGGCCCGACTCGGCGCGCGACTGGGGGCAAATGGGACGCAACTCATGCAGCGCCATCAACAACCCGCTCAACAGTACCGGAAAATCAACGAACGGCCACGCAAGGCACATATCAAGGGCCACGCAAGGCACACATCTGATACGTCTGTATACTGTTGACCGTGGAAGAGAGACGACCGTGGAGCTTTCAAACTTTGACCTCTTCAAAATTGATCGCACCTGCAAGAATGTGCAGGGTAGTCTGGAGATTATAACTGCAGCCAACTCGTCAGATAGTTTACAAACGCACCATCTCCTTCCGCAGGACGCTGCTTCAGACTGGTTTGGCCTCATCACTATGCTCCAACAGATAAAGACGTTACCAGAAGCTGATTACAAAAAGGTTTTAAAAAGGCTTTTTTTGACGTGGCACCCTGATAAATGCAAAAAGTCATATGCCGCGCAGTATTTTCAAGTGTTGCGCCGGCACGAGGCTTCGTATAAGAAGGATAAGGACTTCACATGGCTTCACACCCTCGTGCGCGACGAGGACTCTATGCGCGCAGATGTTGCCCAGGAGAGAGAAGACAGAGCAGATGCGGAATCAAGGTGGCAGTATGATAGGGAGGAACAGACCAACTCGTGGTTTGCAGAGTTTGAGAGAGAGAAAATCAGGGAGGCAGAGGCAGTGTCGCGACACAAGAGACAACACACGGCACTAGAGCAGAATGCAGGAATTCGTGCAACTACACAGCCTGCGGCAGAGCCGCGGGAGTTTGATAGGCACCTGGCTGATGGGTACTGGCAGTCCGCGATGCATTCGGGAGAGGGCATCAAGATCAATTTTGATAATGAGAGGTGGGCAAATAGCGTTTGGGATGGGCAGCAGGCGTGTGAGTTTGCAATTAAGGGGGTTATGCTGCGCACCTGCGGTATTTCGGAGGAGGAAAAAAAGGGGAAAGGGGCGCATGATCTTGTGTTGCATATGTCTGGTAGACCTTTTGAAAAGTACCTTTCTACTCCTCTATTCAACACGTAGAGCTACGTGTACAGATACTACACTGTACTATGCAGGTAACTTTTGAAAAAATGTCAGGTCTGATTCCTTCAAACGAGGCATGGCCTGTGGATCGCCACCAACTGCAATTTCTTTCTGACGCATATATAGATTCTCGATACCCTCGTCGCGGCGTCCATCCTGTTGAAAAATACTCTAAAAAGGATGCAGAAGACTGTGCAAAGACAGTCAAGGTGATCTTTCTCAAAAGTCTGCCATGAAATTTGCTAGAGACGTTTGTGGTTTTGCTACAGGCTTTGTTCATGACGAACTAATCTTGCATCTTTCTTGCAGTCTATCATGGACTGGGCCAGAAATACATATGAGCTACCCACCCCTAAGGCAAGTCAAAAAGGATCCAAATAAAGACGGCATGAGGTGCCTGAAACAAACACACGCACGCACACTCTCTCTCTCTCTCACGTGGACCAGGGCGTTTTTTCAAGACCATTTCTGTGCTCCCAGGCTTATCAAAATAAAATGTGCCGCGGCAACATTCATTTTAAGCCCATCCTGAGACTTTTCACACGTTTTCAGCTCAACAAGTTGAGGCTAGCCAGTCAGGACAGGCTTGTCAGTGGGCGACTGAATGTCAAAACAATTTGTAGGTTCAAGCACATATATATACGTGAATGGTGAGAATCAAAAATGAAAAGAACAAATTGTGCAGCGGTAGCGAGATGTTATATAATGTACATATATACACACACACCGCCGTGACACACACGCACACACGCAAGCACACGCACGCACATAAACACGCACACACACACACACGCATAACCACACACACACGCGCACACAAAAAATTTAATTTATCAAAAATAAACTCTTCATGTGTGGGATTATCCGGGACGATGTAAAACTAGCTTAGTTGGTCAGAGCGTGGGACTGTTAATCCCGAGGTCGTCGGTTCGATTCCGGCAAAAACTCAAAAAAAGATCGAGAACTCAAATCTACATGGATTTGAGCTACATAGACCCTCAAGCAACGGTACTGAATTGCTGTTACAAGTAATAAAAGCAAGCATGAATCAATGCGGCCAAGTGCATACCATATATGTGTGAATATTTGTGTGTATGTGTGTGTGTGTGTGTGTGTGTGTGTGTGTGTGTGCATGTGTGTATGTATGGATGTATGTGTGTGTATGCATGTGTGTGCATGTGTGTATATACGCGTATGTTTACTTGTGCGTGTACGTATACGTGTGTGTACGCATACGTGTGTGTATGTGTGTATATGTGCATGTGTATGCGTGTGTCTGTGTCTATATTTATGTCTGTGTCTGTAGCGAGATACCCTATCTGAGGCTGCAGTCACATAAGAACTGTGGTCAAGTTCGAAACATGTTTGATTTTTAGAACAGAGTTTCTAATTTAGAAATCAAACATGTAACGAACGTGACCACAGTTCTTAATGTGACTGTAGCCTCAGATAGGGTGTCTCGCTTCTGTCTCTGTTATATATGTATACATGTGTAGATATGTATACATATTTAAATATATATATATATATATTTATGCACACATGTATATATTGATATATACATACATGTACGTACCCATTTATGTAAATATATACATTTGTAAATGTATTGATGTATATATTCAAATAGTACATATACATATATACATATACATATATATATATGTGTGTGTCATATATATATTATAGATGCATATATGTATGTAAATATGTATATATATATATATGTATATATATATATATATATACAGATTTCACACGCACATACTCAGATACCTGTCACGGGTGTGGAAGTCGAATGGTTTTCACAAAAGTAAAAATAAATCAATAAACTTTTTTCATTACAATGTCAACTGCCGATGTTGATAGCAAAAGCTTGCGTTTTGTGGGGCTATCGGTGCTCCAAATGGACGTAAGATTCTAGAGTACAAGGCGGCCAAGACCCATAGGGTGCCTTATCTGACAGGCCTCTTTTTGAAATTTAGCCATTAACGATGGGGCCAGATATAGTATTTTCCCTTATCGTTGCAAAGAAAGGAACTTATCCTTGCAAAGATGAGACATTCTATGGGTTGTCGCCACGATCAATGTAAAGAGAAGGGGTAGAGAGAACGACAAATGAATGCGTACATATTGTGAATGCATAAATGGAATATACATATTATAAATATATATATATATATATATATATATCTACTTAAATGTATATGTGTGTATGTGTATATAAATTCATTTATGTATAAATATATATA